>Ga0302279_10006194_pt1 | contig 12863 bp, 10 predicted proteins | sample III_Bog_N3_3_FD_194541 | JGI IMG/M metagenome (GOLD analysis project Ga0302279, IMG submission 194541) | Peat permafrost microbial communities from Stordalen Mire near Abisko, Sweden - III_Bog_N3_3 | ecosystem: Environmental > Terrestrial > Soil > Wetlands > Peat | place: Sweden: Abisko...
ACGTGATAGTCGGCGTGAGCCGTAGCCGGCACCAGCAGTGCCAGCGCTCCCAGCCATGCGAGCGGGCTCATTTCGCCACCATCACGCCCTGGGCGGTATCCTGGTGGAAGTCGCCGAAGAATTTATAGCTGCCCGGTTGGAGCGGGCCGAGAAACACCGTGATGGATTGGCCGGGTGCCACCAGCTTTTCACGGTTGAGCTCGGCGCTTTCGAATTCATCGGCGGTGTCGTCGGTGTTGGTCACCGTCAGGCGGAACTTCACTCCGGCCGGCACCTCGATGTGATCAGGTACGAAGCGGTGGTTTTTCATCACCAGTGTGGGGATGTCGTCGGCATGCGCTTGCGGAGCCGCCATCAGCAGCAATGCCACAGCGACGGCTGCCGTCGCAGCACGCGGGCGCGGGCGGCCGATGGTGCGCGACAGCAGTTGCAGCATCCCCAGCGTCACCGCCCAGGCGACCGCCTGCACGCCGCAGGGCCGCGCCGAATAGCCGACCAGAGCGTGCAGGCTGCGGCCAACCAGGCTGTCGTCGGCAATCAGGAAGCTGGTGTTCCACAACTGCTCGCCCCAGCCGGGCAGCAGATCGGCGCCATGCAGAATGGCGGCGGCCTGTCCGGCCATCCCGGCGGCGAGCAGCGCGATCAAGGTGTTGGTGACGCTGAACAACAGCCGCATCGGAATGGCGACGAGGCCTCGATACAGCATCCAGGAGCACGCGCCGGCCAGCGCCAGCCCGATCAATCCGCCCGTGGTCAATGAAAAAGCCGACTCATGCGAGGCAGTGGCGATGCCATAAAGGAACAGTACCACCTCGGCCCCCTCGCGCAGCACAGCCACGCCGACAACCACCGCGAGCGCCAGCAGCGAGCGCTCGCCTTGCTTCACCTCTCGGCCGATTTCGCGCATTTCGGCGGCCATGGTCCGGCCGTGCTGCGCCATCCAGACGATGTGCCAGCTCAGCATCACCACCGCGAAGCACAGGATACCAGCAGTGAAGATCTCCTGGCCGGTGCCCTCGAAGGCGTTGGACAGCGCGCCGGCGAACATAGCGATCAAGGCAGCGCCAATAAGTCCGGCGCCGATGCCGCCGGCAAGCCAGCGTCCGCGTCCGTGCACGCCTTGGCTGGCGGCTAGCACGATACCGACGATCAGGCCGGCTTCGAGCGCCTCACGGAACACGACGATCAGACTGGCGAGCATGCGAACCTCGAATTGCAATTGCGAATAACTTGCAACTGAGATCCTTGCAGATCCCGCAGCGCCTCGCAAGCGTTGTGTGCATCATGCGGGGGGCGTGATTGGTGCCATGCGTCAGGGGGGTGATCGCCGCAGGTTTTAACAACCCAAGACGATCACGCCCTACATCACCAGCCGGCCGCCCACGAAAATGAGCGTGCAGGCCAGGATCGGCCGCAGCACGCGGTCGGGGATGCGGGCGGACAGATAGCTGCCGAGCATGATGCCCGGGATCGATCCACTGAGCAGCGAGACCAGCAACGGGCCATCGACCGAGCCCAGCCACCAATGGCCGACGCCGCCGATCAGCGTCAGCGGCACGGCGTGGGCGATGTCGGTGCCGACGATCAGCGCCATCGGCAAGGTGGGGTAAAGCAGCAGCAGGAACGTGACGCCCAACGCCCCGGCGCCGACCGACGACAGCGTGACCAGCACGCCCAGGATCACGCCGATGCCGATGGTGAGCAGGCCGACGGTGGCAGGTGGAATCCGCGCCATCCTGCCGCCGGCCCAGCCGAGGAATGTCCGCCGAAACACCAGCGTGACAGCGGTCAGCAGCAGCATGATGCCGAGGCAGAACGAAGTCAGATCGGTATGCGCGATCACCACCAATGTCAGGATGGTCGCCGGCACGCTGCCGGCCGCCAGCCGCTTCATCATGCGCCAGTCGATCGTGTGATTCAGCCCATGCACGATGGTGCCGACCATCTTGGTGATGGAGGCATACAGCAGGTCGGTGCCAACGGCGGTGGCCGGGTGGACGTTGAAGAACAACACCAGGATCGGCGTCATCAGCGAGCCGCCGCCCATGCCGGTCTGCCCGATCAGCAGACCCACGATAAAGCCGGACAGCGAGAACAGCGGATCGATCGACGGCAGCATCGCCATGAACCTCTCCTTTGCTTCAGATGTGCGATCTTGGCATGGACGGGAGCCAGGTTATGCGAATTTCACGATCTTGCCGGTGGGAGCGCCCAGAACCTCATCGTCACGCATCACCACGGCGCCGCGCACGATGGTGGCCATCGGCCAGCCGGTGATCGCCATGCCGTCAAACGGCGTCCAGCCGCAGGGCGAGGCGATCCATTTGTTCTCGATGGTGCGCTTGGCCTTCATGTCCACCAGGGTGAAGTCGGCGTCGTAGCCGGTCACCAGGCGGCCCTTGTTGATGGCGCCATAGACGCGGGCGGGGCCGGCGGACATCAAATCGACCATGCGCGCCAGGCTGAGACGGCCGGCATTCACGTGATCGAGCATGATCGGCACCAGCGTCTGCACGCCGGTGAGGCCGGCCGGGCATTCCGGCCACGGCTTCAACTTGGCCTCATAGGGATGCGGGGCGTGATCCGAGCCGATGGTGTCGACGGTGCCGTCGGCGATCGCGGCCCAGGCGGCGGCGCGGTGGCGTTCGTCGCGAATTGGCGGATTCATGACACCAAAGCCGCCGAGACGCTCGTAGCAGTCGGGCGCCACCTGGGTGAGGTGGTTGACCAGCAGCTCCATCGTGGCGATGTCGCGGAAATCCTTCAGGTATTCCAGCTCCTCGGCGGTCGAGACGTGCAGGATATGCGCGGGGCGGCCGGTCTTGCGGGCCAGCGCCATCAGCCGGCGGGTGCCGAGGGCGGCGCATTCGACATCGCGCCATTCGGCGTGGCTGCTGTAGGGATCGCCGGATTTGAACATCGGCTTGCGCGCCTGCAGGCGGTATTCGTCCTCGGAATGATACGCGATGCGGCGGCGTCCCGCGCGCATCACCAACTCCAGATGCTCGTCGTCCTCCACCATCAGGTCGCCGTTGGAGGAACCTGCAAACACCTTGATGGCGCACACGCCGGGCTCGACTTCAAGCGCCGCGAGTTCGCCGATGTTGGTTTTTGTGCCGCCGACATAAAGCCCCATGTCGCACCAGGCGACCTGCTCCACGTAGCCGCGCTTCCAGGCGAGCGACTCGGCGGTGGTGATCGAAGGCGTGGTGTTGGGCATGTCGAACACCGCGGTGAGCCCGCCGAGAACGGCGGCTTTGGTGCCGGTCGGGATGGTCTCGACGGCGGCATTGCCGGGATCGCGCAGATGCACGTGAGGGTCGATCAACCCGGGCAGCACGTGCAATCCCGCGGCATCGACGATCTGGTCGGCGGTGGCGTCAGCGGGCGTGCCGATGGCGGCGATGCGGCCGTGGCGGACGCCGACGTCAGCTGCAACCTCGCCCCACGGCATCACGCACACACCGCCGCGGATGATCAGGTCGAAATGGGCGGGCATGGTACATCCTTGGTCTGGTGATGGTGGCGCGATTATGCGTCGTCTTTGTGGGCGGCACCATTCTTGCTGAAAGTGGGCATCAACTCCATGTCTGTCACATGTCAAACATTGTCCGACTTCCAGAACGCGGCGTCGTCGAAATCAGCGGGGCCGACCGCGTTGTTTTCCTGCAGGGTTTGGTGTCCAACGACGTCGCCAAGGCGGTGCCGGGCCATGCTGTTTGGTCGGCTCTGCTGACCCCGCAGGGCAAGTGGCTCGCCGATTTTTTCGTGCTCGCCGAGCCGGAAGTGCTGCTGCTGGACTGCGAGCGGGCGCACGTCGAGATGATCGTCAAGCTGCTCAGCCGTTATCGGCTGCGGGCGAAGGTGGCGCTGCGCGACGCCTCGGACGAATGGAATGTCTATGCCGCCTGGGGCGCTGCGCCGGAGGTTGCGGGGGCGGTGATCGCCGCCGATCCGCGGCTGGAGGGCGCCGGCTGGCGGGTGCTGTCGACAACCCCGATCGCCGACACCGCCACCGAGGCGGCCTGGCACGCCCACCGCATCGGCCTCGGCCTGCCCGATGGCTCGCGCGATATGGAGGCAGAAAAATCCGTGCTGCTGGAAGCAGGCTTTGACGAGCTGCACGGCGTGTCCTGGACCAAGGGCTGCTACATGGGCCAGGAACTGACGGCGCGCACCAAGCATCGTGGCCTCGTCAAGCGCCGGCTGGTGCCGGTGCAGATCGACGGGCCGATGCCAGCGCCAGGCACCCCGGTGCTGCGGGACGGAATCGATGTCGGCACATTGCGCACCGGCGTGGACGGTATTGCCCTGGCACTGCTGCGGCTGGAGGCACTGGACGCGGCGGGATTACGCTGTGGCGAGGCCGGGCTTGTGCCGTTGCCGCCGTCGTGGATGACGCTGCCGGTGGCGAAGTAGCGGTTATTTCTGCCGGGTGAGGGCGGTCGGGTCGAGCACGGAGATCGCGCTCCAGCCGAACCGCAGCAGTGGAAGCGCTGCCTCGGCAAAATCGACGATATCAGCGGCAAGCACTGCGCTGGCGAGACGCCCGGGTTTGATCGGGCGGCGGACGATGAACGATTTCAACCGGATTGCCGCAGAAATCGGCGCCTTGGCGGCGTCTTCGAAACCACGTGGCATCCGGGTCAGGCTGTCGCTGTCATCAAGCGTCAGCCCTGCTTCGGCAAGGGCGGACTGCACGCCGGCGAAGCGATCGGGCTCAGTGTAGATAGCCTCGCGGATGGCGCCGAGCTGTTCGCGTTCCGGCTGCCAGAACCCCGCTGCCGTGAAGCAGCCTTCCGGGGCGACATGAACATACAGAATACCCGATGCCGCCTTGCCGCCATCGCGGCTGAGCACGGCGCCGGCGTGGGTTTTGTAAGGGGTTTTGTCGTGGCTGAAGCGGACGTCGCGGTGGATGCGAAAGATCGCGCGGGCAGGATCGGCGGACAGCGGAATTTCGCGCGCCGCCAGTTGCGCAGTGACGGCTGACAGCAGCAGGCGGAACGGCGCCAGCACTTCACACTCGTAGACCGGCTTGTGCTCGGTGAACCAGCCGCGCTCGTTGTTGGCGGCGAGGTTGCGCAGGAAATCCAGCGCTTGCGGGCGAAACCCATCGAAGCCTTGGGCCATCTCTACGGCTTCACGTCGAGTTCGGCGCAACCGGGGGCGCCGAACAGCGCGTCGAGGCCGCAGGCGGTGTTGAACATCTTGTTGCCCTCATGGGCGATGCCGGGCACGTCGATCAGATGCTGGTTCAGGCCGGTCGGGTGGCGCTGCTGCATCACGCTGAAATAGTTGTGCGCGCGGATGTAACGCTGCGGCCCCTGCGCCTCGCCGGCGCAGGAGGTGTCGAGCACGGGGTGATGCGGGTCGGTGTCCGCCATGCCCACCAGATAGAGCACGTTGCGCCGGGCGTAGCGCGCTTCCAGGCTATCCGGCGTGCCCTGCACATAGGGCGGCACATCGGCGGCGAAGCCGTATTTCCAGGTGTTCTCGCTCTTGCAGTGCGGCTGCGGGTCTGGCCGATCGGCGGTGAAATACAGATAAGAGGATGGGTCGGAAACGACGTAGCGCGTGTCGATGCCGGCCTTGGTCAGCACCGCATCGCCATTGCCGACCACCGCATAGCGCTGCAGGATTTGCCCGCCCGCTGAGAACCCGGCCATCACGACGATCTTGACGTTGGGAAACAGCCGCCGGTCGGCGATATGGGCGAGGATGGCGTCCACCGCGTCAAAGCCGCTCAGAGGGGCAGGGGTCAGCGCCGGTTCGCCGCCAGCCCAATGGTCGTTGTTCCAGCCCAGCGTGTTCGCCGGCAGATGGTGGGCGGGGACGTCGAGATCGGCGAGGAACTGTGGTGCCACCACCATCGCCTGCTGACCAGCCGGCCCGGCGGCGGCGCGGGCGGTCATGGCGCCTTCGAAATACACCCCGGCGTTGCGCAGCAGGCCGTGGAACACGATCACCACACGGGTGAGTTCCGGATGCGGCTCCCCCCACGCGGCCGAGGTGAAGATTGGAAACACCGCGTTGCCGCCGGCATAGGGCACGTCGATCAGCGTGCCGCCGACTTCCTTGACCGGCTCGCTGTAGCGCTCCGGCAGCGCATGGGCGGGCCCGGCGAGCAAAAGCACGGTGGCGGTGGTTGCCAGCAGGCGTTGGGCGAACTTGAACATGGAAACCTCTGGGCGGGTTTGGATCAGGCGGCCGGGCGCAGGGCGACGGTTGCGGCCAGGCTTTCGCGGATGAAGCCGAGCAACGGGCCGGCCAACGCCATGCGGCCCTCGGTGTCGCCGAAGATCGCCATTTCCGCGGTGCCGAGGTCGGGTAAACCCACCGCCTCGCGCAGGCCGGCGGGCAGCGAGGAGCGGCCGAGCACCGTCACCCCCAACCCAGCCTCGGCGGCGGCGATCACGCCGAGCAGGCTGGCGGAGGTATAGACGATCTCATGGGCGATATTGGCGCGCGACAATGCCGCCAGCGCGCGGTCGCGGAACATGCAGCCGGGCGGCAGCATCGCCAGCGGCAGCGGCGCGTTGCGGGTGGTGGAAGCGTCATGCGCCAGCGATGGCTCACGTGTGGTGACCCAGGCGAGGGTTTCGGTCCAGATCGGCGTGCCCGTGGTTTCGCCGTCGCGGCGCTTGCCGATTACCAGGTCAAGTTGGCCCTTCTCGCAGGCGGTGCGCAGCTCGTGGCTGCGGCCGACTTCCACTTCCAGCCGAACGTCCGGATAGGTGCGGGCGAACTGGGCGAGGATGGGGGCCAGATGCTGCGGCACGAAATGATCGGCAACGCCCAGGCGCAGATGGCCGCGCACCGGGGGGGCGATCATCCGCCGCACCGCTTCGTCGTTCAGGCTGAGCAGGCGACGCGCGTAGACCAGCAGGATCTCGCCGTCCGGCGTGAGGGAAAGTTTGCGGCTGGTGCGCTCGAAGACGCGGCGACCCAGCATGTCTTCCAGCCGTTTGATTTTCAGGCTGATGGCCGATTGCGTCAGCCCCAGCGCGATGCCGGCCGAGGTGAAGCCGCCCTGTTCGGCGACAGTGGCAAAGCAACGCAGCAGGTCGATATCGAGATCAGGATAGCGCATCGAACCCCCAGGATGCGCTGAGCATGCCAGGGGTTCGACGAACTGTCATGTGGCTTAGCTGTTCGAGTCGTCGGTCCAGCCGCTGTCCGAGCTGCTGTCGGAACCGGAGCTGGCGTCCTGCCAACCGCTGTCCTGGGTGTTGCTGGCGTCCTGCCAGCCGGTGTCCGGCGTGGTTGGGGCGGGGTTCCAGGCGGTGTTGTCCGGCTGCGGGTAGGATTTCGAATCGCCACCCTGGTCGAGCGGATCAGCGCCACCGGTGGGCGAAGCAGCCCAGGGCGAGGCTTGCTGCTGGCCAAAGTTCTGCTGCCCAAAGTTCGATTGGCCAAAGCCGGCGTTCATGCCGGAGCCCCCGGTGCCGTGATTGCCGGTGAACAGGCCTTCCAAAGCGTTCGCCGCCATCACGCCGCCGGCAACCCCCGCCGCGGTGCGCAAGGCACTGCCGAGAAAGCCGGAGCCGGAGTTCTGGAACATACCGGGCTGATAGCCGGGGGCGTATTGCGGCTGCGGGGCATACTGCGGCTGCGGCGCATATTGCTGAGGCTGAGGTTGGCCGCCACCGAACAACCCGCCGAACAAGCCGCGCGATGCCGGGGCGGCGGCTGCTGCCGCACCCCAGGGCGAGGCGGTCGGCGCCTGCTGGGACTGCATCTGCTGCTGCATCTGCTGGATCTGCGCCTGCAACTGCTGGATCTGGTTGCTCGCCGCCGCCACCGCGTGCTCCTGCACGAAGGCGAACTGGGTGATGCGGTAGCGCGCTTCCGGGAAGCGGTTGAACAGATCGGCCAGCAATGCGTCGGCTTCCGGGTCAACCGGCGGCAGGGCTGGTCCGCCAGCGGTCGGCACCGAACCGGCGAACCCGCCGGAACCAGCGGGCCGGCCACCGACGCGGCTGACGAACTGGCTGATAAGGTCGCGTTCCTCGTTGGTCATGTTCGATCCTCAAGGGATGGTTTCGCCCAAGATGTGGCGTGTCCGCGGGCTTTCTTCAAGCTCCGCCGGGCCTTCTATAGGCTCCGCCGGGAAGCGCCGGCGGGTGAGCGGGCGACATATAAGTTTACATTAAGCCTGGCCGCCTTGTTGCGGTATGGGGCAGACACTATGGTGCGGCGCATCCAAAGACCCGAGTGATCACGCCAGCATGACTGTCACGCCCAAACCGCCGAGTTTCCAGGAATTGATCCTCCGCCTGCACGCCTTCTGGGCGGCGCAAGGTTGTGTGATCCTGCAGCCGTATGATGTGGAGATGGGGGCCGGAACCTTCCACCCCGCCACCACGCTGCGCGCGCTGGGTCCGAAGCCGTGGGCGGCAGCCTATGTGCAGCCCTCGCGACGGCCGTCTGACGGGCGCTACGGCGAGAACCCCAACCGCCTGCAGCACTATTATCAATATCAGGTGATCATCAAGCCGAGCCCGGCCGACGCGCAGGCGTTGCTGCTGGACAGCTATCGCGCCATCGGGCTGGACCCGCTGCTGCATGATTTCCGCTTCGTCGAGGACGATTGGGAAAGCCCGACTCTGGGCGCCTGGGGCCTCGGCTGGGAAGTCTGGTGCGACGGCATGGAGGTGGGGCAGTTCACCTATTTCCAACAGGTTGGCGGCATCGCCACCGTGTTGCCGAGCTTTGAGATGACCTACGGTCTCGAACGCCTGGCGATGTATGTGCAGAACGTCGAGCGGGTCTACGACCTCGATTTCAACGGCCGGGGCGTGACCTACGGCGACGTGTTCCTGCGCGCCGAACGCGAATATTCCGCGCATAATTTCGAGCATGCCAATGTCGAGCGCCTGGCCCGGCATTTTGAGGATGCCGAGTTGGAGTGTGCTGCGCTGTTGGAGCAGAAGCTGGCGCTGCCGGCGTACGACCAGTGCATCAAGGCCAGTCATTTGTTCAATCTGCTCGATGCCCGCGGTGTGATCAGTGTCACCGAGCGGGCCGGCTATATCGGCCGTGTCCGGGCGTTGGCGAAGGGCTGCTGTGAGGGCTGGCTGGCCGGGGAGGCCGTGTGATGCCCGAATTTTTCCTGGAATTGTTCAGCGAGGAAATCCCCGCGCGCATGCAGGCCAAGGCCGCCGACGATCTCGCGCGCCTGCTGGGCGAAGCGCTGGCGGCGCTGAAACCTCGTGGCGTTACCAGCTTCTTCGGCACCCGCCGTATCGCCGTGGTGGCCGAGATCGACGCAGCCGTGCCGGAAAGCCGGATCACCGAACGCGGCCCGCGCGCTTCTGCGCCGGAGCAGGCGCTGGCGGGTTTTCTGCGCAAGCACGGCGCCACCCGCGATCAACTGACCCAGGAAGGCGATTTCTGGGTGCTCGACCGTGTGGTCCCCGGGGTTGATGCAGCCGAGGCGATCGCCCGCGCGGTGCCGTCGTTGATCCGCAAGTTCCCCTGGCCGAAGTCGATGCGCTGGGGCGGCACCTCCAGCCTCACCTGGGTGCGGCCGTTGCGGCGGATCACCTGCCTGCTCGACGGCGAAGTGGTGGCGTTCGATCTGCGTGATGGGGATGATGACGGGCATGGCCTGGTGGCCTCCAACCTCAGCGAAGGCCATCGCTTCCTGTCGCCCGGCCCGTTCACCGTCACCTCCGCCGCGCAATGGCAGACCGAATTGCGCCATCGCCATGTGATCTCCGATGCCGCCGAGCGGCGGGCGATCGTGGCCGCGGGTGTGGCCGAACTGGCGGCCTCCGTGGGTGCCGCCATCGTTGAGGATGCCGGCCTGCTCGATGAAGTGGCCGGTCTGGTTGAATGGCCGGTGCCGCTGCTGGGGCGGATCGACGCCGGGTTCATGGATCTACCGGCCGAGGTGATGCAGGTGTCGATGCGGGTGAACCAGCGCTACTTCGCGCTGCGGAACGCCGATGGCACGGCGGCGCCGTATTTCGCCTTCGCCGCCAATATCGCCGCGCGTGACGGTGGGGCGACAATTATTGCCGGAAATGAGCGTGTTCTGCGTGCGCGTTTCTCGGATGCAAGACATTTCTGGGATCTTGACCGCACACACACGCTGGAGAGTCGGGTGGCGGCGCTGGATGCAATCACGTTCCATGCCAAGCTGGGCAGCCAGGGCGAGCGGGTGAAGCGGGTTATCCTGCTCGCCAGCCACCTTGCCTATCATGTTGGCGCCGATGCGGCTCTGGCCGAGCGCGCCGCGCTGCTGGCGAAAGCTGACCTGACCACCGGCATGGTCGGCGAATTCCCGGAGTTGCAGGGCGTCATCGGCGGCTACTATGCCCGCCACGACAACGAAGCCCCGGAAGTCGCCGATGCCATCCGCGACCATTACGCGCCGAAGGGCCTGGGCGACGAGGTGCCGACGGCGCCGGTGTCGATCGCCGTGGCCTTGGCCGACAAGCTGGACATCCTCGCGCAGTTCTTTGCCATCGGCGAAAAGCCGACCGGCTCGGGTGATCCGTTCGCTCTGCGTCGGGCGGCCTTGGGGGTGATCCGCATCATCCGTGAGAACCGGCTGCGGCTGCACCTGAAGCCGATCCTGAATGCGGCCGGGCTGCCTGACGCCACCGAACTGCTGGACTTCCTGGCCGAACGCCTGCGGGTGCAGCTTCGCACCGAAGGCGCCAGGCACGATGTGCTCGCAGCGGTGTTGAGCCAGGGGATCGACGACGATTTCACCCGTCTGCTCGATCGCACCGACGCCGTTGCAGCGCTGCTCGGCACTGAGGACGGCGCAAACCTGCTGGCAGCGGCCAAGCGGGCCGCCAACATCCTGCGCATTGAGGAAAAAAAGGACGGGCCGCATGATGCTGCCGTCGATCCTGCACTGTTGGTCGTTCCGGAAGAGAAAACTCTCGCCGAACGTCTCGACAGTGTCGGCCCGGCTGTGGCAGATGCCATCGCTGCAGAACAGTTCGCTTCGGCCATGTCCGACCTCGCGACCCTGCGCGCGCCGCTTGACGCATTCTTTGCGTCAGTGACCGTGAACGATCCGGCGCCGGAACTTCGCCACAATCGTTTGTGCCTTCTCTCGCGCGTGCGTGCCGCCATGTCCCTGGCGGCTGATTTTTCGAAGATCGACGGCTAAGGAAATCACCATGTCCAAATGGGTTTACAGCTTCGGTGCTGGTCATAACGAGGGCCGCGCTGACATGCGCAACCTGCTCGGCGGCAAGGGCGCCAACCTCGCCGAAATGGCGTCGATCGGCCTGCCGGTGCCGCCCGGCTTCACCATCACGACCGAAGTCTGCACCGCCTATTACGACGCGAAGGAAAACTACCCGGCCGATCTGGTCCCAGCCGTGAATGCCGCTTTGGCTCTGGTTGAGGAATCGGTCGGCCTGAAGTTCGGCGACGCCGTTCGCCCGCTGCTGGTATCCGTTCGCTCCGGCGCCCGCGTGTCGATGCCGGGCATGATGGACACTGTGCTGAACCTCGGCCTTAACGATGTCACCGTGCTCGGCCTGGCCCGCGCTTCCGGCGATGAGCGCTTCGCCTGGGACAGCTTCCGCCGCTTCATCCAGATGTACGGTTCCGTGGTGCTCGGCGTCGATCATCACCGCTTCGAGGAAATCATCGAGACCGCCAAGCACGATGCCGGCGTTGTCGAAGACACCGGGCTGACCGCCACGCATTGGCAGCAGGTGGTCGAAGGCTACAAGGACATGGTCGCCTCCGAGACCGGCAAGCCGTTCCCGATGGACCCGCATGAGCAGCTCTGGGGCGCGATCACCGCGGTGTTCGGCAGCTGGATGAACCCGCGCGCCAACACCTATCGCCGGCTGCACGACATCCCCGCGAGCTGGGGCACCGCTGTCAACGTGCAGGCGATGGTGTTCGGCAACATGGGGGCCGATTGCGCCACCGGCGTGTGCTTCACCCGCGATCCCTCGACCGGCGAGAACATCTTCTATGGCGAGTATCTGGTGAACGCCCAGGGCGAGGACGTGGTGGCCGGCATTCGCACGCCGCAGCCGATGGCCAAGCTGAAGGCGAAGCCGGGCGAGACGCCGATGGAAGAGGCGATGCCGAAGGCGTACGAGGAGCTGATGGCCGTGCGCCAGACGCTGGAACGCCACTACAAGGACATGCAGGACATCGAGTTCACCGTGCAGCAGAACAAGCTGTACATGCTGCAGACCCGCAACGGCAAGCGCACCGCCGCCGCCTCCCTGCGCATTGCCGTCGAGATGGCCGAGGAAGGCCTGATCGATCGCAACGAAGCCATCAAGCGCGTCAATCCCGCCTCCCTCGACCAGTTGCTGCACCCGACGCTGGATCCCAAGGCCAAGCGCACGCTGATCAGCAAGGGCCTGCCGGCCAGCCCGGGCGCGGCCTGCGGCGTGGTGGTATTCTCGGCCGATGAAGCCGAAATGCGCGCCGCCAAGGGCGAAGCGGTGATCCTGGTGCGGGTGGAAACCTCGCCCGAGGACATTCACGGCATGCACGCCGCCAAGGGCATCCTGACCACCCGTGGCGGCATGACCAGCCACGCCGCCGTGGTTGCGCGTGGCATGGGCCGGCCCTGCGTGTCCGGTGCCGGCAACGTCAGCGTTGATTATGGCGCGCAGACCCTGTTCGCCGGCGGCCATCTGGTGCACGCCGGTGACACCATCACGCTGGATGGCGCGACCGGTGAAGTGTTCCTCGGCACCGTCGGCATGGTTGAACCCAAGCTGGCCGGTGAGTTCGCCACCCTGATGGGCTGGGCGGATGCGGTGCGTCGCCTGAAGGTGCGCACCAACGCGGAAACCCCGCTCGATGCCGAAACCGCCCGCAAGTTCGGCGCCGAGGGTATCGGCCTGTGCCGCACCGAG
>Ga0302279_10006195_pt1 | contig 12861 bp, 11 predicted proteins | sample III_Bog_N3_3_FD_194541 | JGI IMG/M metagenome (GOLD analysis project Ga0302279, IMG submission 194541) | Peat permafrost microbial communities from Stordalen Mire near Abisko, Sweden - III_Bog_N3_3 | ecosystem: Environmental > Terrestrial > Soil > Wetlands > Peat | place: Sweden: Abisko...
TGCGCCGAGGGTCCCGCAAGAGGATGACCTCCGCCGCCGGGTGAAAGGTGAGCTGCGGAAACGCGCGAGATCGCTCCGGAAGGCGACGCCGGCCGAGGCTTGCCATGAACGGTCGCTCCAGATCATCGCGCGTCTCGGCGAGCTCGAGGTGCTGCGCGCCGCGACGAGCGTGGCGCTCTTCTGGCCGATCGAGGAACGCCACGAGGTGGACCTTCGTTCGTTCGACGCGGCGCTGCGTGCGCGCGGTGTACGGGTGGCGTACCCGATGATCCATCGCCAGGACCTCGAACCGAACGACGCGGCCGACGTGGTCACGGTCGCACCCGCAGCGCCGTCGATGACGTTCCACTTCGTCGACGACGTCACCAGCCTCGTCGATCGCGGATCGGGCTTCGAGGAGCCGGCCGCGGAGGCGCCCGTCGTGTCTGCCGACCTCCGCGAGCTCGATGTTGTTGTGGTCCCGGCGCTCGCCGTCGACCCGACGGGCTACCGGATAGGCTACGGGGCCGGTTACTACGATCGCGCTCTCGCCGGGACGAGGGTGGTCAAGGTCGCCGTCATCTTCGACTTCCAGCTGCTGTCCGAAATCCCCGCCACGGAGGGGGACGTCGCGGTCGATTGGGTCGTGACCGACCGCCGTGTGCTCGCGGTGGAGCAACCGGCCACGCAGGCTACCGAGACCCCCTTCGATCCGAACGCGGAGACTCCTTGGCCCAGCTGAACGTCGTCGTCTCGGTCTTCTTCTCCCTGCTCGGCATGTTCGTCGGGCTCGTGCTCTTCCGCTACGGGCAAAGCTCCACCCCGCCGTCGGTCACGGCGCGCGCGACCGCCGAAGCGAACCGCATCACCGACGAAGCGAAGGCGAAAGCCGAAGCGGAGCTTGCGGCAGCGCGCGCCGAAGCGGCGGGACTGCTTGCCTCGGCCAAAGACGCCGAAAGGCTCGCCCACGAGGCTGCCGAAAAGAACGAGGCCGCAACGAACGCGCTCGCTGCGGCGAAGCGGGAGGCGGACGTCGTCCGCAAGGAGGCGGCGATCGAGGCGAAGCAGCAAGCTCTCGCGACCGTCGAGCAAGCGAAGGCGGAGGCTCTACGGGCCCGCGAAGAGATCGAGAAGCTCGCCGCGGCACGCGACGAGCGCGCGGCGCGTCGGGACGAGCTCGCGCGGCAGAAGGACAGCGACCTGAGCGAGCGCGACGCCAGCCTCGCGGAGCGGGCGAAGTCGATCAAGGCCAAGGAATCGGAGGCGGAAGACCGTCGCGGCGAGGCGGTCCGGCTCGTGAGCGAGCAGCGTGCTAAGCTCGAGGCCATCGCCGGCGTGAGCGGCGAGCAGGTCCGGCGCGAGCTGATCGAAGAGTTCCTGGACGAGGCGCGTCGCGCTTCGGCGCGCGAGAGCAAGGCGATCGAGGACATCGCCCGTGAGGAGGCCGAGAAGCGCGCCAAGCGAATCATCGGGCTCGCGATCCAGAGGTACGCCGGAGACTATGTCCAGGAGCGCGCCGTCACGTCGGTGCACCTCCCGACCGACGAGATGAAGGGGCGCATCATCGGGCGCGAAGGGCGCAACATCCGCGCGCTCCAGGAGGCGTGCGGTGTCGACTTCATCGTCGACGACACCCCCGAGACGATCGTCATCAGCGGCTTCGACCCGATCCGTCGCGAGGTCGCGCGCCTGGCGCTCGACAAGCTCATTCAGGACGGGCGCATCCATCCCGCGCGTATCGAGGAGGTCGTCCTCAAAGCCCAGGCCGAAGTCGACGGGTCGATCGCCGCTGCGGGTGAGCAGGCGCTTATCGATCTCGGCCTCTCGCGTCTTCACCCCGAGCTGCTGCAGCTCCTTGGCCGATTGAAGTACCGCTACTCGTACGCGCAGAACGTGCTCAAGCACTCGCTCGAGTGCGGCTTTCTCTGCGGGCTCATGGCGAGCGAGCTCGGCCAAGACGAGCACCTGGCCAAGCGCGCGGCGCTGCTCCACGACATCGGCAAGGCCGTGAGCCACGAGCAGGAGGGGGGGCACGCGGTGATCGGCGGGCAGTACGCGCGCAAGTACGGCGAAGACCCGATCGTCGCGAACGGCATCGCGTGCCACCACGACGACGAGCCGGCGATGAGCGTCATTGGCAACCTCGTGACCGCCGCTGACGCGCTGAGCGGCGCGCGGCCGGGCGCACGGCGCGAGAAGCTCGAAGGCTACGTGAAGCGCCTGAGCGACCTCGAAGCCATCAGCAAGCGCTTCGTCGGGGTCGAGAGGAGCTACGCCATCCAGGCGGGACGCGAGGTGCGGGTCATCGTCGAGCCGAGCGAGGTCAGCGACGCCGAGGCCGCGCTCCTGGCGCGCGAGATCAGCAAGAAGATCGAGGAGGAGCTCGCCTACCCTGGGCAGATTCGCGTGACGATCGTGCGAGAGACGCGCGCGGTGGACTATGCGAAGTAGGGAGCGCTACGCCTTCGCGGCGTCTGCGGCCCGGCAAATCGGGCAGATGCCGTAGAGCTCGTGCTTGTGGCTCCGTAACTGGAACCCGTAGCTCGCTGCGATCTTGTCCTGCAGACGTTCGATCTCCGGCTCTTCGAACTCCGTGATGCGACCGCACTGGTCGCAGATGAGGTGATCGTGGTGCGCCTGGCCGTCCGCTAGCTCGTAACGCGTGAGCCCGTCGCCGAACTCGCGCTCGTACGCGATGCCCGACTCGGCCAGCAGCTTCAGCGTGCGGTAGACGGTCGCGTAGCCCACCTTCGGGTCCTCGTGACGCACCTGCGCGAGGAGCTCCTCGATGCTCACGTGGTTGGGGGCGCGGAAGAACGTCTCCACGATGAGCCGCCGCTGGTCGGTCGAGCGCAGCCCCTTCGTCTCCATGTACGCCTGGAGCGTCTGCCTGTAGCGCGCGAGGTCGGGCGGATCGTGGCCCGCCTCGTTGCCCGAAGGGTGCACCGGCCCTTCACGTTTGCCCGCGTTCGGCATGATTCAATGGTCCGTTTCGTTGGGACGACCGTCAAGTCAATTGGACGGACGGACCCCTTCAGAGCGTAGGAGCGCCGCTCAGCCTAAGCTCACGGGCGCTCTATCGGGAGCGCCTCGGACTCCCAGCCGAGGAACCCGCCATCGAGGAACGCGACGGGCAGCCCCTGCTCGTTCAGGCGCGCGGCCATCTCCTTCGTCTTGTCCCCCGCTCGGCAGTAGAGCACAGGGCGCGCGGGGAGCATGTGAAGCTCGGCCAGCCGGTTCTCGATCTCCTCGAGCGCAAAGTGTGAAGCACCGGGGATGTGCGCACGCCCGAAGGCGCCGGCGTCGCGCGTGTCGACAGCCACGACCATCCCCTGCTTCATCAGCTCGGCGAGCTCGAGTGGCTTCACGGCCCCTTCCGCGCGCGGAAGATACGGCTCCACCATCTCGCGCATCTTCTTCTTCCGGATCGCGCCGACCACCATGTCGACGATGCGCTGCTCTGCGAAGACCATGAACGTCGGCACCGACTTGACGCGTAGCTCGCGGGCCAGCGTCGGGGCGCGGTCGATGTCGACCTTCACCACGTTCGCCTTGCCGCGCATCTCCTCGGCGAACGCCTCGACCTCGGGCGCGATCTGCTTGCAGGGGGCGCACCAGTCGGCCGTGAACTCGATCAGCACCGGAAGCTCGCTCCGGAGGACAGCCGCCTCGAACTCGCGCTCCGAGATCGTCGGCACGCTACCGCCGCCTGCCGCCCCGCCCGGCGAATTGGTCGTCGTCTGTCCGCTCGCCTGCCCCGTCAACAATGCCATAGCGCTCTCCCTGCCGTCCGTGGCGGTCAACGTAAGTTCAATCCTGGGTCGCGCCAAGGCTCTGTGATGCGTGATTTACGAAACGCATGAGCCTGCTGGTCTCGCGACCTTCGACCCGATACGGTCGAGTCTTCCCCTTTCCGAATATGGAGCGCCGATGAACTTAGGCCGCACGTCGTTTCTCGCAGCAGCCACCGTCGGGCTCGCCGCCCTCACGGGCTGTCCGAATCCGAACACGTACGGAACTCCCCGCACGATCGAGCCGGGCAAGGTCCAGGTGGTCGCCGCCCTCGAAGGGGTCGGGCTCAGCTCTGCGGGGACGTCGACGTACCTCCCGACCCTTCCGACGGTCGGTGTGCGTGTCGGCGTGGCGGATGGCGTCGATCTCGGCGCCCGCATATCGAATCTGTCGTCGCTCCAGGTCGACGGCAAGTTCAACTTCGTCAAGTCGAACACCTTCGACATGGCGGTCGACCCTGGCCTTCAAGTTGCCTACTTCGGTTCGGTCACCAGCAGCAGCTCGTCGTCGAACAGCACGTCGCTCGCCCTTGTCTACTTCAACCTCCCGCTCCTTCTCGGCATCAACATCTCGCACTCCGTCACCCTCGTGCTCACGCCCGGCATCACGTACCTCTACGCGACCGCGTCGACGGCCGGCGGGAGCGGCACCTCCGACTTCGCCTCGAACTCGGTCTTCCTGGCCAGGTTTGGCGTGGGTTTCAACTTCCGCGTCGCCGAATCCGTGGCCCTGCAGCCCGAGATCACGATGCTTCGCGGCTTCGACTCCGGCAACACCACGTTCCTGAACTTCGGATTCGGCGGCTCGTTCGGAACGAGCAAGGGCGCGATGCCCGACTACAGCACGGTGCACTGACGCTGTCGTAAGACCCTCAGTCGCCTACGCGCGGCACGGGCGGGTCGAGTGAGGCGATGCGCTCGGCGGCGTGCGCGAGCCCTGGGTCGAGCGCGTCACGCCACGCTTCTCCGATGAGATTCAGCGCGGCGACGACCACGAAGATGGCGAGACCGGGGAACAGGAGGAGCCAGTAGGCGCCCGGGTGGCCTCGCGCCTCGCTCAGCATCTCGCCCCATGACGCCGACGACGGGGCTCCTACGCGCAAGAACTCGAGCGACGACTCGATGAGCACGACCTGCGCGATCCCGAACGCGGCCGTCACGAGGACGGGCGCCGCAGCGTTCGGGGCGATGTGACGGACCAGGACGCGCAGAGGGCGTACCCCGAGGGCGCGCGCCGCGAGGGCGTAGTCCTGCGATGCGACGAGGAGCACCTCGGCACGAACGACGCGGGCGACCTCGGTCCAGCGCGTGAGGCCGATGGCGAGCAGCATCGTCTCGATCGACGGGTGAAGGACCAGCGCCTGAACGACGAGCACGAGGATGAGCGTGGGGAACGGCGTGAGCGTCTCGATGAGCCTCCCGACGAGCGCGTCGATGACTCCGCCATAGAAACCCGCGAGGCCACCGAGGACGGCCCCGAGCCCCACGAAGACGAGGGCCGCCAGAAAGCCTATCCCGAGCGACGTGCGAGAGACGTGCACCAGGCGCGCGAAGACATCCCTCCCCTCCTGGTCGGTCCCGAGCGGATGACCCGCGACGGCCCACGGCGGCGCCACGCGCGGCGAGCCGTTGAGCGAGGTGCCCACGCGCGGGCCGAAGCGCACCGGCGGGTCCACCGACCAGTCGCCGGGCCCCGCCTCGGCACGGATGCGTGCGCAGTCTTCTCCATCGAGAGTGACCGGATGGGTGAGGTTCGGAAAGAGGTACGTCTGGCCATGCGTATGGCACGCGAGCGGCAGATCGCTCGCGAGGAAGTCGGCAAGGAGCGCCACGAGGACCGTGAACGAAAGCGCGATGTGCGCGATCCGCGCGAGCTGCCCTCGCTTCACGACCGGGCCCCGCCGGCCCGGGCCAGCATGATGTCGCGGACGCGCGGGTCGAGCGCTCCGGCGGCCACGTCGGTGGCGATGAGGCCGACCATGGCGACGACGGAGAGCACGAGGAGCATGATCGTCAGCCACGACGCGTCGTGAGCTTCGACCGCGCGCAGCGTCTCGAAGCCCATCCCGGGGAGACGGAAGACCTCCTCGACGACGAACGCTCCACCGAAAGACGTCGGCAGCTGAAGGCCGGCGAGCGTCACTACAGGCATAAGCGCGTTCCGCAACGCGTGCACGATGAGCACCCGTGACCCTCGCACCCCCTTCGCGCGCGCGGTCCGGATGTAGTCCTGGCGGAGCACGTCGAGCAGCGACGCGCGCTCGTACCGAGACAGAAGCGCCATCGAGCCCGTCGAGAGGGCCGCGACCGCGAAGATGAAGGTCGTGCGCGTGTAGACGGCGTGGTTCGGATCGAGCGGAACCAGGCCGGCGCCGCGGGCGATTGGCGAGGCGAGCGTGTGGGAAAGGAGCTCGGCGACCCAGAACGTCGGCAGCGAGTAGAGCGCGAAGAGAATGGCGGCGAGCACGAGGTCGACCGCCTGCCCGCGCCGCGCGGCAGCGAGGACGCCGAAGGGGATCGCAATGGCGTAGCTGAGAAGGAGCGACAGGCCGGTGAGCGCGAACGTGATCGGCGCGCGCCGCTCGAGCTTGTCGAGGATCGGCTCACCATCGCGGCTGCTGACGCCGAGGCGCCCCCCGACACCGCGGAGAATCCACCTTCCGTAGCGCGTCTCCGTGAAGCGTGCCGCGATGCGCTCCCCCCCGTCGAGCGCGACGTAGTCCTCGCGGTGAACGAACCACCACTCCTGCCAATCCCCCTGGAGGCGTCGCACCGCCGCGTCGCCGGCCCCCTCGGGCAAGACGACATGCCGGCCTGCGACACGCGAGGCAAGGTCCGAGAGGCGACTCAGCGTCTGGCGGTCCTTCGTTTCCGCGATGGCGGCGACGAGATCCCCGAGAGCGAACGTGTCGACCTCGAGAATGTCGCGCACGCGAAGGACGGTCTGGTCCTGCGTGATGCGGTGAACCGCGCGATGCACCGCCGGCCCCGTGAAATCGACGGCACGGTCTTCCCAGAAGCGTCCCCAGAAGCGCGACGCCTCTTCCGGGTCGTCGAACCGCACACCGGTGAACCCCATTCTCTCGGCGACCGGCGCGAGCGCGACGGCGACCTTGCCTCGTTGCCCCGGCTTCAGCTTGTCGAGCTCTGGCAGAACGTACGGGAGAGCCGCCCCGCCGAGACGCGCGAGCTCACTCGCTGCAGCATCGGCCGAAGCGACGGTGGCAGCGGAAGCAGGGAGCGACGCTCCGTCGGCCAGGCGCTGCACGTCCCCCTCGGCGCGGGAACGCACGTCCTCCGGATGTGGGTTCACGAACCGCGGGAGATCGAGGAAGTGAGCGCGGCGCCGCGCCGTCAGAATGTCCTCCGCGGACTTGTCCGTCCCGATCGCGGCCAGCTGCGACGACAGGAGCGACGCGGCCGGGTCCGGGATGAGCGTGGTCACGAAGAAGACCACGAGGCTGATTCCGACGAGCGTGGGAATGGCCCAGAGCAGCCGCCGCAGGGCGAGACGGAGCATTGCGTGCCGGGAATATGGCACGCGACCGGCGCGCCGGGAACGTCGCATGCGTTCACGCGGATCTCCTCACCACTCCTGACCCCGCAGTGGCATCCTGCGCGCTGCCGCCATGCCTACCTCCGACAGCTCTCTCCTCGAACGCGCCAACCGCTGGGCCAGCGAAGACCCGGACCCCAAGACTCGCGACGAGCTCCTCGCGCTGCTCGCCAAGCCCGACCTTGCGCAGACCGACCTCGCGGATCGGTTCGCAGGCACCCTCGAGTTCGGCACGGCCGGCCTCCGTGGGGTGCTCGGTGCGGGACCGAACCGCATGAATCGCGCCGTCGTGCTGCGGACCGCGTTCGGGCTCGCGAGATACGTGCTCGCGAGTGTGCCCGAGGCGAAATCGCGTGGCATCGTCATCGGCTACGACGGGCGGCACTACAGCCGCGAGTTCGCAGAGGACAGCGCGCTGGTGTTCGCGGCGATGGGGATCCGCTCGCTTCTGTTCGTGCGCGTCGCGCCGACACCGGTGACGTCGTTCGCCGTCAAAGACCTGGGCGCCGCCGCGGGGGTCATGGTCACGGCGAGCCACAACCCGCCCGAGTACAACGGGTACAAGGTCTACTGGACCAACAGCGCGCAGATCATCCCGCCCCTCGACGGGGCCATCGCGGCTGCCATCGAGGCTGCCCCGGCGCCGAAAGAGGTTCCGCGTCTCACGCTCGAGGAGGCGCGCGCGCAGGGGCTCATTACGGACCTCGGCAAGGAAATAGAGGACCGCTACCTGGCGGTCGTGAAGGCGCTCGCCGTTCACGCGACAGGGGACCGCTCCCTCCCGATCGTCTACACGCCGATGCATGGCGTCGGTGACGCGCTCGCCCGCCGCGCGCTCGCGGAAGCGGGTTTCACGCACGTGACGAGCGTTCCGGAGCAGCAGCACCCGGACGCAGACTTTCCGACGGTCGCGTTTCCCAATCCAGAAGAGAGGGGGGCCATGGATCTCTCGTTCGCGCTGGCGCGAAAGCTCAACGCAGAGCTCGTTCTCGCCAACGACCCGGACGCCGACCGCCTCGCCGTTGCCCTGCCTGCTCGGCCCGGCGCAAATGCGCCGGCGTCGGGCTATTGCCAACTCACCGGCAACCAGGTCGGCATTCTCCTGGGGCATTACCTGCTCACGGAGCGTCCGGCCGGGAACGAGCGGCTCACGGTGCTCGCGTCAATCGTTTCGTCCCCGATGCTCGGTGGCATCGCGCGCGCGCTCGGCGTCCACTACGAAGAAACCCTCACCGGCTTCAAGTGGATCGCCAACCGCGCGATGAAGCTCGAGACGGAGGGGTACGCGTTCGTATTCGGATACGAGGAAGCGCTCGGATATACGGTCGGCGACGCCGTGCGCGACAAGGACGGCATCAGCGCGGCGATGCTCGTGGCCGAGATGTGCACCGTGCTCAAGGGGAGGGGGAAGACGCTCCTGGACGAGCTCGACGCCATCTACCGGAAGTACGGAGTCTACGTCAGCTCGCAGCTCAGCTTGACGCGCAAGGGAACGAGCGGCGCCGCCGAGATTGGCAAGATGATGAGCCACCTGCGCGCGACGGCACCGAAGCAGATTGGCCCCCTCGGCGTGCTCGCGTTCAGCGACTTCGAGTCGCAGGTGAAGACGGCGAAGGACGGCACGACGTCGAAGATCACGCTCCCCGCGAGCAACGTGCTCGTCTTCGAGCTCGACGGAGGGAGTCGCATCATCGCGAGGCCGAGCGGCACGGAGCCGAAGGTAAAGTTCTACTTCGACGTGCGCGAGAGCGTGGTCGAAGGAGAGACGGTCGCGGCGGCTGAAGCGCGGGCGACGAAGACGGGGGACGCGCTGCGGGCGGCCTTCGAGAAGCTCCTGCCGTGACGCCATGAGCCGCGTCAAATCAAGCGACGGGATGGCGTTCCTGAGCGCCGGGGACGTCTTTCTCGTGATCTGGAAGGAACCGTCGCGCGAGCATCGAATCCGTTGGTTGTTCGATCAGGTGGACGCCGCGATCGCGACGCAACCGGGCGGCATCATCGGCATGCAGCTCGTCCTTCCGACGTCGAGCCCCCCGGACGGCCCGGCGCGGGCCGAGAACTACAAGCGAATGCGCGAGATCGGGCCGAAGATGCGGCGCGTGGTGACGGTGCCGCTCGGCGACGCGCTGTGGGTCACCCTCGTCCGCACGATCATGCGTGGCCTGATGCTCGTGACGGGGCAGTCGAAGATGCAGTTCGTCGCCGACAACGAAGAGCAGGGCTACGATCTGCTCTACGAGGCGGCGAGCCCGGCGACGCCGACGCGAAAGATGCTGAGCGCCGGGTTCGACGAGATGCATACGGCGCTGGGTATTCCGCGGGGGCGTTCGAGCGCGGCGTAGGGGCGGACAACCGAAGCGCCAGCCTCACTTCACCTTCCGCATCCTCGCATCGAACGCGAACGGCCCTCCCGGCGTGACCTGCAGTTTGGCCGGGGAGCTCGCCGTTCAGCGCGATGAGGTCGACCGCGTCGACATGGACGAAGTACTCGAGCGCGGCGAGCGAGAGCGTGGCGGCGCAGTAGACGAACGGGACCCCCTTGTGGTTCCAGCGCCCCGGGTAGAGCCGCGCCCCTTCGCCCGAGAAGGCGGAAAACTGGTAGGGCGCCTTGGTGAGACGAACGAACCGAACAGTCACATGAAGACGCCGTGCTCGATGCGGCCGAGCTCTTCGATGACCGCGTCGGCCCCGACGTCGGTGTCGAGCAGGCGAAGCGGTACTTCCCCCAGCACCTCGCTGGGTTCCTGCAGCCAGTGCCGCGCCTTCTCAAGGCTCCCCAGTGCGCTCGTCGCGAGGGCGACCACCCGGGACAGCCGGAAGACCCGCTGCGCGTTCTGATCCGGTGAGGTCATGGGCATGCTTCTCTGCCAATCGGCAGTATAGGGTCGGCATCTGGCAGCGCAAGGAAGCGCGGAGGTGGAGCGCCAGCCCCACCCCCGGCCCCGCAGAAGCTCCCCACTCGGCCGCCTCTTGGCTCGATCCGGACGGCGGGTATAGCGTCATCGGATGGGCGTGCGCATACACTCCGGCGGCGCCGTCCTGTGCGTACGCGCGCGCCGGTGGCTTCCGACGCTCGGGATCCCTCTCGTCGCGTGCGGAACGTCGAGCGCGCCGGGGATCGCCACGACTCACGACGCCGGAGCTCATCGCGTCGACGCTGCCTCCACGCTGCGCCGCGACGCAGCGTCTTCCGAGACATCGACCCCACCGAACGGACCCGCTCTCCCTGTCCCCCCCATTGGACACGCCGGGCGCTGGCTCACCGACGCGGAGGGGCGCGTCCTCCTCGTTCATGGCGTGAACGTCGTCGAGAAGGCGGCGCCCTACTACCCCGCGGCGGAAGGCTTCTCCGACGGCGACGCGTCGTGGCTTTCGGACAACGGGTTTCGCGTCGTGCGGCTCGGGATCCTCGCGACGGGGCTCATGCCCACGCCGGGTGTCGTCGACACGAGCTACATCGCGCAGATCGACGCGACCGTGCAGGTCCTCGCCGCCCACGACGTCTACTCGCTACTGGACTTCCACCAGGATGGCTGGGGGCCGGTCGTTGGGTCGGACGGCTTTCCCGCGTGGATGACGCTCACCCGTGGCGCTGCCAGCGTGGATGCGGGCTTCCCCTACTACTACGAGCAGAGCCCGGCGCTGCAGCAGGCATTCCAGAGCTTCTGGGACGACGCGATGGGGCCCGATGGCCGCGGCTTGCAGGAGGACTACGCGGCAATGTTCTCTGCCGTCGCGCAGGTGGTGAAAGGCGAACCGTACGTCCTCGGCTATGACCTGCTGAACGAGCCCTGGCCGGGGACGACGTGGCAGCCGTGCCTCAATGACGCGGCCGGTTGCCCGTCGCTCGACTCGTCCGAGCTCGGTCCGGCTTACGCGAAGGCCGTGGCCGCGATACGGACGGCCGGGGACCAGCACCTCGTCTTTGGCGAGCCCTTCGTGCTGTTCAACTTTGGGACATCGACGACGAGCGTCGCGGTCCCGGGAATGGACTCGAACGCGGGAATGAGCTTTCACGTCTATCCGATCATCCCGGCCCAGGCTCCCAACGTGATTCAAAACGCGGTCGCCTGGTCGACGCAGACGAACGGTGCGTTGCTGAACACGGAGTGGGGGGCCACCACGGACAGCACGATCCTCATCAGCGAGTCGCTCGCGCTCGATTCGGCGCTCGTCCCCTGGATCTTCTGGTCGTTCGACAGCGAGCTGGTTCCGACCTTCGGGATGCCGCCCGGTGGGGCGAACCTCGTGGCTTCGACGGCGGCTGCGCTCATCCAGGCATATCCCCTCGCCGTCGCCGGGACGCCCACGCAGCTCACCGTCGACCCGTCCACGCAAACCCTCTCGTTCACGTGGTCGACGACGCGGGCCGACGGTGGCAGCTTCGCGCGGGGGACCGTCACGACCCTCGAGGCGCCGGCATTGACGTATCCGAACGGCTATACCGTCGCTGTGACGAACGGCGCGGTCACGTCGATGCCGTGCGCCGCGCTCCTCACGGTTGAATCCGCGCCTGGTGCTTCCAGCGTCTCCGTGGTCGTGAAGCCAGCCGCGACTTGCCCGTAGCCCCCGCAAAAGGCGAAGCGGGAACACACGACCGGCCGCGGGCGTTCCCGAGCCCATGGTCTTTCGTGCAGTCTGCCTGTCGTCTCTTGTCTCGCTGCTGTCGTGTGCGTCCCCATCGCCCCCTTCGACAACCGCACCCGAGAAGAGCGCTTCCCCGACGCTGACGTACCTCGGCGTCGCGGGCTGGGAGCTCGACGCGGACGGCCGCACGCTGCTCATGGATCCGTATTTCTCGAGGCGCGACGCGAAAGATGGCGTCCCGCTCGCGCCGGACGATGCCGTGATCGCGCAGCACACGCCTCCGCACGCCGACGGCATCCTGGTGAGCCACTCTCACTACGACCACTTGCTCGACGTCCCCGCGGTCGCGAAGCTCACCGGGGCTTCGGTCGTCGGGACCGAGAGCACGCTGAACGTCGCGCGGGCGTCCGCGATTGCGGAGTCGCGCCTCGTGCTCGCGCACGGCGGCCCTGGCGAGAGCATCCTGCTCGGCCCCTTCACGGTGCACCCCGTACGCGCGCTCCACTCGCTCACCGGGCAGCAGACCGTGATGATCCCGCGAGGCATCACTCTCCCCATGCCGTCCGCCGGCTGGGGCGAAGGGGGGACGCTTCAGTACCTCGTCAAGGTGGACGGGCGCACGATCCTCTTCATCGGCACCGCCAACTTCGTCGAGAGCGAGGTGACCGGGCTACGACCCGACATCGCGATCGTCGCCGTAGGCCTGCGCGAGAAGGTCCCTGACTATTCGTGTCGGCTGATGCGCGCCCTCGGCAACCCCAAGCTCGTGCTCACCAACCACTTCGACGCCCATCGAGAGCCGCTCGGACCGAAGCAAATGGACATCGGCGACGATGGGCGGGCCGACCTGGCGCGCTTCGCCGACGAGGTTCATGCGTGCTCCCCCGCGACGAAGGTCATCGTTCCGAAGCACTTCGAGCCGATGACGCTCTGAGAACGTGGCGTCAT
>Ga0302279_10006196_pt1 | contig 12857 bp, 10 predicted proteins | sample III_Bog_N3_3_FD_194541 | JGI IMG/M metagenome (GOLD analysis project Ga0302279, IMG submission 194541) | Peat permafrost microbial communities from Stordalen Mire near Abisko, Sweden - III_Bog_N3_3 | ecosystem: Environmental > Terrestrial > Soil > Wetlands > Peat | place: Sweden: Abisko...
GTGGTGCATGCCGCCAGCGCCGAGGAGGTCTCGCAACTCTTCGAGTTCAGCCACCTGCACGGCATTCCCATCACCTTCCGCGCGGCCGGAACCAGCCTGAGCGGGCAGGCCATCAGCGACGGGCTGCTGGTGGAGGTGGCGCGCAACTTCCGCCAGGCCGAGGTGCTTGCAGGCGGCAAACAACTGCGCGTCGAACCCGGCGTCATTGGAGCCAGCGCCAACCGATTGCTGGTGCCCTACGGCGCCAAGATCGGCCCCGACCCGGCATCCATCGCCACCTGCACCATCGGCGGCATCCTGAGCAACAACTCCAGCGGCATGTGTTGCGGCGTGGAGCAGAACGCATACCACACGCTAGCTTCCATCAAATTCGTGCTGCCCTCCGGCTCAACGATTGACACCGCCACGGCGGACGCCGAACAGCACTTCCACGCCCGTGAGCCCGAACTTGCGCGCGGTGTGCTCGAGCTGCGCCAGCGCATTTTGAACGACGAGAAACTCGCCGGGCGCATCCGCTCCAAATACCGCACGAAGAACACGACAGGCTACGGGCTGAACGCCTTTGTGGACTTCGAGCGCGCGGTGGACATTTTTTCTCACCTGCTGATTGGCGCCGAAGGCACGCTGGCCTTTTTGGCCGAGGCGACCTTCAACACCGTGCCCGACCTGCCGGTAAAGTACACCGGGCTGTTGCTCTTTCCGGACCTGTACGCCGCCAGCGACAGCATTGTGCCGCTTCGCCAGTCGGGGGCCAAGGCCCTGGAGATCATGGACCGGGCCGCCCTGCGCTCCGTTGAAAACCAGGCCGGAACGCCAGCCATCATCAAGACGCTGGCCGGAGAAGCCGCAGGACTGCTCGTCGAGTTCCAGGGCTCGGCCACGGATGACCGCCGCGCGATGGAGGCCTCCGCGTCCGATGCGACCTCTCGGCTGAAGTTGCTGACGCCCGCGGGCTTTACCTACGACGCAGCGCAGCAGGCCCTGCTGTGGAAGATCAGGGCCGGCATGTTCCCCTCCGTCGGCTCGGTGCGCAAGACGGGCACCACGGTCATCATCGAGGACGTGGCCTTCCCGATTGAGCATCTGGCACCGGCGGCGAAGGACCTGAACACGCTGTTCGACCGCCATGGCTACGACAACGCCATCATCTTTGGCCACGCCAAGGACGGCAACCTGCACTTCGTCATCACGCAGTCGTTCAATGACCAAAAGGCCGTGGACCAGTACTCGCGCTTTATTGACGACGTGGTGGAACTGGTGGTGACGCGCTACGACGGCGCGCTGAAGGCCGAGCATGGCACCGGGCGCAACATGGCTCCCTTTGTTGAGACCGAGTGGGGCGCCGAGGCTTACCAGATCATGCGCGAGCTGAAGGCGCTGGCCGATCCCACCGGACTGCTGAATCCAGGCGTCATCCTGAACCGCGACCCGCGGGCCCACCTGCGCGACCTGAAGAAGTTCCCCACGGTGGAGAAGGAAGTGGACAAGTGCATCGAGTGCGGATACTGCGAGCCCAAGTGCCCCAGCCGTGACCTGACGCTGACCCCGCGCCAGCGCATCGTGGTGCGGCGGGAGATGGCTCGCCAGAAAGCCAGTGACGGCCCGCTGCTCGACGCGCTGGAACGCAGCTTCCCCTATGACGCTCTGGACACCTGCGCCGCCGACGGGATGTGCGCCACCACGTGCCCGGTCAGCATTGATACGGGCCAGCTCGTCAAACGGATTCGCGCCTTGCGCAACAGCGATCTTGCCAAGGGCGTGGCTCGCTTTACGGTGGATAATTTTTCGCTGGTGGAGAGCCAGGTACGCCTGGGGCTGCGTGCGGCCCATCTGGCAGAGAGCGTTCTCGGCCTCCCCTTTGTGCAGGCGGTCACCGCAGGCTTGCGCAAACTGATTGGCCCCAACATGCCGGTGTGGGATGCCGGGATGCAGCACGCCACGCGCGGCGGGCTGCCCGCCACGGAGCGGCACTCGGCGCAGGCCGTGTACTTCCCTTCGTGCGTCAGCCGCACCATGGGCCGGCTGCCGGGTGAGGATTCCGAGCAAAGCCTGATGGAGGCAACGGTTCTGGTAGCGGCGCGCGCCGGCGTACCGGTGTGGATTCCCGAGGATGTGGCTGGCAACTGCTGCGCCACGCCGTACTCCTCCAAGGGCTTCGACAAGGCGCGCGACATCATGCTGAACCGCACCATTGAAAACCTATGGCGCTGGAGTAGCGAAGGGCAGTTGCCGATCCTGGTGGACACCAGCCCCTGCACCTACGGATTGCAGCACGCGCGCGAGTACCTGACCGAGGAGAACCAGCAGCGCTTTGACCGGCTGAGCATCCAGGACAGCATCGAGTTCGTGCACGACCAGTTGCTGCCCAAGCTCACGGTGCGCCACCCGGAAGGCTCGGTTGCCCTGCATCCGGTGTGCTCGGCGGTGAAGATGGGACTTACGCCCCGGCTGGAGGCCATTGCGCGCAAGTGCAGTGGTGAAGTCTTTGTTCCGCCCAGCCTGGGCTGCTGCGCCTTCGCCGGAGACCGCGGCTTTATGTACCCGGAGCTAACGGCCAGCGCGACGATGCCGGAAGCGGCCGAGGTGCGTGCCCACCAGCACGATGGCTGCTATAGCAGCAGCCGTACCTGCGAGATCGGCATGACGCGCTCGACCGGCGAGGTCTACCGCAGCTACATCTATCTGCTGGAGAAGGTGACTCGCGATTAACCTCGCACAACGACTTGCGGTAGAATTGCCGCGCTGCTAAGACATCAAGGATTTGGCACTTCGAATTCTGCGCTCAGAACTCGATCACCCAGAACTCGATCACCCAGGATGACGATGGAACATACCCTGCTCACGGCCCGGCTCACCCGCTCGGAGATCATCTCGGAGAAGACCAAGCATTTGGAATTCGAGGTGGAAGAACTGAAGGACTTCGACTTCATCCCCGGACAGTTCGTCAGCGTGCGCGAGCCGCGCGGCGAAAAGACCATCACCCGCGCCTACTCCATCGCCTCGCCTCCGCGGGGCAACAACACCTTCGACCTCTGCCTGAATCGCGTGGACGAGGGCTTTATGTCGAACTTTCTCTGCGACCGTGAGGTCGGTGAGACGGCACGCTTCCACGGTCCGCACGGTTTGTTCGTACTGAAGCCGGAGGTCGAGGATGTGATCTTTGTGGCCACCGGAACGGGCGTGGCGCCCTTCCGCAGCATGGCGCAGCACCTGTTCGGGCGAGATGCCTCGGGTAAACAGAGACATAACGGCCGCCGGGTCTGGCTCGTCTACGGCACACGCTACGCCGAGGATGTGTACTACCAGAAGGAGTTCGAAGAACTGGCCGCCACGGAGCCGAACTTTCACTACACGGCCACGCTCAGCCGCCCCACCGACGCCTGGAAGGGCGTCCACGGATACGTACAGGAGCATCTGCGCCAGATCGTCGGCGAGCGCAAGGATCTGCACGTTTACATCTGCGGATTGAACGAGATGGTGAGCTCCGTCCGGAAACTGCTGGTGGAAGAGCTGGGCTGGGACAAAAAGCACGTTATCTACGAGCGCTACGACTGATTTTGACTTTGCGCACCAATTCCCCGGGGGAAGGCTGACTGCCTTCCCCTTTTTCCTTCCTCTGCAAACCTATTGCTATGTGTCGTTTATGGAGATTTACCCGGCCCGAAAATTCCTGCATCGCGGTCACTTCCAACCTCATCTATTAAGTTGACAATAAGTCACTCAGGTTCTATCATCGTGACTATATTAGGTTCAGTGGAGAGCATCCCGTCAAGGGATCTTCCCACCCGGCGGCCGGCACGACTGCGGCTAACCGGCAGATTCAAAAGCTATTTACCGCAGGAGGCGGACGAGACATGGCAAAGATCATCGGCATTGACCTAGGCACCACGAACAGCGTGGTTGCCGTCATGGAAGGCGGCGAGCCCAAGGTAATTCCCAACGAAGAGGGCGGCCGCACGACTCCGTCCGTCGTTGGCTTCACAAAGACAGGTGAGCGCCCGGTTGGCCAGGTGGCCAAGAACCAGGCCATCACGAACCCGGAGAACACCGTTTTCTCCATCAAGCGCTTCATGGGCCGTCGTTACGACGAGGTCAGCGAAGAGATGAAGATGGTGCCGTACAAGGTCGTGCAGAGCGGCGACCACGTGGCGATTGACGCGCAGGGCAAGGAGTACACCCCGCCGCAGGTTTCGGCCATGATCCTTCAGAAGCTGAAGAAGGCCGCCGAGAACTACCTTGGCGAGACGGTCACCGAGGCGGTCATCACCGTGCCTGCGTACTTTAACGACGCGCAGCGCCAGGCCACCAAGGACGCTGGCAAGATTGCCGGATTGGACGTCAAGCGCATCATCAACGAGCCGACAGCGGCCGCCCTGGCCTATGGGTTGGACAAGAAGAAGGATGAGATCATCGCCGTGTACGACTTCGGCGGCGGCACCTTTGATATCTCCATTCTGGAGGTTGGCGAGGGCGTCATCGAGGTGAAGTCCACCAACGGCGACACGCACCTGGGCGGCGACAACATTGACCAGCGGGTTGTGGGCTGGCTGGCTGACGAGTTCCGCAAGGAATACGGTCTGGATTTGCGCAGCAAGGGCAATGAGATGGCGATGCAGCGTCTTCGTGACGCGGCTGAGCGCGCCAAGATCGAGCTTTCGACGACGATGCAGACCGAGATCAACCTGCCGTTCATCACGGCCGATGCCTCGGGCCCCAAGCACCTGGTGAAGACCCTGACGCGCGCCAAGCTGGAAGACATGGTGCGCGACCTGATTGACGACTCCATCAAGCCCTGCGTGCAGGCCTTGAAGGATGCCGGCATGGATGCCAGCAAGATCGCCGAAGTTGTACTGGTCGGCGGACAGACGCGCATGCCGATGATTCAGCAGAAGGTGAAGGAGTTCTTCGGGCGCGAGCCGCATCGCGGCGTGAACCCGGATGAAGTCGTCGCCATTGGCGCGGCCATCCAGGGCGGCGTGTTGCAGGGCGAGGTCAAGGACCTGCTGCTGCTGGACGTGACTCCGCTGTCGCTCTCGATTGAAACGCTGGGCGGCGTGGCGACCACGATGATTCCGCGCAACACCACGATTCCGACGCGCAAGAGCGAGACCTTCTCGACCGCGGCGGACAACCAGAACTCGGTGGAGATCCACGTGTTGCAGGGCGAGCGTCCCATGGCGTCGCAGAACCGCACGCTGGGCAAGTTCCATCTGTCCGGTTTGCCGATGGCTCCGCGCGGCGTGCCGCAGATTGAGGTGACGTTTGATATTGACGCCAACGGCATCCTCAACGTGGCGGCCAAGGATACGGCCACGGGCAAGGACCAGAAGATCACCATCACCAGCTCCAGCGGCCTGAGCAAGGAAGAAGTGGAGCGCATGGCCAAGGAGGCCGAGGCGCACACCGCGGAGGACAAGGCGGCGCGCGATGTGATTGAAACGCGCAACCAGCTGGACGGCATGGTGTACCAGGTGGAGAAGATGCTGAAGGAGCACGGCGACAAGATTGAAGCCGGCGAGCGCGGCGAGGTGGAAAACGCCCTGGGCGACGCCAAGAAGGCATTGGAAGGCAACGACGCCACCACCATGAATGGAGCGCGCGACCGGTTGCAGGCTACCAGCCATAAGCTGGCCGAGGCCATGTACAAGGCCACGGCAGCCACGGCGGATCCGGCAGCGGGCGCCGCACAGGCCGAGCCCGGCCCCAAGGCCGAAGCCAAGAAGGATGATGGCGTGATTGACGCCGAGTATGTGGACGTCGAGGAGAAGAAGTAACTCCTATACGCCAGCACACGGGACGGGGACGGCGGCCAGTTGAGAACCTGCTCTGGCCGCCGTTTCAACATCAAAACGGAATCACAATAAGAGGTTACTTGCATCGGCTGGGTTGCGGAGAGCATCCAACCGGGTACGAATCTAAAACCAAGGAGGGCGCGATGAACTTTACAGTGAACGGAATCCCCTATCACCTGACCTTCGATGATGGCCAGGCGCAGTGGTTTCTGCTGACTCCGGCAGATCATGGTATCGCCCTCATGGAGATTCACGACGACGAGACTCCTCTGGAGCCGGGCGAAGGCTATGCTCATTCCCGGGGACCGGTCGCGCCCGCCAGCTAAGCCCGTAAAAAGCTTGGCAGAGTGAATCCCACGCAAGTATCCTGAGTCTGGCTGCGCAGGTGCGCCCGCGCACGCCCGGGAAGCAGGAAGACCACCATGGCCGCAACCGACAAGAAAGACTATTACGCAGTCCTTGGCGTTAAAAAGACGGCCACGGCCGATGACGTGCGCAAGGCCTTCCGCAAACTGGCCCGCAAATATCATCCGGACGTAAACCCCGGCGACAAGAAGGCCGAGGAGAAGTTCAAGGAGCTCAGCGAAGCCAACGAGGTGCTGAGCGATGCGAAGAAGCGCAAGATCTACGACCAACTGGGCTTCTACTCCGACAACATTGACCCCAAGGCGGCCGAGGCCTACGGACAGGCGGGCGCGGGTAATCCCTATGCCGGCGGCGGCAATCCCTTTGGTGGATTCGGCGGCGCACAGGGAGCGGGCCGGCCTGCGGACTTCGACTTCCGCGACTTCGACTTTGGCAATGCGGATTTTGGCAACGCGCAGCAGGCAGGCGGGCGCGGCGGCGGCAACTTCCGAGACATCTTCTCCAGCATCTTCAGCGGCGGAGGCCGGGGCGCGCCGGAGACCAGCAGCACGGCCGGCGCCGACAGCGAATACACCGCCAGCGTACCCTTCTGGGACGCCATCCGGGGCGCGGAGATGAAGCTGACATTGCAACGTCCCAGCGGCATGGGACGCATGACGCCCGAGCCCGTGAGCTTCCGCATCAAGCCCGGCACGCGCGACGGACAGCGCATCCGGTTGGCCGGCAAAGGCTCGGCGGGTGTGCGAGGCGGGCCGCCGGGAGACCTCTACATCATCGTGCACATCGGCGAGCATCCGCTCTTCCGGCGCGACGCCGACGACATCCACATGACGCTGCCCATCATGCCCTGGGAGGCCGCACTGGGAGCCAAGGTCGAGGTGCCGACCATTGACGGACGCACCGTGCTGAGGATTCCACCTGGCACGCAGACCGGGCAGAAGCTGCGCATGCGCGAGAAGGGCGTGCCTTCGGCCACGCGCCCCGGTGTAACCGGTGACCAGATCGTGGAGATCCGCATTGTCGTGCCGGAGATTCCCAACGTGGAGGCGCGCGAGTTGTGGCAGAAGCTGGAAAAGCTGCAGCCGGAAGACCCGCGCAAAGAGCTGTGGAGCAAGGTGTAAGGCGAGGCTGCGATGACCAAGCGTAAAGGCAAGGGCGCGTACATGATCTCGGTGGTAGCCGAGATGTATGAGATTCATCCGCAGACGTTGCGGCTCTACGAGCGCGAGGGGCTTTTGAAGCCCAGCCGCAGCGAGGGCAACACGCGCCTGTACACCGAAGAAGATCTGAAACGTCTGGAATTCATCCTGTCGCTGGCGCGCGATCTGGGCGTCAACATCGCCGGCATCGGCATCATCCTGAACATGCGCGAGCGCATGGAGACCATGCAGAAGCAGATGCAGGAGTTCGTGGCCTACGTGCAGCAGGAGGTCATCACCCGCGCCAGCCAGGCCATGCCCAAAGAGGGCCTGGTGCCGGTGCGGCGGCCGGTGGTCATTCCTCCGGCGAAGAAGAAGTAGGGGTTACGAATTAGAAATAGCGCGGTGTCATGCAAGAGAGTTTTAGCGCCGATTCCGCGGCGCAGCAAGAGCCGGCCACAGGGGCCGGCTTTGTCGTCTCTGCAATCAGCTCGAAATTATTTCGGCCAGCCGATCCACAGCGGCGCGCCTTTATCGTCGCGCATCAGGAACTGATCTCCGCCGCGGGTGACCTCGCGCGCCAGAAAGAGCGGATTGCCATTGGCCGTCACCTGCGAGCCGAGAATCTGAAGGGTTTCGCCGGCCTTCAAAACAATCTCCATCTCGGTCATGTAGCTCTCCGGCGCCAGCATCACGTCAATCGAGCCCTTATCGGTCTTGAGAGAGAGGTGCACCAGCCCGTCAGCGGCCTTGCCGACCGTCTCCACCGTACCCTTGATCTTCGCCTCAGTAGATTTGTCGTACTTGGGCGCGCCGGCCTGCGCCAGGGTGAAGGTAACGGTCAGCAGAATGAACAACGCGATGGCCCACGGCCGGAGACAGGAATTCCGATGCAACATGATGACCTCCCTTGAGAAAGACAGGCACGGCCACAGGCCAACGCCTGCGGAAAAGCCCGCCGGCCCCGGGCCGCACTGCTCCGCCGGGCTGCCAACGGCTGCGGAGACACATCCTCCCACGCTCGTGCGGCGCCGACGGCGGCCATGCACCGGGACCGCAAACACGTTATGCCCGGCGCTGTCGCATCACAGTGAGGCCAGTCACAGCCGGAGGTGATGCGCGGCGCGGGATTTGCCCGCACGGCGGCCACAGGCCATAATTCTTCATCCGCGCCGCGGCGCAACTCATAGGACTCTTGTTCACCGTGCGATGGCTCACTCCAAACCGCTACCTGACCCGGCTGGGGCTGACCCCCACGGCAGCCGACCGGCGCCGCGTGGAGGTCAACCTGGGTGCGCTGCGCATCCTACTGGCCCTGCTGGCACTGCTCTCCTACTGGCTGGACCTTGGCCGCACGCACCTGGTTGGCCCGCGCGTGCCGGCCGTGCTGCTGCTGTTTTTGGCAGAGAGCGTGGCGGTGTGGCTGTGGGCGCGGCGGCGCGTCATCAGCAACCTGTTTCTGTACGCGCTGCACGCCAGTGACATTCTCTGGCCCATCGTCATCACCTACTTTGCGCAAGGCCCCATTGCGCCCAACGTGCAGTTGTACTCCTTCGCCATCCTGGCGGCGGCCTTCCGCTGGGGATTTCCCGAGGCGGTGATGACCGCCCTGGCGGGCAGCGGCGTGCTGCAGATGGAGGCCTTCATTCTGCGCGAATCGCCTGCCGGATTGCTGGAGAGCAACCGCCTGCTGGTGCGCTGCGCCTATCTGCTGGCGCTGGGCTATATGGCCGGCACCCTGGGCGAAAACGAGAAGGAGCGCCGCGCGGAGAGCGCGGTCACCGTGCGGCTGCTGCAGTCTGCGCGCGGTGAACGCAGCGTGGCCGCCGTGCTGGATACCATCTTCCGCGTCTTCCGCGAGGTATTTTCCGCCTGCGACGCGTACCTTGTGGCACATGAGGTTACCAACGACCAGTACCACCTGTGGAGTACGCGGAGCGGTGGCGGCGTGCTGCACCAGAACCTTGACGAGGCCGAAGGCTCCGAGGCCATGCTCTCCGGTTGGCCGCATTGCTTCTGCTGCAAGCGCAATCGCTCTGGCGGCGCGGCTTTGTGGTCGCCCAATTCGCAGTCAGGCTCACGGACTGGCGCTGGGGACTTCCCGCGGCTGCCCTTTCTGGCTGATGACACCAGCACCCTGCTTGGCCTGGGCGTGCCGCTGGGGCAGGAATGGCGCTTGCGCCTGCTGCTGCCCGGGGCGCAACTGGGGCGCGGCGCGCAACAGGAGCTCAGCTTTGCCCACGCCCTCTTCGAACAGGCTTCGACGGCACTCTACGGAGCGTACCTGGTCCGCAAGTTGAGAACGCGGGCCGGCACCATTGAGCGCGCGCGCGTGGCGCGGGAGATTCACGACGGCGTCCTGCAGTCGCTGATCTCAGCCGAGATGCGGGCCAACATTTTGCGACGCCGTTCGGAGCTTGAGTGGGCGGCAGGAAAGCCGGACGTCGAATCGCTGGAGGAGTTGCTGCGCGCCGAGGTGCTGGAGCTGCGTGAGTTGATGCAGCAGATGCGCCCGCTGGACGTGCGTCCCACACAGTTGCTGGACCACATGGCCGAGCGCGTGGACCGCTTCCGACGCGATTCCGGCATCAGCGCGCGCTTTGTCACCACGGCCGCCGACGAGGTTCCCTTCAGCGCGCACGTCTGCCGCGAGGTGCTGCTCATCCTGCAGGAGGCGCTGGTGAACGTGCGCAAACACGCGCACGCCGCGGAGGCGACGGTGAGCTTTGGCCGCTGCGACGGTGGCTGGAGGCTTTCCATTACCGATGATGGCGCGGGCTTTGGCTTTGACGGTACACTGGCGGGAGACGCGCTGATGCAGTCGGCGCGCGGACCCGCCATCATCAAGGAGCGCGTGGCGAGCCTGGGCGGCGAGCTCCTGATCCACTCCACCCTCAACCGTGGCTCGCAACTGTTGATCCTGCTGCCGCAGAAAGGTTCCCTGAAGGATGCCCGGTAAAGTTCGCATTGTGATTGCCGACGACCACACGATCTTCCGCGACGGCCTGCGCCGCCTGCTGGAGATGGAGGAAGATCTGGAAGTGGTGGGCGAGGCCGCCGATGGCGCCGCGGCCGTAGCCATGGTGGAGTCGCACGGGCCTTCGATTCTTCTGCTCGACCTGGCCATGCCCCGGATGCCCGGCCTGGAGACCCTGCGCGAGTTGAGCCGCCGCCAGAGTCCGACGCGCACCATCCTGCTGACCGCGGCCATTGAACGCCGCCAGATTCTGGAGGCTCTGCAGGCCGGGGCGCGCGGCGTGGTGCTGAAGGAGGCGGCGACGCAGGTGCTGCTCAAGGCCATCCGCGCCGTGGAAGGCGGCAGCTGCTGGGTGGGCGACGCGGAGGTGGCGGACCTGGAGGCCTATCTGCGTACGTTGGGCAACGGCGGCGCAAGCCGGGCTCGCCAGGACTTCGGCCTTACCCGGCGCGAGACCGAGATTCTGGCAACTATCGTCGCCGGCCTCAGCAACAAGGAGATTGCACAGCGCTTCCAGCTCAGCGAGGACACGGTGAAGCACCACCTCACCAACATCTTCGACAAGGTTGGCGTCGGCAGCCGCCTGGAGCTCGCACTGTTTGCCATCAACAACCATCTGGTGGACAATTAGGCCGTACGGAGGCTCGTACGGAGGCCCGAACGGAGGACGACGATGAGCCACGACGTCCGCGATGTTTTGCAGGTTCTGCGCTTTGAACTGAATTACCTGGAACAGGGAGGCTTTCAGCGCGATCGCGCCCTGCTCGGTTCCGAGAGTCCTTTTCAGGGAACGTTTGCCTGCCTCAACTATGGCGACCCTCTGGGTGCGCACGCCTGCCACGAGTGCGTGCTGCACCGTTTTGTGCCTGCGCCTGAGCGCGCCCAGGACCTTCCCTGCCATCACATCCCGCTCAACTCCGCGGGAGAGACCGTGGCCAGCCTGATTGCCCACAATGAGCCGGAGCGGCTGACCGTGGAGCTGCGCCACTGGCTGCGGCAGACCATCGCCACGCTGGAAGCCAACACCGATGGGGCCGCCGACTCCTGACCACGGCGGCAGGCAAAGGGACGCCCGGGCGGCGAGATTTCCTCGCAGCACAATGACGACTGAAGCGAGCGATCCAGATTTTTTTCTGCCGGGTCATGCGGGCGAGCGGATTCTGCTCGCAGGTCTTTTTGCGCGGAGGTTAGAGCCCTAGGATTGTGGCGCGGGGGCCACCGGGCGCTCCGGCTCGCTTTCGAGTGGAAAGCTCCTGAGCGTGATGCTGTGGCGCTTTTCCTCCGCCTTGCCGCCGGCCTTCTGGAAGTGTTCGGTGAGCGTGCCGCGCACCAGGTAGTAGCCTTCCTCGCTGCGGCTTCGCGCCGGGCCGCGCTCCACCGTGCCGGTGAACTCCAGCCACTCGCCCTCTACACTCTTGGTGCGGAAGCTGAGCGTGGTGCCATCGAGCGTGGCCTTCTCCAGAGAGACATCCACAAACTGGCCCTTGTCCGGATCCTCGTTGCGGAAGTGGGAGGCGACGCCGGTGACGCGCTGGTCATCCACCACGATCTGCACAAACTCGCCCTCGTGCAGCAGCGAGTACATGCCGCTTATGTCGCCGGCGATTGCCGCCTCCGGGGCGGGCGGGGCCTGCGCCATGGCGGCGGCGCTGACCAGAAGCATGGCGGCGATTGCGATCCGATATTTCATGTCAGTGAAAATGAGTATAGCCGAGCCCGGAGCGGTCAGACTGATTCCAGCTCGGGATATAATCCGGCTTATCGCATCTTGACCTCCACCGGCACAACCCGCGCACATCCCAGACCCCCTTCGCCCGGCGAACTGGAGCTGCTGATTGCCTGGCCGGACCCTCGCGCCGAGTTCCGCGAGAACCTGCGCGCGCGCCTGAGCGGCAAGGTCGTACCGGCACAGGAGTCCACCAGCGCGCCCGATCATGGCTTCTGGAGCGGCGTGGATCTTTCCGCGCCGTGGCCGAGAATTCCTCTGCGCGCTTCGGCCGGTTTCCACGCGCTGCTGATCGCCGGACTCCTGTCGGTCAGCCTGTGGCCGGGGCCGCACATCCGCCTGGCCGATGACGATGACCGCCGCGCCTTCTCCAACGCGCACCTTGTCAGCCCCTTTCTGCCGGAGCTGCATGGCCAACCGGTAATCCAGCGCGCTCCGCACAAAGCCCCGAGCAAGCCCGACCCGGTGCCCGCGCGCCAGCAGATCGTCAGCCTGCCGCCGAACCCGGACAACCTGCACCAGACGATTGTTGCCGAGCCGAAGCTGACCCTGCCCCGCGATATTGCGCTGCCCAACCTGGTCGCCCTCGACCCGGCGCGGCCGGCGCAGTCGCTGGATGCCAGTTCGAAGGCCGCGCTGCGAAGGCTGCCCAGCCTGCTGCCGCAGGTCACCGCTCCGGCGGTGGACGCCTCTGCCGTGCGCGCTGGCCGCAAGCTGCCCTCTCTGCTGCCGCAGGTTGCGGCTCCTGCGCCGGACGTCAGCGTGGTGAAGCCAAAGCTGGCCGTGCCGATTTTGCAAATGACCCAGCCCAGGATCGTGCAGCCCGCGCCGGAGGTCGGCGATGTGGGCTCGGCCAG
>Ga0302279_10006199_pt1 | contig 12855 bp, 10 predicted proteins | sample III_Bog_N3_3_FD_194541 | JGI IMG/M metagenome (GOLD analysis project Ga0302279, IMG submission 194541) | Peat permafrost microbial communities from Stordalen Mire near Abisko, Sweden - III_Bog_N3_3 | ecosystem: Environmental > Terrestrial > Soil > Wetlands > Peat | place: Sweden: Abisko...
CGACCCGGACACGGTCGCCGCACTGGCCCGCTGGGTGGACGGGGACGACGAGCTGCTGGCCGAGCACGCCCGTTGGGCCGCCCGGCAGCTGGGTCGTCACGAACTGGTCGCACCGGATCACGGGGCCGATCGGTGACCCACCTGCTGGTCACCAACGACTTCCCCCCCAAGGTCGGCGGTATCCAGGCCTACCTGTGGGAACTGTGGCGCCGACTCGACCCGTCCACGTTCGCCGTGCTGACCGCCTCGTCGCACCCCGACGCCGCCACGTTCGACGCCGACCAGGCGACGCGGGGGATCCGCATCGAGCGGGTGTCCTCCGCCGTGCTGTTGCCGACCCCCTCGGTGATCCGTCGGATCCGTGCCACCGCCGAGCGGGTCGGCGCCGACCTGGTCGTCCTCGACCCGGCCGTGCCGCTCGGGCTGGTCGGTCCCCGCCTCGGTATGCCCTACGCCGTGCTCCTCCACGGTGCCGAAGTGGCCATTCCCGGGCGTCTCCCCGTGAGCCGGTCGGCACTGGCCCACGTCATCCGGGGTGCCGCCCTGGTGGTGTCGGCCGGCGGGTATCCGGCAGCGGAGGCCCGCCGGGCGGTGCGGGGCAAGGGCATGCCACCGGTCGTCGAGATCCCCCCCGGGGTGGACCTCGAACGGTTCACCCCGATGGATGCCGACCAGCGGCTCGGTGCCCGGGTCGATCTCGGGCTCCCGGTCGACGGGCCACTGGTGGTGAGCGTCAGTCGGCTGGTACCGCGCAAGGGGATGGACGTGCTGGTCGACGCGTCCGTCGAGCTGGCCCGGCGGTTCCCCGGCCTGACCGTGGCCATCGCCGGCAGGGGACGGGATGCGGAGCGCCTGGCCGGCCGGGTGGCCGAGGCCGGCGCCCCCGTCCGGCTCCTCGGCGGCCTGTCCGACGAGGACCTCCCCCGCCTGGTCGGGGCGGCCGACGTCTTCGCCATGCTGTGCCGCAACCGGTGGCTCGGACTGGAGCAGGAGGGTTTCGGCATCGTGTTCCTGGAGGCGGCGGCGGCCGCCGTCCCCCAGGTGGCGGGGGCGTCCGGCGGCGCGGACGAGGCGGTGGAGGACGGAGTGACCGGCGTGGTGGTGCGGCGACCGACCGAGGCGGGCGACGTGGCCCGGGCCATCGGCCGTCTGCTCGACGACCCGGTGACGGCCCGTCGCATGGGGGAGGCGGCACGTTACCGTGCGGAGGCATCCTTCGACTACGACCTGCTCGCCCCTAGGCTGGCGTCGTCGCTCGGCGACACGCGAAGCTGAGCCCTGTGCGGGCTCCCGACGAATCGATGAGGAGGGCCGACCGTGGCGGAACAAGCCACTGAGAGGATGGTGGTGTCGGCCAGTCCGGCACGCTGCTTCGAGGTCAGCGCCGACATCGCCAGTTACCCGTCATGGGCGGCCGACATCAAGACCGTGACCATCGACGAGCGTGACGCCGAGGGCAGGCCGAGCGTCGTGACGTTCCGGGCCGCCGCCTTCGGTCGCAGCACGAGCTACACCCTGGCCTACGACTATTCGGAGGCTCCGGAGGTCCTGGCCTGGGTGCAGACCGAGGGTGACATCACCAACAAGCTCGACGGCCGCTACGTGTTCGTCCCCACCCCCGAAGGTGGGACCGAGGTGACGTACCACCTCGAAGCCGAGATGAAGGTGCCGCTCCCCGGGTTCATCAAGATGCGGGCCCAGAGTCGCATCATGTCGATCGCCCTCCGAGACCTGAAGGCACGCGTCGAGTCGAACGCATGATCCGGGGCCGCCCCGGTAGTCACCGGGGGACGGGATCCACCACGTCGACAGGCACCGGACGGATGGATCCGTGAAGGTCGGTGTCACGCTCCCGCAGTTCCGCGACGAGGCCGACACGGCGCTGGCGGCCGCCCTGGAGGCCGAGGAGCTCGGCATCGACGGCGTCTTCTGCTTCGACCATCTGTGGCCGATGGGCCAGCCCGGGAGGCCCGCACTCTCCCCGGGCCCGTTGCTCGGTGCCCTTGCCGCCACCACCTCGACGATCGCCATCGGGACCCTGGTGGCCCGGATCGGCCTGCTGCCCGACGACGTGCTCGTCGACGTGCTCTGCGGGGTCCAGGCCATCAGTGGCGGCCGTCTGCTCGCCGGCATCGGCACCGGCGACAAGCTGAGCCGGAAGGAGAACGAGGCCTACGGCATCCCCTTCGAGGCGGCCGCCGTCCGCCGCCGGCGACTGGCCGCGGTGGCCACCGCGGTGCAGGCGGCCGGGGTCCCGGTCTGGGTGGGCGGCGGCCGCCCGGAGATGGTCGCCCTCGCCCTGGCCACCGGGGCCGCGGTCAACGTCTGGCAGGTCGACGCCAGTCCCGTGGTCGGACTGGCGTCCCAGGGGGTCGAGGTCACCTGGGGCGGTCCGGTGGGGGACACGGTGGCCGAGGCGACCGCCACGCTGGCCGCGGTGGCCGCCGCCGGTGCCTCCTGGGCGGTCTGTGCCTGGCCCGAGTCGCTCGAGGTCATCGTCGAGGCCGCCGACACGCTCCGCTGAGCTCGGCCACCGCGTCGGCGTGGGTGGGCGCCGGGGGACTGTCCGTCGCCGCCCGGGTGCGGCGGTAACGTGGTGCATGGATTTCCGCCGTATCAACGGGTTGCCGCCCTACGTCTTCGCCACCATCAACGAGCTGCGGGACGCAGGCCGCAAGGACGGCCGGGACGTGATCGACATGGGCTTCGGCAACCCCGACCTCCCGTCGCCGGACGTCGCCGTGGAGAAGCTGGCCGAGGCGGCCCGCAACCCCCGCAACCACCGCTACTCGGCCAGTCGGGGGATCCCGAAGATCCGCCAGGCCATCAGTGACCTCTACCTGCGCAAGTTCGACGTGGAGCTCGACCCCGATACCGAGGTGGTGGCCACCATCGGGGCCAAGGAGGGCCTGTCCCACCTGATGTGGGTCCTGGTGGGACCCGGGGACACCGCACTGGTGCCGTCGCCGTCCTACCCGATCCACATCTACGCCCCGCTGTTCGCCGGGGCCGACATCCGACACGTCCGCCTGGACACCCCGAGCGGGGACGGCGTCGACAGTGCCGAAGGCGGGGCGGCCTTCTTCGAGAACCTGAAGGAGGCCTGGGAGTCCGCGTGGCCGAAGCCCCGGGTCGTCGTGCTGTCGTTTCCCCACAATCCGACCACCGAGTGCGTGGACCTGGCCTGGATGACCCGGATCGTGGAGTTCGCCAAGGAACGTGACGTGGTCCTGGTCCACGACTTCGCCTATGCCGACATCGCCTTCGACGGCTACACGCCGCCGTCGATCCTCCAGGTCCCCGGGGCGAAGGAGTGTGCCGTCGAGCTGTACACCCTGACCAAGTCCTTCTCCATGGCGGGATGGCGCATGGGATTCATGGTGGGCAACGCCGAGATCGTCCAGGCCCTCACCAAGCTCAAGAGCTACCTGGACTACGGCACCTTCCAGCCCATCCAGATCGCCGCCATCGTCGCCATGAACGAAGCGCCCGACTACCCCAAGGTGATCAACGACATCTACCAGTCCCGGCGCGACGCACTCTGCGACGGCCTGCGCCGGATCGGCTGGGACGTCACCCCGCCACGGGGCACGATGTTCGTGTGGGCCCCCATCCCCGAGCCGTACCAGGAGATGGGATCACTCGAGTTCGCCAAGTACCTCGTCCGCGAGGCCGACATGGCCACGTCGCCGGGGGTCGGATTCGGTCCTGGCGGTGACGGCCACGTGCGGTTCGCCCTGATCGAGAACGAGCAGCGCATCGGCCAGGGCGTCCGCAGCATGCGCAAGGCACTCACCCGCCTGCAGTAGCCGGCCCCCGGACCCCGCCGCGATCGGTCGCCGGGTCGGGCCCTGGTCCGAGCCCCTGGTCCGGAGCGCGGCCAGGCGCGGTCAGGCTCCGGCCGACACCACCTCGGCGGCGCCGAAGCTGGCCCGCATCCGGGCCGCCGCCGAGGTGAACAGTGCCCGCTTGGGTAGTCCCAGACTCCGCAGCTCGTCGGCCATCGGGTGGTCGCCGAGCACCAGGGTCGACCCACCGAACCGGCCGGTGATCCCCTCGGAGGAGGTGGTCCACTCGGTGCGCCGCAGTACCCCGTCGCCAAACGAATAGCTGGGTGGCGCCTGGGCGGGCAGCTTGATCGGTCCGCCCGAGGCCATGGTCAGGGTGAGGGCGTGGTCCCCGTCGTCGACCAGTCGGACCACGGTCCCGGTCCCCGCCCCGGGGGTGCGGGGCTCGTCGATGTCGATGGTGGTGATCCACTTGGGGTAGCCCCAGACGTCACGGCCGGCGGCACAGGTGAACTCCTGGTCCACCGGGAGGCGGTGGATGTAGGCGCCGATGGTCCCGGTGGCGAACTCGCGCAGCCGCTGGGCGGTCGACACTCCCCGGGGGGCGTCGTGGGGGCGGACCACGAAGCTGACCGCCACCTCGTGGTAGGCGTCGAGGTCGGTGTCGTCGTAGCGGCACACGGCCAGCGCCATCAGCGCCCGACCCGGCACGGGACCGGTGACCTCGAGCCCGGTCGGGTCCACCAGGCGCTGTGCGGCGGCGGTCGGCACCAGGTACTGGACCCCCCACTGGGCGGCGGCACGCACCTCGACGGGCAGGCCCACCGTCCGGCCGAGTACCTGGTAGGGGCCGGCATCGACAGGTGCGGAGGCTGGTGTGGAAGAGGCCGGCGTGGGGGCTGATCCAGGCCCTGGAGCAGCGGTTTGTGCACGTGTCGCGGTCATCAGTGCAGTACAGCACACGCACGGTTACCGTTTGCCCGTGGCCTACTGGATCATGAAGGCGATCATCAGCCCGTTCCTCTACCTGCTGTGGCGGGTCAAGGTCGAGGGTCGCGAACACATCCCGGCCGACGGCGCGGTGATCCTGGCCGCCAACCACCAGTCGTTCTGCGATTCGTTCTTCCTGCCCCTCGTGGTCAAGCGGCGGGTCACCTACGTGGCCAAGGCCGAGTACTTCGACAGCTGGAAGACCGCCTGGTTCTTCCGGGCCGCGGGGCAGATCCCGATGAACCGGAGCGGAGGCGACGCGTCGCAGCGTGCACTCGACACCGCCACCGAGGTGCTCCAGGGCGGGGGTGTCCTGGCCATCTACCCGGAGGGCACCCGTGCCCCGGACACCCGGCTCCACAAGGGCAAGACGGGCGTGGCCCGGCTGAGCGTGGGCTGCCACGTTCCCGTGGTGCCCGTCGGACTGTCCGGGACCCGGGTCGTCCAGCCTCCCGGGAGCATGTTCATGCGCCCCTTCCACACGGTCACGGTCCGGTTCGGCCCTCCCGTCGCCTATGTGCACGACGGGATCCCGGTGACCACCGGATCCTGGGAGGAGGGCGACGGCGAGCCCGCCCCGGCCGGACAGGAGGAGCTGCGCTGCCTGACCGACGCCCTGATGCAGGCCATCGGGGCCCTGTCGGGCCAGGAGTACGTGGACGAGTACGCCAGTCGCAAGAAGAAGGACCCCGCCCGGGTCGAGCCCGTGCCTGACGCCTCGGGGGCCCCGCTTTCCCGGCCCAGTTCGTAACCGGCTCGAAACCGTGCCGACACATTCCACCTCTACCCTGATCCGGTGCCGAACTACCTGATCCGCGTCCAGCTACCCGATCGCCCCGGAGCCCTCGGCGCCGTGGCCAGCCGAATCGGGTCGGTCGGGGGTGACGTCGTGTCGATCGACATCCTCCAGCGAGACAACGGGGTGGTGGTGGACGAGCTGGGCGTGGGCCTGGCGGGGGATCACCTGCTCGACCTGTTGCGCGACGAGATCCTCGAGGTCGACGGTGTCATCATCGAGACCCTGCGGGCCGTCGAGGGTCCGCTGCCCGACCGCCACACCGAGCTCCTGGACATCGCCACCGAGCTGTTCGTCCAGGTGTCGCCCGATGCGCTGCTCGACCACCTGGCCGACCGGGTGAGGCGCAGTCTGGCCGCCGACTTTGCCGCCATCGTCGACGCCGATACCAACCGGGTGGCCGCCTCGCACGGCGAGCCGCCGCCCGAGGACGAGCTGGGGGCCATGGCCCTGTGGGCGGTCGCCCCGCTGTCGGCGCCGGTCGGAGCGGACGAGTCAGGTTCGGCCACCGGTGACCAGAGTCCGTCGGTGGCGGCGGCCGAGATGGTCCGGGCGGGCGTGGTCCTGGTCGTCGGGCGGGTGGCACCGGTGTTCCGGTCCCGTGAGCGCCAGTGGATCGCCATCATGGCCGAGCTGGCCGACCACGGGTGGCGCGAGCTGGCCTGAGCCCTAGCGGGCCCACCCCCGGGAGCGGTCGACCGACCGCGTCCAGGCGTCGTGGGCGGCGGTGACGGTCGCCTCGTCCGCCATCGGTCGGAACGAGGCCTCGGCGGTCCACCGCCCGGTCAGGTCGTCGAGCGAACCCCACAGCCCTTCGGCCAGCCCGGCCATGGTGGCCGCACCCAGTGCGGTCGTCTCCACCGAGGTCGGACGCACCACCTCCAGGCCTGCCTGGTCGGCCAGGTGCTGGAGGAGGAGGCCCATGACCGCGGCCCCGCCGTCCACCCGCACGATCGAGGGGACCGTGCCGGTCGCGCCCATGGCCTCCAGGACGTCCCTGACCTGGAATCCCATCGCTTCGATCATCGCCCGGGCGAGATGGGCCCGACCGATGCCCCTGCTGAGACCGGTGATGGTCCCCCGGGCCGCCGGATCCCAGTGGGGACTGCCCAGACCGGTGAAGGCGGGCACGATCACCACGCCCTCCGACGACTCGACCGACCGGGCGAGCGGTTCCAGGGCGGCCGACTCGTCGATGATGCCGAGGCCGTCCCGCAGCCACTGCACGCCGGCTCCGGCCACGAAGACCGAGCCCTCGACGGCATAGGCCAGCGAGCTGCGACCGTGCCGGGGACCCCCGTCGGCACCGATGGCGATGTCCCCCTCGGTGCCCAGGTCCCAGGCCAGCGTGGTCAGGAGCCCGTCGACCGGTTCGGGACAGGTGTCGCCCACGTTCATCAGGATGAAGCTGCCGGTACCGAAGGTGGCCTTGGTCATGCCCCGGTCGAAGCAGGCCTGCCCGAAGAGCGCGGCGTGCTGGTCGCCGACCATCGCACTCACCGGCACCCCGGCGAGCGGTGACGTCCCACCGAGAACACCGGGCGCCACCTTGCCGAAGCGTCCGCACGACGGCGCCACGTCGGCCAGTGCGGAAGCCGGTACGTGGAACAGGTCGCACAGCTCGGCCGACCAGCGACGGACCACGATGTCGTAGAGCATGGTGCGCGACGCATTGGTGGCGTCCGTGGCGTACACGCCACCGTCGACGCCGCCGGTGAGGTTCCACAGCACCCAGGTGTCGACGGTGGCCAGTGCGAGGCCGGGTCCCCGTTCGACGCCGCCCTCCTCGAGCAGCCACTGCATCTTGGACGCCGAGAAGTAGGGGTCGAGGACCAGTCCGGTCTGCTCGCGCACCAGGGGGAGATGGCCGGCATCGACCAGGGCCGCACAGCGGTCCGCCGTGCGCTTGTCCTGCCACACCACGGCGCGGTGGAGGAGGTCGCCGGTCGTGCGGTCCCAGGCCACGACCGTCTCGCGTTGGTTGGTGACCCCGATGGACCGGGCCACCCGCCCGTCGTCGGCCAGTCGTCCGGCCACCTCGCCGAGTGTGTCCCGCACCGCCCGCCAGATCTCGTCGGCGTCGTGCTCGACCCATCCGGGACGGGGGAAGTACTGGGTCAACTCCCGGTAGGCGATGTCCACCACCCGGGCGTGCTCGTCGACCACCAGGGCCCGCACCCCGGTCGTCCCGGCGTCCACGGCGATGCTGACGGGGTTCCGGGTGGCCACAGGGCGACTGTAGTGAGGTCGGCCGACCGGAGAGCGGAAGGCGCTCGACCCGGTCCGGAGTGCTCGCGGACAGCAATGATTTGCAAACCTTCGCGAACGCCCCCCGAGCAGGCAATTCGCGCCCGAGAATTCGTCGAATCCGTCCGAGGTTCGTTGACAGGGACGTAACTACACTGCTGTAATAGACCCACTATCTCGTACCTCGGGGGAGGGTAAACCACAACATATTGTGTCTTCATCTCATTTTCGGTCAGAGCGGCCGGGTAGGATGGAGGCGGGCCCGGGCGGTCGGGGCAGGACGGGAGCGGCGGACATGCCGGCGGTTCCGGACCTGCAGACGGCGCAGACGAACCGCTCATCGGCTCTGTTGCTCGGCTCAGTTGCAACGACACGCTTCACCAGTGCACCGAGTCCTCCTCCGAGATAGGGACCACCCGCAGCACGCAGCATCCAGCACCGCAGTCCCCGGCAACATCCGGTACCCACGCCCCGCAGCACGGACGACGAAAGAAAGAGGTCCACCACATGGCCATCGCACCCCAGCGAGTCGGCATCGGCATCCGCCGCCACTTCACCAGCGCCGACACCCACCCCTACGACGACATCGTCTGGGAGCGTCGCGATGCCCGCATCACCAACTACCGTGACGGGTCGGTCGCCTTCGAGCAGTTGAACGTCGAGGTGCCTGCGAGCTGGAGTCTGAACGCCACCAACATCCTCGCCCAGAAGTACTTCCGGGGGACTCCCGGCACCCCGGAGCGTGAGTGGTCGCTGCGTCAGGTGGCGGACCGGGTGGTCGACACCGTCACCGCCTGGGGCATCAAGGACGGCTACTTCGTCGACGACGAGGAGGCGGACGCCTTCCGTGCCGAACTCAAGCACCTGATCGTCCACCAGATGGCGGCGTTCAACTCGCCGGTGTGGTTCAACATCGGGGTGGCCGGCGTGCCCCAGCAGGGTTCCGCCTGCTTCATCCTGTCCGTCGACGACACGATGGACTCGATCCTCAACTGGTACACCGAGGAGGGCGTGATCTTCAAGGGCGGCTCGGGTGCCGGGGTCAACCTGTCCCGCATCCGCTCGTCCCAGGAGTTCCTGAAGGGCGGCGGCACCGCATCGGGCCCGGTCAGCTTCATGCGCGGGGCCGACTCGTCGGCCGGCACCATCAAGTCGGGCGGCAAGACCCGCCGGGCCGCCAAGATGGTCATCCTCGACGCCGACCATCCGGACATCGAGGACTTCATCTGGTGCAAGGCCATCGAGGAGCGCAAGGCCCGCGTGCTGCGCGACGCCGGATTCGACATGGACCTCGACGGCAAGGACGCCATCAGCCTCCAGTACCAGAACGCCAACAACTCGGTGCGGGTGACCGACGACTTCATGCAGGCCGTCATCGACGGAGGGGACTGGGACCTCACGTCCCGTGGCGACGGCTCCACCATCCGGACCGTGCCCGCCCGCGAGGTCTTCCGCCAGTTCGCCCAGGCCGCCTGGGAGTGCGCGGACCCCGGCATGCAGTTCGACACCACCATCAACAAGTGGCACACGGCCTCCAACACCGGGCGGATCAACGGTTCCAACCCGTGTTCGGAGTACATGCACCTGGACAACTCGGCCTGCAACCTGGCCAGTCTCAACCTGATGAAGTACCTGCGGGAGGACTCGTCGTTCGACGTCGAGGGCTTCCGCTCCTCGGTCGAGGTCATCTTCACCGCCCAGGAGATCATCGTGGGCAACGCCGACTACCCGACGGAGAAGATCGCCGAGAACTCGCGGCGCTTCCGGGAGCTGGGCATCGGGTACGCCAACATCGGCGCCCTGCTGATGGCCCAGGGCCTGCCCTACGACTCGGACCAGGGTCGGGCGTGGGCCGGTGCGATCACCGCCCTCATGACCGGGCACGCCTACGCCACCTCGGCCCGCACCGCCGCCCGGATGGGCCCGTTCGCCGGCTACCACGACAACGTCGAGCCGATGACCAACGTCCTCAAGATGCACCGCGACGCCGTCGCCGACATCGACGAGGAGCAGGTCCCGACCGAGCTGCTGTCGGCCGCCCAGGAGGCATGGGACCTGGCCGTCGAGCTCGGGGAGCAGTACGGCGTGCGCAACTCGCAGGCCAGCGTGCTCGCCCCGACCGGCACCATCGGGCTGCTCATGGACTGCGACACCACCGGCGTCGAGCCCGACCTGGGCCTGGTCAAGACCAAGAAGCTGGTCGGCGGCGGCACCATGTCGATCGTCAACCAGACCGTGCCCCGTGCACTGACCCGGCTGGGCTACTCGCCCGACCAGGTGGACGAGATCATCGCCTACATCGACGAGCACAAGTCCATCGTCGGGGCCCCCTACCTGGCCAGCGAGCACATGGCGGTGTTCGCCTGCTCGATGGGTGACAACACCATCCACTACCTCGGCCACGTCCGGATGATGGGTGCCGTCCAGCCGTTCATCTCGGGAGCCATCTCCAAGACGGTGAACCTCCCCGAGGACGTGACGGTGGAGGACGTCGAGCAGCTGCACATCGACGCATGGCGGCTCGGCATCAAGGCGGTGGCCATCTACCGGGACAACTGCAAGGTGGCCCAGCCGCTCTCGACCACCAAGAAGGACGGGGCGACCGGGGACGACGACAGCGCGCCGGTGGCCGGCTCCGAGGCCGAGGCCCACGCCCGTGAGCTCAGCGCCAAGATCGCCGAGCTCGAGTCCGCCCTGGTCCACGAGCAGGCACGGACCCAGGAGACCCTGGTGGTGGGTGCGGTGCGCGAGCGCCTGCCCCGCCGTCGCAAGTCGGCGACCTTCTCCTTCCGGGTGGCCGACTGCGAAGGCTACGTGACGGTCGGTGAGTACGAGGACGGACGTCCCGGCGAGGTGTTCATGAAGGTGTCGAAGCAGGGGTCGACCCTGGCCGGCATCATGGACGCCTTCTCCATCTCGGTGAGCCTCGGCCTCCAGCACGGTGTGCCGCTGTCGACCTACGTCCGAAAGTACGCCAACATGCGCTTCGAGCCGGCCGGCATCACCGACGACCCGGACCTGCGGATCGCCACCAGCCTGGTGGACTACATCTTCCGCCGGTTGGCCGTGGACTACCTGCCCCTCGAGGAGCGGGCCGAGCTCGGCATCCTCTCGACGTCCGAGCGGATGCAGCCGACGCTGCCCGGCGTGGAGGAGACGGCCACGCCGTCGTCCGGCATCGTCGAGGCCGAGGCCATCGATCCGTTGGACCCCACCTCACTCGGTACGCCGATCGGGGCCGCACCCGAGGCGGTCTCCCTGTCCGCACCCGCTGCACCTGCTGCGGCCGACGCCCCTCTGGCCCGGGCCGAGCAGCGCGACGCGCCCATGTGTTACCAGTGCGGCAACTCGATGCAGCGGGCCGGCTCGTGCTACGTCTGCTCGAGTTGCGGGGCCACCAGCGGCTGCAGCTGACGGCCAGCCGTCCCGTGCCGGATCTCGACGTGGTGCGGCTTCCTGACGGACGCCGGCTCGAGGTGTACACCAGCGGACCCGTCGACGGGCTCCCGTTGGTGTACCACCACGGGACGCCCGGATCGGCGTTGCCCGAGCGGGTGGTCGAACGGGCCGCCCACGGACGCGGGCTGCGTCTGGTCTGCGCGTCGCGACCCGGGTACGGGACGTCTGACCCCTGCCCGGGACGACGGGTGGTCGACGTCGTCGAGGACACCCGGGCCGTGTTGGAGTACGTGGGTGCGGACCGGTGCCTGGTCCTCGGGTGGTCCGGCGGCGGCCCCCACGCACTGGCCTGTGGTGCCCGACTGGACGGCGTCGTCGGCGTGCTGGTCATCGCCGGGGTGGCTCCCTACGATGCCGACGGCCTCGACTGGATGGCAGGCATGGGCCAGGACAACGTGGTCGAGATCGGTGCGGCGCTCCAGGGCGAGGCGGCGCTGCGCAGCTACCTCGACCAGGAGCGCACCGGCATGGAGGGCCTGACGGTGGAGCTGCTGATCGCGTCGATGGAATCGGTCCTGCCCGAGGTGGACCAGGCCGTGCTGACCGACGAGTTCGGCGAGGACATGGTCGCCGGTACGCGCCAGGCCCTGCTGTCGGGGGTGGAGGGTTGGCTGGAGGACGATCTGGCGTTCGTCGCCCCGTGGGGATTCGACCTGGCGGAGGTGGGTGTGCCGACCATGGTCTGGCAGGGGTCGGAGGACCTGATGGTCCCGATCGCCCACGGACGGTGGCTGGGGGACCGGCTGCCCGGTGCAACGGTGCACCTGGAGGACGGCGGGGGCCACCTGTCCGTCGCCATCGGGGCGCTCGACCGGATGCTCGACGAGCTGGTGGCCGCAGCCGACTGACCTCTGACTTCTGACTTCCGCCCGACCGGGGCCGTCGGGCGATGTGCCCGCGGGTGTCCGAGGTGGGCGGGTGTCCGAGGCGGATGTCGGCAGGTCCCGTCCACGGACAGGCCATGAGGGTGCGAGGATGAGCGGCGATGAGCCCCTCCGCCGAACGTCTCAAGGTCCACCGCAGGTCACTCGTCCTCGACGGCCTCCACTACACGGCGCTGTCTCCACGTCCGGGGGCCGGGCCGCTATTCGCCACCAACAACTACCACGACACCTGGCACATCCTGTCCGATGTCGTCGGGGCCCAGCTGTTGGCCCGACTGTGCTGGGCCATGGCCTACCAGCGCCACGAACGGACCTTCGTCGTGATCGATCCCCCGTCACTCTGCCCCAATCCGTTCGACGCCGATCCGTCGTCCCCGGTCGTGATCGTCAACAGCGACCTCGGACCGTTCGGACGGGACGCGGCGGACGCACTGCGTGCCGCACTCCCATTCACCACCCCCTCGGACGGGACGGTGGTCCTGCAGACCCGGGGCCTCGACGTGGCGCTGGCCGATCCCAAGGCGTTCGCCGAGCGGGACGACCAGGCCGGCTGGCGGGACGCACACCAGAAGCGACGGTGGATCGACGTCGTCCACGGGCTCCTGGTCATCGCCGCACCGCCCCCGGTCCTGCGCGAGTGGGGCCTGGAGCTCTCGGGTCTCGGCGAGTGGTCCCACAAAGGAGCGAGCTG
>Ga0302279_10006202_pt1 | contig 12848 bp, 5 predicted proteins | sample III_Bog_N3_3_FD_194541 | JGI IMG/M metagenome (GOLD analysis project Ga0302279, IMG submission 194541) | Peat permafrost microbial communities from Stordalen Mire near Abisko, Sweden - III_Bog_N3_3 | ecosystem: Environmental > Terrestrial > Soil > Wetlands > Peat | place: Sweden: Abisko...
GCTCTCCAACCACGCCGATGTTCTACTCGCCGCGCCTGGGGGTCTCCTATGACCTGTATGGCAACGGCAAGACGGTCTTCCGCGGCGGCTGGGGAGCGTACCGCTTCCACGACTCCTACAATGACTCCGCCGGTCCGCTGGGTACCTCGGACGGAACGCAGACCTTCACCGGCCCCAGCAACCTGAGCTGCACCTATGCGCAGATTGCGCAGGCGGGCTTCTACACCCCCGCGGCCACGCGCGGTGGTCCCTGCTCGGTCGCCACCACCGGCAACGTCAGTCCCTTCCAGATATACGCACTGGATCCCACGGACAGCGAACAGCCGCTCACCTACGACTACACTCTGACGCTCGATCAGACCATGCCCGGCCGCACCAACCTCGAGCTCAGCTACGTCGGCAACCAGAGCCATGACCTGTTCACCGAGGGCAATCTCAACAACCAGAACGTCATCCAGCTCGGTGGCCTCTTCCAGCCCGACCCCATCACCGGCGTGGTCTCGCAGCCCGGCAACTCGCAGCAGAAGGTGCAGGACTACCGTCCCTACTCCTACTACACCACTGTGAACGTTCCCCACCACATCGCCTACGGCAACTACAACGCGCTGCAGGTCACCTGGACCAAGCAGAAGGGCGCGCTGAACTACAACTTCAACTACACCTGGTCCAAGGCGCTGGGCATCCGCGGCGACTACCGCACAGGCGCCGTCGGCGACCCCACCATCCTGCGCAACAACTACGGCTACCTCGGATTCGACCGCAGCCAGATCGCCAACTTCACCTTCTCCTACCAGGTGGGGAACATGTACCACGGCAACAAGCTGCTCGCCGGCATCATCAACCAGTGGCTAATCTCCAGCATCACCAACGTGCAGAGCGGGCCCGACACCGCCGTGCTCAACGGCACCAGTAACACCAACTACAACCTCAGCGGCGGCGTCTCCTACACTCCGCCCGGGACCACTGTCCCGGTCAACATCAGCCTGAGCAACTCGACCATCCTGGGCACGCCGGACATCAACCTGCAACCGGTCGTCACCTGCAATCCCAAGTCCAATCTGGTGCAGGGTTCCATCAAGGGCCGGAACTACATCAACGGCAGTTGCTTTGCGCTGCCGACGTTGGGGCATAACGGAGCGTTCAACCTGCCCAGCGTTCACGGCCCGGCGTTCTTCAACAGCGACCTCACCGTGCAACGCAGCTTCAAGCTCACGGAGCAGAAGAGCCTGGACTTCCGTCTGGCGGGCTTCAACTTCCTGAACCATCCGCTGCCGCAGTTCTATGGCGGCAACCAGTATGGGTTGGGGCTGAGCTTCGGCCTTCCCACTGGCTATACAGCGACCACACCGCAGCAGGCCATCGCCGCAGCCGTACAAAACTCCGTGAACTTCGGCTACACCCCCTACAAGGGTGGATACCGCGTCGTGGAAGTGGAAGCCAAGTTTAACTTTTAGTGCGCCGGATGAACCAGCGCAGATGCAATCAAAAGCAGAGAATCTCTTCTGCACAGAACTTACGAATTGGGCAGCACCCGGAGCGGCATTTGGACCATCCGGGGTATCTTCAGGAGGCTAGGGCAGTGCAAACTTCAACGAATCTTTCTTGTGTTTCCGGCCAACATACATCTGCACATCCAGTACGCAGAACGGTCCGGCGGTCCGTGGTCACCGGCGCCACGCTGGCACTGGCCTGCGCCGCGATTCTCTCCGACCGGCCGATGCAGGCACAGGTGCCTTCCGTCGTTGCGACCAGCCAGCTCACGCTCAACTCGTCGGGCAGCGTCTATCAGGGCCCCGCGGTTGTGGATAGCTGCGGCAATGTCTACGTCAACGAGTCCGGCAACATCGTCCAGTACGCCGCCGGAACCGGCACAGCGACCGTGGTCTCCGCCAACACCAACGGCTACGGCGGCCCCAGCTCCATCGCCATCGACCCCACCAAGACCTTCCTCTACTTCCCTACCGCCGGCCAGTGGTACAGCTCGCAGTGGAGCTACGTCAACGTGAGCAGTTGCACGCCCGGTGGCCCCACCAGCTTTCCCGCCAACGGCGTCAGCTACCTCTTCAGCTACTACTTTGGAACCGCCGACATCATGACCGTCGACGGCTACGGCGATGTCTTCTTCGTTCCGACCGCGAACGCCAATAACTCCATCGCGGAGATCGCCTGCGGCTCCACCGCCGGCGTCAGTTGCAATGGACAGCCGCCCACTGGCAGCAACGCCAGCATCATCGCAGCCGCACTGCCGAAGTACCCCACCTCGCTCGCCGCCGACAGCAAGGGCGACGTCTTCTACACCGATGGCAGCGCCAACGTCTACGAGCTGATCCCACCCTACAAGACTGCACCCGTAACCGTTGGCAGCGGCTTCACTCAGCCCATCGGCGTCACCATCGATCCCGCAGGCAACCTGCTGATCTCCGACTCCAACGGCTACAACGGCAACATCTATTACTCGACGACGTTCACCTCGATCCTGTATGAGATTCCGATCGAATCCGGCGCTCTGAACCCGGCCCACCAGTACATCGTGGCCAAAGGACTCGGCATCGCGAACCAGCCGGCCGTCGATGCCGCCGGCAACGTCTACTACACCGGGTATCCGCCCTCGCAGTACGAGAACCTGGACGAACTGGTGCGCGGCGCGGCGAAGCTGCCCGGCACCAACGTCGGCTCAAACTCCTCGACCAACGTGAACTACGTCTTCAACGCCTCGGTTACACCCTCCACGATCAGCGTGGACTCCGGCACTGCCGCCAGCCCCTACTTCAGCAACGGGGGTGGAAGCTGTGCCGCCGGAACTGCCTACACCGCCGGGCAGAGCTGCTCCGTAAGCGTGAAGTACACGCCCAACGTTCCCGGAGTAAAGTCCGGAGCCGTGATACTCGCGGACTCCGGCAGCAACGCCCTTATCACCACGGCGATCTCCGGCACCGGCCAGGGTTCTGCCCTCACCATCGACCCCGGCAAACTCATCCCCACCACCGGCACCTATAAGCAGCCGGAGGGCGACGCCACGGACACGCAGGGCAACTTCTATATCGCCGACGCCGGCAACAACACCGTCGTCGAACTCCCCAGCGGCTCCAGTGTGGGCACCGCGCTCTCTACCGGCGCCATCACCCTCAGCGCTCCCAGCGGCGTCGCCGTCGATGGCGTAGGCAACATCTACATTGCCAACTCCGGCGGCAACAACATCGTGGAGATCCCCGTCATCAAGGGCGTTCTCGCCAACGCGTCCGCTACCGCGCTGTCCATCAGTGCGAACTCTACCGCGCTCAAGACTCCCAGCGGCGTGGCCGTCGATTCCCTCGGCAATCTCTACATCGCCGACACGGGCAACAGCCGCATCGTCTACGTCCCCAATCTCTCCGGCACGCTCAACACCGCCGCCGCGGCTGCCTATGGCTCCGGCCTCAGCGGCCCGCTCGGCGTGTCGGTGGATATCAACGGCAACGTCTACGTCGCCGACACCGGAAACGGGGCCATCGCCAAGCTCTCCGCTCCGCTCACCAGCAAGGCGCAGTTGAATGTGGTCACCGGCCTCAGCAATCCCTCCGCGGTCGTTGCCGATCCCTCCGGAAGCCTCATCGTGGTCAACAAGGGCAACGCCAGCGTGGAGAAGTTCCCGCTCATCAGCGGTCTCTTCGGTGCACCGACTTACATCGGTGGCACCATCGCTGCTCCCTACGGCGTCACGCTCGACCAGTACGGCAACCTCATCGTCACCGACAGCGTCAACGCCTTGGTCACGGGCATCGGACGCGTGCAGAGCACTCTGCCCTTCGGCAACTGGAACGTCACCTCCACCAGCACGCCGCAGACCGCCACCATCAGCGACTCCGGCAACAGTTCGCTGATCTTCAATACTCCGGACTACACCACCGCCGGCGCTACCACCGAGTTCGCCGTCTCCAGCGACGGTTGCGCCACGGCCGGCACCGTCGTCCCCGGCAACTCCTGCAATCTCACCGCCACCTTCACCCCCACCAAGACCGAAACCAACGCGACCGACACAGTCACGTTCAGCACCAACGCGAGCCAGAGCGCATCCGTCGCCCTGGTCGGCACGGGCGAGAAAATCAACCCTTCCACCACGACCCTGACCCTCACCGCGCCCTCGAACGGCAGCCTGAGCGCCGGTGTCTCCGCCACGTTTACGGCGACCGTCGGCATCGGTGCCGGCACCACGGCGCCCACCGGGTATGTCACCTTCTACGTCAACGGTAGCCAGAACGGCCCGGACGTCCCGATCACCAAAGTGAGCGGCGCGTATCAGGCTTCGCTGACCTTCCCCAACGGCCTGCCAGCAGGCGCGGTTACCGTGGTCGCGGTCTACAGCGGCGACACCAACTACAGCGGCTCCCAGGGCTCCATCAATGAGACCGTCGTCGGCCTCAATGCCACGCTCACGCTCACTGCCGCCACGCCCTACACCAATCCACAGAGCGCCAACGACAAGCCATCCAACGCAACCGGCCCGTCCATTCCGCTCGTTGCGACCCTGACGATCAGCTCCAAGATCATCCCCACCGGCACCGTGAAGTTCTACTCCGGAACGCTGGCGAATCCTTCGCTCATCGGCATCGGAACGCTCACCCCGGGCACCGGAGGCTACCAGGCCACGGTCTCTGAGACCGCCCTGCGCGCCCTCACCGGCACCGCCGGCGAGAACGGCTCCATCATCGCCAACTACAACCTCTTCGCCGTCTACTCGGGAGACAACTTCTACGTTCCCGAGACATCGCCCTCCATTCCGCTCGTCATCGTCGGCGCACCCGCCACGCAGGCGCCCTGCGTCACCGCAACGACTCCCACCTGCGCAGCCAACACCACAGGCGCCACGTTCACCATCACCCCCGCCAATCCGGCGCTCACCATCAACAGCTCCACCGTCAACGGCCAGACCTCCGGCTCGGTGCTGCTCACGATCACCTCCTACGGCGGATGGCAGGGCATCCTCAACTTCACCTGCTCCAACCTTCCGGCCGATGCGGTCTGCGCGCCGTATCCGGGAGCTCCTCTGGTGACCGCCAGCACTCCCAACGCCTCCACCGTACCCACGCCGGTGCAGTTCATTATCAACACCAACGTTCCTCCCGTTGTCCCCAACGCCGCAGGCATCCGCTGGTGGATCAGCGGCTTTGCCGGTCTGATGCTGCTGCTCGCTCGCCGCCGCCTCAAGAACCTGGGGCTCGCTCGCCTCGGTACGGTCGTCGCGCTGGCACTGCTGATGCTCGGTAGCATCGGCGCAGCGACAGGCTGCTCCAGCAGCGGCAGCTCCACGATCACCCCGGTCGGCACAACCGCCGTCCAGGTGACCGTCACCGCCGCCCAACTGGTTCCGGGAACCACCACCGGAACCCTGCAACTCAAGGACGCCAACACGGGCAGCTTTACGATCGCTCTCACCATTCAGTAGCCCACATGCACGGAGGGCCTGCACCGGATGCGTCCATGCAGGCCCTCTTTGCGTCTCAGAAGTAGCGTGACGACAACAGAATTCGGGAGTCCATGATCATCGTCCATCCATCTCTTCCAACAGGGTTCAGCAGTAGAGAGAGGGTATGGTTGCGCGGAGGTCTTGCATCGCTTCTTGTCCTGGCCGCCACATCCGCGGTCTTCGCGCAGCAAGCGCCGGTCGATCCCGGCGACGCCACCGGCATCCAGACCACCGCCATACAACCTGCCAGCACGCTGCAAGTCAACGTGCGCCGAGTCGTGGTGGATGTCGTCGTCACCGACGATCACGGCGTCCCCGTCAAGAACCTCGCGCGCACCGACTTCCGCGTCTTCGAGGACGGCAAGCCGCAGACCCTGCGTTCCTTTGAGCAGCACCTCGCGGAGACGCAGCCGCCGCTCCCCAAGCCCGACCTCCCTCCGGATACCTTCTCCAATCTCTCGTCGGTACCGCAGAGCGGCCCGGTCACCGTCATTCTGTACGACCTGCTCAACACTCCGCTGGAGTCGCAGGCGTTTGCTCACGAACAGTTGTTGAACTTCCTCCGTCACCGCCAGTCGTCCAGCCAGGTCGCCATCTTTGTCCTGACGGACAAGCTGCACATGCTCCAGGGCTTTACCGACGACGACAACCAGCTCATCGCCGCGCTCAACAGCCAGAACGGACAGCGTTACAGGTCATCGCAGTTGCAGTCGCCCGGCGAAGCCACGCAGCAGAGCGACAGCCTCTCCCGCACCGCCGGCAACCAGAACGGCGCCGACGCCGACAAGAATGCATCCTTCCAGCAAGTCTCCACCATGCTCAAGCACATGGAGACCATCGAATCCAGCGCCCTGCTCGATCAGCGCGTGCGCATCACCGTCGACGCCCTGCAGGAGATCTCGCGTTTTCTCATCGCGATTCCCGGCCGCAAAAACCTGCTCTGGCTCTCGGGGTCGTTTCCTACGGGCGTGCTCCCGGACGACTCGCTCGACAGCCGCGACTCCTTTGACGTGACCCGCAACTACTCGGAGACCGTCGTGCAGGCGACGGACATGCTGAATCTGAGCCACGTCGCCGTCTATCCCGTGGATGTGCGCGGCCTGCAGGTGAATCCGATGTTCACCGCGGACAACAACCAGACCTACGAACCCGGAACGAACAAGGAACAACAGGCGGTACGCAACTTCAATCAACACGTCGACGCCGATCACGCGACCATGGACGGCATCGCCGACCAGACCGGCGGCCGGGCCTTCTACAACACCAACGGTTTGGCCCAGGCCGTGGCTACGGCAATGCAGGACGGCGCCGTCTACTACACGCTCTCCTACCAACCCACCAACACCAAGCTCGATGGCGGCGTTCGCCACGTCCGCGTGGAACTGACCGTTCCCGGATATGAAGTCGACTACCGCCGTACCTACTTTGCCGACAACCTGGACACCGCCGTCGCGGCCTCGGAAGACGCGCCCACCGACGCCATGACCGTGACCATGGGGCACGGGGCGCCCGCTGCGCATGAACTCTTCTTCGAGGCCCATCTCCAGACCCTGGGGCCGCCCGCGCTGGCAACTCCGGAACAGAAGACTGTACTGGAGCAGAATGAGACGACGGACGCCAAGGGGAAGCATAAGGCTACGCTGCTGGATCGAACCCCGGTGATGATGCAGCGCTACATCATCACCTACGGCCTGCTGACCCGGCAGTTGGAGATGCCCACCACGCCGGACGGCGTCCACCATGCGAACCTGGAGTTCGCAGCTGTCTCCTATGACAGCGATGGCCTCAAGCTGAACGGAATCCGCTCCAAGGTGCAGGATGCCATCCCGCCCGACCGCTACGCCCGCTCGCAGAGCGACGGATATCAGGTAGTGCAGACCGTCGCAGTTCCGGTACAGGCCGCATCGCTGCGGCTGGGCATCCGCGATGCCGCCACCAACCACATGGGCAGCATTGAGGTGCATCTGCCGCTCAACCCCACCCCCTGATCGGAACTCCGCACCTCAGGCAGGTTCCACCCGCAAACCTATCTCTTAGGCGTGAGAAGACCCAACGTATTCCCTCACCGTCTGGCAGGCTTCCTCTTCAGCCTCGACCCCATAGGCCATCGCCACGACCGGGCAACTCGCCTCCGTCAGGATGCGGAACGCAACACTCGCCGGGCCGTGCGACGCCAGGATGGATGCGCGCCGAACGCCCAGAAAGATCAGCTGCGCATCGTGCTTCAGGGCGTAGTCCACAATGGCATTGGAGATCTCGCTGCCATAGGTCACTGAGCAGACCGCGTTCGGGATGCTGGGAGCGTCGGTGGCCGCCAGGTGCCGCAGGCCCTCGGTCAGGATCTCCGGCAGCACACGTTCGCTGCCGCCCTGCAACATGCGCGGGAGCACATGCAGGCAATGCAGCTCGGCGCCCGTTGCCGCGCAGAAGCTCGCCGCATATTGAATCGCATGGCTGGTCACCAGATGGAAGTCGGTGGCGAAGACCACGGGCCGGCTGCGAGTCTCCGTCGCGTCCGCTGTGATCGTTGCCGGACCGGCGATCATCACCGGGCACGGAGCCTGATTCAATACAGCCTCCGCGGTGGATCCGAAGAAGAACCGGTCCAGGCTGTGCGGAGCCCCCATACCGAGCACCGCCAGGTCGACCTTCAACTTCCCAATCGCATTCACAATTCCCGCAGCAGCACAGCCGGTCCCGATAGACGCCTGGCAGCGCACCCCTGCCTCTTCCGCACGGCTGCAGAGCTGTATAAGTTTCCGCTCAGACTCCTCGCCGAGATTGCTGGCCGCTAATGCCAGCCGAGTCTCCGCCGACCCAACCGTGACCGGCTCCATCACATGCAGCAGAGACAGGCTGGCGCCGCTCTCGTGGCAGAACCTGAGCGCACTCTGAAAGGCCCGCTCCGCTGGAGCGCTGAAGTCAGTCGCCAGCAAGATCGTCTTGAATGCCGGATAGCCGGTTCTTGCCCTGGATTCCACGCTGCGCTCCTCGAAACGATTGAACGCTTTGTCATCCATCGCGGCTGTGTCCGCCGTCACAGCTTCCACTTGGGTTAGGCAGCCAGATGCTCCAGCCCCTGCGGTGAGAGCACCAGCAGCGACGAGCCGTGAATCTCAATCAGCTTGTCCTTCTGGAAGCGCCCCAGCGCCCGCGTCACCGTCTCGCGCGAGGTCCCGGCCAGATTCGCAAGCTCCTCGTGGGTCAGGCCCAGCGTAAAGCGCATCTCCTTGCCGCCGCAGGAGGCCATCCGTCCCCAGTCCAGCAGCACGCTGGCCAGCCGGCCGGCCGCCGTGGCAGAGAGCGCCAGCCGCCGTGCATCAAAGAACGCTGCCTTGTACTCCTCGGAGAGCGCCTTGGCCGCGTGCATACTCGCCTGCCCGTGCCGCTCCAGGAACCCCAAAAGGTCCGCGCGGCGAATCTTCTTCACCAGCGTCGGCTCAATCGTCTCCGCGGTCACCTCAAACTCCGTGCCGGAGATCACCGCGCCCAGCCCCAGTACGTCTCCCGGCATGGCAATCTTCAGGATCAGCGTCTTGCCGTCCCGCGAGGTGCAGGAGAGCTTGACCTGCCCGGTGCAGATGACCGTCGCCGCATCGCACGGGTCGGCCTCCTGAAACACCACCGCGCCCTTGGGCAGGTGCATCTGCGTGCCAATGGACTCAAAGTCGGCCAGCGCATCGCCGTCGAGGTTGCAGAACATCCGCATGGAGCGGTACTTGCAACTGCTGCAGTCAGGTGTTGGCGCTCGGCGGGACAGTACGTTCATAGGTTTGCTACCTTCCTGCCCCTCGGGCTAGAAACCATTCCTAATCTCAGTCCCATTCATAATGTACGCGCGACACATCGTTCTGTGACAGCCATCACAATTCAGAGGTCTATCCGCATACGGAAGGCCTGCCTATACCTGTTCTTCCTCCGCGCCCTCCGCGAAACCTCCGCGACCTCTGCGTGAGCGCTTTTGCTGTTGCCTTTCCTCTTGTCTCGCGATCTCTACGCTCTAAGCCCATCAAGACCCCACTCATATCGCCTCACGACCCAAATCTTGTCAAGCCCCTCCCACCCCCAAGAACTGCCTAACCCATTCATTCTAAATAGAAAAGAAATTTCCAAAAGCTGTCCTATAATTAGGATCCGATTCGCTACAATTAAGACATAGGGTTAAGCGAGAGAACTCATCAAGCTGCAACCGGCACAGCCGCTTGCGGCTCTTGCTTTTTGGCTCAAAGCTCAACAGCTCGAAGCTGATCAGGAACCCGCCTTAACTCAAGACTCACGAACTCGCAACTCTAAACTCAACAAGACACGTTCTTCGCTGTTCGCTGTTCACTGTTGACTGTTCGCTGTTCACTGTTGACTGTTCGCTGTTAACTTGCTTCTTTTCAATATTTTGCCTCTAAAATCTCTGGAATCAATATTTTGACCCGGGGGTCACCGGCTAAACCTCTGATTCCAGAGATTTTAGAAAGAGAGGGGGGAGGGGGGGCCCCCGGCGGGCGGTCTTAGCCCGCTGGGGTCTCGGAGGGGGGTACCCCCCTCGGCGACGCTAGTTTTTCGTGTTGGGCTGCAACATCAGCGCTCGCGTATGCCGCGCAATCTGGCGGTCTTCCTCGCTCGCCACCACGCGAACCTGTACCTTGCTGTCAGCAGCCGAGAGGATCGCAGTACTGGCCCGATTCCGCTCCTCGTCCAGCGCGACCCCCAGGAACGCGAGCTGCGCGCAGACCTCGCGGCGAACGCGCTCACTGTGCTCTCCGATTCCGCCGGCGAAGACCAGCAGTTCGAGCCCGCCCAGAACGGCTGCATACGCGGCAACGGTCTTGGCAATCGCCCGGCAGACGATGGCAATCGCCATCGCAGCCGCCGCATCGCCCGCCGCAGAAGCGGCCTCGAGCGCGCGCATATCGGCCGTGCCGCCGGAGAGCGCCTTCAGCCCTGCGTCATGGTTCAGCATCCGCTCCAGCGACTCCGCGGTCGCGCCCTGCGCCTGCAGCAGGTAGAGCAGCACTCCAGGGTCCAGGTCGCCGCTGCGGGTCGCCATCGGGATGCCGCCGGTCGGCGTCAGCCCCATCGAGGTGTCCACCGACTTGCCCTCGAGGATGGCGGCCAGCCCCGCGCCGCTGCCCAGGTGTGCGGCCACGGTACGGGGCGGCAGCTCGCTGCCGAGTTGAAAAACAATGGATTCATAAGAGAGCCCGTGAAATCCATAGCGGCGAATTCCCTGCTCAAACAGCTCTCGCGGCAGCGCAAACCGCGTCGCAACTTCGGGCATCGTGCGGTGAAACGCCGTATCAAAGCAGGCGAACTGCGGAACTCCGCGATAAGCGCTCTCCGTCGCGGCCATCAGTTCCAGCGCCACTGGAATATGCAGCGGCGCAAAGTGAACGCAGGCGCGCAGCTCGCGAGTCAGTTTCGGCGTAATGCGCTGATGCGTGGTGAGATTCGGCCCTCCGTGAACCACGCGATGCCCAATCGCGACAGGCGTTGCGGACTCGGCCTTGGCCAACCACGGAGCTGCCAGATGCAAGGCCTCGGTCTGCGAAGCAGCCTTCAGGCTCTCAGAGCCGATCACTTTGCCGCCCGCGCGCACGGTCAACCTGCCATCCGTTCCGCCGATACCCTCGGCGAGCACGTCCAGTAGCAGCCGCTCGTCGCCTTCAGCCGCGCAAAACAGCCCCAGCTTGAGCGAGGAAGAACCCGTATTGACCACCAGAATCGGTGCTTCGGACATCGGACAGACCGCCTTCTGCAAGAGTAGGTCAACTTCCCGTGAAACGGCAGTGAATCTACCGCAAATGCATGACGTTGCTGTTCGTGACGCTCGTCACAAGATCGTCACATCTTCTGTGCCACACTAGCGTCAAGCCGTTCTCCGCAGGCATCTCATGGGATGCTGATTCTTCTTAGCTGGACTGAACTCTCCCCTCAGGAGCCGATTGCATGACCTCATCGAGCACGGCAGAACGGGCTTCGGCAACAATGCAGACCCTCAATCCGGAAGAGCTGCACCGCATCAACGCCTATTGGCGGGCCTGCAACTACCTCAGCGCCGGAATGATCTACCTGCGAGACAATCCGCTGCTGCGCGAGCCGCTGCGCAAGGAACACTGCAAGAACCGCCTGCTCGGACATTGGGGTTCCGATCCCGGACAGAGCTTCACCTGGGTTCATCTGAACCGCGTGATCCGCAAGTACGACCTCGACATGATCTACATCGCTGGTCCAGGTCACGGAGCTCCAGCGACCATCTCCAACTGCTACCTCGAAGGCACGTACTCGGAGATCTACCCGGAGAAGAGCCAGGACGAAGCCGGAATGTTGAACCTCTTCCGCGCCTTCTCCTTCCCCGGACAGCTCGGTAGCCATTGCACACCCGAGGTTCCAGGCTCCATTCACGAGGGCGGCGAACTTGGCTACAGCATCTCGCACGCGTTCGGCGCGGCGTTCGACAATCCGGAGCTGATCGTCAGCGTGGTCGTCGGCGACGGCGAGGCCGAAACCGGACCGCTCGCGACTTCGTGGCACTCGAACAAGTTCCTCAACCCGGTCCGCGACGGCGCTGTGCTGCCGATTCTGCACCTGAACGGATACAAGATCGCCAATCCGACGCTGCTCGCTCGCATCGAGCCCGAAGAGTTGGAGAGCCTGCTGCGCGGTTACGGCTGGACTCCGTACTTCGTGGAAGGCGACGACCCAGAACCGATGCACCAGAAGATGGCAGCAACCGTCGAGAAATGCATCCAGCAGATCAAGGCCATCCAGAAGGAAGCGCGCAGCACCGGGAAGCCGGACCGTCCGCGCTGGCCCATGATTGTGCTGCGCAGCCCGAAAGGCTGGACTTGTCCGAAGTTCGTCGACGGCCACAAGCTGGAAGGCTTCTGGCGCGCGCATCAGGTTCCAGTCCTCGACGTGCAATCCAATCCGGAACATCTGCGCATTGTGGAAGAGTGGATGCGCAGCTACAAGCCGGAAGAGCTCTTCGACGGCAACGGAACGCTGATTCCCGAGCTGCGCGAGCTGCCGCCCAAAGGCGAGCGGCGCATGACCGCGAACCTGCACGCCAACGGAGGCAAGCTGCGCAAGCCGCTCGACCTTCCGGACTTCCGCGAGTTTGCCATCAAGATAGAGCATCCCGGGACAACGGAGGTCTCACCCACCGCGACGCTCGCCACGTTCCTCTGCGAGGTCATGCGCCGCAACATGACGACCTTCCGCATGTTCAGCCCGGACGAGAACGCCTCCAACAAGCTCGACGGAGTCTACAAGGCAAGCCGCAAGACATGGCTCGCGGAGACGCTTCCCGAAGACTCGGACGGAACCGAGATCGCTCCCGACGGACGCGTGATGGAGATGCTCAGCGAACACACCATCGAAGGCTGGCTGGAAGGCTACCTGCTCACCGGAC
>Ga0302279_10006205_pt1 | contig 12843 bp, 10 predicted proteins | sample III_Bog_N3_3_FD_194541 | JGI IMG/M metagenome (GOLD analysis project Ga0302279, IMG submission 194541) | Peat permafrost microbial communities from Stordalen Mire near Abisko, Sweden - III_Bog_N3_3 | ecosystem: Environmental > Terrestrial > Soil > Wetlands > Peat | place: Sweden: Abisko...
TCACGATCACTGGTGTCCGGTTAGATGTTGAATAGATTCAGTTGGTTTGCGAAGGTCTGTTGGTCGGTTCTGTGGAGATATGGCTGAAGGGCGCATGAAATCTCGGTTTTCTCAAAGATCGAGACCGACAGGATCTGTAGACAAGTGTAGAGCGAGGCATCGAGTTTCAGTTCTTTCTTGACGATAGCGATCAACACATAGGTGGCTATTGCGCACCAAATCTGGCTCTTCACGGCGTTCTCGCTGGTGGCGAGGAATCGCTTGATGCGCAGGTGCTGCTTGATCCATTTGAAGAATAACTCGATCTGCCAGCGGCTTTTGTAGAGTGCGGCGATGGTCAGGGCGGGCAGTGTGGTGTTGTTGGTCAGAAACACCAGCGCTTTGCCGGTCTCTGGATCGTTGAAGCGAATGCGGCGCAGATGATCCGGGTAGTTCTCAGCCGAGTAAAAGCCGTTGAGCATGACGCGCTGATCGCAGATGATTCCGCTGGCTCGGTCAACAGGGTGCGAATACACGCGCCGCGCATCCATGCCTTGCTTGGCGCGGGTGATGAAGAAGGCTCCGGCCTGATGCATCGCGTACAAGCGTGCGAAGTCCAGATAGCCCCGGTCCATGATGTAAAAACTGCCCGCCTCCACAAGAAGAATGTCCAGAACGTTGACATCGTGCAGCTTGCCGTCGCTGATGTGAATGAACGCTGGAATCGCGCCACGCAGGTCCAGCAGAGTATGTAACTTGATAGCCGCCTTGGTGGATCGAAACGGTGCCCAGTCGAACAAACTCAGGCATAAGTCGATCGTGGTGGAGTCCAAAGCATAAACGCTTGCGTCGAGCCCCAGCACGGAAGGATCTTGTGCGTAGAGTACCCTTGCGTGGGAGATCAGCCGCACAGCCAGCGCGTGGTAGATGCGCCAGTCGCGCAGGTTCAGCGCATCGGCCAGCGTGGAGCGGGCGGGCGGCGCGGCAATGCCCATGTGAAACAGCTTGCCCTGATTGGCTTCCAGACAAACCTCGATGTCGCGCAACGACTCGCGCCAGGTGAGCTGAGAGAAGGCCATGATACGAAACAGATCCGCACAACCGAGCGTGCGCACTCCCGCATCGCCCTTGCGCCGTTCGATGATGCGTGCAAGGGTCTTCCACGGTACAAACTCCATCACCTGCGCAAACAGCGTCTTGCCCACGTTCATGCGGCACTCCCGGTTGTTGAATCCCGAAAGCATCGCAAACAAGCAACACGCAATTCAAATCGTGGACACCCTAAAATCGCCGCAATTATCTGGAAATGAATAGCTTACAAGATAACCGCATCAATTAAACCGGACACCAGTGGCGACGGATATATATTCAGCCGCACCACCCGCACCCCGTCGCGCAGCACCTTCATCGTCGTCTCCGCCGTGTTCTTCATCTCGCCGTCGCGGCCGATCGTCACATCCAGACGCTCGTCCGTCACCTGCACACGCCGCCCGCTGTTCTTCTCCTCCGCGTGCTGCATTGTGTACGCCACCCACGGCTGCAGATCCACGTCACTCCACGTCGTCAACTCCACCTGGTCGGGCTTGGCATGGGCCGTCCCCTCCGGATCGACCAGAAACAGCAGGTTCTTCCCTGTCAGCACGTTCCCCATGCGCAACGATGCCAGAAAATACTGTCCCTGCCCTCCATTGCCGATCACATCGGCCAGAATGCGCAGGTCCACGTTGTCGCTCATGTTCTTGCGATACTCCTTCGCAAAGTCCTCGGCCGCATTGCGCACACGCTTGTCCGGCGCGCCAGCAGCACCCGCCGAAGCCTTGCGGATCTCCTCCGCCGTTCCATCCGTAAATCGCAGCACCAGCGTCGTGAACTCCTGCGTCATCGAGTCGCTCTTTGTCAGCAGCTTCAGAGAGCGCTTCTCGTCCGCCCCCTGCGCCGTCAGGTCGAACCGCCCCGTCCCCACAAACACCGCGCCCGTCACCCGTCCCTCCACCGGCGCATAGAAATAAAAATCGCCCTGCTCGAAGGTGAACTTCCCGCCCTCGCGCTGCAGTGTGAAATCCTTCACTGTAACGCCATCGGCCCCAGGCAGGTCGGTCCGTAACGCCGCGTAGACGGTCAACGCATTGGCCGCCCGCGCCCGCCCATTCGGTTCAATCGGCTTGGACGCGGTCTGCGCACACACGCTCGCCGCCATCAGCAGCACGGGGAAGAAAAATTGTCTGGAATTCATACCAGCCAAATTACAGCCGTCACCACACCAAGCGCAACAACACATCGGCAGCTTGCGCAAATACCGCCTGAATCGCACAAATATCGCTTACCACCCCTCTTCCGCACAACTCCCGCTCACTATTCATAGCTCATGGCTAATAGCTCATCGCTTATAGCTCACAGCCGAATTACAAATAGCTCCTTTCGGGCAGTAGAATAGCCACAGACACGATGGCCTACCAGGTTCTAGCCCGCAAATACCGCCCTCAGCGCTTCGCCGACGTCGTCGGCCAGGACCACGTCACCGTCACGCTCACCAACGCGCTCCTGCAGAACCGCATCGCCCACGGATACATCTTCAGCGGCCATCGCGGCATCGGCAAGACCACCATCGCACGCATCCTCGCCATGTCCCTCAACTGCCGCAACCCCATCGGCAGCTCGGCGCGCCCCACCGCCGAGCCATGCGAGACCTGCGAATCCTGCACCGAGATCCGCGCCGGCAACGCCGTCGATGTCATCGAGATTGACGCCGCCACCAACCGTGGCATCGACGAGATTCGCGAACTGCGCGACGCAGCCCGCTACGCGCCCTCCCGCGACCGTTACAAGATCTACATCCTCGACGAGGCCCACCAGATCACCGACGCCGCCTTCAACGCACTCCTCAAGACCCTCGAAGAGCCGCCCGACCACATCGTCTTCATGATGGCCACCACCCAGCCCGAGGACATTCCCCAGACCGTCCGCTCGCGCTGCCAGCACTTCAGCTTCCACGCCGTCAAGCTCCTCGACATCCTCGGCCAACTCCGCTCCATCGCCGCCGCCGAGGCTGTCATCGCCGATGAGTCCGCCCTCTCGCTACTGGCCGAAGCAGGCGACGGCTCCATGCGTGACGCCCTCTCCATCATGGACCAGGCCATCGCCAGCGCGCCCATCGAGAACGGCCACACCCGCCTCGACGCCGCCCAAATCCGCGAGCTGATGGGAACCGTCCCCAACGCCGTCTTCGAGCGTATTCTCGATGCCGTCAACGCCAACAACTCCGCCGAAGTGATGCTCGCCGCCAACCAGCTCCTCGACGCTGGCAACTCCGCCGCCCAGCTCGCCCGCCAGTGTGTCCGCTACCTGCGCAACGCCCTCATCGCCAAGATCGCCGGCCTCAGCGTCGACGGCGAATCCGCCGAAGGCGTCGGCAACGAGCTCCTGCAAATCTCTCCCGACGAGCAGCGTCGCGCCGCTCGAACCGCCGCCCTCTTCAGTGAAGAGGAACTCAGCCGCTTCCTCCAGGTCATGCTCCGCACCTTCGACGAACTTGGGTATAGACAAGAACAGCGCTTCCACTTCGAGCTCGGCTTGCTCACGCTCGTCCATCTCCGCCGCCTCCTGCCCATCGAAGAGGCCCTCAGCCAGCTCCCCGCCACAAAGTCGGGTGCCCCATCCATGACGGGGTCTCATCCCGGCATGGGTGGGATAACCACCTCCAAACCGGGTGCCCCACCCACGCCGGGGTCTCATCCCGGCATGGGTGGGATGCAATCCACCAAACCCGCCGCCACTCCCACGCGCCCCGCCTTCTCTCCCTTCCAACAGGACAACTCCCGCCGCCGACCAGAGATGTCCGCACCCATCCCCATCTCCGCCGTCTCGCCGCACGCAATCCCCGAGACCCGCGGAGCCAACGCCGTCGCTGCACGCCCCTCCATCGAATCCCTCCCCATCCCGATGCCCGCGCCAGTGCTTCTTCCCGAATCCATGCCGCTCACCGCACCCTCCCGCGTCGAAGACCGCATCGAGCGGCAGCCCGATGTCGCGCTCCCCACCCCCATCTTCGAGACCACCGCCGCGCTCGCGTCCCCCTTCACTCCACACGCAGCCGCAAACCCCGCAGCCGGTTCCCCCGCCCTCAACTCCGACGCCGCCTCCATGGCCCAGCACGCCGTCGTAGAAGCCCTCGCCACCGCCGCTCAAACCTCCGCCGCCGAAGCCCTCGCCGACGCTGCATGGACCCTCGCCAACAACGAAGCCCGCGTCCAGACCGAGCTATCGAAAACCATGCTCCCGGTCGTCATCAACCCCGACGCCGAACGGATCGCCCGCGCAGCCCTGCGCGACGCCGGAATCCTCAAGCTCACCCTTCTCCCCGCCGCCGCCCCACCCGTCGCCGCAAAGAAGCCCCGCCCTGCCCGCACCGGCTCGGTCCAGGCCAAAGCCCTCGAGCATCCAATGGTCCAGCAAGCCCAAAAGCTCTTCGCCGCCGAACTCCAAACCGTCATCGACCTCCGCGAGCCCGACTAACCTCCTCTCTCTTTTGTTCGTCATTCTGGCGAAGCCAGAATCTCTGTATTTGCACTTTCTGTTTGAGGAACCTCACCCTATGACCTTCCCCGACCTCGGCAAGATGAAAGAAATGATGTCCCAAGCCCGCGAGATGCAGGCCCAGATGGAGCAGAAGCTCGCCGCAACCATCGTCGAGGCCGAATCCGGCGGCGGCATGGTCTCCGTCCGCATGAACGGCAAAAAGGAAGTCCTCCGCCTCAAGATCGAGCCCACCGCCCTCGGCGCCACCACCGGCGACATCGAACTCCTCGAAGACCTCATCGCCGCCGCCATCAACGAGGCCGGCCGCCGCGCCGACGAGGCCATCAAGTCCTCCGTCTCCAGCCTGATGAGCGGCCTCAACCTCCCCGGTCTGGAATAAAGTACATTCACAATTGGAGTAGAGGTAAATGAATTGTCATTCTGAGCGCAGCGAAGAATCCCCGCATTTTGTCCGAGGTGCAACACTCTACACCATTGGCAAAAATGCTCTAAGTTTGGAATAAGCCTGGAATAAGTCTGGAGTAGCCCGCACCATGAACCGCTTCGCCGACCCCATCGCCCGCCTCATCGACGAGCTGCGCAAGCTCCCCGGCATCGGCACCAAATCCGCCCAGCGCCTGGCGTTTCACCTTCTGCGCGGCACCGACGAAGACGCCCGCGCCCTCGCCGATTCCATCCTCGTCCTGCGCGCCCGCCTCCACCTCTGCTCCATCTGCAACAACATCACCGACGTCGATCCCTGCCTCTACTGCACCAGCCCCACCCGCGACCAGCACCTCGTCTGCGTCATCGAGGAGCCCACCAACATCGCCACCATCGAAAAGACCCGCAGCTACAACGGCGTCTACCATGTCCTTCACGGCACGCTCTCGCCCATCGGCGGCGTAGGCCCGGAGCAGCTCCGCATTGCCAGCCTCCTCGCCCGCCTCACGTCCGCCGCATCCAGCGCAGATGAAATCGTCCCCGCACTTTCGTGCGAAGAAGAATCCATCGACTCTGAAAGTTTGAGCGAAGAAGAAAGTAACTCCGAAGCATTGCGCACAGAAGAGATCAGTTCAGAAGGTTTGCGCGATCAATCCCCCGACCGAACCATCCGCGAAGTCATCCTGGCCACCTCGCCCACCACCGAGGGCGAAGCCACCGCCGCCTACCTCGCCACCGAAATCCGCCGCATCGCGCCCACACTCCACATCACCCGCATCGCCACCGGAGTCCCCGCCGGCTCCGACATCGAGTACGCCGACGAGGTCACCATGACCCGCGCCCTCGAAGGCCGCCGCGACTTCTGACGGCAGGAGTAGCATGGACTGAACACTGAGGACGATACTCCCGTGATGAGTAAGGAAATCCCCGTCAAACTAAGTCGAGTAATCCTTTTGTTCGGCATCGTTAGCGCAAGCATTATTGCATTAGCGATCCTTTTCATTGCCTTCCTCGTGGTACAACCAACCTTCGAAGCCATCGGCTGGCACCTCCGCCACGGAAACAAAGTGGTATTCGACGGTCACACCTTTCATGTTCCACTCATGTGGCATTGCACCTCCGAACCGTACAGAAATGCATTGGAGATCGATCATAAGACTGGTGCAGGCAACATCGAACTGATCTCAACCGGTCAAGTACTGGATTCGGCAGCGGCCCATGCGTGGCAAGCAAAAACAATCATCGATCAAAACAATTTCAATAAAGGATCATCGTTCAAGAAATCCGGTCAAATCATTGCAGGGAAGAATCTCGAGTTCGTTTGTGTTAGCACCGACAGCGACTTGCCATATCATGTGGACATGCTTGATTGCCGAATTTCCAATACAGATCTGACGGCATCAATCGCGAGTATCGATAGACTTCACCCCGAAGTAGAATCAATACTCGTCACGAGCAAATAGTGATGGCATAAACACTACGGGGATTCCGGTCAATCCGGAATCCCCGTATGTTGTTTGTACCCTAAAACAATTTACTTCGTAATCGAAATCCGCAGGTCGTCCCCCGTCATATCCTTCGGCTTGCCCAAATGCAGCAGCCCAAGCATCGTCGGACTTATGTCCCGCAGACTCCCATCCGGTCGCAGACTGATCGTTCCCTTCGGCGCGTCCGTCACCAGGATGAACGGCACCGGATTGGTCGTGTGCGCGGTCTGCGGCCCGCCCGTCACCGGGTCGATCATCATCTCCGCGTTGCCATGGTCGGCCGTCACCAGCAGCGCGCCACCTCTCTGCTTCACCGCCTTGTAGACGCGTCCCAACTGCTCGTCGATCACCTCGACCGCGCGGATCGTCGGCGGAATCTTGCCCGAGTGCCCCACCATGTCCGCGTTGGCGAAGTTCATGATGATCACGTCGAACGCCGTGTCCGCCACCGCCTTGATCACCACATCCGCTATCCCCGCCGCCGACATCTCCGGCGCCAGGTCGTACGTCGCCACCTTCTGCGACGGCACCACAATCCGGTCTTCGCCGCCAAACGGCTTCTCGATCCCGCCATTGAAGAAGTACGTCACATGCGCGTACTTCTCCGTCTCGGCCACGCGCAGATTGCGCAGGTTCGCATTCGCCATCAGATTCGCCAGCAGGTTGTCCATCGACTCCGCCGGAATCACCACCGGCAGCGTGTACTGCTTGTCGTACTGCGTCATGCACACATAAAAAAGATTCGCCGGCACGCTCGCCTTCGGAATCTCCGCTTCCAACTCTGCCGCCTTTGGCAGATCGATCCCGCCGTTCGCCGTCAATCCGGAGTTCCGCGCCAGCACCCGCGTAATCTGCCTTGCGCGGTCCGCCCGATAGTTGAAGTTGATCACCACATCGTTGTCGCGAATCAAACCCACAGCGTGCTTCGCCGCATCCACCACGGTAAACGGCGGAATAAACTCGTCGGTGATCCCGGTGTTGTATAAATCCTTCACGCGGGCCACGGGGTCTGCGTACTCTCCGCCCGAAGGATGCCCCGTCACCATCGCGTCGAAGGCCTGGTGCTCCTTCTCCCAGCGCAGGTCGCGATCCATGGCGAAGTAGCGCCCACTCACACTGGCAAGCTGCCCCACGCCAATCTCGCGGAACTCCCGCTGTAGATCTTCAATGTAGCCCGCGCCGCCGGTCGGAGAGGTGTCGCGCCCATCCATGAACGCATGAACATAAACACGCTTCAGCTTCTTCTGCGCCATCAGCTTCAGCAGGCCATACAGGTGCCGCGAATGCGAATGCACGCCGCCATCCGACAGCAACCCAATGAAGTGGACCGCGCTGTTGTGGTCCTGCGCATGGCTCACAGCGGCCAGCAGCACCGGATTGAGCATCAGGCTCCCATCCAGAATGGCCAGGTCGATGCGCGTCATATCCATGCGCACAATCCGTCCCGCGCCCAGGTTCAAATGCCCCACCTCGGAGTTACCCATCTGCCCGTCCGGCAGTCCCACAAAGTGGTCGCTGGCATGAATCAGCGTGCTGGGAAAGTCGCGCAGCAGTCCGTCGTACACGGGCTTGCGCGCCAGTGCAATCGCATTTCCATTGGTCTCGGCCCGGTATCCCCAGCCATCAAGAATCGTCAGAACAATCGGTTTCGCCATATAACCACAAGAATACCAACCCCCGCGCCTCCCCGCTTGTGCGTGCCATCACTCCTGCCCACGCACCACACACAAAGAACGGGGCCGGACTGCAATTCCTCGCAGCCAGGCCCCGTCCATTCCTTTTCTTGTTCGTCTATGCGTAGCTTGAACCGCTGTTCGCGTTCTTGGCTCCGCGCTCCTTGTTGATCTTCTCCATGTATCCGCCCGTCTTCAGCGCTTTCAGCGGCTCGCTGGGGAGCTTGTGCGCCTCGCGCCACTCCTTCAGCATCGGCCGCACGTCGGTCCAGAAGGCACCGCGGAATAGCTCCTCGGCCTCCACCAGACTGCAAGACTGCTGCGCAGCGGCCAGCTTCTCCTGGTCCACCAGCGCGGCCTTGGCAAACAGCTCCTGCGCCGTCACCACGGACTGCACCATCGCCTCCATCTTGCCCTTCAGGTTGTGGCTCTGGTCGATCATGTACGCAATCCCCTTCACTGCAGGAGAATTGCTGGACAGAATCTCGTGGAAGATGCGGAAGAGTTGATACGGGTCGATCGATCCCAGCGTCAGATCGTCGTCGGCAAACTTCCGGTCGTTGAAGTGGAAGCCGCCCAGAGCGTTCAGGTGCAGCAGCCAGGTCACAATCTGTTCAATGTTGCAGCCCGGCAGATGGTGTCCTGTATCCACCAGCACCTTGGCCTTCGGCCCGGCCTTGCGCGCCAGCGTCAGCGCCATGCCCCAGTCCGCGATGTCGGTGTGATAGAACGCCGGCTCAAACGGCTTGTACTCCACCAGCATCCGCTGCTTCGGGCCCAGCGCCGCGTGTGTCTTGGCCAGCGCCTCCTCCAGCCACTCGATCCGCTTGTGCATCGACTGCGTCCCAGGATAGTTCGATCCATCGGCCAGCCAGATCGACACGTCCTTGTTCCCCAGGGCCTTCCCGATCTCCACCGAATCCAGCAGGTGCGCCACCGCGTGCTTGCGAATCTCCGCGCTCGGGTTGGCAATCGACCCGTACTTGTACTCCTGCGCCTGGAACAGGTTCGGGTTCACCGCCCCCGACTTCACGCCGTACTTCTTCTCCAGCCGCTTCAACTCCGGAACGTCGCCCTTGCCGTTGGGCAGGTCCCACAGCACATGCAGCGCCACCGAAGGGCTGGCCCCGGTCAGCTTGTTCACCTGGCCCGCATCCTCGAACTTCTCCTCCAGCGACGTCGCCGCGCCAGCCTGCGAAAACTTGCCGAATCGCGTCCCGGTGTTGGCGAAGCCCCACGACGGGACCTCGATCCGGAAACCATCCAACGCCGCAAACACTCGCTCCGTCGCGCCTGCGCCGGAGCCTGAACTTCCCTTACTCATGACCTACCCCCTTGGTACAGCAATGATGGAAATATACTCCCTGCGCAAACACATCCGCCAACCCGACCCCATCCGGTCGCAGCTCGGTTTGGGAAGACACCTCCGACAGTGCGGATAATCGGAAGGGCACGGGTATACCCGTGCCGTAAACGTGCTCCTCCAGAAGACCCGCGTTCCCTTGATCGCATCGCGATCGAGGAAACGCGAAATCAACCGCTTTATGTTACTTTGTTTGATGGAGGTCAGGACTGAAATGGGCAAGTGGCAGGGAAAGATTGGCATTGTTGGCGCGGGCAGCGTCGGGGCGACCATCGCCTACGCATGTCTGGTTAAAGGAATAGGCAAGCACATCAGCCTGTACGACGTAGCGAAGTCCAGAGTGGATGCCGAGGTCCTCGACCTCAACCATGGCGTGCAGTTCGTCCCCATGGCCACGATCGACGGCTCCGACGACATCAACGTCATGGCGGACTGCGACGTCATCGTCATCTCCGCCGGCGCGCGCCAGAAGCCCGGCCAGTCGCGCATCGAGCTGGCAGGAATCAACGCGGAGATGTGCCGCACCCTGGTTCCTAATCTGCTCAAGGTCGCTCCCGACGCCACTATCCTCATGGTCACCAACCCGGTCGACGTCCTCACCTACGTCGCCCTCAAGGTCAGCGGCCTACCCATCCACCGCGTCTTCGGCAGCGGCACAGTCCTCGATAGCGCCCGCTTCCGCTACATGATCGCCCAGCACTGCGGCGTCGCCGTGCAGAGCGTTCACGGCTACATTGTCGCCGAACACGGCGACACCGAGATCCCCCTCTGGTCCACCGCCAACATCGGAGGCGTGCCCGTGCAAAGCTGGGAGATGCCCGGACACGGTCCGCTCACCGCCGACGACGAGAAGAAGATACTGCACGGCGTGCGCAACTCCGCCGAGATGATCATTCAGGGCAAGGGTGCCACCAACTACGCCATCGGCCTCGCTGGTTCCACCATCCTCGAAGCACTTCTCTGGAACGAGAAGCGTGTGCTCCCCGTCAGCTCACTGCTCACCGACTACCGAGGCATCAGCGACGTCTGCATCTCGGTTCCCTCGGTCGTCGGACACAAGGGCGTGGAGCGCCTGCTGCCCGTACCCATGAATGCGGAAGAAGAGGCCGGTCTGCGCTCCAGCGCCGACTCCATCCGTAACGTCATCCGCACCCTGGGCTTCTAACGCGAGCTTTATTTCCACAACAGAATCCGGGCGGGATAAGATGGTTGCGCCTTCCGTTCTCGTCCTTCACCGGATTTAATTTCCGCACCAGCGAGGCCACGTGGGATCCAATCTCTTTCTCGGCGTCATATACAACCTGATCGGGGGCTTCGCCTCCGCCACCAACTTCATCCCATTCCGCCAGATCAAGCGCTGGTCCTGGGAGGTCTACTGGGTCATCCAGGGCTTCGCCGCCTGGATCATCGCCCCTGCCGTGATGGCCCTCCTCTTCGTTCCTCACCTCGGGGCAATCCTCGCAGAGGCATGGCACGCCAACCCCCACAACATCGGCCTCGTCATCCTCTTCGGCGCGCTCTGGGGCGTCGGAGGACTCACCTTCGGCCTGGCCATCCGATACCTCGGCTTCGCCCTAGGATACTCCATCGCTCTCGGCCTCTGCATGGTCTTCGGGACCCTCGTTCCGCCCATATACCACGGCCAGATTCTCGCCATCGCCCACACCCACTCCGGCCAGGTCACCCTCTTCGGAGACCTCATCTGCTTCATCGCGGTCGCGGTCAACGGCGCAGCCGGCCTCTCCAAGGAAAAAGAGATCGACCCGGAAACGATGATCGAGTCCGGCGAGCAGAACTTCTCCTTCGGCAAAGGTATTGTAATCGCCATCCTGGCTGGCCTCATGAGCGCCTTCTTCGCCTTCGGCCTAGACGCGGGGGCTCCCATCGCCGCCATTACAAAGCCCCATCTGCTCGCCGCCGGCCGCCTCGACATCTGGCAGAACCTCCCCGTCCTCATCGTCATCCTCTGGGGAGGCTTCCTCACCAACGTCGTCTGGTCCGCCATCCTCATCTTCAAGAACAGCTCCTTCCGCCAGTTCGGCGGAGAGCCCGGAGTCAACCCCATGCGCGCCGCTCCCACCGCGGGCGACACCCTGGTCGACTTCGACCCCCTTGACGCCTCCACCTATGACCGCATCGCCCCCCACACCCTGGTCGCCAACTACCTCTTCGCTGCCCTTGCAGGCATCATCTGGTACTTCCAGTTCTTCTTCAATTCCATGGCCAAAACCAAGATGGGCATCTACGACTTCTCCTCGTGGACCCTCCTCATGGCCTCCATCATCATCTTTGCCACCCTATGGGGACTCCTGCTCAAGGAGTGGAAGGGAACCAGCGCTCGCACCAAAGCTCTGGTCACCGCCGGCCTCGCCCTCCTCGTCGGCTCCATCCTCATCATCGGATACGGCAACTACCTCCTCTCGCTTCACCAGTAGAGCCCTTCCGATAATCTGCGTCGGAAGGGCACGGCTTCAGCCGTGCCGATAGACGTCCCCTTAAATACCTCGCGCTACCTTGATCGCTTAGCGATCAAGGTAGCGCGAAAATGATTAACCCAAAATTGACGCCGCCATCACTGCACCTACTGCGCCGCCGCGTACCCCCGCTCCCGCATCCACTTGATCAGCATCTCCGTCCATGGGCTTAACTGCGGGTTCGCCGGAGCCAGCCCCGACCCATGTCCCCCATGCTGGAACACGTGCATCTCCACCGGCACACCAGCCTTCACCAGCGCCTCATAGAACATGACACTGTTCATGATCGGTACCGTTCGGTCGTCGGTCGTCGAAAACAGAAATGTCGGCGGCGTCTGCGCGGTCACATGCAGCTCCGCCGACATCGCATCCACATCCGCCTGTGCCGGCGCATCACCCAACAGATACATCCTCGATCCCGTATGCACATACGGAGCCTCCATCGTAATCACCGGATAAGCCAGGATCAGAAAGTCCGGCCTGCTGCTCTCCCGCTCGATCGCATCCACCGCCGCCGCGTTCCCCGCATCGAAGTGCGTCCCCGCGGTCGCCGTCAGGTGTCCACCCGCCGAAAATCCCCACATCCCGATGTGGTCCGCTGCAATTCCATACTCCGCAGCATGCGCCCGCACCATCCGGATCGCCCGCTGCGCATCATCCAGCTCAATCGGATTGTGATACTTCGGCCCAATCCTGTACCGCAGTTGGATCGCCGCTATCCCATGCGAGTTCAGCCACGCCGCCACATCCGACCCCTCGCGCACCATCGACAGGTGTTGATAGCCACCTCCCGGCGCAATCACTACCGCGGTCTTCGTCGGGTTCGCCGCCGGCAGATACACCGTGATCGACGGCTTGTCCTCATCCGCCACGCCCAACGCTCCCGGCGCTCCCTTCGGCCACAGCAA
>Ga0302279_10006206_pt1 | contig 12843 bp, 17 predicted proteins | sample III_Bog_N3_3_FD_194541 | JGI IMG/M metagenome (GOLD analysis project Ga0302279, IMG submission 194541) | Peat permafrost microbial communities from Stordalen Mire near Abisko, Sweden - III_Bog_N3_3 | ecosystem: Environmental > Terrestrial > Soil > Wetlands > Peat | place: Sweden: Abisko...
GGCGTTGGTCGATGAGCTTGCCCACACCAACGCCCCCGGCAGCCGCCATCCCAAACGTTACATGGATGTCGAGGAACTGCTGGCCGCCGGAATCGACGTCTATACGACCCTCAACATCCAGCACGTTGAGAGCCTCAATGACGTTGTCGCCCGCATCACCCGCATCCGGGTGCGCGAAACCGTCCCCGACTCGGTGATCGACAGAGCCGACGATATCGAGCTGATCGATCTGACACCGCAGGACCTGATCCAGCGGCTGCAGGACGGCAAGGTCTATGTCCCGCAGCAGGCGGAACGGGCGGTGCGGCATTATTTTCAGCCGGGCAACCTGACCGCGCTGCGAGAACTCGCGTTGCGGCGTACCGCGCAACGGGTGGACGACCAGATGGTCGATTACATGCGCAGCCACGCCATCCAGGGTCCCTGGGCCGCCGGCGAGCGTGTGCTGGTCTGCATCGAGGGCGGGCCGCGCGCCGGCACCATCGTGCGTCACGCCAAGCGGCTGGCGGACCAGTTCCGAGCCCCCTGGACCGCGATCAGCGTGGAGACGCCCCGCAGCCTGCGCGCCAGTTCAGCGGCACACGACAGCGTCGCCCAGGCGCTGCGGCTGGCCCAGCTTCTGGGCGCGGAAACGGTGCTGATCCCCGGTCAGGACGCCGCCGCGGCAATCATCGACTATGCGCGGGCCAACAACGTCACCCACATCATCGTGGGAAAATCGCAGCGGCCTCGCTGGCGGACGATCTTCACCGGATCGGTGACCCAACAACTGATCAACAGAGCGGGCGGCACCAGTATCCACGTCATCGACGCGCCGTCAGAATCCGCGGATGCGGAGCGGGCCGCGCCAGCGGAGACCCCGGCCCGTCCGCCAACCGACCTGATGCCCTACGCCCTGAGCCTGATGCTGGTGGCGGCGTCGGTGCCCGTGGGGATCGGCCTGCACGAGGTCCTGAACATCGCCAACATCGCGCTGGTGTTCCTGACCGCGATTCTGGTCACCGCGGTGCTGTACGGGCTGTGGCCGTCATTGTTCGCCTGCCTCGCGGCGGTGCTGGCGTACAACTTCTTCTTCCTGCCGCCGCTCTACACCTTCACCATCGCCGACCCGGAAAACGTCGTTGCGCTGTTCTTCTTCGCCGTCGTCGCCGTCATTGCCAGCAATCTGGCCGCCAGGGTCCGCGGCCAGGCAGTCGCCGCCCGCCTGCGCGCCAAAACCACCGAGGACCTGTATCTGTTCAGCCGCAAGCTCGCCGTCGCGGTCACCCTGGACGACCTGCTGTGGGCCACCGCGCACCAGATCGCGCTGATGCTGAAAGTCCGCGTCGTGCTGCTGCTGCCGGACGGCGAGACCATCGCCGTGCGCGCCGGCTTCCCGCCCGAGGACGTGCTGGAGGACGCCGACCTCGCCGCCGCCAAATGGTGCTGGCAGAAGAACCATGTCACCGGCCGCGGCTCCGACACCTTGCCGGGCGCCAAGTGGCTGTTCCTGCCGATGCGCACCGGCCGTGGCCCGCTGGGGGTCGTCGGCATCATCCGCGACGAGCCGGGGCCGCTGCTGATGCCCGACCAGCACCGGCTGCTGGATGCGCTGGCCGACCAGGCCGCCCTGGCGATCGAGCGGGTGAACCTGGCGCGCGACTTGCATTTGGTGCGATTGCAAGCCGAGACAGACCGGCTGCGGTCCGCGCTGCTGACCTCGATTTCGCATGATTTGCGCACGCCGCTGGCCTCGATCCTGGGATCGGCCACCAGCCTGCGGTCGACGCGCATGGCCCTGGACGACGAGACGAAAGACACGCTGCTGCAAACGATCGTTGAGGAAGCCGACCGGCTGAACCGCTTCATCGGCAACCTGCTGGACATGACGCGGCTGGAATCGGGGGCGCTGAAGCCGCGCGGCAGCCTGACGGTGCTGTCCGACGTGGTCGGCGCGGCCTTGCAACGGGCGGGGAAGATCCTGGCCTCGCACGCGGTGGACGTGGACCTCGCGCCCGGGCTGCCGATGCTCAACCTGGATATGGTGCTGTTCGAGCAGGTGCTGTTCAACCTGTTGGACAATGCCGCGAAATACGCCCCGCCTGGAACCCTGATCCGGATCAGAGCCTACCGGCAGGACGAGCAGGTGGTGCTGCAGGTGATCGATGAAGGCGAGGGCATCCCGCACCCGGATGTCGAGCGGATTTTCGACAAGTTCTATCGTGCCCAAAGCGGCGACCGCCAGCGCGCCGGCACCGGGCTGGGGCTGGCGATCTGCCGGGGCTTTGTCGAGGCGATGGATGGGACCATCATGGCGGCGAACCGGACCGATCGCACCGGCGCCGTCATCACCATCACCCTGCCGGTGCCGGTCGGCGCGCCGTTGCCCGAGGAGACCGTAACGTGAGGGCTGGGACATGAGGGCTGGGACATGACCACCGGCGCCGGCAAGCTGCGCATCCTGGTGGTTGACGACGAACCCGCCATCCGGCGCTTCCTGCGGGCCGGGCTGAGCTCTCAGGGCTATCTGGTCGCCGAGGCCGGGGAAGGCGCACCGGCGGTCGAGGCCGCGCGCCGCAAGAGCGCCGACCTGATCGTGCTGGACCTGGGGCTGCCCGATATCGACGGGATCGAGGTGATCCGCCGCATCCGCGGTGCCGGCTCCGCTATCCCGATCATCGTGCTGTCCAGCCGCAACGACGAGGCGGCGAAGGTGGAGGCACTGGACCTGGGCGCCGACGACTTCGTCACCAAGCCCTTCGGCATCGACGAGCTGCTGGCGCGAATCCGGGCGGCGCAGCGGCATATGTTGCAGCAGCAGGGCGAGCACCCGATTTTCCGCAGCGGCGACCTGACCGTTGACCTGGTCCGCCGCATCGTCACGGTGCGCGGCGAGGAGGTGAAGTTCTCGCCGCGGGAATACGAGGTGCTGCGGTTGCTGGTGCAGCATGCCGGCAAGGTGCTGACCCATAAGCTGATCCTGCGGGAGGTGTGGGGCGGCGACACCGATGTGCAGTACCTGCGCATCTACATCCGGGCCCTGCGTCAAAAAATCGAGCCGGATCCGGAGCGGCCAACCCATATCCTGACGGAGACCGGGGTTGGGTATAGGTTGCGGGTGACTGACTAGGACCGGGCGGACCCTATGGACATCGCCGACTTCATTGCCGCCGAACGGATCGTGCTGGACCTGCGGGTGCGGGACAAGACGCAGTTGTTGCAGGATCTGGCGCGCCGGGTGGCGCCGGCCTGCGGTGGCGTACCCGCGGAAGCGGTGCTGGCGGCGCTGCAATCGCGGGAGGCTCTGGGTTCCACCGGCCTGGGCAAAGGCTTCGCGCTCCCGCACGCGCGTGTCGAGGGTCTGACCCGCTTCATCGGACTGTTTGCCCGGCTGGGGCGTCCGATCGAGTATGATGCGATCGATGGCGCGCCGGTGGATGTCGTTTTCCTGCTGCTGATGCCGGCGGATGCGGCCAATGCGCAGATGGCGGCGCTGGCAGCGGTGTCGCGGCGGTTTCGGAACGGGGATACGATGGTCCGCTTGCGCAAGGCCGATGCCACGGCGGCACTGGCGGTTCTGACGGCTGGGTAGGCGCCGGTGGGCAGCCAGACTCTCCCCCCCTCCCCTTGAGGGAGGGGGCGGTCGGAGGTTGCCTGTGGCGTCGGAACTTCGCCGTGCGGGCCCCCTCCCCATGACGCCCTCCCACAAGGGGAGGGGGAAACAGATGGAAGCGAACACATGGACAAGGACGCGTTGACCGCCTGGGCGCTGGGGAATGGCTGGCAGATGATCGCCGGCTGTCCCAGTCTGACGAAACCATCCCGCCCCAAGGAGGCGATCGTAAGGATCGGGCTGAAAGCCACCGTCGCGATCCTGGAGATCAAGAAACCCGCCGGCAAGTGGGAGAAAATCGCCAGCCAGAGTTATGGCAAGATCCTGGCCGATCCCGACACCGGGCTGCCCTTGGGCCTCGGCTTCGAGACCATCCCGGGCTTCACGATGTTGATGCGGGAAAACCGGGACCGCATGGCCTTCGCCAAGATGACCGGGACGCCCTGAAGCGCCCCGATGTCGCCTTACCGGCGGCGAGCCTTGCGGGCGGCGTAGCGGGCGTCGCGAGCCTTCTTCTGTTCGGCCACCAGGGCCGCGGCGCGTTTGGCGGCTTCCACGTCGTTGGCCGCCCGCTCCGCCTCCAGCTTCTTCTGCTCCGCCGCCTGGGCCGCCTGTTCGGCGCGTTGGCGGGCGGCCTCGGCTTCCTTCGCGATCTTGCGTTCGGCGGCACGGGCTTCCCGAGCGGCGTCGATCGCCGCCTGAGCGGCCTGCCGCTCGATCACGGCCGGATCGTCTGGTCCCGGCCTGGCCTTGAACCGGGCCAACATGGCGTTTCTGGCGTTGGCCGATGCGGTCTGGCGGTCGGCGAATGTATCGTTCTTACGTGTCAGCATGAACCCATCTTACAGACAATGACCGCGCGAGGCTAGCCCCGCAGTCCCGCAGTGGCGATCCAGCAGGTCTCATTTTGGCGCGATCGCATGGCACCAAAATGTGACCTGCCGGCATCGCGGGACCTTGCATGTGACCGCGATGGTTGCATGCTGCGGCCTGCCTTTGCCGGAACCGGAGCGCCCGCCCGATGCCCACCAGCTACGATCTGATCGTCATCGGCGGCGGCCTGGTCGGCGGCGCGATTGCCTGGGGGGCGGCCGCACGTGGCGCCTCGGTGGCGCTGCTGGATGAAGGCGACATCGCCTTCCGCGCGGCGCGCGGCAATTTCGGGCTGGTCTGGGTGCAGTCGAAGGGCGCCGGCATGCCGCCCTATGCGCATTGGAGCCGCCGGTCCGCCGAACTCTGGCCCGCTCTGGCCACCACGATGGCCGATCGCACCGGGGTCGACGTGGCGCTGCGCCAGCCCGGCGGGCTGATGTTCTGCCTCAGCGACGCGGAGCTGGAGACGCGCGCGGGCATCGTCCAGCGCATGCACAATGAAAGCGGCGATATCGGCACCCGCATGCTGGACCGGCGCGAAATTCGGGCGATGGTGCCGGGGTTGGGCGACCGGGTGGTGGGCGCCAGCTTCTGTCCGATCGACGGGCATGCCAGCCCGCTGTACCTGCTGCGCGCGCTGCACACCGCGCTGGCCGGGGCGGGGGGCGCCTATTGGCCGAACCGCAAGGTCTCCGCGATCGAGGCCGCGCCGCACAGTTTCAGCGTGCGGTGCGGCGGCGAGTCGTTCCGCGCCGGCAAGCTGGTCATCGCCGCGGGGCTGGGCAGCCGGGACCTGGCGCCGATGGTCGGGCTGTCGATGCCGGTCACACCGTTGCAAGGCCAGATCATCGTCACCGAACGGATGCGCCCCTTCCTGGATTACGCCACCCACGTGGTGCGCCAGACCGCGGAAGGATCGGTCATGCTGGGCGACAGCATGGAGGACGTCGGTTTCGACGTCAGCACCCGCGTCGCCGTGCTGAAACACATCGCGTCTCGGAACGTTCAGGTGTTCCCGGCGCTGAAGGATGCGGCGGTCGTGCGGATGTGGGCGGCGCTGCGGGTGATGTCGCCGGACGGGTTCCCGATCTACGACCAGTCGGTGCGGTATCCCGGCGCTTTCGCGGCGACCTGCCACAGCGGCGTGACCCTGGCGGGGGCGCATGCGCTGGATTTGGCGCCGGCGATCCTGGACGGCGCGCTGCCCGATTCGCTGCTTGCCTTCAGCGCGAGCCGGTTCGCCGCCGCGGGCTGATCAGGTCAGTGCGCGCCCAGCCAGACTGGCACCGGCGGCGCTTCGAACAGGATGCGCCGCACCACGAACCCGCCGAACAAGGGACAGGTGTAAAGGCTTTGATACAGGAGCTGATATAATCCGTCCGGGAGATCGGGCGGCAGCGCCAGCATCACGGCGAAGCCCAAACGCTGTTTCGGTGGCGTCCTGGTGCCGAATACGGCGCCGTAGCGGCCACCGAATCCAGAGCCGTTCAGCCCCGCCCCGAGCGGAAAATCGACCGGCGTACCGGCGTCGTCGCGGCGCAGGCTCGCCAGCGACAACCGGGTGCAGTTCGCCGGGGTCGGCGCGGTGAATTCCGCTCGGAGTGTCCGCGCGGACGTGCCGTTGGGCGCTTCCAGCACCTCGGCACGGACGATGGCGCTGACCACCGGCTGTACCTGTTCGAAGTTCCACCCGACAAACCAAATGCCCGTCCAGGTGAGCGCCAAGGTCACCGCCATCGACATCCAGCCCAGCTTCGTGCGCCAGGCGCTCGCCAAGAATGTCAGGGGCCGGACAACTGGAGAATGTGCTGCATCAGCGGCCAACACACACCTCCGAGGACGGCCGTGATGACCGCCGTGATAGCGGCCCCGAGCAGTTGACGCCGCCGCCGTTCCGCGGCCTGGCGGCGGCGGACCCAGTCCAGCAGCTCCCGTGGCTTGGGATCTTGCGACTCCGGATCGTAGCCGAGGGCCCGGATTGAGAACACGGTGATTCGCGCATCAATGCTTGCGACCGTGCCGGCGGTCTCCCGATCCGACGCAGGCCATGCGGGGGCCGGGTTTCTCGGATCATCGTTTTGATCATTCATCACCTTGCCTGCCTGTGGCGGCGGTTGAACGCCGAGGCGACCGCGACAGTCCGCATGGTCAATGCGCACCCACCCAAACCGGAACCGGCGGCGCTTCAAACTGGATCCGCCGCACCACAAACCCGCCGAACCATGAACAGGTGTACAGGCTGCGATAGACGAACTGATACAATCCGTCCGGGATCGTGGGCGGCAGCGCCAGCATCACGACGAAGTTCAACGGTTGTCTCCCGTGTATCTGCGTGCCGAACGTGGCGCCGTTGCGGCCGGCGAAGCCGGAGCCGTTCAACGCCGTGCCCAGCGGATAATAGACCGGCACGCCCGCGGTTTCCTGATACAGGCCCTCGATCGCAAACCGGACGCAGTTGCCGGTAAGCGGCACGGCGAATTCGACCCGAAGCGTCCGCGCGACGGCGTCCTTCGGCGCCTGCAACACCTCGACCGCGAGGATCTTGCTGGTCACCGGCTGTCCCTGCTCCAAACTCCAACCTGCCGTCCACAGGCCGCCCCAGGTGAGCGCCAGGGTCGCCAACGCCGACATCCACCCCAGATTCGAGCTCCAGGCGCTGGCCAGGCACGTCATGATCCCAATATGTGGTGCAGGTACTGGATCAGTGGCCAACACACACCTCCAAGGACAGCGGTGATCGCCGCGGTGATGCCGGCGCCGAGTATCTGACGCCGCCACCGTTCAACCGCCTGGTGGTGGCGCACCCATTCCAGCAGTTCCCGCGGTTTGGGATCGTTCGATTCGGGATCATAACCGAGCACCCGGATTGAAAAAACTGTGATGCGAGCATCGATGTTTGCGACATTGCTGGTGGCCTCCCGGTCCGACACGGGCCACGGGGGGCCGGGGCCTTTCGGTGCCTCGCTTTGATCATTCATCACCTTGCCTGCCTACGGTGGTCGTTTTGAGGTTTATGCCGATCACGGCCGCATCAGCAGGTTGACGATGATGCTTGCCACACCACCGGTCATGAATCCGATCGCCACACTCCACATGATTCCCTGCAGTTCCCGCTCGACGGCTCGCGATTTCAACGCGGCGATGCCCTTTTGCGTGTCGTTGAACATGTCGGCGGTCCGCTCGCGCGCCACTTCGTTGCAGCGGTCGATTTTGGCATCGAGTGCCCCGATCGCCGCATCGAGCGTGCTGAGCTTGGCAATGATCAACCGGCGGGATTCCAGCCAGTTTACAAATTCTTCGGTGTCCTGCATGGATTCACTCGATCTCTTGCGCGGTGGCAGTCGCTGCGTCCGGGAGCAGCGGCGTGCCGCGGATCAGCGCCAGATTGTAGATGCCCTGCGTGACCACCAGCCGCGCGAGCATGATTTCCGTCGGGAACTCCAGGCCGTCGGCGCGCAGTGCGATCAGCTTCGTGCCGCGGCCCATGGTTCGCGCATGCGGACTGAGGTTGAACTGGTTGTATTCGCGGCGGTGGGTGACGTGACGCTGCCGCGTGCGCGCCGGCATCAGCAGTTCCACCGGCCTGCCGATCAGGTCCGCTCTGGGATAACCGAACATGAACTCGGTCTTTTCGTTCACGAGGGCGATTTTGCCTTCGACATCCACGACGACCAGGGCATCCGGCAGCGCTTCGATCACCGCCGCGGTCAAGGCCAGATAGGATGCGCGGTCGCGATGTCTTGCCGAGTCCATTTTATCCAATTGAACCAGGCGTTCGATTTCATCGGCCAATTCATATCACCTTTCGTTGCAAATGCCGGGTTGTGTTGGGACTTGCATGCCCCGGACCGGCGCCGGCTGGCCTGGCGCGATGGTCATGGCGCCCCGACGTGGACCGGAAAGGCCGGCGATTCGTAATGCAGCCGCCGCTGGATCAGCCCGCCCAGCCAGGAACACAGAAAGAAACCGCGATGCACGAACCGATAGTCTCCGGTTGGGATCGTCGGGGAAACCGGCAGGTTCAGCACGATCCGGCGCCGCGCCGGCGATTGGTCGGACGGGTTGAGGCCCTCGCCGTTGATCGCCGAACCCAATGGATAGATGAAGGGTGGGCCACCCGAGGTCCGGTACAGCATGTTCAGCGACAACCGGGTGCAGGATCCGGTGGGCGGCGCTTCGGTTTCGACCTGCAGCATCTGCGTGGCCGGACGCACCGGCGCGTTCTGCATTTCCACGCTCAGGACTTCCGTTGCCACCGGCTGGAACGCTTCAAAGGTGCGGCCGATCATCCACTGGGACCCCCAGGTCACCACCAGGGCGGTCACCGCTGACCGCCAGCCGAGCGGCGAACGCCAGGCGGATCGAACGCAGGCCACGGTCCAGTTCACGACCCGAGGCGCTGCGCTATAGGCCAAAGCACACCCCCGATGGCGGCCGTGCCCCGGCAACGGCGCCGCACCCATTCAAATCGCTCACACGGTTTGACCCCCGCCGGTTCGGGACCGTCGCCGAAGCCTCGGATCGAGAATATCGTGCGCAGGCCATCGATGCCGGGGACCCGTTCGACCACTCGTTTGTGTTCTGGCACGCCGGTTCGGTCATTTATCGCTCTGTTCATTGATTTGCGCCATGCCGAAGCCGATGCGATGGCAGCGGCGCCGATCGTTGGTATATGATAAAAAAAACGCCCCCTTCACGGTCGCGGCCTGGCGATCGGTCGTCGATCCGATTTCCGTCGCAGCCGTGTCGAGCATCCGGTCAGCCTTCAGGGTCGGGCACGATGGTGTTTGCCACAATGCGCTTTGAGTTAATTATACTATCCGTCTTTGACCCGGCGGAGCAAGAAAAAATACGTTTGGCGGGGCATTTCCTGTCTCGCGGCGGCGGCGTGCGTTTGCCGCGCGCGCTCAGGGCTCCGCGATCACCGCCTGCTGCGCGATCAAGGCTTCGACCTCGGCGCCGGAATAGTTCGCCTCGGCGAGGATTTCGCGCGTGTGCTCGCCCCGGCGCGGGGCGAAATGGCCGGTCGGCGGTTCGGTTTCCGACCAGGTGCTGGGTTCGCGCATGGTGCGCAGGCGGCCTTCCGAGGGGTGGTCCTCGAACTGGAAGAACCCCGTGTCCGCCAGATGCGGATCGTCGAGCAGGGATTCCAGGGTGTGCGGTCGCACACAGGGGATGTCGTTCTGCTGCAGCAGGTCGAGCCATTCCGCGGTGGTGCGGTGCTTCAGTTCTTCCGCGATCATTTCGTAAAGCGAGTCGATGTTCGCCGACCGGCTGGCCATGTCGGCGAAGCGCGGATCGCCGTCCAGCCGGTGCGCCTTGCCGATCGCGGCGAAGAAGCGGCGCCATTGCCCGTCGTTGTAGGGTAGCACGGCGACGAAGCCGTCCTTGGTTTCGTAAGGCCGGCGGTGCTGCGACAAAGTGCGCGCGTAGCCCATGGGTCCGGTGGGCGGATCGAAGGTGGCGCCCTGCATGTGCTCCGACAGGACGAACTGCACCATGGTTTCGAACATCGGCACCTCGATCCGCTGGCCGGCGCCGGTGCGGGCGCGGCACAGCAGCCCGGCGAGCAAGGCATTGGCGGCGGCAGAGCCGACGATGCGGTCGATCGCCGCCATCGGAATGTAGCGTGCCTGGCCGGTGGACCGGTGCAGCAACATCGGCACGCCGGCGGCGGCCTGGATCAGGTCGTCGTAGGCGGGCTGGCCGGCGTAGCGCCCGCCGCTGCCGTAGCCGACCATGCTGAGATAGACGATCGCGGGATTGACCGCTTTCACCGCGTCGTGGCCGAGACCCAGCCGTTCCAGCGCTTGCGGGCGAATGTTGGAGGCGAAGGCATCGGCTCTGCTGGCCAGCCGCAGCAGCACGGGCCGCGACGCGGGGTGCTTCAGGTCGATGGTGATGGCGCGCTTGTTGCGGTTGTTGTGCTGGAAGGTCGGACTCATGCCGCGGTGGCGCGGCTGGCCGGTGAAGCGGGCGGAATCGCCCTCTGGTGCCTCGACCTTGATCACGTCGGCGCCCAGATCGGCGAGGATGCGGGTGCACCAGGGACCCATTTGCACGGTGGTCAGGTCGAGGATGCGCAGGCCGGCGAGAGGTCCGCTCATGGTGGGGTTCCGCTGTGAGGGTGGCGGGCGAAGCGTGGTTGGTGCCTAATGCGGCTTCCGCCGCGCCGCCAAAGGCGCGAAGGGGTGCGGATCGGCCTCCGGGTCCGGCTCCGGTGGCACCGCCCCTGGCAGTCTCGGGTAGGGGTCCAGCGCCAGGCCGAGCTGCTCCGCCGCGGCCTCGCCGAGGTCCAGCACGTCGCCTTCGTAGGGGATTTCGTCGTCTGCCTCCGGGTCCGGATCGTCCGACTCCTCGCCCGCCGGGACGAACCGGACCGCGAAGGGTTCGTCCACCGTCACGTCGAAATCCTCCGCCGAGACGACGCAGGTTTGCACCACCTCGGCGTGCAGGTGACCCTGTGCGGCGATCACCCCGTCACCCTCTCGCCGCAGATGGAAGGCGCAGGTCAGGGCATGCACCGCCGGGATCAGCATGCGTTCGGCCAACGCGGCGCACTCCGCCGGCGAGGCCTCGACCCGGAGCGCGAAGCCGTCCGGCCCGATGCGGGCGGTCCGCACCGGGCGGTGCAGTTCCGGGGTCATCGGGCGGCCTCGGCGGCCGGCAGGAAGCGGACCTCGCCCCGGGTCAGGGTGGCGAGCGGCTGGGTGTTCAGGCAGGCAAGCTGGGCGACGGCCAGGCGGGCCAGCGCCGCGGCGGAACCGTCGGGGGCGGGCGCGCCGCGCCAGATATTGCGGGCCAGCGCGGCTTCCAGGGCAGCCATGTCGTTGGCGTCCAGGGCCGCGGCATAGACGCTGGCGCGGCCGTGGAAGGCTTCCCACATCGCTTTCACCCGTTTGCCGATGGACATGTCGCTGACGCCCATCTCCCGCAGGTTGATGTCCATGTCGCTGAACATGGCGTCGAACACCGCCTGGGACAAAGCGGGGCCCGGCGGCGGTTCGGCCTTCAGGCGGTGGATCAGCAGGAAGGTATGCAGGCCGACCAGGTCGAATCGGCCATCCAGCGTGTCCGGCACGCCCAGATCGGTGTAGGGGAACGGCGCGCGCGCCGCGGCGACCGCGGTGGCGTAGAGCTGGAAACCGGCGCGTTCATGCCGGCCACGGCCGCCAAGACCCAGAAAACCTGCCAAAACCTTGCCTTTCGCCTGCATTGACGCGACGCCCCGCCAGACGATTGACAGGCCGGGGGCGGGCGTGACACCCACAGCATAGAATGCGCCGGTGCCCGGGGTCCAACCCCGCGGCGCCGCGCCAACCGGGGATCAACCGCGTGACCAGCCGACTGCGATCGAGATTCTGTTTCATGCCGCCGCGTCCGGTTCTGCTGGCGTGCGTCATGCTGCTGGCCGGCTGTTCCTGGCTGGCGCCGGCGCCAGTGCTGCGCGGCAACAAGGTCGCCGAGGACCAGTTGAAGGAGCTTGTCCCCGGCACCTCCACCCGAGCGGACGTGACCGCGCTGATCGGGTCGCCGACCGCGCATGCGACGTTCGACGACAACACCTGGCTGTATATCAGCGAGATCACGCAGACCCGCATCGGCCAGACCCTGGGCGAGCTGGACCAGCACGTCGTCGTCGTGAGCTTCGACGACCAGGGCGTTTTGCGGGATGTCCAACGGCTGACGAAAGACAATGCGCTGCCGGTGGAAGTTGTCGCGCGCACGACGCCGTCACCGGGGACGGAGGCGAATTTCTTCCAGCAACTGCTGGGCAATATCGGCAGGTTCAACGCGGCGGGCAGCACGGCCGGGTCGGCGGCCGGTGGTGGTTCGGCTGGCGGGGCGCCGCGGGCTTCGTCATACTGAAGGCAGTCGGTTGCGAACAAAGAGGAGCGTCCCGCATGACAATCATCGATTCCCAGGTCCACGCCTATGAGGCGAACACCCCCGCTCGGCCCTGGCACACGGTGCCGAACTGGCCGCCCCATGTGACGGGCGACGAGATGGTGGCGGCGATGGACAAGGTCGGCGTGGATGGCGCGATCTTCATCTCGGCTTTTGGGCTGTACCGCTACGACGCCAGCTATGCGGTGGCGGTGCAAAAGGCGCACCCCGACCGGTTCGCGATCGTCAAGCCGGTGGATCCGGACGATCCGGCGGTGGCCGATGTGATCGCGGAGTGGAAGCAGACGCCGGGGGCGGTGGGGATCCGCATCATGCTGCCGGCCGAGTCGGGGCGGGCGGCGGACGATCCGGGGCTGGACCGGATTTTGCGGGCGGCGGTGCGGTACGATCTGCCGGTGAATATCCTGTTCTGGGGCAACCTGGACGTGGGCACCGCACTGATCGACCGGCATCCCGACACGCGGTTTATT
>Ga0302279_10006210_pt1 | contig 12835 bp, 9 predicted proteins | sample III_Bog_N3_3_FD_194541 | JGI IMG/M metagenome (GOLD analysis project Ga0302279, IMG submission 194541) | Peat permafrost microbial communities from Stordalen Mire near Abisko, Sweden - III_Bog_N3_3 | ecosystem: Environmental > Terrestrial > Soil > Wetlands > Peat | place: Sweden: Abisko...
AGAATATCCCTTAATGATTTCGTATTCATCTTCTGTGCACTGGATGCTACTGATAGCAGCATTGCTGTCAGCAATACGCTCTTGAAGTAATAGCTCTGAAACATTTGGCTTCCCTCCTATACGCTCAGGGCGGACTTTCGACTTCGCTTTTCACAATTCAGATCATGCCCCGTTCATCGCAACAGCGCAACTTCCGCCTTTTCCAGCGAAACTCCGCGCAGCAAAAAAACCTTGCTCCGCGACAACTCGCCGGTCCTCAGCTCCACGGCGCTCTTCGCCACGCCCAGCCTCTCGGCCAAAAACGCAATCAGCGCCTGGTTGGCGCGACCTTCCAACGGTGGCGCGTGCACGGCAATCTTCAGTTGCGCCGCCGCACCCTCACCATAAACTCCGGTGATGGCCGTCTTCTTCGCGCCGGGTTGCGCGCGAACCGCCAGCGTCACTCCTTCAACGGTCGCCCGCAGCATCAGGCCGTCTCCCCGTTCGCCGTGCGCGCCCCAAACAGCGCCGTTCCCACGCGGATGCGCGTTGCGCCCTCTTCAATCGCCAGCGCAAAATCCTCGCTCATGCCCATCGAAAGCACGTCCAGCGCGAGCCTTGGATTCGCCTTCGCCCAGCGCTCGCGCCACCTACTCAATTCTCTAAAGCATGCTCGCGTCTCGGCCTCAGGCACTCCCAGCGGCGCAATCGTCATCAATCCGCGCGTTTGCAGATGTTCGAAATCCGGCAGTCGCTCCAGCAACTCAGCAGCCTCGGCCGACTTCGGGTCCAACCCCGCCTTGCTCTCCTCCGTGCTGAGTTTCACCTCAATCAGCACCGGCAGCCGCTTGCCCAGCTTGCCCGCCGCCTCATTCAACCGCTCGGCCAGCCGCAACGAGTCCAGCGAATCGATCCCGTCAAAGATTTCCGCCGCCCGCGCCGCCTTGTTCGATTGCAGATGTCCTATAAGGTGAACGCCAATCGGTTTCTCGACTCGCTTGCGCAGCGGTTCCAGCTCCGCCGCCTTGCCCGCAAACTCCTGGACGCGATTCTCGCCAAACAACGTCAGCCCCAGCGACGCAGCCTCGACCACCGTCGCCGCCGGATACGTCTTCGTCACGGCCATCAACTCCACCTCGCCGCGCCCGCGCCCCGCCTTCCGGCAAGCCTCCCCAATCGCCGCTTCCAGCCGTTCGAGATTTTCGTTCATCACCGTCATCGTGCTCCCGCCCAAAGACAACCCGGATTTGCGCCTCTGCTCGCGCCGCCTGCATACAATCTAACTATGTGGACCATCGTTCTGCTCATCTTCTCCAACATCTTCATGACCTTCGCCTGGTACGGCCACCTGAAGTTCCGCCAGGAGGCGCTTTGGAAGGTGATCCTGGTCAGTTGGGGCATCGCCTTCTTCGAGTACCTGCTCCAGGTGCCGGCCAACCGCATCGGCGCAGCGCGTTTCTCGCCCGTCCAGCTCAAGGTAATGCAGGAGATCATCACCCTGGGGGTCTTTGCCGTCTTCACCCTCTTCTACTTCAGCGAACATCTGCACTGGAATCACGCCGCCGCCGGAGTCTGCCTGGTGGCAGCGGCATTCTTCGTCTTCCACACGTGGTAGCGACTCAGTGCCCTTGCTCTTCCAGAAACTTCTCCGCCTCCAGCGCTGCCATGCACCCCGAACCCGCCGCCGTAATCGCCTGCCGGTAGCGCCGGTCCTGCACGTCCCCGCAGGCATAAACTCCCGGAACCACCACGCCTTTGTTTGTCACCAGCACATTGCCCGTCGTGCGGATGTAGCCGTCCTCGTCCAGATCGATCTGTCCGGCAAACATCTTCGCATTCGGCTCGTGCCCAATGCCCAGAAACAATCCGCTGACGGCCAGCGTCGTCTGTTCGCCGGTCGTCACATCGCGCAGTTTCAGCCCCTTCACTTCCTTCTCTTCCACGCCCAGCACTTCCTCGATTACCGTGTTCGGGCGCAACTCAATCTGCTTGTGAGCCTGCACACGCTCCAGCATGATCTTCGATGCGCGGAATCCCGCCCGCCTGTGCAGCAGCGTCACCTTCGTGGCAAAGCGCGTCAGAAACAGCGCCTCTTCCATCGCCGAGTCGCCCCCGCCCACCACCGCAATCTCACGCCCACGGAAGAAAAATCCGTCGCACGTCGCGCAACTCGACACGCCGTGCCCAATCAGCGCCTGCTCGCTCTTCAGCCCCAGCCAGCGAGCGCTCGCACCCGAGGCTACAATCAGCGTCCGCGTCAAAATCTCGCCCGCCGAGGTCTGCAGCCGGAAGGGATTTTCCTTCACATTCACCGAAGCCAGGTGCCCAAGTTGAAACGTCGCCCCGAACCGCGCCGCCTGCTTCTTCATGTTGTCGATCAGCTCCGGCCCCTGAATCCCCTCCGGCCAGCCCGGAAAGTTCTCCACCAGCGTGGTCATTGAGAGCTGGCCACCCGGCTCATGCCCCTCCAGAATCAGCGGGTTAAGGCCGGCCCGGCCCGTATAAATTGCGGCGGTGAGTCCGGCGCAGCCGGAGCCCAGAATTACGCTCGAACGAATCTCTGTCATATGCTTTCCTTGATTGATTTTAACTTTTGCGTGGCTGGTTTTCATTTTCAGCCCTCACCACATTCATTCTGATGATTTTCTGGCCGAATTGACTCTTCTTGCTTCATATCACAACAAATTCTCATGAGAATTTCTTGTTACTTAAAGGTTTCTAGTTAAAGCCCTCCAATGCCGATGAACAAACTGTGGCCGTCTTGGAGCCTTCTCAGAGTTTTCCTAAGAAAAATCTCAGGCGACCCGACACTTTCACCCTGGAGCTTCGCCCATGTCCTCCCCCATCCCCCTCCGCCGCCGCACCGCAGCATGGCTTCTTGCTGCGCTCCTGTTGCCGGCCACGGCGATTGCGGGCGGGCCAAAGCACGTGGCCGGGGTCAGCTACTTCAATCCGGGGGTGGTCGGCCAGCCGCTCCACTGGGCCAGCGGCCAACTGAATTACTACGTCGATCAGGGTCCGTTGAACGCCTCGGTCACCAATGCGCAGGCCACGGCCATGGTCGATGCGGCAGCCGCTCTCTGGAGCGCCATTCCCACCGCCGGCGTCACCCTCACCGACATGGGTGCATTAAACGAAGACGTCAATGGCGCCAACATTCTCCTCAGCGGCACAAATTTCACGATAACCAACGAGCAGACCAGCCAACTCGGCGCCCTCATCGAGCCGGCCGACGTCACCCCTTCGGCCACCAGCTATCCGGTCGGAATCCTCTTCGACGCCGACGGCACGATCATCAACGCTCTCTACGGCTCCGGCGCGAGCTCGCCCACCAGTTGCCAAAACAACGGCGTCTACTTCTGGATCGACAACGTCAACCCCGATGCCACCATCGCCCACGGCCTTATCCTGCTCAACGGCCTCTGCGCTGCCAATCCCAGCCTCCTCCAAATGATGAGCTTTGAGCTGGAGCGGGCCTTCGGGCGCATTCTCGGCCTGGACTACGGGCAGGTCAACCCCGGCGCGCTCACCAACGGCGAATCCAACGCCATCCTCGGCTGGCCCGTCATGCAGCCCATCAGCGGCCTCTGCGGCGCATCCGGCGGAGCCTGCATACCCAACCCCTCCGTCCTCCGCTGGGACGACATCGCCGCCCTCAACCGCCTCTACCCCATCACCGCCAGTAACCTCGCCAGTTTCCCCGGCAAGCAACTCACCGCCTCGAACACCGTCTCCATCCAAGGGACTATTACCTTCAAAACCGGCGCGGGAATGCAGGGCGTCAACGTCGTCGCCCGTCCGCTCGACGCCAGCGGTAACCCGCTCTACCAGTACACGGTCACCGCTGTCTCCGGCTCCTCCTTCAATGGCAATCATGGCAACCCCGTCACCGGCTTCACCGACGCCAACAACAACCTGCTCACCCAATGGGGATCGAATGTCTCCTCTACGCAAGGCTTCTTTGACCTCAGCGGAATGCCTCTGCCGCCCGGCGTAACCACCGCCAATTATCAAGTGACCTTCGAGCCTATCAATCCGCTTTACATCCACACCAAATCCGTAGGCCCCTATCTCGACGGCTCGCCCCAGCCTTCCGGAACGCCTGCGCCCATCTCCGTTCCGGCCATGTCAGCCGGTAGCTCGCAGACTCTCACCGTCAGCGTCGCCGACTCTGCCATGGGCGGATACAACGACGCCATCGGAACCCAGGCCCAGCCGCGCATCCTCCCCGCCAGCGGACTCTGGGCCGGGCGTCTCAGCCAGGTAGGCCAAACCGACTGGTTTACCTTCCCCGTTCGCGGTGGGCGCTCCTTCACCATAATCACCATAGCCCTCGACGAGACCGGCGCTCCCACCAGCGCCAAGGCCATACCCTCGCTGGGCGTTTGGGACGCCTTCGATGCGGTCGGCTCCACTGCCATCGGCTCTGAAACCGGCCTCAACGGCGCGGCCACTGGCGAGAGCTGGCTCCAGGTCTCCGCTGCCGGCGATGACATCGTCCGCCTGGGCGTCGCCGATCAGCGCGGTGACGGACGTCCCGACTACGCCTACCAGGGTTGGGTGCTCTACGCCGATACCGTCCAGCCCCAGCGCCTGCCCGCCTCCGGTGGACCCATCGTTATCCACGGCATGGGCTTTCGCTCCACGGACACGGTGCAGATCGGCGGCCAGCAAGCTCTGGTCACCAGCATCTCGCCCAACGAAATCACCGCCATCGCCCCCGCTGCCGCCAGCGGCGTCACCGGCTCGGTCAACGTCGAGGTGAACGACCTGCCCATCTATTACGCCTCCACAGTCATCTACGGCGGCCTCAGCTACGACTCCGGCACGGGCGACTCGCTCACCCTGCTCACCGCGCCCGTGAGTTCCGTCCCCATCGGCGTTCCCGAACCCTTCACCGTCCTCGCCCTGGACTCCAATCTCAACCCCGCCGGCGGCGTCTCGGTCATCTTCACCGTCACCAGCGGAACCGCCACCATGGGCTGCGGCCTCTCCACCTGCACCGTCACCGCCACCGGCGACGGCCGCGCCACCATCAACGTAACCGCCGCCAGCAGCGCATGGTCCGCGGTCACCGCCTCGCTCACCAACAGTTCCACCAGCCTCAGAACCGAGTTCTACGGCGGAACGCCGCCCACCCTGGCCTCGCTCTCGCCCATGCTCTCGCTCACCGCCGGAGCCACCTTCACCTGGACCACCCAAGCCCTGGTCCTCAGCAGCGGCATTCCCCTCAGCGCCCAGTCCGTCGCCTGGCAAACCACCGGCAGCGCCATCACTTTCCAGAGCGGCGCGGTCACCTCCAACTCCAGCGGCATCGCCGCCAAATCCCTCACCGTCGGTCCTCTCGCCGAGGGCCAAACCGTCACCGCCAAGGCCTGCCTCAACGGAACCAATCAGTGCATCACCTTCACCGCCTTCGGCTCCCGCCCGGAGTACGCCTCCCTCCAGGCCGTCTCCAGAACGTCTCAGACCCTCTCCGTCAGCGGAACCCCCGCGCAGATCACCCTCCGCGTACTCGACATGGACGGCAACCCCATGGCCGGAGCCACGGTCACGCTCTATCAGGCTCTCTACGCCTGGAGCCCGCCCTGCGCCCTGCACGGACCCTGCATACAGGGTGCGCTACTCGCCTCGCAGGCCGCCACGGCCAGTTCCGCCCTCGACGGAACCGTAAATTTCAGCCCCGCATCCCTCTCCGCCGTAGCCACCAATCTGCTCGCCCTCGCCGTCACCGGCAACACCGCCAGCGTCAACATCGCCATCGAGCAGCATCCGTAAAAGCAGCTTCTAGTACCGTGACCGCATGATTTAGTAATGGCCGGAATGTAGCGCCGGCCTCCCGGCCGGCTGTAGCGCGGGCGTCCTCGCCCGCGCTTGTCCATGATCGATTACTAATTCACATGGTCTAATCACTAGGGCTAGAAACTGTCTCTCTACGGTTGAACGGGTACTGTCATCCTCGACCTCAGTTTTGTCCGTGCCAATCTGGAGCTTGTTGAAGCGAAACAGCGCGCGCCCCGCTGCCTGGCTAACTTGCTGCCCCCCTGTTCCCTGTTCCCTGTTCTCTGTTCCCTGTTCACTGTCCTTGCAGATTATTTCCCCTTTTTGTTGCACAATCATCCTCAGAGGCAATCATCCCGGCACGATGCGGCCACCAGAAGCCGAAAACAGCGCGTAACTCCTTATCCAGGAGGATTTTGCAGGCAACTTCTTTGTTATGAAGATTTTGCAGCGCAACCCCTCCTGCAACCTCAAGAAAACAAGGATTTTGCGTCCAAAATACGGGGGGGGGTGGGGTTACCGATTTATCAACAGCCAACGATGCCGGATACTGTGTACAGTCACCGTTGATTACCATGTGCTGAGCAACAAGTCGGCGAGGGCGGGTTCGGGGAAACAACACCAATTCAATTGATAATACGGGCCTCCGCTGGGACCGTCATTCAAACCTGTCGATTAAAATGGAATTGCGATGCTCGATCTGAATTTTGTCCGTGCCAACCTGGAACTCATTGAGAAGAAACTGCGTGCGCGCGGGGCCGACCCGGCTGTGCTGCTGGGAGATTTTCGCGCCCTCGACGCCAGCCGCCGCGAGGCCATCACACAATCCGAACAGCTTAAGGCCCGCCGCAACGAGTTGAGCCAGCAGGTCGGCGCGCTCAAAAAATCCGGTCAGGACGCAACAGCGGTGATGGACGAGACCCGCGCCCTCAAGGATCAACTCGATGCGCTGGACACCACCGCCGCCACCCTCGACGACCGCCTCCGCCAGTTGCTCGCCGGCATCCCCAACCTAACCCGCGACGAAGTCCCCACCGGAAAATCCGAAGCTGACAACGTCACAGTTAAATTATGGGGGGAAATACCCTCTTTCGACTTCCTGCCGAAGCCGCACTGGGAACTCGGCGAGTCCCTCGGCATTCTCGACCTGGAACGCGCGGCCAAAATCAGCGGCGCTCGCTTTGCCGTCTACATGGGCGCCGGAGCCCGCCTGGAGCGCGCCCTCATCTCCTTCATGCTCGACCTGCACACGCAGAAGCACGGCTACACGGAAATCCTGCCGCCGTTCATGGTCAATTCCAAGTCGCTCTTCGGCACCGGCCAGTTGCCCAAGTTTGCCGAGGACCTTTTCCGCTGTTCCGACGCCGACGCCGACGCCGTTGCCCGCGGCGAGTTCCGCGACAACGACCACTGGCTCATTCCCACTGCCGAGGTTCCCGTCACCAACCTCTATCGCGACGAAATCCTAGACGAGGCCCGCCTGCCCATCTGCCTCACGGCTTACACGCCCTGTTTCCGCGCCGAAGCTGGAGCCGCCGGCAAGGATACGCGCGGCATCATTCGCCAGCACCAATTTCAAAAAGTCGAGATGGTCAAGTTCACCCGCCCCGAAGACTCCGACGCCGAGCACGAAAAATTAACCCGCGACGCCGAAGAAATTCTCGAAACCCTCAAGCTCCCTTATCGCCGCGTCCTGCTCTCGACCGGCGACACCGGCTTCTCCTCGGCCAAGACCTTCGACCTCGAAGTCTGGCTTCCCGGCCAGCAGCTTTACCGCGAGATCTCCTCATGCTCCAACTTCGAAGCCTTCCAGGCCCGCCGCGCCAACATTCGTTACCGCCCCGGCGGCGCCAAAGGCAAACCCGAGTTTGTCCACACATTGAACGGCAGCGGTCTGGCCGTCGGGCGCACCTGGCTGGCCATTGTCGAAAACTATCAGCAGGCCGATGGCTCGGTCCTGATTCCAGAAGCGCTCCAGCCCTACATGGGCGGGCTCGAACGCATCACAAAGTAAGGACACCATGAGCAAAATTCTCAAAAGCTATTTCTACTGGACCTATCCGCGCGGCTGTTTCCACTACGACATCATGGTCACGCTGATCCTCGCGTTCATCTTCGTCACCCCGCACGTGTGGAATTTCGGCGACCGCCCATCTCCTTCCGGCGGACCTCTCCATCCCATTCAAGTCATCGGCACCGGCGGGCGTAGTTTCATCGTCACCGTACAAGCCGCCGATGTGGACCTCGACCTCAAGACCACTGCCTCCAGCATGGCCGTGAAGAAGGCCCTGCGCAAGGCCATAGAGCCGGTCACCGGCGACGCCGTTGCCGTGGAGTATTGGGAAACCGTGCAAGATCCCCAGGGTAATTGGACCTGGAAGGTCTGGGCGCGCCGCTGAGAACAGCTTCTAGCTTCTAGCTAATAGCTTTTCGGCAAGCTGCAAAGCGGAAACTGTGATTGAATGGGCAAACATTTACCTGGACAACAACAAGCTAGGAGCTAGAAGCTAGAGGCTCGAAGCTGGCAACTGAGAGTAAGGATATCCGTGCATAAGGCAAGTAAACTTGTTTTTCTCGCGTCGTTCGCGTTGTTCGCGCTGCTTCTGTTCTCTCCGCGCCCTGCCGCTGCCGATGATAAGGACAAGGTCCTGCGCCGTCTCGACCAGGCTGCCAAAAACTTCCGCTCCACCTCCGCCGACTTCCAATTTGATTCCGTCGAAACCGACCCCATCTACGAAAAGGATGTGCAGAAGGGAGCCGTCTACTACGAGCGCAAGGCGGGAGCCTTCCAGATGGCCGCCCACATCAGCGAGTTCAACGGCAAGCCGGTGCCCAAGGTCTACGCCTACTCCGACGGCGCCGTCAAGCTCTATGAGCCGATGATTAACCAGCTCACAACCTACGGCAAAGCTGCCCAGTATGAAAGCTGGTTCATGCTCGGCTTCGGCGCCAGCGGCAAAGACCTCGAGCAGAAGTGGGAGATAAAGTACATCGGCTCGGAGACGCTGCTGGACGGCAAAACCAGCGTGAAGACCGAAATCCTGGAGATGGTCCCCAAAGACCCCGCCATCCGCAAGAATCTCTCCAAAGTGAAAATGTGGGTCGACCCGGAACGTGGTGTGAGCCTCAAGCAGATCCTCTACTTCGGCCCCACCGAATACAAGGTCTGTGTCTACTTCAACATCAGCGTCAATCAGCCTCTGCTGGCCGGCGTATTCACCCTCAAAACCAACAGCAAAACCGTCCGCGTCAACCGGTAGAGCGCCACGCCCCCAAGCGCAAACAGCATCGGGAAGCACTCCAGCGTGTAGCGCGCCTCGGGCGCCGCGATGGTCGTCAGCAAGGCGCTGCGCAGCAGCATATAAGCCAGCATCGCCCGCCAAAACCGGGGCCTCAGCCACATTCCCGCAACTCCCAGCAGCAGGTAAAACGCATTCAGTCCAACATAAGCCCAGCTGAAGCAGGTCTCGCCTTTGTGTTTTTCGTAGTTCCACCAGTCCAGATCGATGGGCAGGTTTTCCACCCGCGGCCTTAACCACATGTCCGTCATTCGTCCCAGCGGTAGCCACAGGTAGAAACGCAGCGGGTGGGCCGCGATCCGCTCGCCGGCCAACTTGCCAAAGCGGGCATCGATCACGGGCGTCAACTCTGTGCCCTTGTTGTAATCGGCGGCCAGTCTGGCGGTTTCAGCATACTGGGCCGGGGAATCGAAGGCCCGGCTGGGCAGCTTGTTCATCCCCAGATTGTCGCCGGGAATGTTCCAGAAAACCTCAGAGGTAGAGACGAAGTCCAGGCACCAGCTCTTCACCCAGCGCTCCCACCCCGGATGGGGGGGCTCGTCAGGATTGATGGCCCGCCACGGAGCCAGCGGCTGAACAACATGGAAGACCTCCCAGTTGCGCCAACTCCACGCCGCAAACGGCATCAGAGCCAGCAGCACGCAGACCACGGCCATGCGCGCCAGCTTTTTGGTTGAAACTGCGCCTTCGCCCTCCCCGCGCCCCAGCCCCATCAGCAGCGCCGGCGCCAGAGCCACCGCCACCAGAGCGCCATCCGGCCTGAGCAGCGCCGCAAGGGTCACCGCAAAGGTAAACGTGAGCGCCGTTGGCCATCCTGGCTGCGTTCGGAAGCGGGCCGCCGACCACAGCGCCAGCGCAATTGCAAACAATGTGAGCGCCTCGGTCAGCGGCTCGGCGGCATAAACCGCGGTAAAGGGGCAAAGCGCGGCCAGCCACAGCGTGCAGTGCGCTGCCCCGGTGCGATGCGCAACCGGCGCTATGCGGCCGGCAAAATCGGCCACCAGCAGGCAGCCCGCTAACTCCAGCGTTATCTGCACCCAGGCGGCAGAGACGTAGTTTTCCATCCCAAAGAGGCGGAAGCACAGGGCCAGAAACAGCGGGTAGCCCGGCAGCCGCATCAGCGCGGGAACCAGCACGCCGCCGCTCCCGGTCAGGGCGTAACTGCCATGCAAAAGAAGGTTTTTCGCCAGGTCACCGTAGATCAGCGGATCGCCATCAAGATTGAAAAACTGCTTCAGCATCCACAGACGCAATGCCAGCCCGCAGGCCAGGGCCAACACAACGGACAAGGCGCCGGCCAGAGGAAAGCGAATCCGGCTGCAGGCTGTCGATTGACTCTGGGGGGTGGTTTCCATACGATTCGTAATGTATAGCGTAGACTGTTTTTCCGGTTTTCGCCCACCCGTTTTTTGGCAGCCCATGTTTCGCGGTTAGGATTAGATAAGCGCCTTATGCCGGATAAACAGATCTTCTTCGATCCACAACGCAAGCGCTGGAAACGGCTGCGCCGCATCCTCGACGCCACGGCTGTGCTTTTCACGCTGGTTCTGGCGGTTTTTATCTTCAATGTACTGCGCTATCAGCAGTTGCCCGAGCTCCTGCTGCCCACTCCCCGTCATAACTACAAAGCGCTGCCCGAACGCACCGCGCTATTGCACGGCGTTAAAGATCAGCGTCCCGCGCGACGAAAGACCACCCGCAAGCCCTCCGACATTCCCTTCAATACCGGCGAAGGTTTACGCGCGGCCTTTTACGTGCCGGACGACCCCACCAGCTACTCCTCCTTCAAAGAGCACATCCAACAGATCGATATGCTCTTTCCGCAGTGGCTGCACATTAACTCTCCCCAGGGAATGTTGATGGCCACCAGCAGCGACCACCGCCATGAGTATCCCATTGTGGATGGTGCAACGGTCCACGACCCCGACGACTCGAACAGGGTCAAACGGGTCATTGAGGCGACCAAGGACGACATCGAGGTCTTTCCTCACCTCAACAACTACAACTCCATCTCCCAGCGTTGGGATCCGGCTGTCGCCGAAGTCCTGGCCGACGCCTCAAAGCGTGCCGCGCTGCGCAAGCAAATCGTTCGCTTCTTTGCCGCCTTCCCCACCTATCGCGGCCTTTCTCTGGACATCGAGAACTTGCCCGACAGCGCCACCCCGGCTTATCTGACCTTTATTCAGGAACTCTATTCAGACCTCCACCCGCGACATCTCCGGCTTTACGTCAGCACTTTGGTCTCCGCCAGCGACGACTCCCTGAAACGCATTGCCGCCAACTCCGACGGCATTGTGCTCATGAACTACGACCAGCACGAGCTTGAAAGCCAGCCCGGCCCCATCGCCAGTCAGGATTGGTTCGTGGCCAACCTGCAGCGCGTCCTCAAAATTGTTCCCAAAGAAAAGCTCATCTGCGCCATGGGCAACTACGGATACGACTGGACGCTCTCCATCCCCAACGCCAAAGCCCGCAGGCGCCACCAGCAGCCTGAAATCATCAGCACCGATGTGCTCCAGGTCTCCGACGCATGGCAGCGCGCCTCCGACGCAGAGGCCGAACTCAGCCTCGATCCCGACACCCTTAACCCACACTTCGAGTACATCGACGAGGACAACAACCAGCGTCACGTCGTCTGGTTCCTCGATGGCGTCACCATGCTCAACCAGATGCGCGCCGCCCGCGCCATGGGACTGCAAACCTTCGCCCTGTGGCGTCTCGGCGAGGAGGACAGCTCCCTGTGGAGCATTTGGGACAAGCCCAGCAACCCCGACTCGCTGCAGGCCCTCGGGCACGTCCAGCCCAGCCATGATGTGGATAACGAGGGCGACGGTGACATCATCCGCGTCACCGGCCTGCCCCAGCCCGGCAAGCGCACTGTCCAGGTTGACACCGACGAGACCGACGATCGGCGCAGGCTCATCCTCAATGAGCACATGGATGTCTATCCGCACACCTACGTCATCGAGCAATACGGATACCACCCCAACCAGGTGGCCATCTCCTTCGACGACGGTCCTGACCCCAAGTGGACTCCCAAGATTCTCAATATTCTCCGCGACAAAGGCGTCAAGGCAACCTTCATGCTCATCGGCGCCGAGGCGCAAAATAATATCAGCCTCATGAGGCGTGTGGTCCGCGAGGGTCATGAGATCGGCAACCACACCTGGACCCATCCCGACATCAGCGAAATCTCAAGCCGCCAGCTCGATCTCGAACTCAAGTTCACCGAGCGCCTCTTCGCCAGCAAGCTCGGCATTCAGCCTCTCTATTTCCGCCCCCCCTACGACATCGACGAGGAGCCAGACACCGACGACCAAGCCGCGCCCATCCTGCATATCCAGCAGGACGGCTACACCATCGTCGGCAGCAAGATTGACACCAACGACTGGAACGAGCATCCCCGCAAGTCGCCCGCCGAGATCACCCAGTCCGTCCTCGACCAGTTGGAGATCATGAAGACCAAGCCGCAGTTCCGCGGCTCCATCATCCTGCTCCACGACGGCGGTGGCGAGCGCTCGGCCACTGTCGCCGCGCTGCCCGTCCTCATTGACGCCCTGCGCGCCCACGGCTACGCCATCGTGCCCGTCTCCTCGCTGATGGGAAAAACCACCGACCAGGTGATGCCCAAAATCTCCTTCCCCCAGTATCTCCGCGCCATGCCTGACTCCATCGCCTTCTCCAGCCTGGCCGTCATCGGCGAGTTCATCTTGCTGGTCTTCTATCTCGGCGACATCCTTATGAGCGCCCGCCTCCTGCTGGTCGGCATCTTCGCC
>Ga0302279_10006211_pt1 | contig 12835 bp, 11 predicted proteins | sample III_Bog_N3_3_FD_194541 | JGI IMG/M metagenome (GOLD analysis project Ga0302279, IMG submission 194541) | Peat permafrost microbial communities from Stordalen Mire near Abisko, Sweden - III_Bog_N3_3 | ecosystem: Environmental > Terrestrial > Soil > Wetlands > Peat | place: Sweden: Abisko...
ATTGAATCATCGGCATTTGTGTGTCACGGTTTTCCTCCAAGTAGTGAGCCATTTTCCGGGATGGAACATTTTTTGCTGTTTCCTACCCGACGGAGTTTGATTTTATCGTTTTACCGTTCATTGATATGTATTGTTGTTTTGTAACTTTTTGTGATTTTTTTCACAAAACTGGAAAACCAAGCCGGTAAACGGCGTTACAATAATTACTGCAAGAACTGACACCTAAAAGGAGATCGCCGTGCAAAAAAAGAACCAGATACTTTTGTTGATGTGCGTGTCCATGGTCATCGGTTACTTGCCATGGTACAATTTCTCTGCGGTCCTCAGGTATATTTCACAAGAATTCAAACTGACCTCGTCCGACACGGGAACCATCATCGCCTGCTTCCAGGCAGGCTACGTTCTGATCGTGCTGATCACCGGCTGGCTGGCCGACAAAATCGGCCCCAAACGAGTGGTCATGTACGCCACGCTGCTGACCGGCATTTTCGCCACCTCCTTCGTCTTCGTGGTGACCGACAAGTGGACGGTCATGATCATGCGCCTTTTGACCGGCTGCGCCTGCGGCGCCATCTACGCGCCGGGCATGGCCCTTTTGGCCAACTGGTTCCCGCCCAATGAACGCGGCGGAGCCTTGGGAGCGTATACCGCCGCCTTGACGGCGGCCTCCGCCGGCGGATATTTCGTGGCCGGTCCCATCGCGGCCGAAGCCGGCTGGCGCACGGGCATGTTGTGGACGTCCGTCCCCGTGTTTGCCGCCTTTCTGATCATCCTCTTCTTTGTGCAGGACAAGCCGGCTGAAACGGCCAAGCAATTCGACGGCCCGCAGTGCGCCCCAGATGGCGGCTACGGCGGTTCGGCGCTGATCACCTCCAGTTACATGGGGCATATGTGGGAACTGTATGCCTTCTGGGCCTGGATCGGACCGTTCATGGTGGCCTGCGCCACGGCGAGCGGCATGGACACCAAGGAAGCCGTGCGCCTGGGCGGCCTGCTCGCGGCCTGCATCACCCTGGCCGGCGCTCCCGCCGTCTGGATCATGGGCAAGATCGCCGACAAACTGGGCCGGACCAGGGCCATCGTCCTGTGCGCCCTCGCCAGCCTCGTTCCCGAGTTCTTCTTCGGCTACCTGCTCGGCGGCCCCATGGCCGTGGTCGTGATCGTCGGCCTGTGGATCGGGTTCTGGGTCATTTCCGATTCGGCCATCTACAAGGCCGGCCTGACGGAAATGTGCGCCTCGCGCATCCGCACCACCATGCTGGGCATCCAGTCGGCGGTGGGCTTCTCCATGACCATCATCGCCCCGATCGTCTTCGGCAAGGTTTTGCAGGCGTACAATACCGGCATCGCCAATCCCACCGAAGCCGTCCACTGGGGTCCGGCGTTCATCGTCCTGGGCGTCGGCGCCTTGGTGGCGCCCTTGATGGCCATGTTCCTGCGCCGCCATCCCCAAGCCGAACTCATGTGTGCCGGAAAGAAGTAGGGATCATGGCCTATCGTCTGGGCATATATCGGGAGTCCGGGTTGGACGCGCCGACCCGCGCGGTTCTCGCCGCCTTTCCGGGCCTGTTCCCGGGCCTGGAAGCGGAGCCGGCGCAAATCAGGGACTTGCCCCATGCGGCGTGGGACACGGCCAAGGGACACTTTGATGTACACTACCTGCTCGACAGCGACCTGCCTCTCCCGCAACGGTGCGACGCGGCGCTCTGGCTGGTTGGCGAGGACATCGGCGACCCTTGGCTGGCTTGGGTTTTCGGGGCGGCCGCGCCCGACAGGGCCGTCGTTTCCGGACGGCGTTTGGAAAGTGAGCAAGACGTGGCCAAGGTGGCCTGCCATGAAGTGGGCCACCTGCTGGGATTGGGACATTGCAAGGCGAGGTGCGTCATGCAGGTTTCGCGGACCACCGGGCACGTGCGGCGCAAGCCCCTGAGCTTCTGCGACCGGTGCGCGGAACTGATCCGAACGGCGCTTTCCTCCGCGAAGCGGGACCTGAAACGTGCCTGTGAACGGCCAACAGCAACATCCGGGAGGTAACTGGTATATGTCGTCATTTTCCAGATTACACGAGGATCTCGACAAGTTCGCCATGGCGACCGACGTGCCCATCACCCTGGGCGGTAAAATCGTCATCGCCGACCGTGTGGTCAAAACCGCATGCCCTCACAACTGCTACGACACCTGCGGCTTTCTCGCCTATGTCAAGGACGAGAAAGTCATCAAGGTCGAGGGCGATCCGGACCACCCAATCACCCGAGGGCACCTGTGTCTCAAGGGCTACGCCAACGTGCAGAAGATCAACAGCCCCGACCGTGTGAAATACCCCATGCTGCGCGTGGGCGAACGGGGCGAGCGCAAGTTCAAACGGATATCCTGGGACGAGGCCTTCGACTGGATGACGGAGAAGCTGACCATGCTCCGGGACACCTACGGGCCGGAGTCTTTCTGCGAATACCTGTACTCGGGCAACCGCGAGCACATGATCAAGGCGGCCTCGAGCCGGTTCCACAACCTGTTCGGCTCTTCCAAGCTGGTGGGCAGCTTCTGTCTGCTCAGCGGCGCGGCCGGGTCCTACTACAGCATCGGCGAGCAGAACGTGATGTCGCCCGAGGTCTGGGCCGATAAAACCGAGTGTATTTTCCTTATCGGCCGCAACCCGTCCTTCACCAATCCGCACCTCTACCCGTTCCTTTACAAGGCCACGGAGCGCGGAGCCAAGCTCATCGTGGTCGATCCCTACCTCACGCCGGTGGGCTCCAAGGCCGACATCCACCTGCGGCCGCGCCCGACCACCGTTTTGCAAATGATCATGGGCATGACCAACTATATCGTGGCCAACGACCTGCACGACAAGGACTTCATCGCGGAGCACGGCTTCGGTTTCGACGAGTTCATGGAAGAAGTGCGCAAAATGCCCATCGAGCGCGCCGCGCAGATCTGCGACATGGACGTGGAGCAGCTCAAACAAGCCGCGGTCATGTACGCCACCCACAAAACCCAGACCGAATGCCGCTACTCCAACGGACACCAGACCCAACGCGCCGTTTCCTGCCTCGCGGCCGTGTGCGGGCACATCGGCAAGGAAACAGGCAACCTCAACTATATCAATCATATGGGCTTTCCGAGCATACCCGGCTTCATGAACGCCGCCAAGGTGGCCGCGCCCGAAGGAGCCACGATCCCGAAGACCCGCCTGATCAACATCTCGACCTTCGCCCAGGCGGTGTTGGCCGCCAAGGACCCGCCCATCAAGGGCTGCATCTCCTACCGGGGAGGCCTGGTGTCGCAACAGCCTTACGTGTCCGAGACCATCAAGGCGGTCAAGCAGCTCGACATGTACGTGGCCATCGAGCAGTTCATGACCGACGATACGGACTATGCCGACCTGGTGCTGCCGGGCTGCCATTTCCTGGAGCAGTACGGCTTCCATCCCTCTTATTGGCACAGCTACTTCCAAGTCCTCGTGCCGGTATGCCAGCCCTACCACGAGGCCGTGCCGGACATCGAAATCTGGCAGGAGCTCGGCCGGCGCATGGGCTTTGCGGAGTACTTCCCCAAGGAGGACACCGGGCTGGACTACATCCGCTGGATGCTGCCCGACGACGTGAAGCTGGAGGAATGCACTTCCCCCAATGGTCCCATTCGCATCCCCGAACGCTGGTGTCCCAGGGTGCCGTACGCGGACTACAATTTCAAAACGCCTTCGGGAAAGTTTGAATTCTACGCCCAAGGCATGGTGGAGCGAGGCAAGAAATTCCCCGGCGACTGGAATCCCGTGCCCTGGAACATGGATACGGACGAGAGCCCCACGGCCACCCCGGAACTCTTCGCCAAGTATCCCTTCACCCTCATCTCCCAGCACCCGGCCTTCCGTACCCACTCGCAAGGCTACAACCTGCCCTGGATCAAGGAAATCGAAGGTCCGCCCAAGGTGTTCATCAACCACGCCGACGCCAACGCCCTGGGCCTCAAGGCCGGGGACAAGGTGCGCATCGCCAACGACCGGGGCGAACTCCTCAACGTGCTCGCCGCGCCCACCGTGCGCGTTCGCAAGGGCGTCGCCGAATTGTCCAGCGGCATGTGGGTGAAACTCGGCGCCAGCGTGAACGTGCTCACCAGCCAGTCCGTGGGCGGTCCCCGCGACGTGGGCGTGGGCATCATGGACGAATACCATCCCCTGTTGGACGGCAACACCACCGCCTACTTCAACACCCTCGTCAAAATCGAAAAGATGCAGAAGGGGGAGAAAAGATGAATACTCGCCACAAGACCATCTATATCGACGCGAAGCGGTGCATGAATTGCCGCGCGTGCGAAACCGCCTGCAAGGTGGAAAACGAATTGCCGGCCGGGCCCCGCTACATCATGGTCAGTGAAGTGGAACTCACGATCGACGGCGTCGACAAATGCGAGTTTCTGCCCCTGTCCTGCATGCATTGCGGCGATCCCGCCTGCATGAAGGCCTGTCCGGTGGGAGCCATCTCCAAACGGGCCGAGGACGGCATCGTCCTGGTGGACAAGAACAAATGCATCGGGTGCCACCAATGCCTCTGGGCCTGCGAATTCGGCGCGCCCCAATTCGGCGCGGACAACAAGATGGAAAAATGCAACATGTGCTACCAGCGGCTGGACCTTGGGCTGCCCACGGCCTGCGAAGCGGCCTGCCAGGCCGAGGCCATCATTGTCGGCACCATGGACCAAATATCCCGGAAGCTGCGCGAGCGTTATTCCACCTCCTCGCGCGAACAGCTCTTCCTGGAGAAAACCGATAAGCCATGAACGACGGTCCGCGGCGGCCGTATGCGCGCATCCGGCCGCCGTCCCGGGCTCGCGGCTGGGAAAGGCGCCCAGGCGGACCGCGACATCGCCCGGGCCAAGCGCGAGGCGAGAGTCCACGGCGCGCGGGAGACGGTTGAGCCGCGACACGTTTTGCAGTGATATCAATGCTCGAAACGCCCGGAGCTTCCATGGCGAATTCCGATACCGTCTTCAGTGTCTGCGGCATGTGCCCGGAACATTGCCATATTGAAGTGGAATCGCGGCATTCGCGGCCCTGGTGGGTGCACGGCAACAGAACGGCCGACCCGCGGGGCGCGGTGTGCCTGCTGGGAGCCCTCGGCCCCAGCCTGGCGCGCGATGCTTCCGGCCCCACCACGCCGCTGATCCGGGAAGGCGCCCGGGGCGGCGGCCTGTGGCGCTCCGCGGGGTGGGACGAAGCCCTGGACTACGCCTGCCAGGGGTTGCGCGGCAGCCTGGCCGCCGGCGGCCCGGACAGCGTGGCCTGGGTGGGCTGGGACGACCCGTTCGCGGACCTGCCCCGGGCGTTGCTGCGGGGCTTGGGATCATCCCGGTATCATGCCCAGCACGGCCGGGCGTGGCAGGCCCAGAACAAGGCCAGCCTGGAATGCACCGGCCTGCCCGCCGCCGACTGGATTTGCGATTACGCGCGCAGCCGGCGGGTGGTGTTTCAGGGCCGCAACGTCTTCGAACCCTTGTCCTTAAACGAGGCCAACGCCGTCTTGGACGCCATGGCCTCGGGCTGCCGGATCACCGCCGTGGACGTCAGGGCGACGCAAACCGCATGCAAGGCCGACGTCTTTTTGATGATCAAGCCCGGCTCGGACTACGCCCTCAACCTGGCGGTGTTGCACGTGCTGCTTTTCGAGCGCCTGTTCAATGCGGCGTTTGTGGGCGAACACATGCCCGGGGTCGAGGCTTTGGCGCAAGGCGTGCGCGAGTATATTCCGGAATGGGCGCAGGAAGAAACCGGCATCGCCGCCCAGGACATCCGCACCCTGGCCAGGGAATTGGCCCAGGCGGCTCCCGCCGTCATCTGGCAGCCGCGCATGACCGCGAATTGCGGAGCGGACGCTTACGCCGTGGCTCGTTCCGCCTACCTCATCAACGGCCTGCTGGGTGCGTTCGGGGCTCCGGGCGGCTTGGTGCGGGCCAACGGCCCGGAGGATGTCGGCCGCAGGCAGTTGCGCCGGCTCGCCAGCCTGTACCCTCTTCCCAAGGCACCCCGGCGCGGCCTGAAAAAAAGCCTCCCGCTCCATGACGATCCCGGACACGGGGCCGACCCCCTCGCCGGGGTCAAGGCCGTCCTGGCGCACCGCCATGTGCCCGCCTTGGGCCGGGCCGCCGCGGAGGCCTCCAAACGCCGCCTGGACGGCCTGGACTGCATCGTCAGCATCACCTCCACCTGGTCCGACGCGGCCTGGAATGCCGACGTGGTCTTGCCCGAAGCCGGCTACCTGTCCAATTCAAGCATCCTGGCCACACGCAAGGGCCTGATTCCACAGTTCTTCCTTCAGAATGAGGCGACCCTGCCGGAGGGCGGAAGCCGTCCCCTGTGGCGCATCGTCTGCGGCTTGGCCGAAAAGCTCGGACTGACGAAACTGGCCTTTCGCGGCATCGAGGATATCCGGACCTGGCAGCTCGCCGGGACCGGTGTCAAACTGGACGATTTCAAGGAAAAAGGCTTTGTGGACCTGGCCGGCCGGCCGGCCCCGCGCTCGCCCTTTCCCCTGCCCACGGCGACCGGAGAGCTTGAGGCCTTGGGTGAACGCTGTCCCGCGCTGCCCGAATACGCCGCGCCGGCTCCCGGCCTGCGGCTTTTTCTGGGCAGGCTCGGCTGGCGCGACCAAGGGCACTGCCTCGACGCCGCGTCGCCGGGACCCTTTGCCGAAAGCAGGATCTGGCTCCACGAGGACGCGGCCAGGGACTTGGGCCTTGCCCAGGGGGACTTGGCGCGCCTGAGCGTCGCCGGCCACGCCGTGACCGGCACGGCTTACGTGAGTCGCTTAATCCATCCCCGGGCCGTATTCTTCTCCATGGGGCCGGGCGGCCGGCCGTCGAACGCGAACGGTGATGGGAAAGGCGCACAGCGCAATCTGGCGGACTGGCTGGACGGCTTCATCCCCGGCCAACCCGGCGCGGAGCCGTTGGTTGATCTGACCAAGGCGACGACGTAGGTACCCCATGAGCATACTCCTGATTTCCACCGATCCCGAGCGCTGCATCCATTGCGGGGCCTGTGAAATCCACTGCAGCCTAAAGAACGGCCTGCCGTTTGGCCTCGCCCTGGGTTGCAACGTAACCGTGGGACCGGTCTTCGAGGACGGCCGGCTCCTCATGCGCGGCCTGTTCCTGCTGTGCCAGCAGTGCGAGGATTCCCCCTGCCTGAAGGCTTGCCCCGCCGGGGCCATGGCCCGCGGCCCGGACGGCATCGTCGGCATAAACCAGGCCCTGTGCACGGGCTGCGGCGCCTGCGCCCTGGCCTGTCCCTGGCGCATGCCCCGGCTCAATCCCCGCACCGGGCGCATGATGAAATGCGACCTGTGCCGGGACCGGCTGGAGGCGGGAGAGGAACCGGCCTGCGTGCTCGGCTGCCCCACGCACGCCTTGCGGTTGGAATTGCCGGCCGCGGCGTCGAGCGGCAAACGCCTGCAATACGCCCAACGCACCCGGACCGGGAGGTGAGCATGGCGACCACCGTTATTTGGAAATCGCTCAGTTCCTGCGCCGGATGCGAGATCTCTCTGCTCAATCTCGGCGAATCCGTGCTCGATGTCCTGGCGAAGCTGGACATCCTGCACTGCCCCTTGCTGGTGGACAACAAGTACAGCGAACCACTGGACACGAGCCGGCGCATCGACCTGCCCAGGGCGCGGATCGGCATCGTCTCCGGCGGGGTTCGCAGCCAGCGGAACCTGGAGGTCCTCCTGGAGGTCCGCTCCAAAGTGGAGGTGCTCATCTCGCTGGGCACCTGCGCCGCCACGGGCGGGCTGCCGGGACTAAGCAACCTGTGCGGCGCGCGGGCCCTGACGGATTTCTCCTTTGAGCAAAGCCCCACCGCCCGGTGCACGCAAAAACCCAACCCCGCCGTGGGCGGCATCCCCGCCATGCTGCCCGAGTTCACGCCCTTGACGCGCCATGTGGCCGTCGACGTGGTGGTGCCGGGCTGCCCGCCGCACCCCGACTGGATCGAGGAGGCCATCGCGGCGGTGTTGGAAGGACGTTCCCCGGTACTGCCCGACCGCAGCGTCTGCTCGGTCTGTCCAGCCGTTTCGGCCGTTTCGGGCGGCGTGAGCAAGGCCCCCCTGCGCAGCTTGAGAGCCCCCCTTGGCGACCCCACGGCGCCCCTGTCCGCCATGCCGTGCTTTCTGGCTCAAGGCTACGTGTGCCTGGGACCGGTGACCAGGGCCGGCTGCGGCGGCCGGGAAGGCGCCCCCCAGTGCATCGCGGGCCGCGCCCCCTGCCGGGGATGCTACGGTCCGGTGCGGGCCGACAGCGTTGCCTCTCTCGATTTTCTGGAAGCGCTGGCCGTGGCCGGGCACGATCCGGCGGCCATGCCCGACAAGCCCGGATACCTGTCCCGTTTTACCGGGGCGCCCAAGCCCCCGTCCGGGGAGAAGCCCTCATGAAACGACTGCACATCGCCCCGCTCTCGCGCATCGAGGGCCACGCCGCACTGACCATCTATCTGGACGACCAAGGCAACGTCGCGGACACCCATTTATCCGTCATGAGCCTGCGCGGCTTTGAACGCTTTGTCCAAGGCCGCCCCGCCGAGGAACTGCCGCGCATCGTCACGCGCATTTGCGGCATTTGTCCCTGGCAGCACCATCTGGCCTCGGTGAAGGCCGTGGAAGCGGCCATGGGTGTCACTGTGCCCCCCACCGCCGTGAAGTTGCGCGAATTGTGCCAGATGCTGGCGACGATTCCGGACAAGATCCTGCACTTTTACTTTCTGGCCGCCCCGGACTTCCTGCTCGGACCGGACGCCGACCCCGCCGGACGCAACATCTTCGGCCTGATCAAGGCCGCCCCGGACCTGGTCCGCCAGGCGGTGCGCGCCCGCATGCGGGTGTCGGAACTGCTGGAAATGTTCACGGGCAAGATCATCCATCCCGTGGCCGCCACGGTGGGCGGATTCACCAAGCCCTTAAGCGAGGACGAGCGCGCGGCCATGCTGGCCGGACTGAGCGAAGTCACGGCTTTTTGCCTGCACTCCATGCGCTTGGCCCGGGAAAAGCTCCTGCCGCCGTATATCGAGATGTTCCGGGAGATCGGAGACTACGCCACGGCCTACCTGGGAACAGTCCGGCCGCAAGACGGGTCGCTGGACCTTTTCGACGGAGACTTGCGCGTCCTGCACCCGGACGGGGCCATGGAGAATTTCCCGGCCTCGCGCTACATGGATTACATTTCCGAGGACAGCCGCGAATGGTCCTGGCTCAAGTTTCCCTATCTCAAAAAAGCCGGAGGGCTCGAGCTCGATTACCGGAACCCCCTGGGCGTGTACCGGGTCAACACCCTGGCGCGCCTCAATGTCGCCGACTGCATATCCACCCCCCAGGCCCAGCGCGAGTTGGAGTTCTTCCGCCGGGAATTCGGACGCCCGGCCCATGTGGTGGGCCTCTATCATTGGGCGCGCCTGGTGGAACTCGTCTACTGCTGCGAACGGGCCGAAGAGCTGCTGCGCGACCCGGAAATCACGGGAACGCAGGTGCACGCGGGCGCAGTCGAACCCCGCGCCGGGGAGGGCGTCGGCCACCTCGAAGCGCCCCGGGGCACGCTCTTGTACCACGTGCGGACCAACGACGAAGGCCTTTTGGACATGGTCAACATCATTGCCGGCACGACGCACAACAATGCGGGCATGCACATTTCCATGAAACTCGCGGCCCAGCGGCTCATCGACGACCGGGGAGGCAAGCCGCTCGACCAGGGACTCTTCAACCGGGTGGAGATGTGCCTGCGCGCCTACGACCCGTGAATGAGCTGCGCCACGCACCGCCTGGACGGCGGTGTTTCCCTGCGGGTGCAAGTGGTGGACGCTCACGGCCATACGGAAGAACTAACGCGGGCACAGGGGAGGCAGCCATGACCATGTCCGGCAACCCCGGCGGAGTAGGCAACGGCGCCGTCACCCACGGCCTGTGCCTGGGGTGCGGCCTGTGCGCCAAGGCCTGCTTTACCGGCGCGATCGTGATGGAGCAGTCCTCCATGCCCGGGGGGCAGGCCCGGAAAAACCCCAATTTCAATCCGGCCAAATGCGTCCACTGCGGCCGGTGCGCCGTGGCCTGCGCCTCGGGCACCATACGCCAGGAACAGATGGAGCGCCTGTTGACCGAAGTACGGGCGCGGCCCGTGCGCACCATGGTCTTCATCTGCGAGCAGCAATCCGCGCTCATGGGCACCCCCCTGGAACGGGGCGACGTGCCGTGGTCCATGCCGCTCAGCGCCACCTGCATGTACCCGCGCCTGGACGAACTGCCGGTTCCTCCCGACACCAGGGTGGAAGTGGTGCGCGGCGTCTGCCGCGTGGGTTTCCGCATCCTGTACGGGCTGCTGCTGGCCGGCGTGCGCAACATCAAGGTCTATGCCTGTCCGCCCACGGCCTGTCCCCATACCGGCCGCCCCTGCCTTGCGCCCGCCCACATCCACGGTTTGGCCGACCTGCTGCGGCAATACGGCATCACGGGCATTCGCCTGGAGTTGTCCACGGGCGTTCCCGCCGACCCGCGAACGCTGGCGGAGGGCATCGCCGGATTCTGCGCCCAAACGGACGGCTGACCGCGATGCCCGCGAGCTCGCCGCAACGTCCGTTCCTGTCGTCCGGCCCGGCGTCCGTGAACCGATGAGCGCTTTCCCCGACCCGCACATCTGGTTGGCCCACCGTGTCGCCCATGAGGAAACCGACGCCAACGGCGAACTGTACCACGCGAAATATCTCCACTTATTCGAAAAGGGGAGCAGCGAATTCATGCGCGCCCACAGCATCGGGTACGCCGAGATGGAAAGCCGCGCCCTGTTCTTGCCCGTGCGCGAGGCGGCCTACCGCTGCCACGCCTCCGCCCGGTATGACGAACCGTTCTGGATCAGGGCGGGCATCGGCAAGTGGGGCCGGGCGTCACTTCGTTTTTTCTACGAGTTGTGGGACGAAAGCCGAAAGCTTCTCCTGGCCACGGGCTTCACGCAGCACGTGACCGTCGATCCGGCGGGAAAAATCGTGCTCGTGCCGTCCTGGCTGCGGCGAATCGGCGCGAAGTGACCGGCTCGGCCGGGCGTCTTGCAACACACGCTCGCGGGACGGATCAAGCGGTCAGGGCGGCAGGCAAGGCCATGTGTTCGTCTCGCCCCGCATCGCCCAGGCGAACTAAGCGGCTCGGGTTGAGTGCGCGGCTGCCGTCGCCCCGCTTGCGCCCTCCCCGGGTTCACCGGGTCCTCATTGATTCTCCAAAGGCACGACATGGAAGAGCAACAGCTTGATGTCCCTGTCCGGGGTGAAATTGTCGCTGGTCGCCTCGAACGTGGTGGGGCCGGTTTTGCGCAATCCCGGCCAACACAGGGACGCGACATCCCCGGCCGCGGCCTTGTCGATGGTCAGGTGGAAACGGCCGATGGGCCCCAGCCAGTTGCGGGCGGTGGTCAGGATATATTCGATTTCGACCGCGTCCAGGAGTCGCTTGGAGCCGTGGCTCGCCATCTTCAGAGCCTTGCGGGTCCCCGTGTCGAGGCAATAACGGTCGTCATCCGCCGGGCGATCGCCGAGGAGGCGCCCGACAGTTTTGCGGCCGTCAATGCCGTCGGCGTTTTCCACCAGCGCATGCCCGGCAAACGGCTTGTACGTGTGGCGGATTCGAACGTCCGCCCCGGCGGGGAATTGCTGCGTCCAGAAATACTTTGCGCGCAGTATCCACTGCGGCATGTCCGGGTCCTCGTCTTCGGCGAGCAGCCCCTCCCGGTGCAACCGGTCCAGCACCTGCCTGGGCATGGCCTTTGTCTGCTTCTCATAGGCGCCCGGCAGCCAGGGGGCGAGATCGAGCGCTCCGGCCCGCGCCAGGATCTCGGTCACGTCTTTCCCGTGGAATATTGCACGCCGTTCCAGCGCCGGAGCGACCGGCCGGCCGTCGACCCAAAGCTTGAAATCGAGAAAATTCGGCCCCTGGGCCGGAAAGATCCAATTGGGGGCGCTGATTCCAGCGGAAAGGTCCAGGTCGGGCAGGGGGAAGGCGACCAGGGTTTCCACCGGATGGTCCGTGATATTGCGGAAGACGTACTCGACCCTGATCTCCCCCGGGCTGATGTACAGATCCTCCGAAACCATGCGGACGTCGCTATTTTGCGACAATGCGATGCCGGAAGTTCCCTGAAATCCGCTGCTGTCGTTGGCCTGGGCCGGCAGGGCCGTGAGCATCCAGGGCAACAAAAAAACGGCCAGCGCCAGCGATGCCGTCCTGAACATGTCGCGATTCTCCATTGTTTTCCGAGAAGGGATTTGAGCGCCTCGCTTGTCGCGCGACCCGTTCGGGGCCGTCGTCGCCCGCGGGGCCGGCACTGCCTCCACGGATTATATAAAATAGCGGGGCTGTAAAGATGCCAGTTCACCCGCGCGACGAAACGCCGGGAAGTCGGGGTTCGGCGTCGCCATCTCGTATCACGGGCCGTCGGCCGATTTTGACTGGCGCCAGGGAGCGGGATGTGGACCAACGAAAAAACGGGCTACACTTCTATGTGTAACCCGTTGATTTTGCTTGGCGTCCCCAAGGGGATTTGAACCCCTGTTACCGGCGTGAAAGGCCGATGTCCTGGACCAGGCTAGACGATGGGGACAAATTCAAATTGGCTGGGGGACTAGGATTCGAACCTAGGTTGATGGAGTCAGAGTCCATAGTCCTGCCGCTAGACGATCCCCCACCGGCAAATGCGAATCCGCCCTCTAAATTGCCCGGCGATCCTTGTCAAGGGGATGCCGGACATTGTCCGCTATACCGACGCCAAACGCCGGGTGCGCTTCTTGAGCTTGTTGATCTTGCGGCGAAGGATCTCA
>Ga0302279_10006212_pt1 | contig 12833 bp, 7 predicted proteins | sample III_Bog_N3_3_FD_194541 | JGI IMG/M metagenome (GOLD analysis project Ga0302279, IMG submission 194541) | Peat permafrost microbial communities from Stordalen Mire near Abisko, Sweden - III_Bog_N3_3 | ecosystem: Environmental > Terrestrial > Soil > Wetlands > Peat | place: Sweden: Abisko...
AATTCAAAGAATTTGAATGTGTTAGATGTTTGTTCGCTGCTGAGGAAAACGTCTCCCCCTAGGGTGCGCCAGGCGCGCTCGATGAGCTGGGTGGGGGTGAGGCGCGCGCGCTGGGCGGCGGCGGATTGGAGGACGTTCCAGACGCGGGCGAGGCGCTGGCAGGAGTCGTCTGGCAGGAGGTGGCCACGCTCGGCCATGAGTCTCTGAATGGAGTGGCTCTGGAGGGATGGGTCGTCGCAGCCGGTGAGCGTGTACAGGTCGGCGAGCGAGAGTCCGCACCAGGGTGCGCGCAGGACGGCGAGCGCGGCGGTGCGGTCGGCTGGATGGAGCAGGGCGCGGGTGAGCGCGGTGAGGTCGAGGACTTCCTGTCGCTGGCCGAGCGACTCGATCTCGACTGCGCGGAAGGGGATTGCATCTTCCTGTTTCAATGCGGCGACGATCTCGTTGAGGTGATTGCGGCTGCGAACCAGGACGGCGATCTGCCAGGGATCGGTGCGGCCCGGAGGGAGGGGCTTCGAGAACCATTCGCGGGCGATGCTGCGGATCTCCAGGGCGTTGCGGCGGGCCTGTTGCTGCTTGAGCTGTGCCGGGGTGAGGAGATCTGTGGTCGCGTCGTCCGGAGATATTGAGATTGGATTGGCGTGCCAAACGGTTCCGCGCACGTTGGGCGAGGCGGGCAGTGTAGGGTCGGCCGGGGTGTAGGGGAGAGTGGATTCTGATGGGAAAATCAGGGTGAAGTCTTGATTGAAGTCATCGACCAATCTGCTCTGAGAGCGGAAGTTAGCCGTGAGACGAAGGCGCGTGATGGGCAGGTCGCCGAGACGCTGAGTGTGCATGGCGCGGATGAATCGCTCGACGCGTGCCTGGCGGAAGAGGTAGATGGATTGGCGTGGGTCGCCGACCAGGAAGACGGTCTGCCCGTAGCTGTCCCAGCTCTTGGTCAGGAGTTCGATGAGCTCGTACTGGGTGGTGGAGGTGTCCTGCATCTCGTCGACGAGGAGGTGCTGCAGTCGCGTGCCGAGAGCGGCGGCAAGGTCTTCTGGGCCGGAGTCGGCGCGGAGTGCGGTGCGGGCGAGGAGGCTGAGCTCGGTGTAGTCGCACTGGTTGCGTGTGGCGAAGACGAGTTGGAGTTCGACCAGCGCGCGGCTTAGGACGCGGAAGAGAGATTTAGCGACGGCCCATTGGTCTGCGGGGTAGCGAGCGGGAGGAAGGGCGCGAACTTCCTCGAAGGCGATGAGGAGATCGTCGCGGCCGCGGAGGGCATCGAGTAGATTGACGAGGCGCGTGTGGTTGGAGTGTTTTCTGTTGTAGTTAAATTTTAAGTTACGGCTGGTAATTCCTCTTTCTTTACGAAGTTGACCGCTGTTTGTCGTTAGGTGGTGGAGTAGCGCGAGCCAGTGGTCGAGGGCTGCGGCGAGCGGCTCGGGCGAGGTTCGGAGGTTGGCGCAGAGTGCGATGGGCGAGGGGATTGCAGGGTCGTAGGGGGCGGCGGGAGCGAGGTCGGCGGCGAGGCTGGTGAGGTCGGCCAGAAGATCGGCGGGAAAGATCTGCGCGAGGCGGGTGAGTGCGGAGGAGATGGCGTGGTCGAGCGCAAGTTCGAGGCGGGGCAGGACGTTGGCGTCGAGCCACGCCTCGTCCAGATGTGGGCGGGTGAGGGGGATGAGGTCGCCCCACTGGTCGCGCAGGCTGAGCATGTTGGCGAGCAGGGACTCGCACTCGGCGAGGTTACCGTCGCGGTGCAGGAGGAGGTTGCGCAGGGCGGTGTCGAAGGCGGTGTCGCCCGTGCCGAGCAGCAGCAGGGTGCGGCGTGCAGCCTCGCGGTGGAGTGGATCGGCGTCGTCGACCGGGGAGAGGCGGCCGCCGGAGCCGGAGAGCACGGGGAGGGTTCGGGCGATCTCGGCGCAGACCGAGTCGATGGTGCGGATGTTGAGGCGGTGGGGGTGGTCGAGGAGGTTCCAACCGAGTTGGCGGTCGCGGGTGAGGACGGCACGGGCCAGTCCGCTCAACCTGGTCTGGAAGTTGTTCTCGGCTGGGGGTGGTTCGGATGCGGTTGCGGCGAGCTGGTCCAGAACCGCCGGTTCGGCGGATTGCGCTGCGATCTCGGATTGCGCGGCGGCAAGATGGGCGAGCACGCGGTCGCGCATCTCGGCGGTGGCTTTTTTGGTGAAGGTGATGGCGAGGACCTGCTCAGGCTGCTCTACGGAGTCGTCGGCGAGCAGCCTGAGCAGGCGCTGGATGAGCAGGCCGGTCTTGCCGGAGCCGGCCGGGGCCTCGACGATGAAGGAGCGGCGGATATCAAGAGCCTGCTGGCGGGCATCGGCGTCGGGCGGCGCGGCGAGTGGGCTGGAGGGAAAGCGCAGGAGTTCAGCCACGGGCGTCCTCCTCGCTTGCGGAATCGAACGAGCCGTCCGGTGCGTCGGCGACGAAATCTTCGTCCAGCGAGTTGGCGTCGAGCGTGGCGGGATCGAGGCGGCAGAGCAGGCGCTGCTCGCAGTGCTCACAGGTCTTCGGGTACTGCTTGGGGTCGACGCGGGCCTCGCCGGAATGGAAGTCTTCGGCGAGCGCGGTGAGGACCTCGCGCCAATCTTCTACCTGAGTTGCGAGGCTTGCGGCATTCAACTTTGCAGCCTTGGGAAGGACTCCGTTCTGGGACTCGTAGCCGAGGAGACCCAGGTCCTTGCCGAGGCGGACGCTGGCGAAGGCGACGGCGGCGATCTGCGGTGCATCCTCATTGTTCACCGCGGCGCTTTTGTTAGCTGCGGCGCTGACGACGGCGTAGAGCGGAAGCTGTGGCGCGTCGGGCCGGTCCCCGAGCCAGTCGGCGGTGCTGGCGGGGCCGGTCTTGTAGTCGAGAATGATCTCGCCCGTGGAATGGACTTCTTCCCGTTCTTCGCCTGGTTCGTCGTCCGATTCGCCAGAGCATTGGATGAGGTCGATGCGGTCGACGCGGTCGACGCGGATGTCGAGGCGCAGCGGGCCGATCTGGACGTCGTCGAGCGTCTCTTCGCGCGATCTCACGGTGAAGGGCGCGCGCACGTTGGCCTCGTAGTCGAGCCACGGACCGAGCAGGTTGAGCAGGCGCTGGCGTTCGGTGTTGAGGTAGGCGCGGGGCCAGCCGGACGTGGGGCGGGCGTGGTCCTTGGAGAATGCTGTATCGATCGAGTGGGAGAGAATACCGTCGCGCTCTTCGATGGTCAGGAGCTGGAGCGCGGTCTGCGTCTCGACGTGGGACCAGAAGCTCTCCAGAATGGCGTGGATGAGGCTGCCGCGCTCGCGGGGATCGAGGCCGAGGATGGCGGGTTCGAGCGCGGAGGCGAAGAGGCGCTTCTCGGCGAAGGCGCGGAAGCCACATGCGGCCTGGGAGGCGAGAATGGACGCGCCGCCGTGCAGGACGCGGTCTGGCGGAGGTGGGATGGGTGCGTCGTCGGCGAATGCTTCCAGTTCGACAGGTTCAGCGGCTGGTTCGGCGGGGGCGAACTGGTCGGTGCTGCGAAGTTCGAGGGTACTGCCCGTAGCGGACAGGCCAGTGACGACGGGGGATGGGCGCTGCTGGCCGCCCTCGGTGGACTGCTGCGCGTAGCTGAAGAGGACGGTGGGGGCGCAGGCGGCAATGCGTTCGGTGATGCGGCGGGCGTGATCGGTGTCGAGCGCGGGGTCTGCGCCGGGCATGCCGAGTTCGCGCTGCAGGAGCCAGGGCAGCAGGGGATTGGGCGAGGGATTGGAGGGCCAGGCGAGGTCGTCGGCGCCGAGGAACCAGAGGGCGTCGAAGCTGGAGCCGGCGGACTCCAGAGGCCCCATGATCTGCAGCGGCGCGTGGCGCGACTCGGGCGCGAAGAGGGTCTGCGTAGCGATGCGGTCGAGCGCGGCCAGGGCGGTGGCAAAGTGGACGCGCGTGCCATCTGCGCGCGAATCGAAATCGAGGGTCGCCAATTCGTCGAGCGCGCTCTCCCACTTGCGCCGGGTCTGGAACTCGACGCTGTCGTCGCGTCCCGGCGCGTCCCAACCGGCGGCGTCCAGCAGCTCGTGGAAGGCGGCGGCCCAGTCGGCATGGGTGCGTTCGGCGATGAGGAGGTCTCTGCGCAGGAAGAGCGGGCGAAGTGCGCTCAGGTGCTTCAGCAGGATGGGAAGGTTGGAGGCCCCATGCCTCGGGTTGCAGACAAGGGCGTGCAACTCGTCGAGCGAGATCTCGGGTTGGAGCAAATGCTGTTTGCGCAGGACAAAGGCGTCGAACTCGGCGCGGGCCACGCGCTCGGAGGCGGCGGAGGGACTGGTTTTTGCGGTGGAATCCAGACCGCTCGCGGCAAAGTGGGGCGAGAGCAGCAGCGCGCTGACGCGGTCGAGGGCGAGCGGGCCGGTGGCCCAGCGCAGAATGTCCAGTGCGGCGGCGACCATCGGCGTTTGGGCCAGCGGAACGCCGAGCGAGAACTCGTAGGGGCCGGAGTTGGCGGGCGCGTCGATCGCGTTGAGTTCGGGCGAGAGCGTCTGGCGGAAGACGCGGTCGATCTCGGCGCGGGCTGTCTCGATGTTGGGAACAATGACGGCGATGCGGGCGGTGGGCTGCTGAGTGAGTTGCGCGCGCAGCCAGCGGGCGCAGGCGGCAAGTTCGGCGCGCTTGTCGGGGGCGGAGACGAGGGTGAGTGGGTGCGTCGGTGAGGTCTGCGCAAACTCTTCGATCTGCGTTCCTGCGGCGCGGATGGCGTCGAGCAGGGCGGTCTGCGCGGGCGTCTTCGAGTCGAAGCCCACCAGCAATAGTCCGGCCTGCGCTGGCTGCGTTGCGGTGAATCTTCCTTCGTTGAATGCGGTGCGCAGGGCTTCCGGGAGCTGCGCCTGGGTGAGGAGATGCGCGCGAATCGCCCGGCGGTCGAACTCACTGGCCCAGCGGGCGAAGGCGCGCGTGTCTGCGTTGGCGACGGAGGCCTGTAGCCGCTGCCGGCCGCGGTAAGCGTGCAGCAGGAGCCACGCATCGGCGGCAAGTTCGGCGAGTGCGTCGATGGGGCGAAGGCTGAGCGCCGCGCCGTCCGGCGCGCTGTCCGTCGCGATGATCGCGTGCCAGAGGGTGTGCTCCTGCATGGGACTAAGCAGCAGGGCTGGGTTGAGGGGATCGGGGGCGTGGCCGTCGAGCAGAAGGCGATGCCAGAGGCTGGTGAGCCACACATCCCACGCGAGGATTGCCGGAGGCTCCCAGCAGGCGAGCCCGAGCGCGTGCTGGTGCAGATCGTACCCGTGGTGCAAGGTGCGCGCGGAGCGCTGGTTGGCGGTCAGGACGGTCCAGCCGCGCGCCAGCGCCTGCTGAATCTGCCAGGGCAGCTCGGCGGACGATTCCATACGCCCTTTATACGCCTGCCGAATGCGGAAAACGTGGTGCCAGATGCCAGGGGAATGCATGAATCGAAAATCTTTCATCGAATTTGCCCGAAAAATCGCGTCCCAAGGCCCACAATATTTTCCCCTTTTATTTCAATTAGTTACCAAAACCAACTTAAACACTGAATCAGCCAGTCGTCGTCGTGGGCTTCCCCTCCATGTGCCGCGAACTGCGGTCCTCTTGTTGTCAAGCCCCTCGAACCTTGCAAATCAACTCAACCGGCACAAAACAAGAGAGATAAAACTTCCCGCCGAGTGGCATAGTAGTTTCCCTCCAACGCGTATAATTAAAGCAGTAGAGATGAGAGAGAGAAGCCCGGCGCGCGCGTCGGGCTTCTTTTATTTGCCGCTGCGCCGAAGAAATCGTCGTTTATTTCACCGGATCGTGTACGAAAACGCGCATCTTGCGCTGTTTTTCCTCCAGAAAAGCGGCTTTCGAGGAGCTTATTTGGGGAATATGACCAGGCAAACCGCTCTAAGTCATCTGTAAAGTAATATTTAGCCGTAACTCATTTAGAATGTCATATGGAGCGGAATAGGCTCTATGTAATCCACAGATTCCAAAAGAGTTGCGTAAAAATATACCCGGGGGGGGAGGGGGGAGGGGGGAGTTACTAAATGATTAACGATTCATGCAATTGCCCTGCGAAATGCGTGCGCGGAGGGTTGCGGTCGCTGTGCGTAAGTATGATGGACGCAGGAGGGCGTTGCCTGTGCGATTCGCGTTGCGAGCTGCGGTCGGTCTGGTTCTGGTTGTGACATTCGCGGCTGGTTGCAAACAGCCTAGCCATGGCGCTGCGGCAGGCGCGTCTTCCGCTGCGGCGAACGGGTCTGGTGCAGAGAATGCGGCTGCCGCGGCGGGTGAGCTGAAGACCTTTCCAGTTCGCGGCAAGATCGTCAGCGTCGACGCGGCGAAGGGAATGGTGGTGCTGGACCACGAGGCCATTCCGGGCTTCATGGACGCGATGACCATGCCCTATAAGCTGAAGGACCCGGGCGTGGCCAGCGAGCTGCACCCCGGCGACCGCATCACCGCGAAGATGCTGGTGCGCAAGACCGCGGACGGGTACGAAGACCCGATGCTGGATGAGATTGTGGTGACGGCGCAGGCGCGGCCAGACTATAAGCCCGCGGTGCAATATCACGTCCCGACGGCGGGCGATGCGGTGCCCGACTACAAGCTCACCAACCAGAGCGGCCGCACCATTCATCTCGCCCAGTTCAAGGGGCGGGTGCTGTTGCTGACCTTTGTATACACGCGCTGCCCGCTGCCCGACTTCTGCATCCGCATGAGCCAGAACTTCGCCCAGATCGACCGTGCGCTCAAGGCCGATCCCGCGCTCTACGCCCGGACGCACCTGCTGAGCATCAGCTTCGATCCGAAGTTCGATACGCCGGTGGTGCTGAAGCACTACGGCGAGACGTATATGGGAACCGATGCGAAGCAGGCGTTCGCGCACTGGGACTTTGCCGTACCGCCGTCGGCGGGTGAGCTGGCCGCGCTGACGCAGTTCTTCGACGTGGGGATTACGCCGGGCGACGCGGGCCTGCCAACCCACTCGCTGTCGACAGCGCTGATCGGCAAGGACGGCAAAGTCCGCGCCTGGTACGCCAACAATGAGTGGACGCCGGCCGAGATTCTGGCGGCGATCCGGAGCGCGGCCGCAGCGTGAACTGAGCGCAGCCGCGGACTGACAGGCCGCTGCGCGACTGAGCTATTTTGACACACCGCTTGCAACCTTCAGCCGCAAGCGGTAGCAATTAGAGTTGCAAGCGGTGGGGCAAGACCCTGCATCGCCGCCGCATTCAGAATCGCACCTGGCCCAAAAGGAGGTCCGCGCTATGGCAAAGTTAAGCATTGGTTTCGGAGTGGTACTGATTCTGCTCGGCATTTGGGGATTTGTGGCCACGGGCAACATGTATCCCACGGCGCTGATCCCAACCTGGTTTGGGTTTACGCTGGCGGTCTCCGGCGCACTGGCGCACACTGCAGACGAGAAGCGGCGAATGCTGTGGATGCACACTGCGGCAGGGCTGGGATTGCTGGGCTTTCTGAGCGCAACAGTTCGCGCGATCATCGTGTTGGTGAAGGCGCACGGCGCGCCACTGGCCTATCCCATCGCGGTCGAGGACCAGGTGGCGATGGCGGTGATCTGCCTGGTCTTCGTGCTGCTCTGCGTGCGTTCGTTCATCGCTGTGCGCAGGTCGCGCAAGATTGCTGCGTAGAGATTCCGTACAGTTGGGGTTGATCGTTGAGGTTGATCGATCGAGTGCCGCGCAGGCGCTATCTGGTATTTACTTCTCCGCACCTTTTTCCAGCTATTTTTCCGCGTTTTTCTCCGCGATGTCAGCCCGCAGAGCGCGGATTGCCGATCGCAGGTGCTCCCGCGCCGTATCGTCTCCCTCGACCTGCAGCGCGCGGCCAAGCGCATCGACTGCACCGGTTGCGCGCAGAAACCGCAGCGCCTCTATCGCCGCAATGCGCACCGTTGGATCACGGTCCGCCAGCGCCGAGACGGCCAGGGCTTGCGCATGATCGCTCTGCCCCCGGTAGTCCACCGCGGCCTGTAGCGCAAGGACCCGTATGCTTGGTTCCTGATCGTCCCGCTCAATCTGCTCCACCGCGGAGAAGCATGTTGGCAGCTCTTTATTGGAGACGTAGCGCGCGGCATCCAGTCGCGTCGTAGAAGGCACATTCAGGTTCTGACAGAGCCGCTGCAACCGGTCGAGAGCGCGGTTCGAGCCAAGCCAGGTCGCCGCTCCCGCCAGATTCACCTGCACCTGGGGATCTGGTTCAGCATCCAGCGCGTCAAGAATCGCGGTCAGCGCCGGATGGTCGTCCATGGCCGCCAGTTGCGCTGCCGCCAGGCTTCGCACCTCGCCGTCCGGGTCCGCGAGCGCGGCCTTCAACGCCGTCTCGGTCACGTCGATGTGGTGCCGCGCCAGCCCATCGGCGAACGTCTCCACCGTCGGAGGCGGCGTTCCCGCCAGCCAGCGCGGCGCCAGCGGAGCCACCTGCGCCGATGCAGCCGCACTCGCCGCTGTCAACAGCGCCCCTGCGATCAACAAAAGAAACAATCCACGCGCGTTCCCCGCCATACTCTTTGTCAACAAGGTCTTCACCTGCCTATCTTCCTTCAGACGTACAGCTTCCCAATACGTATGCCGTTAAACCGCTTTCTCTTGCTGAACCGCTCCATCTTATCGCAGGCTCCGCCAGTCGTGCCGCGGATCGGGGTACACTAACTCAATATGGCTTCGTCGTTTGGATCATCAGGCATGGGTGGTGGAATGCCTTCGGGGGATCGGCCAAGCCGGGGAACGGGGCGCGCGCTGACAGCCGACCTGACCGCCAAGCGGCCCAAGCCAAAGCTCAAAAAAGTGCTTCCCGAGGTCTGGAAGCTGGTCAAGCCGAGGCGGCTCCTGCTCTCCATCAGCTTTCTCCTGATGGTAGTCAACCGGCTGGCCGCGTTTGTGCTTCCTCTCTCCTTCCGTCCGCTGGTAGACAAGGTGATGGGCGTGCATGGCAACATGAGTCTGCTTCCACGCATCATTGCCGCAGTCGTTGCGGCCACCCTACTACAGGGCATCACGTCGTATGCGCTGACGCAGATGTTGTCCAAGGGAGGACAAAAGCTCATCTCCGAGCTGCGCATGCAGGTGCAGCAACACATCGGACGGTTGCCCGTCGCGTTCTACGACGAAAACCGCACCGGCACTCTGGTGGCGCGCATCATGACCGACGTGGAAGGCGTGCGCAATCTGGTCGGAACCGGCGTGGTCGACTTCGTCGGAGGCATACTTTCGGCGTTGTTCGCCTTCGTCCTGCTCATCCACATCAACGCGATGATGACCCTGCTGACCTTCTGCATCATGGCTGTCTTCGGGCTGATTCTGCAGCGCGCCTTCAAAACCATCCGGCCCATCTTCCGCGCGCGTGCCAAGATTAACGCCGAGGTTACCGGACGGCTCACCGAGTCGCTCGGAGGAGTCCGCGTCGTCAAGGGATACCACGCCGAGGCGAGCGAGGCGCGGGTCTTCGCTGGCGGTGTGCAGCGGCTTCTGGCCAACGTCTTCAGTTCGCTGACCGCGCAGTCCGTCATGACGCTATCGTCGACCGTAGTGCTGGGACTGGTAGGCGGACTGGTGATGTATCTCGGTGCGCACGAACATGCGCTGGGCCGCCTCTCGACCGGCTCCTACTTCACCTTTACCTTTCTTCTTGCATTTCTGGTCGCGCCCATTGCGCAGTTGGTGAATATCGGCACGCAGTTGACCGAGGCGCTGGCCGGCCTCGACCGCACAACCGAGATACTGAGCGAGCGCGAGGAGGACTCCGAGCCAGCGCGCACCCATGCGTTCGATGTGCGCGGTGATGTCACCTTCGAGGATGTGGTCTTCGAGTACGAGAAGGGCAAGCCGGTGCTGCACGGAATCAGCTTCGAGGCGAGGCCCGGAACAGTGACCGCGCTGGTCGGCTCGTCGGGATCGGGAAAATCGACCATCATCAGCCTGGTCTGCGGCTTCCACACGGCAACAACGGGGCAGATTTTGATCGACGGAGTGGACCTGGCCACGATCCGCCTGAGCAGCTACCGCGAACAACTCGGCGTGGTGTTGCAGGAGACCTTCCTCTTCGACGGCACCATCCGCGAGAATGTGAAGTTCTCGCGTCCCAATGCGACCGACGATGAGTGGATGGAGGCCTGCCGGATCGCGCGCGTCGATGAGTTTGTCGAGCGCTTTCCCGAGGCCTACCAGACGGTGGTCGGCGAGCGCGGAGTGAAGCTCTCCGGCGGCCAGCGCCAGCGCATCTCGATTGCGCGCGCGATCCTGGCCAACCCGCGCATTCTGATTCTGGATGAGGCGACCAGCTCGCTCGACTCCGAGTCCGAGGCGATGATCCAGAGCGGATTGCATCACCTGATGCATGGCCGCACGACCTTCGTCATCGCGCACCGCCTCTCGACAATACGCCGCGCGGACCAGATCCTGGTGATCGAGGGCGGCCTGATCGTCGAGCGCGGCACGCATGAGTCGCTTTATCAACTGGGTGGGCGCTACTTTGACCTCTATACGCGCCAACACGGCCTGGAGACGAACCTCTTTCTGGCCCCCGGCGAGGGCGACAAGGTGGAGGAAGAAGAAGGGGAAGAAGAAGCCGAGACAGACGAATCATCCTTGAACAATTAGGCCAACGTTTTTTTTGGGACACTGCCATGCTGCGAGTTCCGTACGCCGACCTCGACCACGCACTGCACCGCGCTATGTTGCACCTTGGTCTCGATGGAGATCGCGCAGCACTCTGCGCCCGCCTCTTCGCCGAGACCACGCGCGACGGCGTCTACACCCACGGCCTCAACCGATTTCCACGCTTCGCCGGGATGGTCGCCAACGGCTGCATCGACCTCGCCGCCGAGCCCACACGCGTCGCCGGTGCCGCGGCCATCGAGCGCTGGGACGGACATCTCGGTCCCGGCAATCTGAACGCCTACGCAGCGATGCAACGCGCCATCGAGCTTGCCCGCCTGCATGGCCTGGGCTGCGTCGCACTGTCCAACACCAACCACTGGATGCGCGGCGGCAGCTACGGATGGCTCGCCGCGGAGACTGGCCTCTTCGCCATCTGCTGGACCAACACGCTGGCCAACCTGCCCGCCTGGGGCGCGATTTCGCCCACGCTCGGCAACAATCCGCTGGTGGTTGCTATTCCGCGCCCGGACGGAGCACACGTCGTCCTGGACATGGCGGTCTCGCAGTTTTCCTACGGCACAATCTCCGCCTACACCGCACGCGGCGAGCAGTTGCCGGTTGCGGGAGGATACGACGCGGCAGGCGAATTGACCACTAATCCCGCCGCCATCGAAGCCTCGCAGCGCGCTCTGCCCATCGGCTACTGGAAGGGCTCGGGGCTGTCGCTGGTCCTCGACATGCTCGCGGCGATGCTCTCCGGTGGCCTCGCCACCCACCAACTCCCACGCGATTCCGCGCGCGAGTCCGGCCTCAGCCAGATTTTTCTGGCCATCGATCCGTCCAGCTTTGTCGCGCGTCCCGAGCTCGACCGCATCGCCAACGGCATTCTCGACTCGCTCCACGCAGCCGTGGCAATCGATCCCGCCCACCCGGTGCGCACCCCCGGCCAACAGACGCTTCGCCTGCGCGAAGAGAACCTCCGCCTGGGAGTACCCGTCGATCCTGTGTTATGGGAGAGGCTGCTCTTACTCTCGTTCTAAATCTATCTGGCCAGCGAACATTCAGGAATCTCGAAGCAGGGCCCGCGGGTTTCGACGCGTGCGAAGGCTTCTGGATCTGCTGGGATCCCCGCCGGTCTGGCGACATTGTGCTGCGCCGCAGGAGCTGAAAGCTCGATCTTGCTGAAGTTGAACGCCATGCCGGCCACACTTTGCAGAATGCGGTATGGCGATGGCAGGCTACACAAATCCATGGAGGGCTCCAAGGCTCGCGACCAGCGGATCATAGGAAATTCCCTTCATCCCGGTCCGAACGCAGGGCAATCAGACTGGGCAGCAGTATCATTCCGGCAAGACCAATGCGAGAGATGCAGTGGGAACCATTGCAAACTCCGTGCCACCGGCCTGGCCGCTTCCAGAAACAATGATCCGCGCGGCAATCACGAAGATACATAGCACTTCCGCACTATGGAGTGCTGCTCAAGTTGTAGGCAGGAACGCATCTGTGGATTTCCTTCCCGTTGCTGATAATTTTTTTGCAGAGTACAGGAATAACTCCGCGGGCGCGATTCTGCAAAGCTATCCTGGATGCCTGAGGCTGCGAACGCGCTACGCCACCGGCTGCGCGCAGAACTTGCAGCGTTTGGCGGGCAACGGGATCTCCGAGAGGCACTCGCCGCAGGTCTTGGTGGTCGGAGCTGCGGGCTTTCTGATCTTCGCCAGAAGATAGTTCACCGGCAGCACCAGCAGGAAGTACACCACCGAAGCCTGAATGAGGAAGTCGATGACGGCGGTCAAAAAGCTGCCGTAGCCGATCTTGCCGCCGTGCAGCGTCAGCACCAGATAGGAGAAGTCCGGCTTGCCCACAATCGCGCCGATCAGAGGGCTGATGATGTTGGTGGTAAACGCCGTAATGATCTTGCCGAAGGCCGCGCCGATGATGACGGCGACAGCAAGATCGACCACGTTGCCGCGCAGGATGAAGTCGCGAAATCCCTTGAGCATAAGAGTCTCCTTGGAAGAATGAAATAAACAGGGGCTGAGTATATCGCACGCCCCCTCGGATGAATCCAGCGCGCCGGTGCGGGGCGTTCAGTCGGTGCGCTCGCGTTTGTAGGGGGTTGCCATGCGCGCGCGGGCCTCGTTGATGGCCCCCTGCGTGTTGTCGTTGGTCTGCACCGCCAGGCGGTACTCGTTGACTGCGCGCTCGCGTTGGCCGGTCACGTCGAAGATGTAGCCCAGGTGGATGTGGCTCCATACCTCGGTCCAGCGCGGGTC
>Ga0302279_10006213_pt1 | contig 12832 bp, 13 predicted proteins | sample III_Bog_N3_3_FD_194541 | JGI IMG/M metagenome (GOLD analysis project Ga0302279, IMG submission 194541) | Peat permafrost microbial communities from Stordalen Mire near Abisko, Sweden - III_Bog_N3_3 | ecosystem: Environmental > Terrestrial > Soil > Wetlands > Peat | place: Sweden: Abisko...
CAGGAGATGCTGAAGTACCGCAACTTCGGCAAGAAGTCGCTCAACGAAATTAAGGAAAAGCTCGAAGCGCTCGGCCTGTCCCTCGGCATGAAGTTCGACGAGCGCCTGCTCGACGCCAAGAAGGAAGCCTGAGCGCGCGAGCGCCGGCGGATCGCGGAAATAACACTCACCCATGCGTCACTCGAAACACCATTCCTCTTTAGGGGTCACCAAGGAGCACCGCAAAGCGATGCTCTCCAATCTCGCCGCGGCGCTCATTACCCACGGCCGGATCAAGACGACCCTGACCAAAGCCAAGGCGCTGCGTCCCTTTGTCGAGAAAGTCATCACCAAGGCGAAGCAGGCGGCCGGCAAGGCGGAGTCACGCGATGCCCTGCATCTGCGCCGCCTCGCGCTGAGCTCGGTGCGGGATGAGGATGCGCTCACGCTCCTTTTCAACGAGAAGCACAAGGAGTTCGCCAACCGCAGCGGTGGCTACACCCGGATTTACAAGCTCGGCCCGCAGCGCCTCGGCGATGCGGCGGAGATGGCCCTGATCGAATTCGTCAAGGCGGACGATCCCGGCTACAAGAAGTCCAAGGGCGCAAAGAAAAAGGGCGCCAAGCGCTCGAAGTCGGCCAAGGGCGTTCCGGCGGCGGAACCGACGGCTGTGGCCGCGGCGACGGCGGGAGCGGAACCGGCGGCCGCGCCGGAAGCTCCCCAGAGCTGAGGCGACGGGGCGGTTTCCGCCCCTTTTTCCCGTGTTCGAGCTTCCCATCGCCGCCACGCTGATCTGCGCGCTGGTGGGAGTCGTCTTTCTGGGGTTGTGGATGTTCTACGACCACCGGGAGCACGCCTGGTTCGAACGCGAGCGGCGCAAGACCACGTTTCATTGCATCCGCTGCGACCGGCTCTACGCCGCCCCCGCCGGTCTCGAGCTCTGCCCGTGCCCCCGCTGCGGCCACCAGAACTCGCGCCTGCGCTTCTAGATTATTTCGCATTGATTCGGCATTTCGTTCCGGACTCACTCTTTCATGGCGCAGACGATTGCCGTCCTCGATTTCGGCTCCCAATACACCCAGGTGATCGCCCGTCGGGTCCGGGAGTGCCATGTCTACTCCAAGATCTATCCCTATGGCACGCCGGCGGCGGTGCTGCGCCAGGATGGCGTGATCGGCATCATCCTCTCGGGGGGGCCCAGCTCCGTCTTCGCCCGCCGGGCCCCGCTGCCCGATCCCGCCCTGTTTGAGCTGGGGATTCCGGTCCTGGGCATCTGCTACGGCCTGCAGCTGATGGGCAAGATGCTGGGCGGAAAAGTGGCGCGCAGCACCGCGAGTACGGCAACGGTATGCTGCAGGTGCGCAAAGCCGGCCGGCTTTTCGCCGGGCTGCCCAAGCGCCTCAAGGTCTGGAATTCCCACGGCGACCGCGTCATCCGTTTGCCCCGGGGCTTCTCGCCCATCGGTACGACGGAGAATTCGCCCTATGCCGTGTTTGAGGACCGGAAGCGCAATTTCTACGCCCTGCAGTTTCACCCGGAAGTTTTCCACACTGAGCGCGGCGTGGACATCCTGCGCAACTTCCTGGTCGGAGTCTGCGGCGCGCGCCAGGACTGGACGATGCGCGACTTCATTGCCCACGCCGTCGAGCAGATCCGCGCCACCGTCGGCAAGTCCCATGTGATCCTGGGGCTGTCCGGCGGGGTCGATTCCTCGGTGGCCGCCGCCCTCATCCACAAGGCGATCGGCCGCCAACTGACCTGCGTCTTTGTCGACAACGGCCTCCTGCGCCGGGGCGAGCGGGAGGCGGTGACGCGGCTTTACGGCAAGCATTTCCGGATCGACCTGCGCGTGGTCGACGCCTCGGAGCTGTTTCTCCGCCGCTTGCGCGGGGTCAGCGATCCGGAGCGCAAGCGCAAGGTGATCGGCCGGACCTTCATCGCGGTCTTCGAAAAGTCCCTCAAGTCGATCGGACACGCGGATTTTCTCGCCCAGGGCACCCTCTATCCCGACGTGATCGAAAGTGTCGCGATCGGCAACAACCCGGCGGCCCTGATCAAATCCCACCACAATGTCGGCGGCCTGCCCGCCCGGATGAAGCTTCGCCTGCTCGAGCCCCTGCGGGAGCTGTTCAAGGACGAGGTTCGGCGGGTGGGCTCGGCTCTCGGGCTGCCCCGCGAGGTGGTCTGGCGCCAGCCTTTTCCCGGACCCGGCCTTGGGGTTCGGGTCCTCGGGGCGATCAGCCCCTACCAGCTGGAGATTCTTCGCGGGGCGGATGCCGTCCTGCAGGAGGAGATGATGGCCAGCGGCTGGTATTGGAAAGTCTGGCAGTCTTTCGCCGTCTTCCTGCCGGTGAAGTCGGTCGGGGTGGTAGGCGACGAACGTAACTATTCATATGTGATAGGGTTACGAATCGTGGAGAGCATTGATGCCATGACGGCGGACTGGACCCGGCTGCCGTACCCCCTCTTGGAGAAAATCTCCAGTCGCATCACCAACGAGGTGCGCGGGGTCTCCCGGGTGGTTCTGGACGTCAGTTCCAAGCCGCCGGCCACGATCGAGTGGGAATAAGCTGCCCCGGCCCTAAAAAAAGGCTGTTGGAACCCCGGGCGCAGCGATATGACTTAGAGGTTCACATCCCGATTGGCACGAATATGAAATATCTCCTTTTGAGCCTCACTGCCGTGTTCTGGGCCGGCCTGTCCCCGGCGCAGGCCGATGAACCGGCGATCATTGCCAAGGCCCGGGCCTATCTCGGTTCCGACGCGGCCCTGGATGCGGTGAGCTCGGTGCATTTGTCTGGTACGGTTTCGGGCGAAAACCCGTCGTGGAGCGCCAAGGTGGAGATCATTTTCCAGAAACCGTGGCAGGAGTCGCTGATGATCCGCTATCCCACGCAGATCGTGCACACCGCCCTCGATGATTTTGAGGCCTGGCAGCACATTCAGGAGCACACTAACCCGGGCCAGACGGTGATCGATGTCACGCGGGCCTCGAATCTCATCGTCTTCAATGCCCTCCAGGTGAAAAACCTCCGCGCCGACACCTGGAACAACCTCTATTTCTACCGCGGCATCGAACGGGTCGGCGGCACCATCACGGATGAGGGCCCGGCCACGATCGACGGCGTCGCCTGCGAAAAAATCGTGTTCTATCACTCGCCCGCCATCATCTACACCCGCTACTTCGATCTGGCCACCGGCCGGCTGGTCTTCACCCAAACCCGGGCGGGCACCCGCATCCGGGAATCCGGCGAGATCATGGCCGGCGGGATCCGCTTCCCCCGGACGATCATGAGCTCGGAAACGAGTTCCAAGGGCGGCGTCATCAGCTCGACCTATCATTTCGACAAGGTGGTCCTGAACGAGAGCTTCCCCGAAAGCTCGTTCTCCGTTCCGCTCCTGCCGATCTCGAACGACACCGAGCCGCTTTTCTCGCCGGCCCCTGGCCACTAAGCCCTGAGCCGGCGGACCGGCGGCTGCCCGGGAGCCGAGGGCGGCCCCTCCGCTCGGGTGGACCGAGCAACCCTTTCCTGCGACTATGCGCGTGCTGCACATCTCCGACAAAAATTTCGCCGGCCGCCTGGCGGCGTTTTGCCGGCAAGCGGAGGCCCCGGCCGCGATCGTCAATTCCGTCGCCGCCATTCTGGTTGACGTCCGCCGTCGGGGCGATGCTGCGGTGGCCGCCTATGCCGCCAAGTTTGACGGCGCCCGGCTGCAGCCCGGCCAGTTTCGCGTGCCGGCGGTCGAACTCGCCGCCGCCGCTCGCACGCTTTCCGCCCGCGACCGCAGAGCGATAGTCGCGGCCCGGAACAGCGTCCGCGCTTTCAACCGCCGCTCGCTGCCGCGGGACTGGCGCGCCCGCAATGCCCACGGTGCCGAGGTGGGGGAGAAGTTCGATCCGCTCCAGCGGGTCGGCCTCTACATCCCCGGCGGCGAGGTCCCGCTCGTCTCCACCGTCTTAATGACGGCGACCCTGGCGCGGCTCGCCGGCTGCCCGCAGATTGCCGCCTTCACCCCCGCCAAGGTGGGCGGGAAAGTGGCGCCGGCCCTCCTCGCGGCCCTCCATTTGGTCGGAGTCGAGGAGGTTTATCGCATTGGCGGAGTGCAGGCAGTCGGGGCGATGGCCTTCGGCACTGCGTCGATTCCGGCGGTGGACAAGATTTTCGGACCGGGCAACGCCTACGTGTGCGAGGCCAAGCGGCAGGTCTTCGGCACGGTCGGGGTCGATTCCCTGCCCGGGCCGAGCGAAGTCATGATCGTGGCGGATGGCACGGCGCGGGCCGACTATGCCGCGGCCGATCTCATCGCCCAAGCGGAGCACGGCTCCGGGCGGGAGAAAATCTACCTGGTGGCGACGTCGCGCCGGATGGTGGACAAAATCATCGCGGAAATCGACGCGCAGCTGGCGGACAGCCCGCGGGCCGAACCGGTCCGGCGCGTCTTGGCTGCCGGCTTTCTCGCGGTCCTGGTCGACTCGCTGCCCCAGGCGGCGGCCGTGGCCAACGCGGTCGCGCCCGAGCATCTCGAACTTCTGGTCAAGGACGGGGCCAGGGCGGGCCTGTTGCGGGCGATTACGACCGCCGGAGCCATCATGGTCGGCAATCACACCCCGACGGCCCTGGGCGATTTTGTGGCGGGTCCGAGCCACGTCCTCCCCACCGCGCGGGCCGGCCGGTTTTTCAGCGGGCTGCGCACGGCTGATTTCATGCGCCGCACCAGCGTCATCCGCTATGACCGGGCCAGCCTGCGCCGGGCCGAGCCGACCGTGGCGGCCTTTGCGGCGATGGAGCAATTGCCGGCGCACGGGCGCTCCGTCCGGATCCGTCTGACCTCCCCCTGAGGGCCCGGGACCATGTCCGAATTGTCGTCTCTCGTCCGGCCGCACATCGCCCGCCTGCACGCCTACACGCCGGGCTTGCAGCCGGCGGAGCCGGGCTGGACCAAGCTCAACACCAACGAATGCGCCTATCCGCCCAGCCCGCGGGTGGCGGAGGCCCTCCGCCGCGAAATCGGTCCGGCGGGGGACTCGCTGCGGCTCTATCCCAATCCCAAGAGTTCGCCGCTGCGGGCGCTGCTCGCCCGCCTCCATGGGGTGGGGGAGGACCAGGTCTGCGTCGGCAACGGTTCAGACGATATCCTCAATCTCCTCGTCCGCTGCCTGGGCGGAGGCGAGGCCGGCGTCGGCTTCACCTTTCCCAGCTATTCGCTCTACCCTGTTCTCGTCGGCCTGGAAAACGGGCGGCCGTGCTCGATCGACTTTGACCGGAGCATGCGCCTGCCCTTCGAGCGGATCGCGGCCTCGACGGCCAAAGTCTTCTTCCTGACTTCGCCCAATGCCCCCACCGGCGTCGGCTTCACCGAGGAGGAGATCGAGCGGCTCCTCGGAGCTTTCCGGGGCATTCTCGTGGTCGACGAGGCCTACGCTCCCTTTGCCGAGGAGAACGCCCTGGGGCTCTTGGCCCGCCAGCCCCGTCTCGTCATCGTGCGCACCCTCTCCAAGGGCTACGCACTGGCGGGAATCCGGATCGGTTATGCCTTGGGCCAGCCCGAAGTGATTGGGTGGCTCGACCGGGTGCGCGACAGCTACAACGTCAACCGGCTCTCCCAGGTGGCGGCGATGGCGGCCCTGGGCGACCCCGACTACTACGCCGCCATCATCAATCGGATCAAGGCGACCCGCGATCGCTGCTACCGCGAGTGGACGGCCGGCCGGGGCTGGTTTACCTACCGCTCCCAGGCCAATTTCCTCTTCACCGAGCCGGTGGATGGGCGCGGCCGGACCGGCCCGGAGGTAGCGCAGGCGGCTTATGATTTTCTCTACGCCCGCAAGGTCCTGGTCCGCCACTTCCCCAGCCATGCCTTGACCGCGCCCTTCCTCCGGGTCAGCGTCGGCACGGACGAGGAGATGGTTCTCCTCAACCACACTTTCGACGCATGGCTAAAGGCGCCCCCATCCGCGTAGCGACCGTTCACCGCAAGACGGCCGAAACTGACATCACCCTGACCCTGGCCGTCGATGGCCGGGGCCGGGGCGAGATCGCCACCGGCGTGCCCTTCTTCGACCACATGCTGACGTTGTTCGCCAAGCACGGGCTGTTCGACCTGACGGTGAAGGCGAAAGGCGACGTCGACGTGGACTATCACCACACGGTCGAGGACGTGGGCCTGGTGCTGGGCACGGCCTTCCGCCAGGCCCTGGGCGAGAAGCTCGGGATTCGCCGCTACGGGTTTTTCATCCTGCCGATGGACGAGTCGCTCGCCCGCGTCGTGATCGACGTCGGCGGCCGGCCCCACCTGGTCTACGCGGTCGAGGCGCCGTCCTTATACGTGCGGGACTTCAATCTGGTCCTGGTGAAGGAGTTTTGCCGCGCGTTCAGCAATGCGCTCGGGGCCAATCTCCATGTCCAATTGGTCTATGGCGAGGAGCCGCACCATATCGCCGAGGCCATCTTCAAGTGCGTGGCCCGGGCCCTGGACGTCGCCACTTCGATTGATCCGCGGTCGGAGGGCGATTTGCCTTCGACCAAGGGTACAATTTGATTGGGCGGGACCGCCGGGGCTTCGGCCCGGGCGGTCGCCATGACCAGCCCTTCTCCTTCGCCCCCTTTCCGCATGAGCACCCGCATCGCCGTCGTCGACACCGGCATCTGCAATCTCCGCAGCGTCACCAAGGCGCTGGAGGCGGCCGACGCCGTGCCCGTGGTCGTGCGGTCACCCGAGGAGCTGGCAGCTGCCGCGGTCCGGGGCCTGGTCCTGCCCGGGGTGGGGGCTCTGCGCGACTGCGTCGCTTCGCTCCAGGCGAGCCGGATGGACGGGGCGGTGCGGGACTGGATCGGCCAGGATCGGCCCTTTTTCGGCATCTGCCTGGGGATGCAGGCATTGTTCGACCGCTCGGAGGAGGGCGATATCCGCGGCCTGGGCGTCTTTCCCGGCCGGGTAGTGCGCTTTGCCTCGGTCCCGGGACGGAAGATTCCCCACATGGGGTGGAACACGATCCGCTTCGTTCAGCCCTCCTCGCCCTTGGCCGCCGGCCTGTCGCCGGAGGCGGACGCCTTTTATTTTGTCCATAGTTACTACTGCCAGCCGGACGATCCCGCCCTCGTCCTGGCCGATTGCGACTATGGCGGCCGGTTTACGGCGGCGATCGGCCGGGGCCGGGTCTTCGGCGCCCAATTCCACCCGGAAAAGAGCCAGGCCAAAGGGCTGCGGCTCTACCGCAACTTCGTGACGGTGGCCCGGGGCTGAGCCGGGAGTTATTGGCCGAAAGCAGGCTGATAATACTCGCTCCGAACTGTTTATCTTTTCTTTGCAAGCGGCGCCGGTTTCGTGTTCCTTCGACGGGCATGTCTCACACTGTGTCGCTGAAGATCGACGAGAAGGAGCAACCGCTCAGTGTCATGGTCGGCACTGAGGGTGAAAAGGCGCTCGACATCCGCAAGCTCCGTGCCGACACGGGCTTCCTTTGCTATGACCAAGGATACGGCAACACCGCTTCCTGCGAGAGCGAGATCACGTTCCTGGACGGCGAGCAAGGGGTGCTCCGCCACCGCGGCTATCCCATCGAGCAATTGGCCCGCCACAGCGATTTCGTCGAGACGGCCTACCTGATCATCTACGGCCAATTGCCCAATGCGGCCAAGCGCCGAGAATTCGGCCAATTGCTGCGCCAGAACGCGGCGATCGAAACCCAGATGCAGCGGGTGTTCGAGGGCTTCCCCAAGGACGCCCCGCCGATGGCGATGCTCTCTTCCATCGTGGCGAGTTTGGCCGCCCACTACCCCCACCTCGCGACCAACGACTTCACCAAGGATTTGGCCTCCTTCGACCTGGCTGCGGCCATGGCGATTTCGAAGATCCGCACGATCGGGGCGATGATCTACCGCTATCAGAAAGGGCTGCCCTACATCTTCCCGAAGCAGGAACTGCCGTTCTGCGACAACTTCTTGCACATGATGTTCTCGGAGCCCTACCAGGACTACCAGGCGGTGCCGGAAGTGGCCCGGGCCCTCAACCTGCTGCTCCTGCTCCATGCCGATCACGAGCAGAATTGCTCCACCTCCACCGTCCGCATGGTCGGTTCGAGCGCGGCCAATCTCTTCACCTCGCTCTCCGCCGGCATCTGCGCCCTCTCCGGCCCCCTCCATGGCGGGGCCAATGTCGCGGTGATGAAGATGCTGCAGTCGATCCACGACGAGGGCGACGACGGCACCCGCTTCATCGCCGACGCCAAGTCGGGCAGCAAGAGCAAGCGCCTCATGGGCTTCGGCCATCCGGTCTACCGCAATTTCGATCCCCGGGCCAAGATTATCGGCCAAGCCTGCGACGACGTGCTGAAAAAGCTCGGGATCAAGGATCCGCTCCTCGACATCGCCAAGCGCCTGGAGCAGGCCGCCCTGCAGGACGAGTATTTCCTTTCCCGCAAGCTCTACCCCAACGTCGACTTCTACAGCGGGATCATCATGCGCGCTCTCGGGATTCCGACGAACATGTTCACGGTCATTTTTGCGATTGGCCGCTCGCCCGGCTGGATCTCCAACTGGCGGGAAGTCGCCGCCAACACCAAGGGCCGGATCTACCGTCCGCGCCAGGTTTACGTCGGGCCGGCGGTGCGCGACTACGTGCCGATGGCGCAGCGGCCCTAAGGGCCCGGCGCCTTGCCGGCCCCCGACCCCATGATTCTGCTCGGCGTCAATATCGACCATTGCGCCACCTTGCGGCAGGCCCGCTATCGGGGCGGCCCGGCCGTGGGCGGCATGGTGGAACCCGATCCCGTCGCGCTTGCCCTCCTGGCGGAACAGGCTGGGGCGGATGGAATTACCGTGCATTTGCGGGAGGACCGCCGCCACATCCAGGACCAGGACGTCTGGCGCATCCGCGAGTCGATCGCGACCCGTCTGAATTTGGAGATGGCCTGCACCCCGGCGATGACGGCGTTCGCCCTCAAGGTGAAGCCGGAGTCGGTTTGCCTCGTCCCGGAAAGCCGCCAGGAAGTGACGACTGAGGGCGGCCTCGATGTCGTCGGGCAGCGCGAGCGGATTGCCGATTGCGTCGCGGCCATGACGGCGGCCGGCATCCGGACGAGCCTTTTCATTGATCCCGACGAGGCTGCGATCGAGACCGCCGCGGCGGTCAAGGCGCCCTGGATCGAATTGCATACCGGGGCGTATGCGAACGCCTACCGCGGCCCGAAACGCGCGGCGGAATTTCAGCGGCTGCGCCTCGGCGCCGCCCGGGCGAACGAGCGGGGCCTGACGGTCAACGCCGGCCACGGCATCAGCTACGTCAACATCGCCGAGGTCCGGACGCTGCCGCATCTCCACGAGCTCAACATCGGCCACAGCCTGCTCAGCCGGGCTCTCTTCACCGGCATCGCCGAGGCGGTCCAGGAGATGAAGCGCCGGATGAATCCCTAGGCGGGAAGGCCATGAGCATCAACCTGCCGCCGGGTGGAATCCTTCTCGGGATGGGCTGCGACGTCATCGAGGTGGAGCGGGTGAAGGGCGTTCTCGAGCGCCAGGGCGAGCGGTTTCTGCGCCGGGTCTTCACCGACGAGGAGCAGGCCTACTGCTACGGGCGGGCCAAGCCGGTCAACCATCTGGCCGCGCGCTTCGCCGCCAAGGAAGCGATCTCGAAATGCTTCACGACGGGAATCGGGGCCGAACTCGGCTGGAAGTCGGCCTCGATCTATCATGGGACGCGGCTCGAGCCGCTCGTCCGGCTCGATGAAAAAGGCGAGGCGCTCCTTCGCCAGGTCGGGGCGACCCATGTGCTCATTTCCCTCTCCCACACCGACACCGTGGCGATGGCGGTCGCGGCCTTGGTGCGGGTCTAAACCGGCCATGGACGATGATCCCCCAGTCCGCCGTCCCGCGCCCAAACCCTCTCGGGCGCCTTCCTGGGCCATGCTGGGCTTCGCCCTCGGCGCTCTCTTTGTCCTCGCCCTGCCCCGCCGCCAGGTGCCCCCGGAGCGCCCGAGTGTGCCCCGGCCGCCGGTGACGGCCCTGACCCCGGCCCGCGTCACCACGGTGGAAGCGGTCTTCGCCGAATGGGGCAAGTACGCGATGTGGGAGCGCGATGTCACCCAGATCGCCCTGTGGAATTCCGACACGGCCGGCTTTACCGACGCCTTCGAGGTCGTGCGCCTGGGCGAGAACCTTTACTTCCGCTCCATTCCCAGGCTGAGCCGGCCGCTCCTGACCCATGGCGTCCCGAGCGATTCGCCGCTGGAATTCACCGAGACCGAGGAGCAGCGGCAGCAGTGGCTGAAGGAAACCGCGCAGGAAAGCTGGAAAGCGTTGCAGGCCGCGCTGCCGGGGTCGGCCCCGGCCAAACCCTCGCCATGAGCGTTTCCGCCAGTCCCCCCATCCTAACTTGCGAGCAGACCCGCGCCCTCGAGGAGCGGCGCTTTCGCGGCAACGAGGCCGCGGAGTGGCAGGCGATGCGCTCGGCGGGGGAAGCGCTGGCCGCGGCGGTCCTGCGCGACAGCGAGGAATGCGGCGGCTTCCCGGCGGCCGGCCGGGTGCTGGTCCTGGTCGGGAAAGGGCATAATGGCGGCGATGCCCTGATTGCCGCCCGTGAAATCCTCCGGCGTTTTCCGGGAGCGCAAGCCGCGGTCGTCTTTGCCTTTGGCGAGCGGCCCTTGCGGCCCTTGGCGCAACGCGCCTGGCGGGAGTTGGCCGAAACCGGCCAGGGCCGGGTGGCCTCCGGCCGGGCCGAGGGCCAGCCGTCCTTTGACCTTTCGCTCGACGGCGTCTTCGGCTTCCAATTTCGGCCGCCGCTGCCGCCTGAGGCCGCGCGGGTGCTGCGCTGGGCCAATGCGCTGCCGGTGCGAGTCCGCGCCGCAGTTGACCTGCCCAGCGGCCTGGACGAGGCCGACGGTTTCCGGGCGGATTTCACCTACGCAACCGGCATCGTCAAAACTCCCCTCCTGGGGTGCCGCAATGCCGGCCGAATCCGCTATCTCGACCTGGGCTTTTTTGACGAGGCGGGGCCGGAAACCTCCGCCGATTGCGTCCTTGGCTCCGGCCTGCTCGCCCCCCTCGCCGGACTCCGCCCCGCCGCCACCGACAAGCGGACTTTCGGCCATCTTCTGGTGGTCGGTGGCTCGCTCGGCTACCCCGGGGCGGTGCTCATGGCCGTCAAGGCCGCCTTGCGCAGCGGGGTGGGCCTCCTGACCGCCTTCGTGCCGGCTTCGCTCGTGCCCGCCTATGCGGCCGCCGTGCCGGAGGCCATGTGGGTGGCTTGGCCGGAGGCCCGGGGGGGCGGGCTGGCCCTGCGAGGCAAGTCCCTGTTGCAGAAGCGGCTGGAGCGAGGCACGGCCCTCCTGATGGGTCCCGGCATGGGGCGGGAAAGGGAAACCCTCGCCCTGATGAAGGCCATCGTGAAAACCGTGGCGATTCCGACGCTGCTCGACGCCGACGCCTTGCAGCCTGAGGTGATCAAGGCGGCGCGTCCCCCGCTGGTTTTGACCCCGCACGCGGGGGAGTTCATCCGGATCGCGGGAAAGGCGGATTTGCGGACCTTCGTCGTTAAATCCGGCGCCGCCGTGGTCAAGAAGGGTCCCGTGACCGAGGTGGCGCTGGGGGGAGCGAGCCCGGGGGCGGGTTCTGGGCAACTCCTGGTCTATCATAGCTTTTTTGGTGGTCCGGTCCTGGCCCGAGGCGGCAGCGGCGATGTGCTGGCCGGCTTGGTCGGCGGCCTGTTGGCGCAGACGCCGGATGACCGCCTCTTGGCGGCTTGCCGGGGGGTGGTCTGGCACGGCCTGGCGGCCGATGCCCTGGCCCGGGCCCGGGGGCAGGTGGCCGTGACCACGACCCAGCTGCTCGACTACCTGCCGGCCGTCCTCCGCGGGCAGCTATAATCCGGGGAATGGCGCCCCCGCCGTGCCCCCCATTCACCGAACGCCAAGCCTTCCTCGCCCTCAACGCCGTTCCCGGCCTTGGCCCTTCGGCGCGGCACCGGCTGTTGGAGCGATTTGGGGGCAATGTCCGGGCGGTGTGGCGTCACTGCCGCCCGGATCCGACGCCGGAGGACTTCGATCCGATCGCGGAGGAAGCGCAACTGCGGGCCATCGGAGCGGATTTTCTGGTGCCGAGCGATCCAGACTATCCGCCGTTGCTGCGGGAAATTCCGGATCCGCCGCTGGGCCTTTATCGCCAAGGCCGGCACGATCCCGGCCGGCCCTGTGTGGCGATTGTCGGCACGCGCTGGGCCTCGCCCTACGGCCGCGAGGTGGCCCGGAAGCTGGCGGCGGAACTCTGCCACCTCGGTTTCTGCGTCGTCAGCGGATTGGCGCTCGGCATCGACACGGCGGCGCATGAAGGGGCGCTGGCTGCGGGGGGGCCGACGACCGCCGTCTTGGGCGCCGGTCTGGCCGTCATCTATCCCCCCGAGAACGCTGATCTCGCCCGCCGGCTCACGGGAGCGGGCGCCCTCCTGTCGGAATTTCCCCTCGCCCGGCGTCCGACGCGCCAGTCCTTTCCCCTGCGCAACCGGGTCGTCTCCGGGCTGTGCTCGGCCGTCGTCGTGGTCGAAAGCGCGGTGGACGGCGGAGCCATGATCACCGCGCGCTTCGCCGGCGAACAGGGCCGGACCGTCCTGGCGGTGCCGGGGCGAATCGACGTGGCGACGAGCGCTGGCTGCCACCAGCTATTGCGGGACGGCGCCGCCCTCCTCGGCGGGGTCGAGGACATTCTGGCGGAACTGAGCTACGGGGACCGTCTCCCTGCCGGCTTCGCCACGGCCGTGGCCGCGCCGAGTCGGGCCCACCAGCGCGCGGAGGGGCCGGCGGACGGGACGACCCCCGAGGAGAGGGTCGTTCTGGACTGCTTCCGCGGCGGCGCTATTCTCGGGG
>Ga0302279_10006214_pt1 | contig 12830 bp, 11 predicted proteins | sample III_Bog_N3_3_FD_194541 | JGI IMG/M metagenome (GOLD analysis project Ga0302279, IMG submission 194541) | Peat permafrost microbial communities from Stordalen Mire near Abisko, Sweden - III_Bog_N3_3 | ecosystem: Environmental > Terrestrial > Soil > Wetlands > Peat | place: Sweden: Abisko...
CGACGCGGCCGGCGTCCGCCAGCGACTCGACCGCGTGGTCATGGGCAACGACCCGGAGCAGGGCCTCGACTCGCTCCTGTCGGTCGGGGCACTCGAGGCGCTCTTCCCCGAAGTGTTTGCGATGGTCGGCTTCGGCGATGGCGAGTGGCGCCACAAGGACGTCTGGAAGCACACCAAGCAGGTCGTGCGGCAGTCGGTTCCGCGGCTCGAGGTGCGCTGGGCCTCGCTCTTTCACGACATCGGCAAGGTCAAGACCCGCTCGATCTCACCGGAGGGGAAGGTGCATTTTCTCGGGCACGCCGAGGTGGGCACCCGCATGTTCGACAAGCTCGACAGGCGCTTGCCTCTGTTCGCGTCGGAGCCCACGCTGAAATCGACCGTGCGCTTCCTCGTTCTTCACCACCTTCGCGCCAACCAGTACGAGCCCTCGTGGACCGACAGTGCTGTGCGCAGATTCGCGCGCGAGCTCGGCGAGCATCTGGACGATCTGCTCTGCCTGGCGCGAGCCGACATCACGACGAAGCGCCCGGAGAAGCGCAAGAAGGGGCTCGGGCAAATTAGCGAGCTGTCTGCGCGCATCACGGCGCTCGCGGCCGAGGACGCGCGCGTGCCTCCGCTGCCTACCGGCATCGGTGACGCCATCGTCAAGGCCTTCTCCCTCCCCCCGTCGCCCCGCATCGGGCAGATCAAGAAGGCGCTGGAGGAGGCGGTCGCGAAAGGCGAGATCGCGCCCCAGCTTTCTTGCGAAGAGTACGTTGCGTTCGTCGACGCCAACCGCGCACGCTTCGGGATGTAGCTCGCTAGTAGGTCAGCGAAAGGCCCCCAGGAGCGGCTGTGACGCGCACCGGGGACGCTCGCGACGCGTGACCCGGGTGCCGGGTAAAGAAGAGGATCGCGGCGACCCCGACGAGCGCAATCCCGGTGCCGGTGAGCACGTCCGATACGACGAGCTGCGTGTTCACACTGCTCACCTGCGACGAGCTGCAGGCGGGAGCGCACGACGTCCGGAGGTCGTCGGCCGTACTCTTGGCGTTCGCGCCGACACCAATCGAGACGCCGAGGGTGACCGCGCCCGCCGCCCCCACGAGCACGGACGGCCATATCGATCCTCCCGGCGACGGCGCGGACGGCTCGGGTGCACCCGGGACGACAGGCGGAGCGGCAACCGCGCGCTGCGAGGAGAGGGGAAGGTTGCCTTCACTGCCCGGTTCTTTTCGCCGACGCGAAGCAGCAAGTGCTGCTCGACCGGAGGCTCCGCGCCGAAAATGAAGCGGACGCTGTGCTCACCCGGATCGACGGCCACGGCGTCGGCACCGAGCCTCGGGACGAGCAGCTTTCCATCAAGGTCCACGCGAACCGAGACGAGGTCGGTGCCGGTCGAGTCCTGCGCCGAGAGCACGAGGGTGGGTTGAGCCGCATCGATGCTGGCAACAAGGGGCACGCACACGTCGCGCACGAACGCCGGGCAAGTGCTTGCCGTGCACGCCACGGCCGCCACGCGCGCGGCCTCGAGCCGCAAGCTCTTCTGCAGCGCCTGGGCCTGCTCGAAGCTTGCGGCACACGCCTTGGCCGCCTCGTCGGAAGACGACTCGCGCGGCGCGCCGGCGCCAAGTACGACAACCACGCCGGCGCCGATCACGGTACGCGCCACGAGCGACGCGCGCCTCGGGCCGCGGGAGGGCCGGGGTCGCGAAGGTCTCGCGGAAGCCGGGAAGGCATCGATTTCAAGGTATCGCGTCGCGCCGATCGACGGCGCTGATTTTCGTGGTACTAGGCGCCCGCCGGCGAGCGTTGTGCTCGTCATGCGCCTTCGTCACCCTTCGTGGTGGATCGACGGCTTGGAAGCTCACCGGGGCCACGAACCATGTCGACAGTCTCCCTTCGCTGCCGGTGCGGCACCGTCCGCGCCGAGGTGCGGGCCGTCTCGCCCGCGACCGTCAATCGCGTCATCTGCTACTGCGATGACTGCCAGGCGTTCGCCCGCTTCCTCGATCGCGCGGACGTGCTCGACGCGGCCGGTGGCACCGACATCGTCCAGCTACCTCCCGGGCGCATCACGTTCACCAGCGGCATTGACCGGCTCGCGTGCGTACGCCTTTCGGGCAGCGGACTGTTCCGCTGGTACACGACCTGCTGCAAGAGCCCGATCGGCAACATGGTGGGTCCTGCCCTGCCGTTCATCGGCGTCATTCGCGCGTTCATGGACTTCGAGCCATCCGCTGTGTCCCCGGACGAAGTACTCGGGCTGCCGCTCGCATCCATCTTCGGAAAATTCGCGATCGGCGGCTGCCCCCGCGGCGCGCACCCCAAGGCCCCGGCGAAGCTCGTGCTTCGCGCAGGCCGCCTGATGCTCGGCTGGTGGCTGCGAGAACGCAGCGCTGCGCCGTTCTTCGACCGGGTAACCCGTCAGCCGCTCGCGCTCCCCCGGATCCTCGACCCCGCGGAGCGCCGTGCCGTCACTGCGTGAGAACCCGATCCCGGGCGGCCGCTCAGAGAAAGTCGATGACCCCGTGCGTGCGAAGCTCCCGGAGAATGGCGAGCGTTTGCTCTCGAGGCAGCGTGAGGGCGGCGGCGATGGAGTCGACGCTGGACTCCCCGTCGATCATTCCGAGGACGATGTTCGAGGGTTCCTCGAGCGCGAACCAGGAGAGGTCCTCGCGGGAGGCGACGACGAAGGGGATGCTGGCGGGCTCCGGGCCATCGTCGCCCACGAGCTCCAGTCCGGATGGGGGGCCGGGATCCACCGGTGCTTGCTCTGCAGCAAACGGGGCGCCGGGCCTGACCGATTCGTTGCCGAGCGCCCCCTCCAGATCCCCGAGCGCGACGTCCTCGACCTCGACGCTGATCTCGATGTCGGCGTAAGTAGGGGAAGGCGGCCTTCGCGTTGCACGTCCGCTCTCCGCGGCTTCGGACTCCCGAGCGCGCTGGTCGGCCTCGCGTGCGAAACGGGCGAGCTCGTCGACGCCGATCTTCATCGTGGGCAGGTCGCCTAGCTTTTTCGCCATCGTGCTCGCAGCACGAAGTTTCGCGCGCAATGGCCACATGAGCAACCATTCGGCCGGCGCTCGAGCGCGGGCGCACTGCCCCGACCCGCCCGCCGCTCGCCGGACGGCGTTGCATGCTCCGCGAAGGCGCAGTGCACAATCCACTGCACTCTCGAACAGTTACGGGCTCAGAACGTGACGCCGTACGACATCATTGCGCCGTGGCCGTCCGTGCCGGCACGCAATGATTGCAGCTTGCGCAGGGCTCGCCAGGAGCTCGGCGGCAGCAGGTACGGAACCATGGATCCCAGAACGCCGGTCGCCCCGGCCACAACGAGCCGCGTCGCCCTTTCTCCGCCGGACCAGGCCAGCGTGGACGTCCCCTCACCGGTTTCCACGCCCACCAGGACAGGCGCCGTCACCGCCGCGAGCAAGCCAAAGCTCAGCGCGAGCGGCCAGTGGCTGCGAGAATCCCCCTCTGGCGGAGGCGCAGGTTCGAGGCCAGGAGAGCACTGCGGGAGGGTCAGGTAGACCGATCCAACCGTCCATCCCCAGCTGAGGCCGATGAAGGCGGGGCCAAGCATCCGCACGCCCGCGTGCGCATTCGACTGCAGCGCGAGGTCGTCGAGCGTCACGGCACCGGCGTCGGCGACGACGAGGGCCCCGAGATACGCCCAGTCGAAGTGGCTCGCGTCGCGACAGAGCTCGTCCTCCTGCGCGCGCTCCCGCGAGCGATCGCTCATGCCGTGCCCAGCGGCGGCCTGGGTCTCGGCGGGAGCTAGAACCGGAGGCGCTTCCAACAGCTGGCAACGATACCGCGAAAGGCTTGCGACCGAGCGCCAAACGTCTAGTAGACAGGGGTGTGACGATGGATGGGTCGACTGCCATGAAGATGCCCGAGCAAGCGGCCTCGAGCACTTGGACCATCTCCACGGTGCTGAAATGGGCAGCTGACGATTTCCGAGGCCGCGGTATCGATCAGCCCCGCCTCGACGCCGAGGTGCTCCTGGCCTTCGCGCTACGCTCCACCCGCGTCCAGCTCATCGTCGACGCGATGCGCCCGCTCATCCCGGTGGAGCTCGCTCGATTTCGGGAGCTCGTGAAGCGACGGAGGACGCGCGAGCCCGTGGCCTATCTGGTCGGGGAGCGCGAATTCTATGGTCGTACTTTCAGGGTCGACCGCCGCGTGCTCGTCCCTCGACCCGACACCGAGACCCTGGTCGAGGCCGCCCTCCGCCGGACCGCCCCCCGCGCGCTCGGCCTTCGGGTCGTCGATCTCTGCACCGGCTCGGGGTGCGTCGGGATCACCCTCGCGCGCGAACTCCCGACCAGCAAAGTGCTTGCCACCGACATCGACGAAGGGGCGCTTGTCGTGGCCAGGGAAAATGCGCTCCGTCTCGGTGCCTACAACATCGGATTCTCGCGCGCCGATCTCTACGCGGGCCTCCCCGTCTACTATGGCGGCGTCGACCTCGTGGTGTCGAACCCGCCGTACATTCCGACGGGAGATCTCGCCGGCCTCGCCGCAGACATCCGCGAGTACGAGCCTCGCGTGGCTCTCGACGGTGGACCCGACGGGCTCGGCATCGTTCGTCGCGTCATCGACGAGGGCCGGCGTCTACTTCGCCAGGGAGGCGTGCTTGCCGTCGAAGTGGGTGCGGGCGAGGCGCCACTCGTCCGTGACGAATTCACGTCGCGGGGGTTCGAAAGGGTCGAGGTTCTGCGCGACTACGGGAAGGTGGAGCGGGTCGTCCACGGCATCCGGTGCTAGCTTCGGAGCCCCCGTGGACACCTCGCACGTTCGGCAGTTCTTCTTCAGCGCGACGTTTCTGGCTGCCATCGGCGCACACGTGTTCCTGGGATGGTGGCTTCTGACGACGTTCCCGCGCCTCCGCCACCGGCGGCGTGCAGCGATGGTTGCCATCGGGCTGACGTTCGCCGTGGCACCCATGGGTAGGCTCCTGGCGGCGCTCGGCTCCTCTTCCCTCGGATCGGGTCTGGCGGCCGTCGGTACGACCGAATGGATGGTCGCCCTCCTCGCGTTCCTGCCCCTCGCCGCCATCGTCTTCGGCCTGAGAGCCACCGCCCGCGTTATTCCTTGGCCCCGGGTGCACGAAAGTGCGACGCCGCCCAAAGCGCGGGTCGAGCCGATGTCCCGGTCACGCCGCGAGGTCGTCGAGTGCGGAGCGGGGCTAGCCGTGCTCGGCGTCACAGCCGCGACGCTTGGCTGGGGCTCCGCGTTCGGCCGCCACGAATTCCAGATCGAGGAGATGGTTGTCCGCGTCCCGGGGCTGCCGAAGTCACTCGAGGGCTATACCATCGCGCAGATCTCGGACATCCATGCCGGGCTCTTCGTCGGCGAGCGCGAGCTGGGCGAAGGGCTCTCCCGCGTCCGGGAGCTACACCCGGATCTTGTCGTCGCGACCGGTGACCTCGTCGATCTCGACACGAGCCACGCACCCCTGCTCGCGCGCCGGCTCGCGGACCTGGCTCCTCGCGACGGCGTGGCTGCGATTCTCGGTAACCACGACTACTACGCCGGATTCACACGCGTGGTCGCCGCGATGCGCGCAGCGGGCGTGCGCTTGCTCCTCAATGACGGCGAGCTCCTTCGGAAGGGCGACGGGGGCGGCTTTGCGCTACTGGGCGTCGACGACCTCTGGGCACGACGCCATGGCGGCGCAGGTCCGAACCTGGATCGCGCACTCGCGATGGTCCCGGCCGACGCGCCCAGGATCCTCCTCGCCCATCAGCCGAACTACCTCGAGCTCGCGCGCGGTCGTGTTGCCCTTCAGCTGAGCGGCCATACGCACGGCGGACAGATCAACCCCGGCTTCCGACCTGCCGATATCCTGATGCGATACGTCGCAGGCAGGTACGAGGAGCAAGGGACGACGCTCTGGGTGAACCGCGGGTTCGGGGTTGCGGGGCCGCCGTCACGTATCGGGGCCCCTCCCGAGGTGACGAAGGTCGTGCTTGTCTCCGCGTGAGGATGCAAGTGGAGCAAGCCAACCGAAGCCCGCTCTCGAGGATCGCATGCGCTCTTGTCGCATGCGTGACCGTCGCGTGCAGCTCCGGGGTACGACATCACGCGGCGTTCGGCGCGGGCGACATGTCCAGCGCGCGCCTCTTCGATCACGAAGGAGTGATCGCCTACGAAGCCGGCCACTACGCCGAGGCCATTCGCTACTTCGACGCCGCGCTTTCTCATGGGGGTCCGCCGAGCGAGCGATGGAACATCGCGCGCTGCTTGCTGAAGCTCGACGACCCCGAGCGCGCAGACCAGGCTCTTGCTGCTTACCTCGCCCTCCCCGGCCTCAGTCCGCAAGACCGGCGGGACGCCGTCTCGACGCTCGACGAGGTCCGAGCTCGTCCTTCGACGCTCACGGTCGTCTCGGCCCCCTCCGGATCCACGGTCCTCGTCGATGGGAGGCGGCAGGGAAACACGCCGCTCGCCGTCATGATTGCGCCGGGCCAGCACGTCGTGACCATTGAGCGAGCCGGGGGTTCGCGGGACGAGCAGCACGTCGATGCGCGCTTCGGACGACCTGTCATCGTCGAGGTCCCGCCTCCGTGAGGGCGGTCGCGCTCGCGATGAGCATGGCGCTCGCCGCCACCCTTGCCTGCAAGAAGCCACCCCGGCCCAAGGGCAGCGCTCCGTCTCCCGAGCCTCCACGGGCGCCACGCGCCATGGACGCGCCGGGCATTCGTGGTGTGACGATTGGCCCGATCGAGAGCACGCAGCACCCCGGGGTGGGCTACGGTTCGGCAGCCTATGCACGCGAGCTCGACGGGTGCGTGCGTTATGGCGCGACCTGGATTGCGCTCACGCCTTTCGGCAGAGTCGCCAGTCTCTCGGGGACGGGGGTCGACCCCACCTTCGAAACACCCTACGAGGTGAACTTCCCGCGCGTCGTCACGGCCATTCGAATGGCGCACGCGCGCGGCCTCAAGGTCATGCTCGTGCCCCATCTCTGGGTGGAGTCCGGTGAGTGGCGCGCGCTCATCGACCCGAAGACCGACGCCGGATGGGCGCGATGGGCGGCCAGCTATGAGGCATTCGTGATCGGATGGGCGCGCATCGCGGAGGCCGGTCAGGCCGAGATGTTTTCTGCGGGCGTCGAGCTCCGTAGCTGGGTGACGACCGGGCGGGCACCCAGCTTTTCCGAGGTGATTCGCCGCATCCGCGAGGAATACCACGGCCTCCTGACGTACTCGGCCAACTGGGACGACGTCGACCAGACGGTGATCCTCGGCCAGCTCGACATCATCGGAATCAACGCGTTCTACCCGCTGGCCGATCACAACGGAGCGAGCGAAGACGAGCTTCTTGCCGGCGGCCGTGCCGTGCGCACGAAGGTTCACGCGCTTGCACAGGCCTGGCACCGACCCGTGATGTTCACCGAGATCGGTTACACGACTCGATCCGACCCCGCCATCAAGCCTTGGGAGTGGCCGGACGGCATGAAAGACGTGACCGTCGACGAGCGCGCTCAAGCCGCGGCGTACCGCGCCCTCATTTCCCCGATCCTGGACGAGCCAGACTTCGCGGGGTTCTTCGTGTGGCGTGTCTACAGTGACCCCGACGATGTGTCCCAGGAAGCCGAGTGGGGGTTTTCACCGCAGGGCAAGCTCGCCGAGATCGTGATGCGGGACGCCTTTGCGGCAAGATGGATCGGAGAAGACCGCGCGTGGGGCGATCACGCGGAGGTCGCGGGCGTCGCGCCATAGAGCGCGTCAGGTCTGCGGGGCGCGTTCGAGTCGCACACGCGTCGCGCCCTATGGTAGCGTCGCCGCTCTTTGGGACCTCCATGCCTGCAATCATGCGCAGCAGATCCCCGGCGAGCGTCGCGTCGAGCGTGGGGCAACGTCGCCGCGGGAGCGCGCAACGGTACGACTTGGGTCGGTCGCGGTAGGCCTCGATGAGCGAACCTTCCCGCAGCATCGTCGATGTCGCGCGCGAGTGGCGCCGCGTTCTGGTTCAAGGCGAAGGCGTCCCGGCCTGGCTCGCCGTTCCGGCGGTCGCGCTCGCGGCGAGTCAGCTCATGGTCCAGGCGGGGACGCTTCGACTTCCGATCCTGGGGGAGCATCGCTGGCGCGAAGCCGACACATACGCGGTGGCCTACAACTTCGCGCACGGGTCGCTCGACTTCTTCCACCCGCGCATGGACCTTTCGCGTGGGCTCACCGGTATCACGGGTATGGAGCCGCCGGTGCTCCCGTACATCACCGGCCTCGCCATGCGAGTGTTCGGCGACTCGCCGACCGTCGGACGACTCGTGGTCTGGCTCCTGGGGCTCGTCGGGCTCGGAGCGCTCCTCGCGCTCATGCGCCGGATTCGTGGCCCAGGCCTCATGGTCGGGTTCCTGCTTGCGTTTTCGCTCTCACCGACCGCGCTCTTCGAGCTGCGCCAGATCCAGCCGGATGGTCCGACGAGCATGCTCGCGGCCATCGCGGCCTTCTTCCTTTATCGGTTTTCGTGCGAGGAGAAGCGACGCGACTACTTCATCGGTGTCGGTGTCTATGCCTTGGCCGTTCTCATGAAGGGCCCTGGCCTGGCGCTCGCACCCGCCATGGTCTGGTTCGCGTGCGCGGGTCGCAAGGTGACGTTCCGGGAGCTCGTTCGCCGAGGCGTCGGTGTAGGGCTGGCGGTGGCCCTCTACTTCCCATGGTATCGCTGGGCCCATTACCTGACGGACGCGTACAACGCCGGGCACCCGAACTTTGGAATCGACTTCAGCCTGCGTGGCATCAAGGATGCCCTGGGGAACGTCGACCTCCTCCATCACGTCTTCTGGTTCATCATTCCGAACTACGTGTCGAACTGGGTTCTGTTCCCATCGCTCATCGTGGGAATACCGGCGGCATTTCAGCGCCGCACGCGCCGTGCGAGCCTGGGTTTCCTTCTCTGGCTACTCTTCGGATCGCTCTTTCTCGCATCGTTCTCACCCCATCTGAAGGCACACTGGTACTACGGAAACCTCGTATTCGTACCGATGGCCTACTTCGTCGGATTCGGCCTGTCGGAAGCGCTACGGCTCTTCACCCCGGACGGGCCGCGCCAGTACTCGCTCATGGCTCGGTGGGCGGCGCTGACGGTCCTCGTCACGCTCGTGCTGCAGCGGATCCTCGTCCCGAAGTCCCACGCGTTGCTCGATACGGTCGCAACTTCGGGCGCGCGCCCCGAAGCCTCGTGGATGTCGGATGGTCACTTGACGGTGCTCCTCTGCGTGCTCGCCCTGACGCTCGTCGTGGTTCAGGCTGCGCCGGCGACGTGGCTGCGCGTGGCCGGGTTCGTCCTCCTTCCGTTTGCCGTCTACTGGGGGCTCGGGCGCGCGCGCCACGATGCGATCGACGTGCTGCGATGGCGGTCTCGCATCGCCGATGAGCGCACGTTCCGGACACGCTGGACGAACACGCTGCGCCCCGCCGTCGACCGCTTCTCGACGCGCGCCGACTTCTTCGTGGTCAACGTCCCCGACGGGGAAGACCTCATCGCCGACGATCCATTCTTCTTGTACCTGCCCATGCGCAGGGGCTGGGTCGAGTCGACGAGCGTCCTCACGAAGAACGGGCTCGACCACTACCAGAAGGCGGGAGCTCGCTTCTTTCTGAACTACAACACGACCGAGCTTCCCGAAGAGGCAACCCTCACGAAGCTCGCCTCGGCGCCGTACTTCCGCCTCTACTGTCTCGACCCCAAGGGCTGCGAACCGATTCGCTAGCCACGGGACACCGGTGACTCACGGGGAATAGAGAACGATCGTCGGTGTCTCGCTCACGTCGAGAGTGACGCCTCCGCTGGCGACCGTGAGCGGCGTCGCCACGCCGTTTTGCTGCTGATCTGCCAGCGCGACTGACGTCGCCGAGCCTGCTCCTGCGGGCAGCGAGAGGGAGTAGCCCGTGTGAACCGTCGCGTTGCTCGTCGGTGCCCACACGACGAGGGCGCCGCCCGGGGCCTTCGTATCCTTGAACTGATAAATCATCACATCCGAGGCTCCCGAGGTCACGGACCCGCTGTAGACCATCGTCAGCAAGCGCGCACGGAAGGTCGCGAGGAAGTACCACGCCGCCTTCGGCGTCCCGCTCGGGTGCGGGAGAAGCCCACACGTGGCGAACTGCGTGTTGCAGGCGGCTGCCGGCGGCGTGCAGGTGTCATCGAGCTCGAACAGGGTCGCGCGCTCGATGCCGGCCGCAAGGCCCGCCAGGAGCTCCCGAACGAGCCATTGCCCCTGCACGATGAACGCGCTGCTCGAACCAAGGGCCGGCGCATGCAACGGCGAGGCGGCGAATGTGTCATACCCGAACTCCGTCCACCAGACGGGCAGACCGGGCAAGTGCTGGTCGCGATAGGCGACGATTGCAGCCAGCTTTGCCTGCACGCCGTCGGCCTCGGGGCTGAGGGCCGGGGCCGGGGCACCGGGACCGAAGCTATAGTAATGAACGTTGATCACGTCGGCAGGGAAGCTCCCGCCACGATTCGTGGCAGACCACGTGCGCGCCGCGTCGAGAAACGTTGTGATCGAGGTGACCCAGGTCTGACCGCCGCCATAGGCGCCCGAGAGCCCGCCCATGACGAGCTTGGCGTTCGGGTCGGCGTTCTTGATGCCGATCGTGGTGCCGAGACGCTTCTGGTCTCCGTCATAGTCGGCGCTTGCCATCGCGGCGAAAACGTCTCCCGTGAACCCGGAGACGTTGTCTTCCTCGTTGAAGTCTTCGTAGTAGGTGACGGTTCCCGCGCCGCTCACGGCTGTCTGGCCCGCATAGAGCTTGAGCTGGTTGGCGGGAACGACCGTCGAGCCCCACCGGGCCGCGATCTGGAACATGGTATCGCCGTGCGCGATGTACGACGTTGCGGCGGTGGGGCTACCCACAGCAGGGGGAAGGGCGCCATCGCCGACCCACGACGCCCCACCCTGGACTGCGGGAAAACCGCTGACGCCCTGAGCCTTCAGCCCCGCGAAGAACGAATCCCAGTCCCACCCGAAACTCGTGAGGTCGGGGGTGTAGAGCGTCTGAGGATAGGGCTGGTCACTGTCGTTGTTCCCGAGCCATCCCCAGTTGTGATACTCGCGCACGTTTCCAATCGGCGCGAGATTGGCCACTGTGTCGGTGATGAGCGCGTTGACGCCCATGAAGAACCCGACGGTCGTTCCCGTGACCGCACCGGCATCCGAGGGCGCGCCGACGTCATGCGTGGTGGTGCCGGTGTCCGCGATTCCGCCCCCGCCGTCCTTGACGGGTGTGCCTGAATCCACGCGCTTGTGCCCACTATCCCGCGTCCCAGCCTCGGGGGACGGCGAGCCTCCGTCACCGGCTTGCGAGGCTGAATGCGTGCCGCAGTGGACCAGCGACACCGTCAGAGCCGCCACGGCCGTCCTGCATTTCGACATGAGGGAAAGGTATCACGGCCCCCTCACCCCCGCATGGCGGCGATCGGCGAGACCCGGGCCGCCCTCACCGCGGGGAAGAACCCGCCGAGGAGCCCCATCATCAGCGCGAGCCCAAGCGACGTGAGCATGATGTTGACGGTCGGTTCGAAGCCAAATACGATTTCCGACCAGCTCGCGAAGTTCAGCATGGAGAAATGGACGAAACCCATCGCCAGCGACGCAACGGTGCCAATCGCTCCGCCGATGAGCGCAAGGAGGATCGCCTCCAGCAGAAACGAGAAGAGGATGCTTCCCCGCGAGAACCCCAGCGCGCGCAAAGTCCCGATCTCGCGCTGGCGATTCGCTACCGCGGCGTACATCGTGATGGTCGCGCCAATCATTGCGCCGAGGGCGAAGAAGATCGAGATGAGCGTCCCCATGATGCCGATGAACAGGCTCGTCCCCTGCGACTGCTTCTCGAGGTAGTCACGCTCTCTCTGGGCGAGGTATCCGTACTGCTTCTCGCCCTCCATGGCCGCCTTGAAGACGTCGAATGCTGCGGCAGACGTGAGCCGGACGCGAACGGACGACACCCCCCCCTCACGACCGTAGGCCGCTCGAAGGGTATCGAGGTCTGCCCATACCTCGGACTCGTACGAAGAGCCCTGGTCGCTGAAGATGCCGACGACCTTGACCGGTCGGTTTTTTCGGAGATCGAAGGACTCATTGAGCCCGGTGCCTCGGAATCGGCCTCGAATCCGCTCTCCCACAATGACCTCGTCGCTTCCGGGCGACGCTTCTCGCCCCTCGACGATGTGCACGTGAGGCCGAAAGCGCAGCGCATCACTGGTGACTCCCCGGATCTGGACATTGGCCACGCCGGTTGCGCCGATCTTCTCCAGTGCTCCGACGACGATGACCTCGCCGACCCCCTCGGGCTTGCCTGCGGCATCGCGCTTCACGCCCGGTGCGCCGAGGATCGTGTTGACGCTCGCGACATCGAGCGCGCTTCCGAGCTCTGCATCGCTCCCCTTCCGGAGCACGATGGCCACGTCCTCCTGTCCGGAGACGCCAAGAGTCTTCTTGATGCCGGCCGAGAGCATGAGCGCCGAGGCGAGCACGAACACGACGAGTCCAACGCCGAGCGCCGTGGCAACGGTCGTCGTCTTGCGAACGGCGAGGCTGCGAAGGTTGTAGCGAATGGGAATCACGCGTCCCTCCTCAGTGCATCGACGACTCGAAGCCGCGAGGCCGTCAAGGCCGGAATGGCCGCGGCCGCGGCTCCGAGCGCGACGGTCAAGGCCAGCGCGGTCACGGTTACCGCAGGCGGTATCCGGAAGTACGGGAAGAACGTGCCCATATTTTCCTCCAGCCAGCGACCGATTCCGATCTCCACGAACGGATAAGCCACGATCACCCCGACGACTCCCCCGGTCAGGGCGATGGTCACTGCCTCGCCAAATACGAAGATGGC
>Ga0302279_10006222_pt1 | contig 12809 bp, 13 predicted proteins | sample III_Bog_N3_3_FD_194541 | JGI IMG/M metagenome (GOLD analysis project Ga0302279, IMG submission 194541) | Peat permafrost microbial communities from Stordalen Mire near Abisko, Sweden - III_Bog_N3_3 | ecosystem: Environmental > Terrestrial > Soil > Wetlands > Peat | place: Sweden: Abisko...
GCCTGGCGGATACGGTCCATGTCCCGGGCGGTGGCCACCGTGTCGACCTCGGGGGTGAGCGCGGGAGCCGCCGCCTGACATGCAGGGGGGATCCCGGCGAACACCTTCGTCCCCGGCAGCGGCGCACCTGGCGCCGCCGGTACGGGCAGCGCGCTGGTGACACCGGCCAGGCTCGTGCCGCACTGGAGCGGGTCGCTGGCGCCGGTCCCACGCGGGTCGAAGCTCACGACGTCGAAGGAGGCGCGGACCGACGCAGGCAGGAGTGGGTACTCGATCGGGAGGATCTGGTTGCCGCTCTCACCCGGTCCTCCGGGATTCACCAGAAGCGTGCGGCCTCCCGGATCCGTCCCGGTCGCCGGGATCCGGCTGACGGCGATCTGGATCGAGCCGGCCGCGGGGTGGTCGTAGTCCAGCGGGACCGGGACGGTGCCGCACTGCACGTTCGCATGGGTGGGACAGGTACTCCAGACGATCGGGGGCGGGGGGGCCACGGCCGGGAGCGACGTGGACGTCGTGGTCGACGGTGGCCGGGTTGTCGACGTGGCGGACGTGGCCGATCCGCAGCCGGCGAGGACGGCTGCGACGACGACGAGGAGGCCCAGCCCCGAGCGGAACGGCCGCTTACCGGCACGCGAAGCTCGGGAGCGGCGGGGTCTGCCCATGGGCCGAGACGGTACCAGCGGGTAGGCCCGAGGGGGCCTGATGCTGGCCTCGGTGAGCGCACGTCCCACCGAGCGCCTAGGGTAGTGCCCACATAGGCCCTATCACGCGGGTCCATGTAGGTAGGGCTTCAAAGTGGATCCCCGCGTTTTCGTGCGTGAATTTCAAGGAGACTCAGTTATGGGTGTAGGTGCAGTCAAGTGGTTCAACGCCGAAAAGGGCTTCGGATTCATTACTCCTGACGGCGGCGGGGATGACCTCTTCGTCCACCAGTCGGAGATCCAGATGGAGGGCTTCCGCGACCTCGCGGAGGGCCAGCGTGTGGAGTTCGAGACCAAGCAGGGCCAGAAGGGCCTGCAGGCCAGCCAGGTCCGCAAGATCTGAGTACACGCTGTCGGACTCCGGTCCGACGGAGTCGCCGGTTCGCCGGCGTCCCCGTCGGACCGGGCCAGCAGCGGTCGGCGACACCGGAGGCCCTTGTGGCCTCCGGTGTGGCAATTCAGGGCCCGGACGGGTCTGTAATTCAGGGCCCGGACGGGTCTGTAATTCAGGGCCCGGACGGGCCCTCGTAGAGTTCGACGGTGTTGCCGGCGGGGTCGGCGACGAACGCCTGGCGCCCGTCGCCGACCGGCACCGGCCCGTCGACGGTGAGGCCCCGGGCCCGCAACTCGGCCACGGCCGCGTCGAGGTTTCCCACCCCGATGGCGAAGTGCTGGCCGAGCGCAGGGGGCGCCGCCGCCTCGAGCAGGTGCACCTGGTTGCTGCCGAAGTCGATCCATGCGCCGCCGAAGCCGAAGTCGGGCCGGTCGGCGCGGACGGTGCCGCCCAGCACATCGGTGTAGAAGGCGGTCGCCACGGCGACGTCGGGAACGTTGATCGAGACATGGTGGACGGCGAGCGGCTGCATGGGACGAGTCTGCCAACTCCGACGATCCGCCGCCCGCCGTCCTAACATCCGGGAATGTCCGCACTGCGCGCTCGCGCCCCCCTGGGCCTGGCCGGCGTCTTCGTCGCCACCGGTGCCCTGCACTTCGTCCGACCGGCGTTCTTCGACGGACTGATGCCCCGGGTGCTCCCGTCCCGGCTCCACCGGCCCCTGATCTACGGGAGCGGCGTGGTCGAGCTGGCCTGTGCCTACGGCCTGGTGCGTCGGGCCCGTTGGGCCGGTCCGGCGTCGACCGCGCTGCTGCTGGCGGTGTGGCCGGCCAACCTCCAGATGGCACTCGATGCGGGCACCGGACGCCATCCGGGTGGCATGGACTCCCCACTGGTGGCCTGGGGCAGGATGCCGTTGCAGCTGCCGATGCTGTGGGCCGCGCGCGAAGTCACCCGCCAGCCGACCGGACGACGCTCGCCCGACCTACCGGTCTGAGACGACCGGACCCCGGACGCGGCCGGACCCCGGCCGACGGGTGTCGGCCGGGGTCCGGGTCGTGCCTCCTGCTGTGAGTGGCGGAGAGGTACGGCGATGATCCGGCTACCAGCTACCGCAGCCGTCCTGATCGGGCGGCGAATACTGAATCCGCTCGGCGACCATGATCTGCTGGTCCTCGGTGGCCATCGCCCCTTCGGGCGCGTACTGCTGGCCGCCGTAGTTGTCCCAGTTGGCCCGGGTGATCCCGAGACCACCGCTGAAGCGCGAACCGTCGGACGCCCAGTTGCCGCCCTCCTCGCACATGGCCACCCGCTCCCACGCGGCCCGCTGGGCCGGGGTGACGGTGTCGGTCACGACAGGAGCCGGAGCCACGACGGGCGGTGGCGGGATGACGGGTGTCACCTCTTTGACGCCGACCGGGTGGCCGGACAGCAGGTCGATGCCCAGCACGAAGGCGCTCTGGGCGGCGGCCGGCGTCGAGGCAACCGGGTTGACGATGGCAGTGAGTTGGTCCCGGTGACGGGCGGTCGCCGGTTTCAGCGGCCGGGTGGCTGCATGTGCCGGCTGCACGGAGACAGCCTGGGACAGCAGTGTGACGGTGATGAGTGCGATCGAGATGATCGCCACGAGTGCAATGCGGGTCCGCATGGCACCTCCCTTCGTAGGGCGCACGATGGCGCCTTCCTCTGATTGGTGTTGGCGGGCAACGGCCAGTGCATGCGGTCCCCGGACGACGAGCGGGCAGGCTCCGTTCGTCCTGGCGTAACGCCTCAGGGTGTGCGGCCGGTGTTGTTATGCCCAGGATTGCGTCGTGGGGACATCACTCATTTCTCGAAGACTCGCACGTTGCTTTTGCATCGTGCCGCATCCTGCTCCCGGGGTGTGACAGAACCCGACCGAATGTTCAGTGGGCCCGTCCCGTTCCTCCGTCCGGAGCTGAGTGTCCAGCCGAGCGACGGGGGTTGCATATGAGCATGCGACCACGTAGGTAGGAGTGCGTTGCGAGAAGTGTAGCGGGTAGCGGCGGGCGATTGGGCCACTTTGTCAATTATCGCCTCTGAACTGGCATTCTACCGAGAAAACGTTGCCAGCCTCACGGTGCGAGAGGCGAAAATCACCGTGGGTAGTCGTGCTCGCTTTTTCGATCATTTTGGGTGACTCGGATCAAATTGATTCTGTCGGAGTGATATATGACGAATAGGACAACGGAAAATTGTCAATTCCGAGGGCTTGCTGAGTGATACTGGACATCATTCTGGCCGATACGTGCTGGTGGCAAGGGCCGTGCAGGTCCGGTCGGTGACGACGGAATTGGCGGTTCGCAGGGTGTGGATTACTTCTGGCGGAGTCGGAGGGCCGGGACCAGGGGGCCGAAGGTCCCCGCCCGGAGGCACCCGATCCAGACGCCGGTGCCGTAGGCGATGTCGTCGGCCACCGACGCCGCCACCCACCGGGGCAGGTCGAGGTCGGGTCGGCGACGCACCCACTCCACCACCGGGGGGACCACCACCAGGGCGAACGCGGCTCTACGGGCACGGCGACCCCGGGTCGCGAGGGCGACCAGACCGGGTGCGGCCAGCATGGTGGCCGCCCGTCCCATTCCGAACACGCTCCACCCGGCCCCCCGGGCGCTCCAGGAGACGGCCTGGCGGGTGGGGACGCCGAGATCACGGACCGCCCGGTCGAGCAACGCCGCCGACACCGAGACCGCCGCCACGGCTGCCAGCGGCCGGCCCGCCAGGGCGGACAGCGCCGCCACGGTCGGCAGCGGACGCAGTTCCACGGGAGCGAGCCGTCCCGGATGGCGCACGGCCAACGGTCCCGCAGACGTGCCGTACCGGAGCCTGCGGGCCAGCAGCGCGACCCAGTCCCGGGGCTCGTCGTGGGACACGGTCACTTCGGGCTGGTACCGCACCCGCCAGCCGGCGTCGACCAGGCGCCACACCAGGTCGACGTCCTCCCCCACCCGCAGCGCGGTGTCGAAACCTCCCGTCGCCACGACCGCCGCACGCCGGACGACCAGGGCCGCGGTCGGGACGTACCGGATCGCCCGATCGGGCCCGACCTCGCCCTCGTCGGATCCGAGATCGAGTGGCGAGTGCGCGCGCTGGAACCGGTCGATCGCCCGGGAGTCCCGCGGACCGGGCGCGTGGGCCGGTCGGACCCGGGGAGCGACGGCACCGACCTCGGGATCCTCGAACTGCCAGACGATGTCGGCCAGCCAGTCGGGTTCCACGGTGCAGTCACTGTCGACGAACGCGACGAGCTCGCTCGTCGTCACCGACAGGCCGTCGGTCCGGGCGGCTGCGGGTCCCCCGTTGGTCCCACGCCGCACGAGGCGGGCACCGTGGAGCGTGCACACACGGGCCACGGCCCCGGCGTCCCGTGAGGCGTCGTCGACCACCACCACCTCGACGTCGGATCCGAGCGAGGCCAGGCACCGGTCGAGCGCGTCGCTCCGGTCGTGGACGGGTACGACCACAGCTATGGAGCGGGAGGTGGCCGGCACCGGTCCCGGCCGGGGATGGGCCATGCCGGCCTCGACCAGTCGACCGGCCAACGTGGCGAGGGCATCCACCCCCGCACCGTCCCGGACGACGGCGTCCAGGGCGTCCGCCCCCTGTGCGGTCAGCGTGATCACCCGTCCGGGGTGGCCACCGGCCAGGACGGTGCCGTCACGGAACCGCAGCAGCCGGCGGTCGAGGGACAGTCCGGTGCCGGGCGGCAGAGCCCCCATCAGTGGCGGATCACACCGGGGAGGATCACAAGCTGAGGCCGCCGTCGACCGGGATGACGGCTCCGGTCAGCGCGCTGGAGTCCTCGCCGGCGAGCCACACGAGTGCGGCGGCCACCTCGGCGGGGGAGAGCAGGCGGCCGACGGCCTGCTGGTCGGCGAACGTCGCCGTCCCGGTGAGATCGTAGAGCCGCGCGCTCTCGACGAGCATGGCCGTGTCGGTGGATCCCGGGGAGACGGCATTGGCCGTGACACCGGTGCCGGCGAGGTCCACGGCCAGTCCCCGGACCAGTCCGGCGACGCCGGCTTTGGCCGCGCCGTAGGCGGCCAGACCGGGGAGCCCTTTCGTGGCGGCCGCCGAGGCCACCGCCAGGAACCGTCCCTGGCGCGGTGCGGGACGCCGCAGCAGTGCCGGCACCCCCACCCGCGCGGCGGTGATCGGGCCACCCAGGTCGATGTCGACCACGGCGCGCAATTGCTCGTCGGGCATCTCCCACAGCGGCGTCCCGCCCGCGATCACGCCGGCAACGGCCACCATGGCGTCCAGGCCGCCGAAGCGCTCCTCGGCCAGTGCCACCGCCACCCCGAGACCGACCGGATCGGTGGTGTCGGCCACGTGGGCGATGACCGTCCCGTCGCCGAAGGCGGCGGCCGTCGCCACCACGGCGTCCAGTTCGTCACCGGTGCCCAGTGGGTACGGCACCCGGGGATCGTCGCCGGCCCGGTCGACCGCCACGACCGACCATCCTGCGGCGGCGAGACCCCGCACGGTGGCCGCACCGATGCCCCGGGCGGCTCCGGTGACCACTGCGACTCGGTTCATGTCCGCACCCCGTCCGTCGTTCCGTTGCCGACCGTAGTGTCCCCGCCCGGTCGATCGCCGCCGGCGTCGGCGCCGAGGCGCAGCGACGTGACGGTGGCGGCCAGGTCGCCCGCCGCAGCGGTGACCAGGTCCCGTCCTTCGATGCCACCGGCACCGCTTGGATCACCGAGCACGCCGTTCGGACTCACTGATCGCACCCCGCCCTCCTGCAGGAGCGGGAGCAGCACGTCGAGGGGACGGGTGTCGCCCGGGACGGCCTCCCGTCGCCGCACCCGGTCCGGGTCGAGTGCCAGCATGACCGACGTCTCGGTGCGTCCGGCGTGGAGGTCCCCACCCCAGCCCGGCCACCATCCTGTGACCGGGCGCCCCTCGGCGGCGAGCCGGTCGAGGGCGCGTCGCAACGGCGCGGCGTTGCCGCCGTGGGCACAGGCGAACACGACATGGCCGAAGGTGGTGACGGCCGACCGACCCAACTCGGTCAGGAGGTGCTCGGTGGCCTCCTGGCCGATGGAGAGCGTCCCGGCGAAGCCGTCGTGCTCGCCGCTCGAGCCGTAGGCCACCAGGGGAGCCACGACCAGCAGGGGGTCGAGTGCGGCGGCGGCCTCCACCACGGCGACGGCGATGTCGCCGTCCGTCGACACGGGCAGGTGGGGTCCGTGCTGCTCGGTGGCGCCGATGGGCACCACCAGCACCGCGCCCGCCACCGCCAGGGCGGCGACCTCGGGCCAGGCCATGTCGGCCAACCGGGTCATGGCGCGGCACGCTCCGGCACCCCGTCGTCCAGGTAGCCGTGGCGGGACAGGAACGCGAGCAGCACATCGGCCGCCTCGGCGGCGTCGGCCGGCTGGACCACGGTCGGCGGATCGTGGGCCACGAGGGCCCCGGTCAGGTCCAGCAGCCGCAACCGGGGGTCGGACTGGCGGGGTGCGGGGAGCACCCGGGTCCGTGGCCGGTACGCCGTGGTGCGCCCGACGTGGATCATCCCCGGTTCATCAGCCACGGCCACCACCGGAGACCGGTCGACGGTCAACCCGGAAGCCGACAGGGCGCCGGCCAGCGACGCCCGGCGCAGTCGGATCCCGGCCCCCTCGACCGAGCAGACCGCAGGGAGTGGCACCCGCAGCCGTTCGCGCCATCCGGCGTCGAGTCGACGGGTGGCGATCACCGAGTGGCCATCGGGTCCGGCGGCCAGGTCCACCAGGCCGAGGGCCTGGGCGGCGCCGAGCTCGTGGGCCAGATAGGCGGGGAGGGCGCCGGTGCCGCGGTCGACGGACCGGTCACCGCAGACCACCAGCGACGGCGCGCCGAGCGGCGCGAGCGCCGCGGCCAGGGCCCGGGCCACCCTTCGCTCGTCGGCGGCCAGCTCCTCGTCGTAGCGACGGCCGTCGCCCCCGTCGTCGGTCGGGACCCGCAGGACGGTGGCGCCCGTGGCCGCCACGTCGCGCAGCACCGGGTCGACCGATGCGGGGCCGACGCACAGTGCCACCAGCCGCCCCGACCAGGTGTCGGCCATCCGCAACGCGTACTCGAGCGCGGCGGCATCGGCCGGGGACAACCCGACTCCGAAGCGGTCGCGCGAGACGGTGCCGTCGAGCGGGTCCACGGTAGGCCGCAGGTCGGTGATCCGCAGGCAGGCGACGATCAGCGGTGCCTCCGTCGGTTCCGGCGGGATCCCGGCAGGGGAGTTCGGGTCGACGGTCATCCGTGATGGAAGACGACGCCGTGGCCGCCGTCGGGGTAGGTCCAGGACAGGGCACCTGCTTCGTTGCAGACCATGTAGCAGGTCCCGCACTCGAAGCACTCCTCATAGTTGAAGAGGATGCCGCCGTCGGCGGTCGGAGCGAAGAGGTTGGCCGGACAGGCGGTCACGCAGGCCTTGGTGGTGCACGAGCGGCAGACGTCGGCGTCCACGGTGATGTGGGCGCGGGCGCCGACCCGGAAGTCGACGGTGGCCATGCGCTCCTCGAAGGAGATCCCGTCCCATCGACCCGCCCCCGGGGTCACGCTCATCCGAAGATCCTCATGCCGCGCACGGTGTCGGCGGCCAGTTCGCGCAGTTTGACCCCGTGGCGGGCGGCCACGTCGCGTGTGATCCGCAGGCCACCGGCCTTCGGGACGGGGTTGGTCACGGTGAACATCCCTTCGGCGAGGTCACACAGCAGCCCCGGGTAGCGCTGTTGGACCCGCTCGGACAGCACCAGCGCCGGGGCCTTGCGGAGGCGCTTGTGGTCGGCGAGCACGAACTGACCCTCGAGGTCCGCCCGGTAGGAGGCGAGCCCGAGGGCCGAACAGTCGCCGGCACGCAGCGCCCGGTCGGCGGCCCGTCCGGCGGCGTACCCCGACCCGATGGCGAAATTGACCCCCTCCAGCCACAGGCCGGCGGCCAGGGTCATGGCGCCCGCATCCCCGGCGATGAGCAGGCCGTCGGCGGCCAGCGCCGGCATGGTGTCGAAGCCGCCCTCGGGGATCAGGTGGGCGCCGTACTCGCGCAGTGAGGATCCGCGCAACAGCGGGGCGATCGACGGGTGGGCCTTCAGATCGGCGATCAGTGCCTCGGGACGGACACCGGACTCCGCCAGCTGCGGTAGGGCCACCACCACCCCGATGCTCACGGTGTCGGCGTTGGTGTAGAGGAACCCACCACCGGGGATGCCCCGGGTGCATCCGAGGATCTCCATGTCCACGCCCTCGTGGTCCTGGACCCCGAACCGCTCGTTGATGGCCCCGGCGGGGAGGTCGAGCACCTCCTTGACGCCGAGGGTGTGGTGGGAGGCCTGGGCCCGGGGCAGCAGTCCGGCCTCCTTGGCCAGGAACGAGTTGACCCCGTCACAGGCGATGACCACGGGGGCGTGGAGCTCGGCACCGTCGCGGTCGGTGCGCACCCCGACCACCCGTCCGACGCCGTCCCGCACCAGCCCGGTGGCCACGGTGGACGTGACCAGGACGGCACCGGCTCCGGTGGCCTTGTCGGCCAGCCAGGCATCGAAGCGGGACCGCAGGGTGGTCATGCCGTTGTAGGGCGCACTGCCCCAGGCATCGGAACGGAAGTCGACCGACAGCGACTGGGTGCCGGTCATCATCATGGTCGACCGGCGGACGATCCACCGTTCGACGGGGACCTCCTCCCACCAGCGCTCCACGATGTCGTCGAGGACCCGGCCGTAGACCACACCGCCGTAGACGTTCTTCGATCCGGGGAACGGCCCCCGTTCGACGAGTACCACCGAACGCCCGGCACGGGCCAGGGCCAGGGCCGCCGACGATCCGGCGGGACCGGCTCCGACCACCACGGCATCGAACGCCGTCCGCTCAGCCACGGGCCACCTCCGGTGCCGGCGTGCCGGCGCCGTCGCCCCGGGCGACGCCGAGTCGCTCGGCCAGCTCGTCCAACAACGCGCCGGCATCGGTCACCAGGCCGAGGTCGGCCATGGCGGTCATGGGGCACGACGGGTCGATGTTGACGCTGACCACGTGGCGTGGCGCCCCCAGCCCGCCCGTGTGCTGGGCGGCACCGGACACACCGAGCGCCACATAGAGGTCGGGGTCGACGGTCACCCCGGTGGTCCCGATCTGACGTTCGTACCCGGTCCAGCCGGCGTCGGTGGCCACCCGGGTCGCCCCGGCCGATCCCCCCAGGGCGGCGGCCACCGTGGTGAGGAGGGTGAACCGCTCGGTGGCGTGCCGGTCGTCGAGTCCGGCCACCAGTCCGGCACCGCCGGCCAACACCCGGGTGGCATCGACGAGGTCCATGGTGTGGAGATCCGGTGCCAGGAGCTCGAGCAGTTCGGGCTCGGCCGGGTCGTCATCGTCGGCCGCCAGGACCAGCGCCTCGACGACCGCATCCGACGGGGCGCCGACACCGTGGGCGTCCCCGCGCCCGCCGACCACCAGGGTGACGATGGCCGGGCCGACCACGTCGACGGGGACCAGCACCCGGTCGTCGACCCGGGCCACCGTGGTCCACACGCCCGGTGTCCCGTCGTCGCCGTCACCGGCGTCAGCCGTGAGCGCCCGTGCCACCAACGGGCGACCGGTGGCCGCGGCCAGTCGGGGTGCCAGGTCCCGTCCGTCGGGCGACGCGGGCAGGACCACCAGTGCCTCGGGCGCCACCACCGGAGCGAGCGCCCGGGCCAGCGCCCCGGGCCGGAACCCGGGTCCTGTCTCCGCCCAGCGGGCGTGGACCACTCCGGTCAGACACCGGGCCGCCTGTTCGGTTCCGGTCCCGACCACGATGACCCGGCCGTCGGCCTCGGCCACGGCCTCGGCCGCCCCGACCGGGAGCCGGCCGTCCCGGGCGACCACGACGGCGACGGAGCCGACCCTGCCCGACGTCACAGCGCCACCGCCACCCGGTTGCCCTCGATCACCGCAGCGTGCGCCCGTCGGGGGGCCAGGCAGTCACCGATCCGGTGGACCTCGAAGGGAGCCCCGTCGAGCGCCCGCCACAGGTCGTCCTCGGCCTGTTGGTGCACGCTGCACACCACCCAGTCACAGCGGCGGGGACGGTCGGTGCCGGTCGGGTGGTGCTGGAGTTCGAGGACCAGGTCGTCCGAACCGTCGTCGGCCCGACCGAGGCCCATCGGGACCAGGTCCACGCTCTGGACGATCCCCTTGGCGTGGGCCTTCACGTTCCAGGTCTCCAGATCGAGGGTGATCCCCAGGTCCTGGGCCACCACCATGCCGTTGGTCACGATCTCCACCGTGCAGCCGCGGTCGGCCAGCAGTTCGGCGGTCGAGGTCGCCTGGTGGAACCCGAGTTCGTCGACCACCACCACGCGCCCCGCTGGATGGGCCCGACCCTCCAGGACGTCCCGCACGTCCACGACCCGGGGTTCGTCGCCCGCCCACCACGGGCGTGCGGGGCGGGCACCGGTGGCCACGATCACCGCGTCCGGCGACTCGGCCCGGACCAGTTCGGCGGTGGCCTCGACCCCGGTGCGTACCTCCACGCCCTCACGACGGGCCGCCACGATCAGGTTGCGGGCGATGTCGAAGAACTCGGCCCGGCTGGGCACCGATGCCGCCACGTGGGCCTGGCCTCCCAGCCGGTCCTGGCGCTCGAAGAGCACGACCCGGTGGCCGCGTCCGGCGGCGCTGACCGCGGCCTGGAGCCCACCGGGTCCTCCGCCGACCACCACCACCTTGCGCCGTCGCCGCGGTCGGGGCACGATCGCCGACTCCTTCCCGGTGTGGGGGTTCTCGATACACCCCAGCCAGCGGTTGAGACCCATCCGGCCGACGCACTCCTGATTGCACGAGAGGCAGGTGCGGATGTCGGTGCCGTGTCCCGAGCGCGCCTTGGCCGCGAAGTCCGGGTCGGCGATCTGGCCCCGCACCACACCGACCAGGTCGCAGAGGCCGTCAGCCAACGCCCGGTCGGCCTGCAGCGGGTCCTTGAAGCGACCCACCCCCACCACCGGCAGGTCGACGGCGGCACGGATGGCGCTCGGGATGAAGAGTGCGTAGCCGGGCGGGATCTGCATGCTGGCCTCGATCATGTAGAGGGTGGCGGTGGCCACCCCGATCGAGGTGTTGATGTAGTCGACCTGACCGGTGGCCTCGACCATCCGGGCGATGTCGACGGCATCGTCGATCCCGGTGCCGCCTTCGATCAGCTCGTCGCCGCAGATGCGTACACCGAGCGCCCGCTGCGACCCGATGGTCGAGCGCACGGCATCGACGATCTCGAGCAGGAGGCGGGCCCGGTCGGCCAGTGAGCCGCCGTACTCGTCCGTGCGCCGGTTGGTGGCGGGGGAGAGGAAGCCCCGGACGATGGACGAGTGCGAGCACTGGAGCTCGATGCCGTCGAAGCCGCCGGCCGCGCAGTGGGCGGCCACGGTGGCGTACCCGTCGACGATCTCGGCGATCTCGTGGTGCTCGACCGCCTTCGGCACCTCGCGGAACAACGGGTCGGGTACCGCGCTGGGCGCCCAGACCGGGAGCCGGGAGTACATCGAGGAGGCCTGGCCCCCGTTGTGGTTGATCTGGGCGAAGATCGGCACGTCGTGGGCGTGGACGGCATCGGTGATCCGACGGTAGCCGTCCACCACTTCGGGGTGGAACCCGTGGATCAGTTTCTCGTAGGGCCAGTCGGTGGGGTGGGTCGAGTGCTCTTCGGTGATGATCAGCCCCGCACCGCCACGTGCACGCGCCGCATAGTACGCGGCGTGCTGTTCGGTCGGGAGTCCGTCGGTGGCGTAGTTGGTGAGGTGCGCCGAGAACACCACGCGGTTGGCCACGGTCACCGGGCCGAGGCGCAGCGGGGTGAAGAGATGCCGGTACCGGCCCGAGGAGCTCACCGGGCGGACGCACCGGCATCGACGGTCAGGGTCAGCCCGGTCACGTAGCGGGACTCGTCGGAGGCGAGGAACAACACCGCGTCCGAGATGTCGTCGGACTGGATCAGGTCGACCGGCAGCGAGTTGAGGAACAGGGAGCCGACGTCGGGGCTGGCCTCGATCCGCTCGGTCAGCCCGGTCATGCCGTTGAGCATGGGGGTGTCCACGCCGGTGGGATGGATCGAGTTGACCCGGACGTGCTTCGAGGCCAGCTCGTTGGACAGGCTGCGCATGATGCCGACCAGCCCGTGCTTGGAGGCGACGTACGGAGTGAGGAACGGCTGTCCCTTCAGGCCGGCCGTCGAGCTGATCAGGATCATCGAGCCGCCACCCGCCGCGAGCAGGTGGGGCGCGGCCGCCACACACGTGTTCCACACCCCGGTCAGGTTGACGCCGATCACGGTGTCCCACAGCTCGGGGGTGACCTCGTCCCATCGCTGGATCGAGCACACCCCGGCGTTGGCGATGGCGATGTCCAGGCCGCCGAGCGCGGCGGCACCCTCGGCGACCACCGCCGAGAGCGCAGCCGCGTCGCGCACGTCCACCATGGAGCTGGCAATGCGGCCACCGGCCTCCTCGACCAGTCGGACCGTTGTGGCCAGGTCGTCCGGGGTTGCCGTGTCGTAGTCGATGTTGGCGACCGGCGCGCAGATGTCCACGGCCACGATGTCCGCTCCCTCGGCGGCCAGGCGGACCGCGTGGCTACGACCCTGGCCGCGGGCCGCTCCCGTGACCAGCGCCACCTTTCCGGCCACCCGCCCGGTGGTGCGGTCGCCCCTGACCCGATCGTGGTCGCTCGTGCTCACGGTGTGGCTCCTGTCATGGTCGGTGCATGGGCGGCAGCTGCCGGCCCACAGATCTCGAGGGCCCGACGACGGC
>Ga0302279_10006223_pt1 | contig 12806 bp, 7 predicted proteins | sample III_Bog_N3_3_FD_194541 | JGI IMG/M metagenome (GOLD analysis project Ga0302279, IMG submission 194541) | Peat permafrost microbial communities from Stordalen Mire near Abisko, Sweden - III_Bog_N3_3 | ecosystem: Environmental > Terrestrial > Soil > Wetlands > Peat | place: Sweden: Abisko...
GGATGGCGCACGCATCCGGCAATCGCAATCGTCGGGCTTGTACTTCTTTGCGGCGGGACGGCGGTGGTGCTATCGCAACGCATTCAGCGCAGGATGATGCAGGTGCAGCGATTTTCCGCGGCGCTGGCCGCGGGCAATCTGGATGCGCGGGTGCAGCCCTCCGCGCCGGAGTTTGCCGTCATCGGCACGGAGCTGAATGCGGGCGTGCAGCGCGCGGCCAACCGCATCTACCAGATGCAGCAGAGCCGTCTGGAATTGGAATCGTGGCTGGATTCCATGCAGGAATCCGTGGTTGCAGTGGATGCCGGTGGGCGCATCCAGTGGAGTAATGACCGCATGCGCCGCATTGCCGGCGGCAATGTCCGCGTAGGCGACGCGCTGGTGCACACCCTGCGCGATCCGGAGGTACTGCACTGTGTTCGCGTGGCGCTGGAAGAGCGTTCCGCCTGCGAGCGCAAGACGCAGTCGCTCTCTCCCGGACGCAGCTTTGATATCACCGCCGCGCCCACGCCCGCGGGCGGAGCCGTGCTGGTGCTGCATGACATCACCCAGATTGAGCAGGTGGAACGCACCCAGCGCGACTTTGTGGCGAACGTCTCGCATGAGCTGCGCACGCCGCTCACCTCCATCTCAGGCTACGTGGAGACGGTGCTGGACCATGAGCCCGATCTCTCGCCGCAGGCGCAGGAGTTTCTGGGCATCATTCTGAAGAATGCGACGCGGATGAACCGGTTGATTGAAGATCTGCTGGCGCTGGCGCAGATCGAATCAGAGGAATCGAAGCTGCGCCCTGTTCCGGTGGCGGCAGCACAGCTGCTGGGAGACGCGGCAGAGTCTATGGGCTCGCTGCTGCACGATGCCGGGGTGGACCTGGTCTTTGGCCCGATGAGCGAAAAGCTGGTGTTGGCTGACCGCGACGCCGTGCACCAGGTGCTGACGAATCTGATTGAGAATGCGGTGAAGTACGGCGACGCCGGGACGATTGCGCAGGCGGCCATGTATGGCTTGAAGAATGGTTCACCCGAGCGTCCGCGGGTCGAGCTGAGCGCCGAGCGGGATGGCGAGATGGTGCGCTTCAGCGTGCGCGATTTCGGCGCCGGTATTCCTTCCGAGCACCTGGATCGTATCTTCGAGCGCTTCTATCGTGTTGATAAGGCAAGGTCGCGCGAGTCGGGCGGAACCGGGCTTGGGCTGGCCATCGCCAAGTACATTGTGACGGTGCATGGCGGCAGCATCCACGCGGAGAGCGAACTGGGGCATGGAAGCACCTTTATTTTCACGCTGCCGCTGGTCGAGGGCTCGCATTAGAGATGTTGAAAACAGGCAAGTTTAGCCGGATATTCATGGAAATTCACACTCTGTTCACATAAGGTATCTAGGCTGGAGCAGATTGAAAGAGCTTGTGAGCACAACGCCCCAAATGACTGATTCCTCTCGTATCCAGATGCCCCAGCTCGTCGTGAACGACCCCGGCCTCTCCGCCGATCCCGGTCCGCTTCAGGAGCAGCCGGATTCCGCTGTGCGGCAGTATCTGAAGAAGCGCAGCCCGGGTAAGTTCGCCGATGGAGCATTTGGTGTGACCATGCTGCTCTCGGCGTGCAGCATCTTTTTGATCGTCGCGCTGATCGTGTTCACGCTGGCGCATGGCTCCAAGCTTTCCATTCATGCGTTCGGCTGGAAGTTCTTCGTGACCAGCGCATGGGACCCGGTCAATGGAGACTTCGGCGCGCTTACGTTTATCTTCGGAACACTGGCCACTTCGCTGCTGGCGCTGTGCATCTCCGTGCCGCTGGCCATCGGCGTGGCGGTGTTCATTACGGAGATGTGCCCGGCGCGGCTGCGCACGCCAATCTCATTTCTGACGGAGCTTCTGGCGGCGATCCCGAGCGTGGTGTATGGCCTGTGGGCCCTCTTCATCCTGGTGCCGGTGATGCGCGATCAGCTTGGCCCCGCGCTGGCAAAGCTCTTCGGATGGACAGGGCTTTTCAGCGGCGACAACTTCGGACTCGGCATTCTGACGGCCAGCATCATTCTGGCCATTATGATCCTGCCGGTCATCTCGTCTATCACGCGCGATGTGATGCGCGCGGTGCCGGTGAACCAGCGCGAAGGCATGCTGGCGCTGGGCGCAACCCGGTGGGAGATGATTCGCACCGGTGTGCTGCGTAATGCGCGCATCGGGATTGTGGGCGCGGTGATTCTGGGGCTGGGGCGCGCTCTGGGCGAGACGATGGCCGTGACCATGGTCATCGGCAACCGGCCGGATATTGCGAAGTCACTCTTCGCGCCGGGATATACGCTGGCCAGCGTGGTGGCGGATGATCTGTACGTGAGTGCGCTGATTGAAATTGGGCTGGCGCTCTTCCTGGTCACGATCGTGGTGAATGCCATCGCCCGTCTGCTGGTGTGGGCGGTAACGCGCGGAACACCATCGAGGGTCGCATGATCGAACCGACCGCACAAACCAAGCTGGATGTGCTGCCCAGCCCGCCGCCGCTGCGCAACAGCCGCGTCAACACGCTGCATCGCATGTTTTTCGATCACCTGATCACGGGACTGGCGATTCTGAGCACGGTGCTGGTGATTGCGCCGCTGGTATCCATTCTGCTCTACCTGCTTTACAAGGGCGCAAGCTCGCTGAATCTGGCATTCTTCACGCACGTGCCTGCGCCTGTGGGCGAAGCGGGCGGCGGCATGGCGAACTCCATTCTGGGTTCGGGGATCATCCTTACGCTGGCCAGCGCGATGGGTATTCCGATTGGCATAGCCGCCGGTGTTTATCTGGCGGAGTATGGGCGCGGCAGCCATCTGGGCAATGCCGTGCGGTTTACGGCGGATGTGCTGAACGGTGTGCCGTCGATTGTGATGGGGCTGGCGATCTATGCGCTGATCGTGGTGCGGCAGGGGCACTTTTCCGCGCTCTCCGGCGGCGTGGCGCTGGGCATCATGATGATTCCCACGGTCACGCGCACGACGGAAGAGATGCTGATGACGGTGCCCCATGCGATTCGCGAGGCCGCGCTTGGACTGGGCGTGCCGCGCTGGCGGTCCATCATCTCGGTCAGCCTGCGCACCGCATCGCCCGGCATCATCACGGGGTGTATGCTCGCCTTTGCGCGCGTCGCAGGCGAGACGGCGCCGCTGCTGTTTACCGCATTCGGCAACCAGTTCTGGAGCGCGAACCTGAATCAGCCTATCGGCGCGCTGCCGCTGCAGATCTTTGTGTATGCAATTTCGCCTTATGATGAGTGGCATCGCCTGGCATGGGCCGGAGCGCTGGTGCTGATTATGCTGATCATGGTCTCGGTCACGCTGGTGCGGGTTGTGGCCGGGCGGGGCATCTTGAAAGGAAACCAATAGTGGGCGTCGGAATTCAGGTTGAAAATCTTAATGCGTGGTACGGATCGACGCATACCCTGCAGGATGTGACACTGCACATCCCGGCGAATCGCGCGACAGCGCTGATCGGGCCTTCCGGGTGCGGCAAATCCACGTTTGTGCGCTGCCTGAACCGCATGCACGAGACCAATCCGACGGCGCGCGTGACCGGCCAGGTAAAGATGGGCGACCTGGACATCTACAAGGATGCGTCGCCGGTGGAGATTCGCCGCCGCGTGGGCATGGTGTTTCAGCGGCCCAATCCGTTTCCCACGATGTCCATCTATGACAATGTGGCCAGCGGCCTGAAGCTGAACGGATTCCGTAACCGCCGCGTGCTGGATGAAGTGGTGGAGCGTTCGCTGCAGAACGCCGCGCTGTGGGATGAGGTAAAGGACGACCTGAAGAAGAAGTCTGGCGCCAGCCTCTCGGGCGGCCAGCAGCAGCGGCTCTGCATTGCGCGCGCGCTTGCGGTTGATCCCGAAGTTCTGCTGATGGACGAGCCCGCCTCGGCTCTGGACCCGATCTCCACGTCGAAGATTGAAGATCTCATCTTCCAGTTGAAGACGCAGTACACCATCGTGATTGTGACGCACAACATGCAGCAGGCGGCGCGCGTGGCCGAGGGTACCGGCTTCTTCCTGAACGGCAAGCTGGTGGAGTTCGACCAGACGCACAAGATATTTACCAATCCGCGCGACAAGCGCACGGAAGATTACATTACCGGGAGGTTCGGATGAGCCGCATACGGTTTCAGCAGAGCCTCGGCGATTTGAAAGAGAAGCTGCTTGTGATGGCGGGGCTGACGGAGCAGGCGATTCAGCGCGCGACCGAGGCGTACCGCACGCGCGATCTCTCGGTGGTGGAGCTGGTGCTGCAGGGCGAGCCCTCCATCAATCACCTGGAGCGCGAGATCGACCAGATGGCGCTGGACATGCTCGCCATGGAGCAGCCGACCGCGGTCGACCTGCGCTTCATCCTCTCCGTGATTCGCATCAATGCCGACCTGGAGCGGGTAGGCGATCAGGCCGTGAACATTGCCGTGCGCGTGCGCGAGATTCTGGCCTTCTCCAATGTGGATCTGCCGGTCGATATTCCGCGGCTGGCTCTGCTGTCTTCGGCCATGGTGCGCAAATCGCTGCAGGCATTCATTGAAGCCGATCCGCAGATGGCCGCGGATGTGCTGACCATGGACGACCGCGTGGACGAGATGAACAACGCTGCGTTCTATGCGCTGAGTACGCTCATCAAGAACCAGCCGGAGCTGACGCCGCAGGCACTGAACGCGATGATGATCGCGCGCAACCTGGAACGCGTGGGCGACCACGCGACCAACATCGCGGAGGATGTGATCTTCTGGGTGCGCGGCGCGGATGTGCGGCACCACGTGGTGACGCAGCCGGCAGAGCCGACGGAGACCTAGAGCGGTGAGTTAGAAGTTCACTTCATCTACTCTGTCATTCTGAGCGCAGCGAAGAATCTGCTTTTCAAAAAATTTTGACTGATGAGTATCTGTAAATGCTGCAAGAATTAATAACTCACCACGCTAGTTGCAATTTTGATTTCGATGTTGACAGTAGAGGGATAGAAAAAGCGGTCTCCGGGGCTTTAGAGGGTGCTGAAAAAGTCAGTCCTCTCCGGGAATAGTCCCTCAGCGGCTCAAGCCGCATTCGAGCGATTGAGGTTACGGCGGGACTGAAGTCCCGCCCTTTCAAAGCGACGACTTTTTCAGCATCCTCTAAAGCCCACTGCTCTTTGCTGGACTAACTTCCGTGGGGCTGAAGCCCCACTCCCCTCGGCTGAAGCCGGGGGCTTAATCCAGATAATCCGCCAATCCAGGCAATACGATTCTTCAGGCAAAGCTGGGTATTCCGGCAATCTGGATTGATCCAGTTCGCCAGCCGAAATCAACACTTGAAACAAAACAGCTCTAGGCTTCGGGTTCGTAGTCCCAGACCTTCAACTTCTCGCCCGCTTTGCGCAGAGGGTAGAACGCCGCCAGGCGAATGCCTTCCGCGGCAGTGAGGTTGTGCTGCTGCAGACGCGCGTAGGTCTCAAGCTGGCCGCGGTGCTTTTCGGATTCCACTGCGAAGAGCGCGGCATCGGCTTCGTCGAAGGCAGAGATCTTGAAGTCCACAATCCACAGATAATCTTCGCCGGGTTGCAGAGGAGCCGCGCCCGCGCGGAAGATGCGGTCCATGCGAAAGGTGGCGAGCGTGCCGCTCTCAGACCACGTGCTGATGGCCAGCTCGCTGACGGCCTGCGGATGATTCGCAAGCACCCACTGGCCGGTGGCGTCAGCGAGTGCAGCCTGCAGGGCGGTGAGCGTCTGCGCGGCGCGGTGATTCACCTCGGCGGGCGTGATGCCGAAGCTGCGCAGCATGGTCTGCATACCGGGCAGCCATCCAGGCAGCGCTGCGGCGAGCGCGGTGGCTGTTGCGCCGGCGGCAAACTCCTGCGCGATGCGCTCAAGATAAGCGTGGACGACGGTGCCCAGAGCGCGCGCGCTGACCGAGCCTTCAGCGCGCTGGTAGGCAGCCTGCGGCAGCGTCTCCGGCGCGGCGGCAAAGAGCAAAGGCGCGGGCAGCTGTTGGGTGAAGAGGTCTTGCGGATCGATATCCGATGGGATGCGGCGCATGGTGCGGCCGGGCGTTGCGGCTGCTGCCATGGCCATGGTGCTTGCTGCGGGTGCAGCTGCGAAGTGTGGTTCCGCGGCGGGCCATGCTGCATGCAGCAGAGAATTCTTGAATGGTGAGATGCCGCTCTTCGTTGCCACCGGCTGCGCGAACAGATGCAGGCTTTCGCGGGCGCGCGTGCTGGCCACGTAGAAGAGGCGGCGCAGTTCCAGACGCTGCGATTGCAGCCGCACACGGCCAAGATATTTGTGGACACTATCGCCCGCTGCGCCCGTTCGCGGAATGGGCGCGAAGAGCGCAGGCTTCTGCTGCTGTATCACGTCCTTCACATATTGCAGCAGTGGAGGCTTATCCTCAGCGCCTTTGCGGTGCAGCGCGGGCAGGATGACGACATCCCATTCCAGACCCTTCGCCTTGTGAATGGTGGAGATCTCCACATGAACGGCAGCAGTGCTCTCCGGCGAGCAGAGATCGTCAAGCCGCTCCTGCAGCAGCATCGCGTCCACGGTCTCGCCGCGTTCTTCACAGGCGGTGAGCAGCTCAAAGAATGCTTCGACATTGCTGCACTGATGCAGGGTCAGATAGAGCGGAGCACCGAGTGAGCGCCAGGCATTCTCAAGCCATTGCGCCATGGGAAGACGGCCCTGCTGAGCGGCGGATGCCTGCGTGATGGAGAGGATGCGGCCTGCGCGGGTGCGGCCATCGGCACTGAGCAGCGCAGCGCGCTCGGCGAGCAATTCCGGGAGGCAGCGTTTGCTCTGCTGGGGATCATCGCCGCCGGCGGCGGTATGCAGATCGTGCAGCGTGAGCCCGCACCACGGGGCGCGCAGCAGGGCGAGCCAGGCGACGCGATCGGCAGGATGCAGCAGGGCGCGCAGCAGCGAGAGCGCGTCCAGCACCTCCGGCTGCCGGCCCAGTGCGTCAATCTCCGTGGCGCGGTAGGCGATCCCGGCGCGGCGCAGTGCGTTGGCGATGTGGGCTGCGTGATTTTTTGCGCGGACAAGGATGGCGATGGGCGGCCGCTCCGTGGCGCTGGGCGCAACGCCGGCGATCTCCTGCCGCACGATGCGGACGATCTCTTCCGCTTCCGTGGTGGCCGCGTGCTGCTTGTCTTCCGCGCTGGAACCGCTGGGCAGCGAGTCAGTATGCCAGTGCAGACGCGGCTCGTTGGCATTGGCCGCCGCGCTGCGTCCCGGCTCCGCGAAGGTGTGAGCGGAATCATCCGCCGGGTGGATCTGGTGCGGACGGATGGCGGCGAAGTGCGTGTTCAGCGCAGCGACCAGCGTGGGGTGCGAGCGGAAGTTCGCGGTCAGCTTGAGGGATTCGAGCGCAATATCGCCGAGCCTGTTGCGGTAGATGGCGTTGGCGAACTGCTCCACGCAGGCCTGGCGGAAGAGATAGATGGACTGACGCGGATCGCCGACCAGAAAGACGGTCTGGCCCACGCCGTCCCAGCCCTGAGTGAGCAATTCGAGCAGCTTGTACTGCGAGAGCGAGGTGTCCTGCATCTCGTCAACCAGCAGATGGCGAATGGAGAGACCGAGCGCCGCGGCCAGCTCATCGCCGCCATGCTGCGATTCCAGCGCTTCGAGCGAGGCCATGCTGAGCTCAGAGAAATCACATTGCCCGCGCGCGGCAAACAGAATGCGCAGCCGCGCATGGGCATGACGCAGCACGCGGAAGAGCGCCTTGGCGACACTCCACTCCTCATCGGTGTAGCAGGGGGGCGGAATCTCGCTCAGAGCATTCAGCGCTTCCAGCAGCACGTCGTTGGTCTTCACGCGATGCAGCAGCGCAGTGTGCCGCTGCCGGGCGGGTGAACCGGCAGGGAAGCCCATGCGCGCGTCAATCGTCTTGCGCCACTGATTGCCGGTCAGCAGAATTCTGCTGAGGGCGCGCCACTGTTCGACGCACTGCACATCGCCGGTGGGCGGCGCGGACGTCTGCAGGCAGGCGCTGAGCGCATCAACAGCTTTGCCTTCGGTTGCAAGAGTGTGGGCGGCAGCATGGCCCAGCTCCGCGAGCTCCTGCAGATCGGCAGGATCGAGCGCATCGCGCACGGCATCCAGCGCGGCGACGACGATGCACTGCAGCTCGGCTTCCATGCGCGGGCGCAGCACGTGGTTCAGATGCTCCTCCGTCAGTTCATCGCCGGAGGGAATCAGCCGCGCCCACTGTTCGCGCTGGCCCAGCATGGAGGCGATCAGACGCGTGCAGTCGCTCAGGCGTCCGTCGCGATGCAGCAGAAGCGTGTGCAGAGCATCAGTGAGTACAGTATCGCTGCTGCCCAGATCTTCCAGCGTCTGCTGCGCCGCTTCCGCGTAGAGTGCGCGGCCATCATCCACCGGCTGCAATCTGCCGCCCAGGCCGGAGAGCACGGGCAGATGCCCGGCGATCTGGTGACAGAGAGAATCGATGGTGCGGATGTTCAGCGTCTGCGGCTGATCGAGAATGTGCCAGCCCAGCGCGGCGTCACGGGCGAGCACGGCCTGCGCATGGCGGCGCGTCGTCAACTCGAACGGCGCCAGCGTAGCTTCGTCGGCGGGCTGCGCGGCGCGGCGCAACGCCTGCAGCAGACGCTCGCGCATCTCGCCCGTGGCCTTGCGGGTAAAGGTGATGGCCATGACTTCTTCGGGCCGCTGCACTTCGCCTTCGGCCAGCAGGCGCAGGAAACGCTGGATGAGCAGGCCGGTCTTGCCTGAGCCCGCCGGTGCTTCAACGATAAACGAGGTGCGCACATCCAGCGCACGCTCGCGCGCATCGGCATCACGCAGAGGCATCGTGAGCAGGCTAGACATCGTCTGCCTCCTCATCGCCCGCAAAGCGGCCGGTCTCGTGAATGCGGCAGAAGGCAGTCTGCGCGCAATACTGGCAGGTGTTCTTGTCTTTCGGATTCACGGCGGCATGGCCCGCGGCAAAATCATGGGCGAGCGCGGTGAGAACTCTCTCCCATGCGGGCAGCTGCGCGGTGAAGCTGGAGCTGCTGCATTCCATCAGGTCCATCTTTCCAGCTTTCAGCTTCACCAGACCGATGCCGGTGACGGGGCGGTCTTCGGCCAGCACGGCGTAGAGCGGAAGCTGCGGCTCAGCGGGGCGTTCACCCTCCCACGGCTTGGCGGGGATATCGCCGGTCTTGTAATCCAGAATGATCTGGTTGGGCGCGGTGGTGAATTTGTCCGGCGCAATCTCAGCCTCATCGGTCAGCATGGCGTCAATGCGGTCGGCGCGGACGCTGACGCGCATGGGGCCGATCTGCAGGTCGTCGAGCCGCACTTCTGTGGCGATAACCTGGAACGCGGACCGTTTGAGCTCCTGCTGCAGCCATGCGGGCAGCAACTGCAGCAGCCACTCGCGCTGCACGCTGATGTAGCGGCGCTGCCATGGCGTAGACGCGGGCTGGGCGCGCAAGACGCGGTCAATAGAGGCGGTCAGCGCTTCCGTCTGCTGTTCCGGCGTCATGCTGCGCAGTGCGCGCTGGGTGCGGACGGCGTTCCAGAAGCCGGCCATCACTTCGTGAATGAGGTTGCCGCGCTCCGCAGAATCGAATCCGGCTTCAATGTCGTCGAGCGCAGCCGAGTTCAGACGGCGCTCAGCAAAGGCACGGAAGGGGCACAGCGCCTGCAGCTTCAGAATGGCAGCGCCGCCGTGAATGGTGGTCTGCGGCAGCGCGGGCAGCGCGGAATCATCCGTCGCGTCGGTGAGCGAGATGGCCGGGACGGGTGGTGCCGACTCCGGCTCGCTCTGCTGCCATTGCGCTGCATCGAACTCGCGCAGGCAGGTGGACGGGCGCTGCTCGCCTTCGCTGCCGCGCCGTGCAAAGCTGAATGTGACCTGCGGTGCGGAGCCGGCGATGCGCTGGGTGATGGCTCTGCAGTCATCCAGGGTGCGCGCAACGTCAGTGCCGGGCATGGAGAGATCGCGCTGCACGGTCCACGGAATGAACGGGTGCGTGGCGGCGGACGCGGGCCACTGCATGTCCGTCGCATTCAGAAACCACAGGCTATCGAAATCCGATCCGGCAGATTCCAGCGCGCCCAGAATCTGCACGGGTGCATCATGCGATTGCGGCGCGAAGAGCGTCTCTGCAGCGGTGCGCGTGAGCGTGGTGAGCGCGGTGGAGAAGGGAACCTGCTCGCCGGCGAAATCCAGCGTGGCGACCGTGTCCAGCATCTCCTGCCAGCGCTGGCGGAGCTGGAACTCGGTGGAGTTCAACGCGCGCTCATCGCCGCCCGGCCAGCCGGCCGCTGCCGGCAGCGCGGCGGCATGCTCCATCCACGCGCTGTAGCTCGCGAGCATGGCGGAACCAGCGCGGCGGCTCTGCGGAATTTCTTTCGCGGCGAGGAGCGTTTGCATCTTCGCGAGCTCGGCGTTGAGCATGGGCGGCAGACCGGAGCGCAGGACCCAGCTGAGCGAAATCTCCGGCTCCAGCAGCTTGGCGCGGCGCAGCTTCTGCTCGTCCCACTGCGCGCGCGCATAGCGTTCGCTCACGGCTCCGGCCAGATAGGGCGAGAGCAGCAGCGTGCTGACCTCTTCCATGGGCAGCGGAGCGATGGCCCAGCGCAGCAGCGCAAGCGCGGTGCGCGTCATGGCGATGCGGTCCAGCGTGAGGCCAAGGGAGAATTCAAAGGGCGGGCGAGCCGTGGCCCCGGCAAATTGCAGCTCCGGCGCAAGTTCGCTCAGCAGAATGCGTTCGAGCGGACGGCGCTGGCCTTCGAGATCGGGCAGAATCACTCCCAGGCGCGCAGTGGGATCTGCTTCCAGCCGGGCGCGCAGGGCGCGGGCGGTCATGCGCATCTCCGTGGCGGCGTCGGCCGCTTCCATCACGACGATCGCACTGGGAGCAGCATCGGTCTGCAGCCGTTCCACGATTATTTCGGTTTCGCGCAGGGCATCACAGAGCGCGGTCTGCGACGGCGTAATGCGATCAAAGCCGACCAGCACAATCTCGCCTGCGGGCGGCACGAATGTACCCGCTTCCACATGGTTGCGCAGCACCGTATCCAGCTGCGCGCTGGAGAGCAGACCCTCTTTGCTGCACTGGCGCTCGAATCGCCGGGCCCATTGCAGGAAGGCGCGGGTGTCAGTCGATGCGGCTTCAAACTGCGCGCGCAAGGATGGAGCGATGCCGCCGTCGGCGCTCAGCCCGGCGTGGCGAGCCAGCAGCGCCCAGGCCTCCGCCGCCAGTGTAGCCAGCGATTCCGGCGAGCGCAGCGTGCGCGACTCAGCCTCTTTGGTCAGTATCCTTGTCCAGATCAGCCGCTCCTGTAACGGGCTGAGCAGAAGGCGTGTCTCCTGCCCGCGCAGCACCATCTGCTGCCATTGCGTCTGTGTCCAGCTCTCCCACGCTGCGATGGCGGGCTGCACCCAGACAGCATGGCCCTGCGCCTTCATCCGGCGCGCATACGCCGTCTGCAGGGTGTGCGCGGCACGCTGGTTGGAGGTCAGCACCACCGCTCCGCGATCCAGCGCGGCGAAGACAGCGGCATGCAGTGGCGACAGAGGCATCCTCTCCTTATACGCCGCCGGCATCTGGAAATCCGAACGGCCGGTTCAGTGCGATGCGGCGGCGTGGCGTGGCAGGGCGAGGCTCATGGCAAACATGGCGATGACCGCCAGCAGAGGCACGGCCAGCCCGATATGCAGCGAGCCGGTGCGGGTGGAGACGATGCCCGAGAGCCACGGCAGCACGGCTGCACCAATGCCGGAGACGGCAATCACCACGCCCGCCTGGCGCGCGCGCGGATGAAAACCGGCCATCACGGAGAAGCAGACGGGGAAGCAGGCGGCCATCGACAATCCCAGCAGCCCGGCGCAGACCAGCAGCGAGAGCGGCGTATGCGCCCGCACCAGGCAGGCAATGCAAAGCGTGGTGGCGCCCAGCGCGATGCGCAGCAGGTTGCGTTCGCCGATCCATGAAAGAGCTGCAGCGGTGAAGAGGCGGCCCGCGATCAGCGCGATCCAGAAGAGCGACGTGCTGAGCTGGCTGCTGCTCAGGGTGTGGTTGCCGTAGCGCAGAATGTAGGTCGTGAGCCAGCCGTTCATGCAGGTCTCTATGCCGCCGTAGAGCAGCATCATGGTGCCGAAGAACAGGATAATGTGCCGGCTCGCGCCGAGGGATTCGTTGGCGGCAGACTGTGCAGGCGGGCTGGCGAGGTGTGCGTTCACCGCCACTCCGGCACAGACGAAGAGCGCGGCGAAGGACGTAAGCAGTACCGGCAGAGAGAGGTGCGGCAGCAGCCCGGCGGCGAGCACGGGCGAGAGGATGGCTCCGAGGCTCCAGGAGAGGTTGAGCAGGGTCAGGGTGCGGGCGCGGCGGTCAGCCGGGAACTGGCTGCCGATGATGTTGTTGGCCGCGATCATATGGCCGATGCCGAAGCCGGCAAGCAGCAGTGCCACCAGGGCGACGGGCATGCCGCCGGAGCGGGTGACGGCTGCCGCGAACAGCGCCAATCCACATGCTGCCGCGGTGGAGGCGGTGAGCAGAACGCGGCGCACATGGCTGCCCACGCTCATGCCGCCGGCAAAGGCTCCGATGAACTGCGCCGCCAGCAGCGCGCCGGCCTGGGAATCGTGGATCTGCCAGGTGCGCATCAGCAGCGGCAGGATGGGACCCAGCATGGTGGTGCCGGTGCCCGTCATCAGAAAGAGGATGTGCAGCGCCCAGAGCGGCGGCGTGTGGGCCGGGGCGCGGGCGGCGGGCGCGGAGGGTAGGGCAGAGGGCACACCTTAGTGTCCCACAGCGCCCGGGGCGGCGGCGTGATTCTTGCGGCGCATCGCCGTATGATGGAGCCA
>Ga0302279_10006224_pt1 | contig 12801 bp, 11 predicted proteins | sample III_Bog_N3_3_FD_194541 | JGI IMG/M metagenome (GOLD analysis project Ga0302279, IMG submission 194541) | Peat permafrost microbial communities from Stordalen Mire near Abisko, Sweden - III_Bog_N3_3 | ecosystem: Environmental > Terrestrial > Soil > Wetlands > Peat | place: Sweden: Abisko...
GCAAGGACAAGATCATCCGCGTGGAGGGGCACTTCCACGGCTACCATGAGATGATCTACATCGGCGGGCAGCCGCCGCCCTCCGCCTTCGCGGGGAACCGGGAGCATCCCTACCGGGAGTCGCCGGGGATCCCGGCCGGATTCGCCGACTTCATCATCCCGGTCCCCTTCAACGACACGGAGGCGATGGCGCGGGCGATCGCCGCGCACGGCCACGAGGCGGCCATGGTCATCCTCGAGCCGGTCAACTACAACTCGGGCGGCATCGCACCCCTGCCCGGGTACCTCGAGGCGGTCCGGCAAATGACGAAGGACGCGGGAATTGTGCTCTTTTTTGACGAGATTCAGTCCTCATTCAAGAAATCGCCGGGCGGCGCGCAGGCGGACTTCGGGGTCATCCCGGACGTCTGCACGATCGGAAAGGCGATCGGCGGCGGCCTGCCGCTCTCGGCATTCTGCGGGAAGGCCGAGATCATGGACCTCTTCCAGCCGGTCGGCCCCGTGCAGCACAGCGGCACCTTCAACGCGAACCTTATCCCCGTCATGGCCGGGCTCGCCTTCCTCGACGAGGCGGAGAAGCCGGGGTTCTACCCGGCCCTGCAGGGGCTTGAAAAGGCTTTCCATGCCGGAGTGGATGAAATAATCAGGGCGAACGACCTTGGCATGATCGTCCCCCACCATGGAGCCCGGTTTGACATCCTCCTGGGAAGGAAGACCCCGCCGGTCCGCTACGAGGACATCTTCTGCCACGACAAGGCGCTCATGCTGGAGATCGTCCGGGGCTGCCTGGACCGGGGCGTCTACTTCCACGACTACGGCGGCGCGGCCGCCCACCACGGCTACTCGATCCAGCACACGCCCTCCGACATCGACACGGTCCTCGGGGTCCTGGGCGAGGTGCTGCGCGGCCTGAGGGAAAAACTATGCCTTCGCTGACCGGAAAGCGCGTCATCGTCACGGGCGGGGGCACCGGGATCGGGCAGGGCATCGCCATCCTCCTCGCAGCGGAGGGGGCCGAGGTCTGCTTCAGCTACCACGCGAGCGGCAAGGGGGCGGATGCGACCCTGCAGGCGATCGGGAGCCAGGGCGGCCGCGCCCACGCCTTCAAGGCCAACCTCGAGCACCCCGAGGAGGGAGTTGCCGTGGTGGAGGAGTCGGTGCGGAAGATGGGGGGCGTCGATGCCCTCGTCTCCAACGCCGGGCCCACGATCCAGCGGCCCTTTCTAGAGGTGACCCCGGAGATCTGGGACCGGACCCACAACGTGCACCTCAAGTCGGCGTTTTTCTCGGCCCAGGCCGCGGTGCGCGCGATGCCCGAGGCGGGCGGGCGGGTGGTCTTCATCGGGTCGGTTCACGGCAGCGCCTCGATCCCGCGCTTCGGGCACTACGCGGCGGCCAAGGGGGGGATCGAGGCCCTCACGCGGCAGCTCGCCGTCGAGCTCGCGACCCGGCAGGTCACGGTGAACTGCGTCGCGCCCGGGCTGGTCGAGGTCGAGTCGTATTTCCGGGACTATCCGGACTACCGCCGGGAGGACGCCGCCCGCCAGGTCCCCGTCGGGCGCGTCGGCTTTCCCCGGGACATCGCCCCGACGGTCGCCTTCCTGCTCTCTGACAACTCCAGTTTCCTCACCGGCCAGGTGATCGCCGTCGACGGCGGCCAACTCGCCAGGCTTTCCCTCCAGTCGTCATGAGCGCCGACCCCAATTGGAAGCCGGCCTCCCCCGAACCCGAGCGGGACACCTCCCTGGCGGACCTGAAGGCCTTTCCGCCGCGCTTCGATCCCGCCTGGGCGCCCGCCGGCCCGGACGTCGCCGCTGTCCTCTCGGGGGATCCCGACCCGCTGCGGTCGCTCGCCGAGGCCCGGATTCCCGCGATCATCCTTCGGGGGGCCTATCCGGCGGCCGACTGCGCGGGGCTGATCGGCCGCTTCATCAGCCGCGGGCTGATGCCCGACCCGGCCGCCACCGCGTCCTCCGCGGAGCCGCGCAGGCGGATCGACATCGGGACGAGCCTCGGGAACCGGGGCGGGGACCGGGAGGCCTTCTTCCAGCACGCGGCGGAGACCCAGGCCCTTTTCAAGTCCCTTTTCGACGGATTCCGGAACCCCGTGGACACGCTTTACGGCTCGCTCGCCGCCCTGGCGGGCGGAAAGCGGGTCCTTACCGCCCGCGAGCCCGACGGGAGAAGCTACGGTCCGGCGATCTTCCGGATCCACTACGGCGACCACGCCTACGCGCCCCACTTCGACCACGTCCGGCTCCGCGAAAAGCGCTTCACGTACGCGGCGTCGCGCTTCGTGAACCAGTTTGCGGGGATCCTCTGCCTCCAGAACGACACCCCGAATGGCGGGGGCACGCAGACGATCGTCCACCACCGGCTGTGGACGCCGGAGGTCGAGCCGGCGCTTTCCTCCGGGACCTTCCACGCCTACGCGCACGCGCAGGGGATCGGCTCGTGCGCGGTCGGCCTGAACCCCGGCGACCTCTACTTCTTCAACACGCAGTGCATCCACGAGGTGCCGGCGCTGCTGGGAAAGTCGCCCCGGATCGTCCTGGCCGTCTTCATCGGCTACTCGCCCGACGACGACGAGATCTTCGTCTGGTCCTGAGCGGCGCCAGGGCTGACCCGAACGATCCCCATGGCGTCCCCCGAGAATTACACCGCGCGCGAGGACCTCGTCGACGGCGTGGGCGTCCTGCGCCTGCGGGACGCGGCCCGGCGGACGGAGGTGGCGATCGCCCCGTCGATCGGCAACAACGCCTTCGAGTTCGCGGTGGACGGCCGAAACTACCTCTGGTCGCCCTTCGCCCTGGGCAAGCTCGGCGCGAAGCCCGTCTTCTTTGGAAATCCCCTCATGGCGCCCTGGGCAAACCGGCTGGACACGCACTCCTTCCGCGCCAATGGCAGGCGCTACCTGCTCAACAGGGAACTGGGGAACTATCCCCTGGATGACAGCGGCTTTCCCGTCCACGGGCTGCTGGTTAATTCGCGGGCCTGGAAGGTCTCGGAGCTGGCGGCGGGTCCGGAGGGGGCGGTCGCCACCTGCCGGCTGGAGTTTTGGAGGCACCCGGACCTGATGGCCCAGTTTCCCTTCGCGCACACGATGGCGGTGACCCACCGGTTGAAGGACGGCGTCCTGGAGGTTGAGACCGTGCTGGAAAACCATGCGCTGGAGCCGATGCCCGTGTCGCTCGGCTACCATCCCTTCTTCCGGCTCCACGATGCGCAGCGGGAATCCTGGAATACCCACTTCCCGGCGGCCGAGGAGATGCCCCTGTCCGCGACCTATTTTCCAACGGGCACGATGATCCCCCTGGGACTTCCGGAGCCTGCGCCCTTTTCCTCGCTGAAGTCTGTCTACGTCCTGCCGCGGCTGCACGCCCGGGCGGACGGCCGGGCGGAATTCTGGGTCCAGGGGAAGGCCGAGCGGATCACGCTCGTCCAGGGGCCAAAATTCCCGGTTTCGGTGATCTACGCGCCCGCGGGCGAGGATTACATCTGCTTTGAGCCCATGACCGCGACGATCAACGCGCTGAATCCCCCGGCGAACGGCCGGGCGGATCCGGTTCAGTCGGTCGCCTCCGGCGGCATTTGGCGGGAGAGCTTTTGGATCCACCACTCGGCAGGAAACGTCTAACCCCGGCATCAACCCATGAACTCGGAAAAGGGCATCAGCACAACCTACCTCTACCTCGTCGTGCTGGTCGCCGCCGTGGGGGGATTCCTGTTCGGCTACGACCTGTCGCTCATATCGGGGGCGATCATATTCCTTAAGTCCGAGTTTGCCTTCTCGCCGGGCATGGAAGGCGTGGTCATGGGCAGCGCGATCCTGGGCTGCCCGTTTGGTCCCCTGATGGGAGTCTGGATAGCCGACTCGATCGGCCGGCGGCGCACCCTCCTCCTGGCGGGCATTCTTTTCATGGCCTCGTCCATCGGATGCGCGCTGGCCCACCATATCTGGGTATTTTCCGGCTGGCGCTTCGTCGGCGGAATGGGGGTGGGGCTGGCGTCGACGGTATCCCCGATGTTTATCGCTGAAATCGCCCCGGCCCATCTGCGCGGCCGGCTGGTGATGGTCTTTCAGCTGGCTGTTGGCATCGGGCTGTCGATGTCGGTTTTCGTGGACTGGATCCTGTCCCGGGGCGGCGATCCCGAATGCTGGCGGTGGATGTTCGCCACCATGGGAGCGCCGGTCCTGGTCTTCATGCTGGGCCTGTATTGCGTGCCGGAGAGCCCCCGCTGGCTGGCCGCGATGGGCCGGGTGAAGGAGGCCCTCGGAGTCCTGACCCGGATCAACGGGACAACCGAGGCGGACAAGGTGCTGAATGAGATCCAGGATGAGCTGAAGGAGGAGTCCGGCGGTTTCTCGGAACTGCGCCTGCCCGGTGTCCGCCTGGCGCTGATCATCGGGATCGCCCTGATGGTCTATTCCCAAATCGACGGCTGCAACATGATCATCCTCTACAGTCCGACCCTGCTGCAGGCCGCGGGGATCAAGAGCGCGTCGAGCGCCATCTTCAATTCCGTCCTGCTCTGTGTCTGGATCCTGATTTGCACGGCGATCGCGTTCTGGCTCATCCGCGTATTCTCCCGCCGCGGCATCCTGATTGGCGGGGGCTTCGGCATGGTGATCGGGCACATCCTGATGTTCCTCAATTTCACCCGGCACCTGCCGATTGCGATCACCCTCGCCGCCATGTGCGTTCCGATCGCGTCCTATGTCCTTACCCTGGGGCCGCTCAGTTGGATCGTCATTTCCGAAATTTATCCAAATCGGGTGCGAGGGAAGGCCATGTGCATCGCAACGTGCTCGATGTTTGCGGCCTCGTTCATCACCACGCTTTTGTTCCCGGTCGTGAGGGATTGGTTCAAGGACCAATTCGGCCAGCCGGGCGGCATCTTCCTCATCTTTGCGGTCATCTGCGCCGGCGGCACCGTCTTTGTCTGGAAGTTGCTGCCGGAAACGAAGGACAAGACGCTGGAGGAAATGGGGAGATTCTGGTTGAAACTGGACGATGACCGCGCCGCCAAATAAGCCCGCCGGCGCCCCTCCCTGCGAGCCCTACCGCGGGCTGCCGCCGCTCGGCGGGCTCTGCACCTTCGCCGAGGCCCTGCGCGACGGGTATTCGGTCGAGGCGTGCGTCGCGCGGCTCAAGCGCCACCACTACGCGCTGCGGCGGCTGCACGGGATCCTCACGGCGCGGCTCACGGCCGAGCCGATCTACGAGCTGAAGACGGCGTTCAGCCTGCATGCGCACCTCTGTGCGGAGCACGTTGCCGCCTTCAGGACGCGGGTGGGGGAGATGCGGGAACCGCCGCTGGGGCTCGATGCGGTGCCCGACCCCGGCCTGGAGATCTTCTTTGACGAGATCCTCGCGGCACCGGGCACGGCCGAGCTGGTCGCCGGGCTTTATGAAAAAGCCTTTCCCTCCCTCCGCGCGGCCCTCGAGGCCCACATTGCCGGGACGAACATCCTCGCCGACCACCCGACGGTGCGCCTCTGCCGCTTTGCGCTCCTGGAGCTCGGGGACATCGCGCGATTCGGGGACGAGGCGGTCGCCCGGCTTGTCGACGCCGTGGCGCGGGAGCGGATGTCCGGCTGGCTCGGCTTCCTGGATTCCTGCCTGGAGTCGGCCGGCGGGTTGGACGGGTCCGGGGAGGCCGCGAAGGCGGCGCCGGCGCGACGCCACTCCGCGACGCCCTATGCCTACGACGGCAAGCCCGGGAGGGACGAGCGATTCCCTGATCCCTACAACCGCGGGGTCAACGCCGAGGCGTTCATCTACGACGAGACGATGCCCGCCGGTCCGAAGGCCCTCATGCTCTTCTTCCGGCGGATCCGGGAGATCGAGATCCCGGAGATGATGGCGAGCGTCATCACCGAGACCCGGGGCAAGCCCTGGGATTATTACCGGGAAATGAGCCGGCAGCTCTGGGACGAGGCCCGGCATTCCCTGATGGGCGAGGTCGGCTTCGCGAGCCTCGGCGTGGACTGGCGCAAGGCGATGATCAACGGCACCTATGCGCTGATCATGAACGCCCAGCTCAAGCCCCTGGAGAGGCACGGGGTCCTGTACTTTGTCGAGCAGGGGCTCATGGCCCGGACGGGCAAGCGCTACGAGTGGGAGGTGGCCCTGGGCTCGGGCAGCCGCCTTGCCGGGCTCTTCCAGGATTACGACTGGGCCGACGAGGTCCTCCACGCGCGGATCGGCCGGGACTGGTACCTGCCGCAGTTCGGGAGCACCCAGGAGGCGCTTGCCTTCGGGGACCGCCACTGGAACGTCCTTTTCACCGGCTGGAAGGCGTGGCGCGACCAGGGCCTCACGCGGCACCGCAACTGGTGGCCCGATCTCTACCTTGACGCCTGCCGGGCAGGTGGGACGCCGCCGGACCCCCGGGTTCTCGCCTACGATGTCACCTACGAGCACCGGCGCGCCGACCTGAAAAAGATTTCCGTTTCGTCCGCGACCGAGTAGGATTGCGCAAGGTGCCCGTGGAGGTATCCATGGAGCCCTCCCCAGACAACAGACCCCATGCCCATCGAAATATCCAAACGCGACTACAGCCTGATCGGGCGCGACACCAAGCTGGCCGAGGAGCAGGGCCTTGCCAGCGCCGAGTGGTACGCCTGCCCGATATCCCGCGCGCGCCTGAAGGAGCTCATGCAGCGCCGGGACGGCCCGGCGATCCGTGACACGGTCATCTGGTTCGCACTGCTCGGCATCACCGGGTACCTGGGCTACCGGCTCTGGGGAAGCTGGTGGGCCATCCTCCCCTTCGCGGCCTACGGGGTCCTCTACGGGTCGTCCTCGGATTCCCGCTGGCACGAGGATCTGCACCGCACCGCCTTCAAGACGACGTGGATGAACGACGCCCTCTATGAGATCGGCTCCTTCATGATCCTGCGCGAGTCGGTGCCCTGGCGCTGGAGCCACACCCGGCACCACACCGACACGATCATCGTCGGTCGGGATCCGGAGATCGCGTTCCCGCGCCCGCCCGACTTTCTCGGGATTTTCCTCGCCGCCTTCGCGCTCAAGTCCGGCCCGCGGGAATTGGGCCGGATGTGCATCCACTGCCTCGGCCGGCTCACTGCCGCCGAGGCCACCTACATCCCGGACGAGGAGCGGCACAAGGTCTACCGGAACGCCCGGATCTATGTGCTGATCTACGCCGGATTCATCGCCTGGTCGCTGGCCATCCACAGCATCCTCCCCCTGATGTACGTCGGGCTGCCCTCGTTCTACGGCGCCTGGCTCGGGCTCATCTACGGGACGACCCAGCACGCGGGGCTGGCCGAGGACGTCCTCGACCACCGGCTCAACTGCCGGACCGTCTACATGAACCCCATCAACCGGTTCATCTACTGGAACATGAATTACCACGTTGAGCACCACATGTTCCCGATGGTCCCCTACCACTCGCTTGCGGCCCTGCACAAGGAGCTGAAGCCCGACATGCCCAAGCCCTACGGCAGCATCCTCGAGGCCTACCGCGAGATCATCCCCGCCCTGCTCCGGCAGCGGAAGGACCCGACCTACTTCGTCAAGCGGGAGCTTCCCGCGCGCCGATGAGCGGGCCCTGGCTGGACGTCTGCGCGCCGGGTGACATCGCGCGCGAGGACGTGATGCGCTTCGACGGCGCGGGCAGGACCTTTGCGATCTACCGGACCAAGGACGACCGGTACTACGCGACGGACGGCAACTGCACGCACGCCCGGGTCCACCTCTCGGGGGGATTCGTCATGGGCAACCTCATCGAGTGCCCGAAGCACAACGGGCGCTTCGACTTCACGACCGGGGAGGCCAAGGGCGCCCCCGCCTGCACGAACCTGAAGACCTACAAGGTGAGGATCGAGGGCGGGCGGCTGTCGATCGATCCTTCAATTTGACCTTTTCAGTTTTTGCCTTTTTTCTCCGCTTCCCCTTCAAACCCCAACTGAAATCCCAAAACCCAAGAAAGTAACATCATGAGCTCGACGTTAATCCCGATGATTCCCTGCAACGTGGCCGGCCCCCTCGGGGTCCTCCACCTCCCGCGCCTCTGGCTCAAGGTCTCCCTCGAGGCCCGCGGCAAGCTTGCCGCCGGTTACCCGGGCATCGGCAAGGGCTTCGACCAGATGGTCATCGACGGGCTGGGGCTCACCGCCGACGCGGTTCGCAAGTTCGTCACCGACAAGCGCCCCACCTACGGGGAATTCGAGGCGTGGGTGAAGGCTCAGCCGGGCGTCAAGCTCAGCCGGGCCTCGGTCTACAAGCTGAACCAGTCCATCCTCGGCTACCACCACGGCGACGAGACGCGCCAGGGAATCCTCAAGGCGGCGGGCTACCCGGACGACGGCAGCGTCCTGGGCTCGGCGACCGAGCTCAACGCCCTCGACGACTGGACCGCCTTCCACCAGGAAGTCCTCAAGTGAGGATCCGGGCCCTCATCGGACTCTGCCTTTTCGCGCTATCCTCGGCGGCCCTGGCCGCCAAGGATAGCGCGGCCTACGCCAGCGCCGCGGCCAAGGACCATATCGGCGAGCTGGCCACGGTCACGGGCCGGGTCTCCGGCGTTCATGTCACCGCAAAGGGGGACGCCTTCATCAACCTGGGCGAACCCTACCCCGACAATGACTTCACGATCGTCGTCTTTTCGGCCGACGTGGCAAAATTCGACGACCTTGAGGCCCTCCAGGGCCGGATCGTGAGCGCGACCGGCACGATCAAGAAGTTTCACGAGAAGCCCGAGATCGTCCTGAAGTCCCCGGACCAGCTCAAGGTCAAGCCGGAGTAAGGCGGGGGACATGCCGGAATGCCGGGCCCCGGAACGGGTTCCCTACCGATCGATATTTGCCTGGGCGGTCGGCGGCGTTGGCGCCGGTTACGCGCTGATGTCGATCAACGCGCTGGCCCTGCCGATCTACAACATCGCGCTGGGCGTGGACGCGGTGAAGCTGGGCTGGGCGCTGTCCCTTCCCCGGATCATTGACACGTTCTTCGACACCTGGATCGGCTGGCGCTCGGACAACACGCACAGCCGCTGGGGTCGGCGGCGCCCCTACATCATCGCTGGCGCGGTCCCGCTTGCCGTGCTGACGGTGCTCCTTTGGATCCCGCCGTCCCGGTCCGGCCCCCAGGTGCTCTTCTGGTACTTTCTCCTGGTCTCGATCCTCTACTACCTGGCCTTTTCCGTCTGCACGGTGCCGCAGACGGCCCTCGGCTACGAGCTGAGCGTCGATTACAATGAGCGCACTCGGATCATGGCCTGGGCGAGCGCGATCGCCCTCGTCGGCGGCCTGGGCGGACCCTGGCTCTACCGGTTGACCCTGCTCCCGGCCTTCGGCGGCAACGAGGTGATCGGCGTGCGATGGGTGGGCGGACTCCTGGCGATCGTGATCTTCTGCACCTGCATAGCGCCGGGCATCTTCTGCAGGGAGCGCTATGCCGTGGCGGCGAGCCGACCGATCGGCCTGGTCGACAGCATCCGCCTGACCGCGGCCAACCGCCCCTTCCGCATCCTGGTGCTCGCCAACGTGCTGACCGTGGTGGTCACGTGCATGGTGAGCCCCTGCCTCTACTACGTGGACATCTTCGAGATCTGCGGGGGCAAGGCGAAGGCTTCCGTGGTCCTCGGCTGGGTCGGCACGGCCCAGGTCCTCGCCGCGTTCGCCGGCGTGCCCTTCAACGCCTGGCTGGCGCGACTCTACGGCAAGCGCGCGGCCGCGTTGATCTGCACGGGTGTGACGGCGCTCGGCTATGGCCTCTACACGGTCACGCTCACGCCCCTGCACCCCTACTACCAGATCGCGTCCGCTTTTGTGGTCGGATGGGGAATCCAGGGGATCTGGGTCATGTGCGGCAGCATGACCGCCGACATCTGCGATCACGACGAGCTGGCGACGGGTGCGCGCCGGGAGGCCGTCTATGGCGCGGCGCTGGGGATCTGCTCCAAGGCGGGCCTGGCGATCGCAGCGATGGCGAGCGGCTACATCGTGCACCTGGCAGGATACCGGGAGAACGGCCAGGTGGTTCCCGAGGTCATGGCGCGAATGCGGCATATCTTCATCTGGAGCCAGGTCATCGGGCTGGGCGTCTGCGGGCTGGTCTTCAGCCTCTACCCGCTGTCGCGGGGGAAGGTCGCGGAAATCCGCGCCCAGCTCGACGCGCGCCACGCCGCGGCCGGCGAATGAACCCGAGGGCTATTTAAGATACCCGAGTCCGGCGAGCCATCCGCGGAGTTCGCCGATCCACGGGTGCAGCGGGCGGTCATCCCCCGGCCGGTAGTCGGGCACGCCCAGGCCGATCCCGTGGGGACCGGAGGGGTAGATGTGGAGCGAGAAGGGAACACGCTTTTCCTGGAGCGCCGCGGCGAAGGCCAGGGCGTTCTCGACCTTCACCGCCTGGTCGTCCTGGGTGTGCCAGATGAAGCAGGGCGGGGTTGTCTCCCGCGCCTGGAGCTCGCTGGAGACCCGGTGCCGGAGTTCCGCGGAGGGGTTCTCGCCCAGCAGGTTCCGGCGGGACTCCTCGTGGGCGAGCGGCCCCATGCTGATCACCGGGTAGCAGAGGATGCCCAGGTTCGGCCGGGAACTCTCGCGCTCAATCGGGTCGGCTGCCGCGGGATTTCCGCCGTCAAAGTGCGTGACGAGGGTCGAGACAAGGTGCCCCCCCGCCGAGGACCCCATGATCCCGATTCGCGCGGGGTCGAGGTTCCAGTCGCGGGAGTGGTGCCGAACGGTCCGGACGGCGCGCGCCGCGTCCTCGAGCATCGCCGGATGGCGGTGGCCGGCGGAGCCCAGCCGGTACTTGAGGACAAAGGCGGTGATCCCCTGGTCGGCCAGCCAGAGCGCATAGTCGCGGCCCTCGTGGTCGGCCAGCATCGCGTAGCTGCCGCCCGGGCACACGACGACGGAGGCACCGGTGGCGCGGCCCGCAGCCGGGAGATACGCGGTGAGGGTGGACGGGTTTCCCGCCGGGCGGGAATCGGGCCAGAGGGCGAAGGGTTCGGACGGAAGGCCGGTCATCAGCGGGATTTGTAGGTCTACTGTTTTGGGGTGGAGCGGGACCTCCGGGCACGCTGGCTTGGGACAGAGTTGTTCAGCGCGCTCGGAGATCGCGCTCCACCTTCCAAACGGAACTTCAGGATTTGTCGAGCGTCACGCCAGCCGGGAGCGTGACTGAGGTATATACCCGTCGGCCTCGGCGCTCCGCGGAGACCGCGATCGGGCCGTGCGGGGTGGGGACTGTTCCCCGGAGGAATTTGAGTCGGCCCAGCTTGGGGGCGACGGTGCAGGTGGCGAAGCCGGGGCTGGTCGGGCGCACGCCGAGGATCTCCGAGGAGAGGAAGAAGGTCGGCGCCGCCGACCAACCGTGGCAGTGGCTGCGCGTCAGGCGGCCCGCCTTGTTCGACCACATCTCCCAGAAGGTGCTCGCCCCCTGCTCGACCATGAATCCCCAGTCCCGGCGGATCACGTCGAGGAACTCCTCCGTCCGGCCCTCGGTCGCGAGGACCTCCAGCAGGAAGAACTCGAAGAACGGGCTTCCCGCCTTGACGAAGCCGGCGGGAGGCCGGTGGACGATCTCCCGGCAGCGCCGCTCCCGCGCCCCCGTGGCCACGCCCGCGATGAGCGCGACGGTCTGGGTCTGCTGGCTGAAGACGGTGCTGACGACGCCATCGGCGTGGATCGAGTCGACGTAGGCCCGGCGCGCCGGGTCCCAAAGCCGGCGGTTGATCGCCGCGGCGATCCGGTCGGCCATCCGGCGAAACCGGGCCGCGACCTTCGGGCGGCGGAGCCAGCCCGCAAACCGGGCGCAGTCCCTGAGCGCGAGGACCATGAAGCAGTTGTTGTGGGTCACGACCCCCCGGTCCGGGGTGTCCATGTCCGCCCAGTCGAACATGTTCCAGGCCTGGATTTCAAAAAGCCCATCGGCGTTGAGGCGGCTCTTGATCCCGTCCGCGCTGCGCTCGATCCAGGGAAGCAGCTTCGCCGCTCCCGCGCTGTCTCCCGTCCAGAGCAGGTACTCGCTGCAGGAGCGCATCCACAGGGCGCTCCATGCCGGGAGAATGTCGGTCCATGCGCTGGGGACGTTGCTCAGCGTGAGCGGGGCGTAGTCGAGGCTTTGGGCCGTCTGCTCGATGCAGCGGAACCACAGCCGCGGGTCGCCGTTGATCACCCAGTCGATGAGCGCCTCGTTGCGGGCGTCGCCCACCCAGTGGGTCTGCTCGTAGGTGGGGCAGTCGGTGTAGGTATCCTCGGAACAGCAGCGCAGCGTGTGCGCGCCGGTCTCCCAAATCTGGTTCAGGCCGGGATCGCTGCACGCAAAACCGCCCACCCGGGCCTGCGGGTAGGCCGTGAACACGGCGCCGACCCGGCGCAGCCGCAGCGGGGCCGTCAGGTTCCGGGCGGTGAGCCAGGTGTGCTGGAAGCCCCGCCGGAGCAGGGAGCGGAATACCTGCGGGCCCTCCCGGCAGGTGTAGCGCAGGGAGTTGTTCATCCCATCGGCGTAATTCTCGGCGCCGTCGGCCTGGATGAATTCGAAATTGTGCAGGTCCAGGACGGTCCCGGCCTTCGCGTCGACCTCAAGGACGTGGCAGCCCAGGGTCTCACGGCCGAAGTCCAGCAGGATCCTGACATCCTCGCCCGTGCCGGAAGGCTCCAGCACCGCCCAGGAGGCGTTGTCCGAGAGGAGGGCCCCGGGATTCTCGATGGAGTGCGGGCCGGTCGGCTCGTCTGCCATCGAGGCGGCGGCCGCATCGGAGGAAACCGCGTGGGCGGCGGCGATCGGCTGGAAGTACGGCGCATCCAGCAACTTCGCGTCCA
>Ga0302279_10006226_pt1 | contig 12798 bp, 10 predicted proteins | sample III_Bog_N3_3_FD_194541 | JGI IMG/M metagenome (GOLD analysis project Ga0302279, IMG submission 194541) | Peat permafrost microbial communities from Stordalen Mire near Abisko, Sweden - III_Bog_N3_3 | ecosystem: Environmental > Terrestrial > Soil > Wetlands > Peat | place: Sweden: Abisko...
CGGATTGGTCCGGCAGCAGCCGCCGATCAGGCGGGCTCCTGCAGCCCGCCATTGCAGAGCCGCTGCCGCGAACCGCTGCGGGTCGGGTGTACCCTTCCAGCACTTCGTATCCGCGTCGTACCCCTCCCCGGAGTTCGGGTACACCAGCAGCGGCAGTACTGCGCGCGCCTGCATCCTCTGCAGCAGCGGCACCATCAGCCCGGGCGCCGTGCAGTTGACGCCGACCGCGGCTATCAGTGGCGCAGCCTGCAGCGCCGCCGCACAGTCGCCGATGTCCTGGCCTTCGCAGGTCAGCGCCCTGTCCGCGCAGGCGAAGGCGATCCAGGCCGGCAGCGCGGCGAGTTCCCCCACCAGTTGCGCGAGCACGCGTGCCTCTCTCAGGCAAGGCAGCGTCTCGATCGCGAGCAGATCGGCACCCGCACGCGCCAGCAGCTCCAGCCGCGGCGCATGGAAGTCACGCAGGGCGGCATCATCCAGCGCATAGTGCCCGTGGTACTCGGAGCCGTCGGCGAGCACCGCGCCGTAGGGTCCGATCGAGGCCGCCACCAGGGGCCTCAGGCGCCCCGCGCGATTTGCCGGCTCCGCCCAGAACTCATCCCGCGCCTCGCAGGCGAGCGTCACGGCGCTCTGCATCAGACGTGCCGCAGCGGCAGAGTCGAGGCCGCGCCGCGCGAAGCCGGCGAAGCTCGCCTGGTAGGTCGCAGTGGTGACGATGTCCGCGCCGGCGTCGAGGTATTCGCGGTGTACCGCGCGGATCATCCCCGGATCCTCGAGCAGCACCTTCGCGCTCCACAGCGGATCGCGCAGGTCCGCACCGCGTGCCTCGAGTTCCGTCGCGAGCGCGCCGTCGAGCACGAGCGCCTTGGCGCGCAGCGGGGTGGTGGCCAGATATTCGGCAATGAGGTCCATTAGCGGGTATTCTTAACGCATACCGACGGAGAAGAACAATGTTGGCTGCGCAAACAATCCTCGACGATCATGCCGCAGTCTTCAGCTGGCTTGCGGGCGACAGGCAGACCGTGGCGGCCAACTGCCGCCAGCCCCAGGAGGCCGGCACCGACAGCCTGGTGTTCGTCGGCGATGAGGCGCAGCTGTCCTGCGTCGCCGAGCGCCGTCCGGCAATCGTGATCGTACAGGCGAGGCTGGCGACCCGCATCGATCCTGCGGCGATGGCCTGCGGATGCTGGATCTCGGTGCGCAACATTCCGATGGGCATGGCGCTGCTGCTGCGTCATTTCGACCAGAAATGCCTGCGCTTCGCGCAGTGGGGCGAGCGACATGCGACGGCGGTCGTGCATGACACGGCCATCATCGGCGCGGGCGTTTTCCTCGGGCCCTATTGCGTCATCGGCGCGGGCGCAGTCCTGGGCGACGCCTGCCTGGTCGGATCGCACGTGGTCATCGAGAATGGCGCCTCGGTAGGCGCCGGCTCGGTGCTTCATCCGCACGTATTCATCGGTGCCGGCTGCCGTATCGGCCAGCGCTGCGAGATCCATCCGCACACCACCATTGGCGGCGACGGCTTCGGTTATGCCGTCGATCCCGACGGCAAGCCGCGCAAGATCAGCCACCTCGGCAACGTGCAGGTCGGCGACGAGGTGGAGATCGGCAGCAACTGCGCGATCGACCGCGCGACCTTGAGCTCCACGTATATCCGCTCCGGCGCGAAGCTCGACAACATCTGCCACATCGCCCATAACTGCGACCTCGGCGAGAACGGTTTCTATACAGCGGGCTTCATGATGGGCGGCTCGACCAAGATCGGCCGCCAGTTCATGACCGGAGGCAATTCCGTCGTGACCGCGCACGTGACGATCGCCGATAACGTCAGCCTCTCGGGCCGTTCGTCGGTCACGAACGATGTGCCGCTGCCGGGGCACTACGCCGGCTATCCTCTGCAGCCGCTCAAGGAAGCCATGAAGACCGCGGTCAGCATCGGCCAGCTCAACGAGATCCGCAAGAACCTGAATCGCGTCATGAAGCTCCTGAAACTCGACGATGAGCCAGCGGACCGCTCCGGCTCCTGAGGCGATGCTGGTTCCCGTTGCGCTGCTGATACTCGCGATGGTCGGGTTCCAGACTGGCGCGGCGCTGGCCAAGACGCTGATTCCGCTCGTCGGTGCCGCCGGCGCCGTCGCGCTGCGGCTCGGGCTCGCGACGGTCATGCTGGTGCTGGTCTGGAGGCCATGGCGCACACGGCTCAAGCTGCAGGCGGCGCAGACGATTGCGATCTACGGCGCGGCGCTCGGCTGCATGAACCTGCTGTTCTATCTCGCGCTGCAACGCATCCCGCTGGGGATCGCGGTCGCACTGGAATTCACCGGCCCGCTTGCTGTCGCGATTTTCGCAGCGATCCGGCCGCTGGACTTCCTCTGGGTTGCGCTCGCGGTGGTCGGGGTCGCCATGGTGTTGCCGTTCAGCGGCGGCGCGCAGCCGGTCGCCCCCGCCGGCATCGCCTGTGCGCTCGGCGCGGGTGTCTGCTGGGCCCTGTACATCGTCTACGGGCGACGTGCGGGCCTTGCGGGCGGCGGCCAGACGACGGCGCTCGGCATGCTGGTCGGTGCGATCCTGATCGTGCCCATCGGGATCGCGCAGGCCGGCAGCGCCCTGCTCGATCCTGCAGTGCTGCCCACGGCGCTGGGGGTCGCATTTCTCTCGAGCGCGCTGCCTTACTCGCTGGAGATGTATGCGATGACACGCGTGCCGCCGCGCACCTTCGGCGTGCTGATGAGCCTGGACCCCGCGCTGGCGGCGGTCGCAGGGCTCGTGATGCTCGGCGAGCACCTCGCGCTCGTGCAGTGGCTCGCGATCGGCTGCATCGTCGCCGCCTCCGCGGGCAGCTCCGCGACGCACGCGCCGGCCGCAGCTTAGCGCAGCGCCGGGCGAGGAAACGCGGCGGCCTGATCGGCGTATCATGCTGCCCAAACCCAAAAGGAGGGGACCTCAAGTGAGTTACGATTCGTACCACAAGCGCAAGGTCGGCAAGCGCGTCCTGAAGCCGGAAACGCTGATGATGGGTTACGGCTACGACCCCTCCCTGTCCGAGGGCTCGCTGAAGCCGCCGATTTTCCTGACGTCGACGTTCGTGTTCAAGAGCGCGCAGGACGGCAAGGACTTCTTCGACTTCTCGTCAGGACGGCGTAGCCCGCCCGCGGGAACGTCCCCCGGGCTCATTTATTCGCGCTTCAACAATCCGAACCTCGAGGTCCTCGAGGACCGGCTGGCGCTATGGGAGGGTGCGGACCTCGCGGCCGTATTCTCCAGCGGCATGGCGGCGATCGCGACTGTGCTGTGGGCTTATGTGCGGCCGGGAGACGTCGTGCTGACCAGCGCGCAGCTGTACGGCGGCACCGAGGTGCTGATCGAGAAGATCCTGCCGGATTTCGGCGTCGGCCACGTCGCTTTCGAGGACGGCTGCGATCGCGCCTCGGTGCTCGCCGGGGCCGCGGCGGCGCTCGAGCTCGCCGCACAGCGTGGCGGCCGCGTCTGCCTGATGTTCATCGAGACGCCCGCGAACCCCACGAGCGAGCTCATCGACCTCAAGCTGATGCGCGAGGTCTCCGAATACATCGGCACGCGCCAGGCGGGCGGCCGGCCGCCGGTTGCGGTCGACAACACGTTCCTCGGACCCGTCTACCAGCAGCCCCTGGAGGCCGGTACCGACATCGTGATGTATTCGCTGACCAAGTACGTCGGCGGCCATTCGGACCTGGTCGCGGGCGGTGTGGCCGGCACACGCGATGCCGTGGCGCCGATCCGGAAACTGCGCAGCGCAATCGGCAACCAGCTCGATCCGCACAGTTCGTGGATGATCATGCGCTCGATGGAGACGATGTCGCTGCGCATGGAGCGCGCCGCCGCCAATGCCGCGCGCGTCGCTGCCTTCCTGCGCGCGCATCCGAAGGTCTCGTCGGTCAACTACCTCGGTTTCCTGCAGCCCGGCGACCGCAACTACGAGGTCTACGCGCGCCAGTGCCGCAGCGCCGGCTCCACGTTCGGGTTCAGTGTGGTCGGCGGGGAGGCCGAGGCGTTCCGCCTGCTCGATAACCTGCAGGTCATCAAGCTGGCCGTCAGCCTCGGAGGCACCGAATCGCTCGCCTCGCATCCGGCAAGCATGACCCATTCGGGTGTGCCGAAGGACACCCGCGACCGGCTCGGGATTACCGATGCGCTGATCCGCATCTCGGTCGGCATCGAGGATCCCGATGACCTGATCGCTGATCTCGACGCAGCGCTGGAACAGGTCTGACGCAGCGCCTGCGCCGCCGCTACAGCGACAGCGACAGGCCGAAGAACACGCCGCGACGCGGCCCGTACTGCGGTGCGCCGACGCCGATGCCGGTGCCGTTGCGGATCTGATAGTCGGCGTCGAACAGGTTGATCAGGTCGGCGCGCGCCGTCAGCCTGTGCGCCGTGTCCATGTCGAAGACATGCGTCACGCCGATGTTGACCTGTGTGTAATAGGGCAGGTGTTCGCCGTTCGGGATGCCCGTCCCGCCATACGCCGTCGTGACGCCCGCGGGCAGCGGCTCGTCCGCCCGCAGCCCCGAGCCGAGCAGGAAGTCTGCGCTGAAGCGCGTACCGCGCCACAGGTAGGACGCCCCGCCGGATGCGGTGTGCTGCTGTTCATGGTCGAGGTGAATGTAGTTATTGGCGATGTAGCCGAGGTCGGCCTGGCTGAAGTTGAACTGCGCCGAGTCGATCAGCTTGCCCTTGGCGCTCTGCACCGACAGATTCAGGTAGGCCGTAAACTCGCGTGTCGCATAGTTCGCCGTCAGCTCCGCGCCATACTGCCTGCCCCAGCGGTAATTGAAGGGCGTCAGGATGATCGGCGCGCCGAACTGGCCTTCGTCGATCAGGTTCACCGACTGTTTGTCGTAGGTGTCGAGCCCCAGCGTGAAGGCGGACCCGAATTTGCGCTGTACGCCGATGTCGTAGTAGTTCGCGCGCTCCGGCAGCGGTGCGCCGGCATTCGGCGACAGCGGCGGCGATGTCGTGTTGGTGAACAGTGCGATGTCCTTCTGCCCGACGAGCTCGAACGGTGGCGGCGACAGATAGCGCGAGTAACCGGCGTGCAGCGTGGTCGTGTCAGTTGCCTGCCAGACCGTGTTCAGGCGGGGGCTTGCCTGGCTGGCCGACGTGTACGCGGTGAAGTGGTCGAAGCGCAGGCCGTAATTCAGGGTCAGATCGTGGCGCAGCTTCCACTCATCCTGCACGTACAGGCTCTCCAGCCATTCGGTCGCGGATCCGTCCTCGACGATCGTCGCGGGCACCTCGCTCAGCTGCTGGCCCAGTGCGTCGACGTGGAAGACTGCTGAACTCGTGTCGCTGATCGAGTGATCGCTCTGCAGGTAGCCGCCCGCGCGCAGCGTGTGCGCGTCGTTCAGCCGGTAGGAGGCATCGCTCTGCAGCGCATAGGCCACGTTCTGCTTGTAGGCCTCCTGCGCGATCCCGGTGAACAGCAGGTCGCCGACCGGGTCCGGTTCGAACGTCAGGCTGGAGTAGCGGGCGATCACCGAGCTCTGGACGTTCAGGTCCCCGGCGGAGTGCTGCCAGCTGGCCGCGGCGAACTGCGTGACCTCGCGCTGGGTCTCGTCGAGGTTCTGGCTCGGGAAGGCGGTGATGCCGCCGACATTGAGGTTCAGGGTCGGCTGCTGGCCGTCGACATCCGGAATCTGGAACCTGCCGACCGAGCTGCCGAGCATCACGGCAATGCGGTTCGACTCGTCGAGGATGTCCTCGAAGTAGCCGAAGCCGTGGTACTGCGTGGTGTGGTCGTGCAGCGGGTTCGAGCTGCCGTCCGGCGACTCGATGCCGAGGTCGTTGCGCAGGAAATCCCCCGACACGAAGTAGCTGTAGGAACCGGCGCCGCCGCCATAGTTGAAGTTCGGCTGTACCTGCCCGTGGCTGCCGCCATAGATGCCGATGTCGCCACTCTGTTCCTGCACGCCGCTCTTCGTCGTCAGGTCGATGATGCCGGCCGTGCGCAGCCCGTATTCGGCCGGCAGGGCGCCGGTGATCAGGCTCATCGAGGAGATCAGTCGCGGGTCGAGCGACTGGCCGAACACGGCGATGCCCTCCGGCAGGATGATGCCGTTGAGGCGGTACTGCAGCCCGTTGTGCTCGCCGCGGACATGGAACTGGCCGAACGAATCCTGGGCGACGTCCGGCGCCTGCATGATCACCTGGTTCAGCAGCGTATTCTCGCCGCCCGGAGTTGCGGCGATCGCCGCGGAGTCGATCACGTAGGTCGACGCCCCGGTCTGGGTCTGGATCGAGTTTCGGGCCTCATCCAGATGCTTCGCGATCACGGTGATCGTCTCGAGGGTGTCGGACGGCTGAGCCGTGGCCGCGTCCGCATCGGCGGCCGCAGCCGCGTGCGCCAGGCACGCGACACTCAAGGCAAGCAGCGCCGCCTGCGCCGGGATGGGGTTCGATGGGGACATGGACATTCACTCCGCAATATGAGGCACAACACCTGAAGAGTCGCGGCCAGTGCGGCGACCCGATAACGCTGCAGGGCAGGTGGTGTCAGAGCGGCGGGGCGCGGGAGCGGAAGGCGAGGGTGATTCCGTGGCCAGGGAGCGATGCAGTCAGGGCGACCGGTGCATCCGCCATCAGCGGCAGGATCCGGGACGGGAGCGCGGCCGGCGCAGAGGTGGCCGACAGCAGCGGCGAGAAGCTCAGGCAGTCGCTGCAGGCGCCATGGCTGACCAGCGCCGGCGCCCGCTGGACTTCGTGCGCCCCGGCCTCGCCGTGGGCGTACGAATGCCATTGCGCGCCGAACTGCCCGACCAGCAACAGCAGCAGCGTCGCGAGGACGCGAGGGACGGCGGATTTATGCAGGATCGGGGCCACAGTGCTTACCTGGCGGAAACGCCACGGTATCCTAACAGCGGCGCCACGGATCCGGCCATGCAGAAGATTGTCATATTGTCTGTAAACCCGCGGTGGGGAACTGCGTTACCTGTCATGGGGTCTAGCCTATATAGTAGGTGTAGCCGGACTCTTAGATGGGCTCGTTGACGGAGAGTTGCATTCATGACACGTAAAAACCTCGCCCTGGGTAGCCTGATCGCCGCATTTGCGGCTGCGCTGGTGCTGGCGGTCCCCGCCAATGCACAGAGCCACGGCGGTGGCGGACACGCTGGCGGCGGCGGTCATGCGGGTGGCGGCCACGTTGGCGGGGGCGGTCATGCGGCGGGGGGTCATGCGGGCTACGCCGGCCACGTCGGTGGCTTCAGCGGTGGTGCGCGTGGCTACGCCGGCGCGCAGCATTTTGCGCCGGGCGGCCATGCCGGCTTTGGCGGAGCGGGTGGTTACTCACACGCCGGGTACTACCATGGCGGCGGCTATTACGGCGGTCACGGTCACGGTTTTGGCGGGTACTGGGGCGGCGGTTACTGGCATGGCGGCTATTGGCCGCGGGCCTGGTACGGTCCCGGTTTCGCATGGTTCCTGCCGGTCCTGCCGCTGGCCTATGCCACCTATTGGTGGGATGGGCTGCCGTACTACTACGCGAACGATGTCTATTACACCTGGAGCCCGTCGTATGACGGCTATGTTGCGACCGATCCGCCGCCGGTGGACACGGATCAGGGCGGCAGCGGCGCGATCGTCGCCGATGGGCGTCCGACCGATCCGTCGCAGGCGCAGCAGAGCCAGATGGCGGGCGGCGGCGGCCAGGTGTTCATGTATCCGAAGAACGGGCAGAGCGACGCGCAACAGGCCACGGACCGGACGGAATGCCAGCGCTGGGCGGGCAGCCAGGCGCCCGCAGCGTCGCCTGATGACTACCGGCGCGCGATGACAGCCTGCGCCGAGGCCCGCGGCTACAGCGTCAGGTAAACAGTACGCGGATCCGCGTACCTCTGGCGCCGCTGCCGGCGTCGATCTGCAGTTCCGCATCGTGCAGCCGCACGATCTCGTCGCAGATCGCGAGCCCAAGGCCGGTACCATGTCCCGGTGAGTTCGGCAGGCGCACATAGCGCTGCAGTACCCGCTGCCGGTCGGCGACCGGGATTCCCGGCCCGTCGTCCTCGACGTAAATGTACGCGCGACCCTGGGCTGTGCCGGTTCCGACCGTAACGTGACCGCCGCGCGGCGTGTATTTCAGTGCATTGTCGATCAGGTTGCCCAGCAGGTCGTCGAGCAGCGCGGCGTTCGCCACGGCGCTCGCAGGCTGAAGCTCCGCACCCAGGTCGATCCCGTCGCGCAGCGCCCGATCGATGAACTTCCCCACGGACTGTGCGGCGAGCTCCGCGAGGTCAGCGGGCTGGCGACCGGCGGCGCCGCTGGCGGCCGCGTCGGCGCGCGCCAGCGACAACAGCTGGTTCGTCGACCGCGACAGCTGCCTGAGACCATCGTGGAGCATCTCCAGCCGTGCCTCGAGCGGCGCCGCGGCCGGGTCGGCGCGCAGCAGCTCGAGCTGCGCCAGCATGCCGGTCAGTGGCGTGCGCAGCTGGTGCGCCGTATCCGCGATGAACCGCTGCTGCGACTGCGTCGTCGTGCGCAGCAATGCGAACAGGCGATTGAGCGTCGCTGCCAGCGGCGCAACCTCACGCGGTACGGAGCCGTCGGCGAGCGGCCGCAGGTCGAGCGGCGAGCGTGCCGCGATTTCGTCGCGCAGCCGCCGCAGCGGCCGCAGGCCCACCTGGATGCCGGCCCACACCAGCACCAGCGTCAGATCCAGCTGCACGAAATCCCATAGCAGGGTGCTCATGAAGCCATAGCGCGCGGCCGCCTCGGCCGCCGGCAGCTCCTCCGCAACGACCACGAAGCGGGTCGCGGCCGCGCTGCCGCTGCGCAGGCTGAGGAGCCGCAGTGTATGTGCGCCCGACTGCAGTGTCGCGAATACCGGGCTGCCTGCCGCCACAGCCGGCGCGGCCGGCAATCCGGCATCGCCGGCAATGAGCGCATGCGCGCCGTCGCGCACGGCAAAGCGGATCGAGCGATCTGCAGGAACGAAGGCGGCGAGCGCCGCATCGCCCTGCGGCATCGCTGCAAGAATTGCCGCGCTCGCTGCGCGCAGGCGGTGGTCCGAGCTGATCACCTGGGGAGCGAGGTTGTTGAAATGGTGCACCAGCGCGCCGGCCAGTGCCAGCAGGATCAGTGGTACCGCGAGCCAGAGGATCAACTGGCGGCTGATCGAGGAGTTCACGTCGGTCGATGCTCCTCCAGCCGGTAGCCAAGTCCGCGCAGGCTGCGTATCGTCGCCGCACTGCCGATCTTGGCCCGCAGCCGCGAGATGTGCACCTCGACAGCATTGGTCGTCAGGTCCTGGTCGGGGCCTGCCAGCGCCTGCAGCAGGTGTTCCTTGGAGACGATCAGGCCCGTGCGGCGCACCAGGCACTCGAGCAGCAGCCATTCACGCGCGGTCAGGTCGACTTCCGCGCCATCGATGCGCAGGCGCTTGCCGTGCAGATCGACACTGAGCCGGCCGTGGCGCACGGTGCCTCCCTGCGCGCCCTGCGCGCGACGCACGAGTGCGCGCGCGCGCGCGACCAGCTCGGCCGGTTCGAACGGCTTGCTGAGGAAGTCATCGGCACCGAGGTCGAGCGCGCCGATCTTGTCGGTCAGCGTGTCGCGGGCGGTCAGGATCAGCGTCGGCAGCGGGTTGCCGGAGCGGCGCAGGCGGCGCACGAGGGACAGACCGCCGGCGCCGGGCAGGCCAATGTCGACGACGGCGAGGTCGAACGGCTCGCCCTGCAGTGCGACATAAGCCGCCTCCGCATCGCCGACGCGGCGCACGCTGTGTGCATCGGCCGTAAAGCTGCGTGCCACGGCATCGGCAACGAAGTCGTCGTCCTCGACGATCAGCAGGCGCATGACGGCGCTGCGCCCATCACTCGCTGCCGAAGCTGCCGCGGCGCGGCGGGGCCAGCTCGCTCATCCTGGCATCGAAATCGCGTGCGAAGGTCTCCGCGAACAGGTGCGGAAAGCCCGCGGGCGCAAGCTGCGCCAGCGTCGCGTACAGCTCGTTGTACAGCTCCCAGTAGCGTTCCTTGCCGGGGGGCTGTGGCATGCCGCGGCGCGCGCTGCGCCCGAAGCGTTCCTCGAGTTCCGCCGGCGAGAAGCGTGTCAGCAGCTCGGTCAGCGCCGACTGCATCGCCGCGAGCGTCGCCGCATTCTGACCCTTGAGTTCGCGGAACTTGTCGCGCAGCGCGTCCACCGAGCCGGCGCGCATCGAAGTGCGCGACAGCAGCCGCGTCAGGATGTCCTGGACGCTGCCGCGCGACAGGTTCAGCGGCGACTGCACATCGTCGGCGCCGGCGGCGGACACGCCGAGGCGGTTGCGCAGCTCCGCGCGGCCCTGTTGCAGTTCCATGAGTCCGAGCAGGGATTCACGCAGCATCTGGCCAGCGAGCTGCAGCGCCGCGGCGCGTGCCTCCGGTGCCAGCTGCTGCGGGTCGATCCCGGCGCCACGGCAGAACGCCGCCAGCCCAGGTTCGACGTCGGCGTTGTCGCGCGTGACCCGCACCGGGCGAGTCATCATGTGCCATGGCGTCCCACCCTCGCCGCCGGCGGCCGGCGACTCCGCCACCACCGCCTGCCCGTAGACGTTGCGAACCGCGGCCCCGCCACCAGGCTTCAGCGGCTCCGGCAGCGGGATCGAGCTGCCTGTTTCCAGCAACTCGCTGAGGTCGAGGTCGGCGCCCAGATCGTTGGCGGTCGTCGTGCGTACCGCCGCCGACGGCGGGCCGCCGTCGTAGGCGATGATGCCGCTCGCATCCGGGGGGAAATCGTTGGTGGCGTCGATGCTGACGCGGAACTCGTAGCCGCCGAGGCGCAGGAAGTCGCCGTCCTGCAGCGTGTATTCGTGGAACTTGCCGAGCGGCTCGTTCGCATCGTTGATGTAGGTACCGTTCGAACTGGTGTCCACGACCACGTAGGAGCCCGCCCGGAAATCGACGCGGGCGTGCGTGCCCGAAAGGTAGCGTTCGGGGTCGGGAAGTACCCAGTCGTTGTCGCGTCCGCGGCCGATCGTGCCGCCATGAACGCCGAATACCTTGGTGGAGGCTTCGCCGAGGCCTGCGGCCTGTTCGCCGACGATACGCAGGCGCAAGGCCATATTTACTCTCTCCTAATGAGACCGAGGAATTGCGCAGACTGCACGTATAATGGGGCGAGAGCGTACCAATGTCTGGAGCCCGTAAATGGCTGCGAGTCACATTTTCAAGGTTCTGTTCATAAATCAGGGCAAGGTCTATGAAATATACGCCCGCAAGGTCGGCCAGGGCGGCATGTTCGGATTCCTGGAGGTCGAGGAACTGGTTTTCGGCGAGCGCAGCAGCGTAGTCGTCGATCCGGCCGAGGAGCGGATCAAGGCGGAGTTCCAGGACGTCAGGCGCACCTACCTGCCGCTGCACGCGGTGCTGCGGATCGACGAGGTAAAAAAGCACGGCGTCAGCAAGATTTCGGCGCTGGAGGGCTCCAATGTCGCGCAGTTCCCGGTCCCGATCTATACCCCCGGGGGCGACTCCAACGCGCGCAAATGATCCGGCTGCGATGAATTTCTTCCTCCCCGGCGCAGCCGCGCTGTCCGAGTTTCGCCTCGATCGCCTGTGCGCATCGCTATGCGCCGTTGATCCTCGTGTCGCCGGCATCGAGGCGCGCTGGTTGCACTGCGTCGTAGCGGCGCGCCCTCCCGCCGCGGATGAACTGGCGCAGCTGCAGCGGCTCCTCGGCGACGTCGATCCCGAGCCGCCCGCCGGGGGCTACCGGCTGGTGGTGACGCCGCGCGTCGGCACCGTGTCCCCCTGGTCCAGCAAGGCGACGGATATCGCGCATGTCTGCGGGCTGGCGCCGGTGACGCGGCTGGAACGTGGCTGCGCCTACTGGATCCGCGCCAACGGGGCGCTCGATGAGCCGGCGCTGCGCCGGCTCGGTGCGGCGCTGCACGATCGCATGACCGAGACCCTGTGGCTGGGCGAGCCAGACCTCGCGGCGTTGTTCGCTACGGCGGCGCCGCGACCGCTGCGCAGCGTCGCGCTCGGCGCACTCGGCCGCCCGGCGCTGGAGGCGGCGAACCGGGACTGGGGGCTCGCGCTGTCCGGTGAGGAGATCACTTACCTCGTCGATGCCTTCCGCGCGCTCGGGCGCGATCCCACGGATGCGGAACTGATGATGTTCGCGCAGGCCAACTCCGAGCACTGCCGCCACAAGATCTTCAATGCCGAGTTCGTCATCGACGGCGTTGCCTGCGGCGCATCGCTGTTCGACATGATCCGCGCGACCTACCGGGCGAATTCCGCCGGCGTCCTCTCCGCCTACCGCGATAATGCGGCGGTGATCGAAGGCGGTATTGCCGAGCGCTTTTTTCCCTCGGGCCCGGCGCATCACTATGCCGGCCATGTCGAGCCGGTCGATATCCTGATGAAGGTCGAGACCCACAACCATCCGACCGCGATCTCGCCGTTCCCGGGGGCCGCGACCGGTGCCGGCGGCGAGATCCGCGATGAGGGCGCGACCGGGATCGGCGCCAGCCCGAAGGCCGGAGTGTGTGGCTTCTCGGTGTCGAACCTGCGCATCCCACAGTTGTCCCATTCCTGGGAAGAGGACTGCGGCAGCCCGGCGCGCATCGCCTCGGCGCTCGAGATCATGCTGCAGGGTCCGATCGGCGCGGCCGCATTCAACAACGAATTCGGGCGCCCCAATATCGCCGGCTATTTCCGCATGTTCGAACAGCGCCGCCGCGAGAACGGTCGCGACATCGTGCGCGGCTATCACAAGCCGATCATGATCGCGGGCGGCCTCGGCAATGTGCGCCGCGGGCATGTCGAGAAGAAGGACGTCGTC
>Ga0302279_10006227_pt1 | contig 12797 bp, 8 predicted proteins | sample III_Bog_N3_3_FD_194541 | JGI IMG/M metagenome (GOLD analysis project Ga0302279, IMG submission 194541) | Peat permafrost microbial communities from Stordalen Mire near Abisko, Sweden - III_Bog_N3_3 | ecosystem: Environmental > Terrestrial > Soil > Wetlands > Peat | place: Sweden: Abisko...
CACGGCTGCGGGCATGGTGGTGGCTGGCCGTGCCGTATGGGGTGCTCGGGCTGGGGTTGGCGGCCGCGGGGGTTCATCTGACCGGCATGGCGTTGCGGCGGCAGCAGCGGCGGGTGGATGAGTTGCGCCATACCGCGGAGGCGGTAGCTGCGGCAAAGCTCGAACTGGAGATACTGGGACGACACTCGCCGACGCTGCTTTATCGCGGCCGTCTGGACCCGCAGGGGGTTTTCACCCTCAGCTTCGCGACCGAAAACACCAAGATGGTCAGTGGCTGGGAGCCGGCGGAGCTTTACGCGGGTGAACCCGAGATGAGCCACCTGCCGGAGGAAGACCGAATTGCGCGGGCGGCCAACTTCGTGCTCGCGGTGCGCCAGGGCCGCTCGGTGTTGGAGTATCGGGTGGAGCAGCCGGATGGCGGCTATCGCTGGCTGCGCTGCGACGTGGTGGTGATGGAACGCCACGCCGATGGCAGTTCGGACATGGTGGGAAGCGCCACCAATGTGACGCACGAGCACGAGTTGGCGACGCGGATGGCGCTGGTGGACCGGATGACGACGCTGGGGGAGATGGCCACGTCGCTGGCGCATGAATTGAGCCAGCCGGTGACTGTCATTTCGATGGCGGCGTCGTTTGCGCAGATACTGACGCAGGAAATTGACTCGGCTGAAGACCTTCGCGAGCAGATCGGCGCCATCCTGGCGCAGAGCAAGCGGGCCGGTGAGATCATTCGCCATCTGCGCAGCTATGGCCATGCCGAAGGTGGGGCGTTGGGGCCGGTGGATCTGCGGCTGGCGATCAAGGGCGCGCTGGAACTGGCGGGGCGGCCGTTGAGGGACGCGGGCGTGGCGGTTGAGGTAGATTTGGCCGATGACCTGCCGGCGGTGCGCGGACGGCCGGTGCAGGTGGAGCAGGTGCTGCTGAATTTGGCGATGAACGCACGCGACGCATTGCGCACCGGCCCATCGGCCGGGCGCGCGTTGCGGTTCTATGTGGAGCCTGGCGGTTGGGCGAATGGGGCCGGGCAGGACGACGTGGTGCTGTGCGTGGCCGATAACGGGCCGGGCATCCCGCCCGGGGTGATCGATCGGGTATTCGATCCGTTTTTCACCACCAAGAAGGTCGGTGAAGGGACCGGGCTGGGGCTGGCGTTGTGCCGGTCGATGATGGAGGGGTTTGGCGGGTCGATCTCGGTGGCCGATGCACGGCCCGGGGTGGTGTTCCGGCTGCGGTTCGTGTGCGCTGAGAGTGCGGGGACGGAGCAGCGGGGTGAGCCTGCGGGGCTGAAGAACCATGGAGGGCATGTGTAAATTGCATAAAGCCACGGTCTGGCCATAATTTTTGTTCTGGGCTAACATCGACCTGCGTTTCTTCGATCTAACGAAGTCTTGCTAAGGTCTAGTTGTGGCACAATCGCACGCTCCCTGGGGAGGCCGCGGCCTTACGGGCATCAGAGGCTTGACGCTGAAGCTGTTGCTGGCTGTTGGCGCGGTGTTTGCCGTGTGCTGGTGGGCGTGTGGGATGCAGGCCAAGCGGATCGTTGATGACGCCGAGGTCCGCGGCATGGAGCAGATGCAGGTTTCCGCCGATGCGCTGGCGGCGCAGGTGCGGCTGCTGCTGGGCGCGCTGCATGATATCGAGCGACTGGCTGTCATGACGGTGCAGATGTCTCAGCAGGAGGTTGGCGAGACCCGGCGGGCGTGGTTGCCGGGAATGTCGTTGGAAAATCTGCGCGATGCGATCGCGCGCAGCCAGATCGGCATCCGCTCGGTGCAGGTGTTTGACCGCGACGGCCATGTGGTGCTGCTGCAGGGCCTGAGCCTGCCGGCGGACCCGGACGGCCAACAGCTCGGCTTTGGGCTGCCGTGGCTGGGCCCGGATGGCGAGACCCTGCTGCGATGGACGGCATCCCCGGCCGATACCAGCGGGTTGACGCTGGAGATCACGCTGGACCCGGAGGTGCTGTCCAAAGCGATCGACCGCGGATTTCCCAAGGCGCAGCTGGTGAATCGAACGATGCTGGGCACCGTGGCGCGGATGCCCGATGGCGTTCTGCTGGCGCGGACGGATATGCAGGGACACCGGCTGGAGGAGCGGATCCATCTACCGCCGGAGGTGACGGCGCGGTTTCTGGCGCAGTCGACCGGCGGCCGTCGCCTGATCAGCCCGCTGAGCCATACTGACATCCTGGCGGGGGTTCGAACGGTGCCCGAACTGGGGCTGGTGGCGATCGCCGTGGCCGGGCGTGACGACATGCTGGGGCCGGCGCGGATGGAAGCGGCGTGGTGGAGGGCGGTGCCGTATGCCGTGCTGGTGGCGGGGCTGGTGAGCGCCGCCGGGTATCTCGTCCGGACGATCTGGCTGCGCGAGCAGGAGACGATTGAGGCGATGCGCCGCACCGCCGAGGCAACCGCCCTGGCGCGCAGCGAATTCGAATCGTTGGCCCAGCACTCGCCGACGTTCCTGTATCGCGGCCGGGTGGATGCGAAGGGGGTGTTCAGCCTGGGGTATTCGACGGCGAACACCGAGCCGGTGACCGGCTGGGACCGTCAGGCGCTGTTCGATGACGACTCACAGATGTCGCATCTGCCGGAGGAGGACCAGGTCGCGCGGGCGGCCAATTTCGTGCTGGCGGTGCGCCAGGGGCGTTCGGCGGTGGAATATCGGGTGGAGCAGCCGGACGGCGGCTATCGCTGGGTGCGCAGCGATGTGGCGGTTGTGCAGCGATATCCCGACGGCAGCGCCGATTTGGTGGGCACCGCCACCAATGTGACGCATGAGCATGACTTGGCGACGCGGATGGCACTCGTGGACCGCATGACCACGCTGGGGGAGATCTCCATCTCGATCGCTCATGAGCTGAGCCAGCCCGTGACGGTGATTTCGATGGCGGCGTCCTATGCGCAGATGCTGGCGGAGGAAATGACCTCGGCTGACGAGCTTCGCCAGCAGATCGAAGCCATTCTGGCGCAGAGCCAGCGGGCCGGTGAGATCATTCGCCATCTGCGCAGCTATGGCCATGCCGAGGGCGGGGCGCTTGGGGCGGTGGATTTGAAGCAGGCGGTCACCAGCGCGCTGGAGTTGGCGGGGCGGCCACTGGCGGAGGCCAGGGTGGTGGTGGAGGTGGATCTGCCGCCCGATCTGCCGCAGGTGCACGGGCGCCAGGTGCAGGTGGAACAGGTGCTGCTGAACCTGGCGATCAACGCCCGCGATGCGTTGCGCGCGATGCCGAAAGGCGAGCGCAAGCTGTGGATTTCGGCTGAGGCGGCAGGCGGTCAGATTGTGGTGAGCGTGGCCGATAACGGGCCGGGGATTGCGCCCAAGGTGATCGGGCAGGTGTTCGATCCGTTCTTCACCACCAAGAAGGTGGGTGAAGGTACCGGGCTTGGGCTGGCGTTGTGCCGCTCGATGATGGAGGGGTTCGGCGGCGCGATCCTGGTGGAGAACGTGGCGCCCGGGGTGGTGTTTCGGCTGCGCTTCCTGCGGGCGGTGAGCGAGAAGGTGGCGGCCTGATTCGCCCTTCGTTTCAGCGCCGCATTTCGGGCATTTTATTGCCACTGTCGGGCGGTGTGATGCGTTGCTGGAATCAGCGACGAAAACACGGTTTGTTCCAAGTTATCCACAGATGATCCGGGTTTTATCCAGGGAGTGATCCACAGATCCGCCCACAAGAACAAAGCGTGAATACTATTTCTTTTCAGTTAATGCGTGATCAGCACCGATGACGGTTGTTAACGCTTTGATTGGGCTTTGATTTTTCGTGAGATTGGCACGAATGGCCACGTGAATCCCTTTGACGCCCATAAATACCCATGATATCCCATGTTATCCCAAACGAGCTGCTGGAGTATTGGCTCGCCGCGGTCGCTTGAACCCATAACGACGCAGAACAAGGGCCCCTCCGGCGAGATGACCCACTTCATGGGCACCCATCAGAACAGGCTGGACGCGAAGGGGCGGGTGAGCATTCCCGCGTCGTTCCGCACAGCGCTGCGCGAGGCGGCCCTGGAAGCAGAGGCGGCGGTGGTGCTGCGGCCGTCGCATCGGCATGCGTGCATCGAGGGGTGGGCTGCGGCGGATTTCCACAAGATGGGCGAGGGTTTGCAGGCGCTGGATGTGTTCAGTGAGGAACAGGACGATCTGGCGTTCGCGTTGTATGGAAGTGCCAGCGAACTGGTGCCGGACAAGGAAGGCCGCATCGTGCTGCCGGAACTGCTGGTGACGCACGCGCTGTTGCGCGACGGCGTGGTGTTCGTGGGACTGCGCGATCATTTCGAAATTTGGGAGCCCGAGGCGGTGCTGCGGCGTAGGGCCGAGGCGCAGGAGCGGGCAAGGGCACGTGGGTTCACGCTGCCGGGGCGAACGTCATGAGCGGGTTTTCCCATGTTCCGGTGCTGCTCGATGAGGTGATGCGCTATCTGGCGCCCGTTGAGGGTGAGACGCATCTGGATGGCACCTTCGGCGGCGGCGGCTATGCGGCGGCGATTTTGGCAACCGGCTGCACGCTGTGGGCGATCGATCGCGATCCCGATGCCATCGCGCGCGGGGCGACGCTTGCCGCGCGTTATCCGGGGCGGTTGCACCTGGTGCAGGGCGGCTTTGGCGACATGGTGGCGCTGCTTGGTGAGCGCGGCGTTACTGAATTGGATGGGGTGGTGCTGGATCTCGGCATTTCGTCGTTCCAGATCGACGATCCCGCACGGGGGTTCAGCTTTCGCCACGACGGGCCGCTGGATATGCGGATGGGGCGCGAGGGGGTTTCGGCCGCTGATCTGGTGGCGGGGCTGCCGGAAGCCGAGTTGGCGGACACGCTGTATCAGTTGGGCGAGGAGCGGCTTTCGCGGCGGATCGCCAAGGCGATTGTCGCGGCACGGGCGGTGGCGCCGATCACCACCACGCTGGGGTTGGCCGAGGTGATCCGCGCGGTGGTGCCGAAGGATAAATCCGGTATCGATCCGGCAACGCGCAGCTTTCAGGCGTTGCGGATTCGGGTGAATGACGAGTTGGGCCAGATCGAGCGGGCGTTGGTGCAGGCGGCTTCGTTGCTGGCGCCGGGCGGGCGGCTGGTGGTGGTGTCGTTTCATTCGCTGGAAGACCGGCTGGTGAAGCGATTTATGACACAGGCTTGTGGACGGACTCCGGCGCCATCACGGCATGATCCGCGCGGGTTGTTGGAGCGTGAAGTGGCGGGGTTCCGGCTGTTGACGCCAAAGGCGGTTCGGCCAGGGGATGCGGAGGCTTCGGCCAACCCGCGTGCCCGTAGCGGACGGCTGCGCGCGTTGCAGCGTTTGGGCGGGGAGATCGAGGTATGATCCGTCCGTTCACGTGCCTTTGTTTGCTGATGGCGGCGGGTTCGGGGCTGTATCTGTACACCGCCAAGCATGACGCGCAGTTGCTGGACCGGCAGATCGATCATTTGCGCAGCCAGGCGCGGTCGAGCCGGTCAGACGCGGGTTTGCTGCATGCTGAATACGATCGTCTGGGTGACCCGGATCGGTTGCGGGAGTTGGCGACGCAGGTGCTGACGTTGCAGAAGACCGACCCGAAGCAGTTTGTGTCGTTGGCCGATCTGGAAAAGCGGATGCCGGCGGTGGGATTGCCGCCGCCTCCGGCTGCGGTGGCTGTGGTTGAAGCGCCTGTGATGGCGGCGGTGGCGCCGGTGGTGGCGGCCCCGGTGGTTGCGAGTGTTGTGGCACCGGTGGCCAAGCCGGTTCAGGTGGCTGCGGTGGAGAAGCCGGCTGCGGTCGAGAAGCCTGCCGCGGTGGTGGCGCGCCCGTTGGCGCCGGCGCCACGGCCGATGATGACGGTGGCCCAGGCTGCTCCGGTCCCTGCCCCGACCGTCACTTCGACGCCGGTGCATCCGGCGTTGCCGAAGCCGACCTCGCTGGCGCCGCAAACGGTGGCCCAACAGCCGGTGCAACAGCAGCAGGCCCCTGCTCCGCGGCCGAATGTGCAGATGGTGGCGCAGGTACGTCAGGCTCCAGCGCAGGCTCCAGCACCGCAGCGAATGCAGGCCCCGATTCAGCAGGCCCAGATGTCGCCCCAGATGTCGCCCCCTGGCCCACAGCCGCGTCCGGCGTATGTCGGATCGTCGTTGGGGATGGCGCGTAACAGCAGCTTGACCAATCCGATCGGCTATCACCCGGTTTCGCTGAATTCGGCGGGGCAATGAGCGAGGGGCCTCGCAACACCGCGGCGCCGAACGCCAACACGCCGGCGAAGCGGTTCGGCGCACCGCGCAATGCCGCCGTGCCGCGCATGGAGGATGTGCGGATCACCGCGCCCGATCTGGCACGACGGGCGACGATGGAGAAAACCCGTGGTCGGCTGGTGGTGGCGGCGGTGGCGGCGGCCGGGATGTTCACGGCTGTTGGCATTCAGTTGGCGGTGGCAACTGTGCTGGCACCGCGGATGCCGAAGATCCAGGACGCCTACCGGATCGATAACAATCCGCCAATTTCGGCCGCACCGCCGCCGAGCATTGCACCGGCAGCGGCTCAGCCCGAGGGTTTGGCGCGCGGCAAGCGGGCGATGATTGTCGATCGCAACGGCGAGGTGTTGGCGCTGTCTTTGCCGACGGCGGCGGTGATCGCCAATCCGCGTGCGTTGGTTGACCCGAAGGATGCGGCGCACAAGTTGAAGTCGGTGTTGCACGATATCGATGAGGCCGAGGTGGCCGAGCGGTTGGGCGATCAGACCAAGCAGTTTGTCTATATCGCCCGCCAGGTGCCGCCGCGGACCGAGCTTGCGATCAATGCGCTGGGCATTCCCGGGGTGGATTTCGAGCGCACCGAACGTCGGCGGTATCCGCTGGGGCGGGTGGCGGCCCAGGTGCTTGGCGGCGTGGATGTGGATGAGCACGGCATCGCCGGCGTGGAGCGGCATTTCGATCAGCGGCTGTCTTCGGACAGCGCACCGCTGCGGCTGTCGCTGGATGTGCGCGCGCAGGCGGTGGTGCGCGAGGAATTGCTGGCGGCGATGACCGAGTTCCAGGCGATCGGCGCCTGTGGGATTGTGATGGATGTGCGCACCGGCGAAGTGATTGCCATGGTGTCGCTGCCGGATTTCGACATCAACGATCCCCGTACGGCAACGCCGGATGCGCGGTATAACCGGGCCGTCGGCGGGGCGTATGAGCCGGGTTCGACGTTCAAGCTGCAGACCGCGTCCTTGGCGCTGGACAGTGGCATCGTGCATATCTGGAACGGGTTTGACGCAACCAACCCGATCAAGATCGGCCGTTTTACCATTAACGATTTCGAGGGCAAGCATCGCTGGTTGGCGGTGCCGGAAATTCTCGCCTACTCGTCCAACATCGGGGCCGCCAGGATGGCGGAAGCTGCCGGCACCGCGGTGCAGCGGGCCTGGATGGAAAAGGCCGGCATGACCCATCGCACCGGGATCGAACTGCCGGAAAGTGCGATGCCGATCGTGCCGCCGGCGTCGAACTGGAAAGAGGCGGCGACGCTGACCATTGGTTTCGGCCATGGCATCGCGGTCACGCCGCTGCATGTGGTGATGGGCACCGCAACCGTCGCCAATGGCGGGGTGAAGATGGTGCCGACGATCGTGGCGGTGCCCGATGGCGGTGAGCCGCCGCAGGGCACGCGGATCATGCAGCAGGCGACGTCTGACATCATTCGCAAGCTGATGCGGCTGGTGGTGACCGATGGTTACGGCAAATCGGCCGAGGTACCCGGGTATTTCGTCGGTGGCAAGACCGGCACGGCGGAGAAGATCTCCGGCCACGGGTATAACAAGAAGGCCAACGTTTCGGCGTTCATGAGCGTGTTTCCGATGAATGCGCCGCGCTATGCGGTTTATATGATGCTCGATGAGCCGCATGCGGATGCGTCCACCCATGGCTATGCGACGGCGGGTTGGGTTTCGGCTCCGGCCGCCGGGCGGGTGATCGCGCGGATCGGGCCGATGCTGGGGCTGCTGCCGGAGACGGAGAACGCGGCGGCGATTCAGGCGTCGTTGGCCATTCCGATGCAGCCGGGGCGGCCGCCAGGCGCTGTGGCCACGCCGCCGCCGGCGCCTGGGATGGAGCGTACGGCGCCTTCGCATGGCACGCCGGTGGCGCAAGGCATCAGTCCGGCGCCTCCCGCGCCGATGAAGCCGCCGGCGAAGTCTGTGCTCGCACCGGTGACGCAGGATCTGCGCCACAACGTGCTAATGCGGATGCCCGCCAATGTTGGGCAGTGAACTGATGCGCGGCGTTGCCGGCGTTGGCGGAAATCCGCTGGCGTGGCGGGCGGTGGCGGGGATCGATCTGGTGGGAGTGACGGCCGACAGCCGCAAGGCCGGGCCGGGCATGCTGTTCGCGGCACTGCCGGGGACGCGGGTGAACGGTTGCGATTTCATCGCCGATGCGGTGCGCAATGGCGCCGCCGCGGTGCTGGCGCCGGTTGGCACGGTTTGGCCGCCGGGCGTGCCGCCGCGGCCGATGGTTGTCGAGGCGGAGCCTCGGCAAAGCCTGGCACGGGTGGCGGCGGTTTTGGCGGGCGCGCAGCCGGCGCAGGTGGTGGCGATCACCGGAACCAACGGCAAGACATCGACGGCTGAGTTTCTGCGGCAGATCTGGGCCTTGGCGGGGCGTAAGGCCGCCAGCATGGGCACGCTGGGGCTGGTGGCGCCGGGGTTCGATGTTGGGCCTGGCCTTACCACCCCTGATCCGGTGACGTTGGCGCAAACCCTCGCCGCCCTGGCGCGGGCGGGGGTGGAGTGTGCGGCGATCGAGGCGTCCTCGCACGGGCTGCACCAGTATCGGCTGGATGGGGTGAGGCTGGCGGCTGGGGCGTTCACCAACCTCACGCGTGATCATTTGGATTATCACCCGGATATGGCGGCGTATCGAGACGCCAAGCTGCGGCTGTTTTCCGAGTTGCTGCCGGAGGGGGCGCCGGCGGTGGCGAGCCTTTCGCTGGACGGTGAAACGCTGGCGCTGTTGCGCGAGATCTGCCTGCGGCGGCGGTTGCGGTTGGTGCTGGCTGGGCCTGAGGCGTGCGAACCGCTGGCTGATGGGCAGATGGTGGTTTGGCGGGGCGAGCGGTTGCATCTGCCGTTGGCCGGGCGGTTTCAGGCTGACAATGCGGTGCTCGCCTGTGCCTTGGCCGAAGCGACCGGCATTGCCAACGCCCGCGCGCTGATGGGGCAGTTGGTGGGGGTCCGTGGGCGGATGGAGTTGGTGGGGCGGCTGGCCAATGGTGCCGCCGCCTATGTCGATTTCGCCCATACCCCGGATGCGTTGGACCGGCTGATCGCGGCGTTGCGGCCGCATACCAAGGGGCGGCTGCATCTGGTGTTCGGCGCCGGCGGGGATCGCGATCCCGGCAAGCGGCCGTTGATGGGGGCAGCGGCCCGCGCGGCGGACGTGGTGATCGTGACCGACGACAATCCGCGCACTGAGAACCCCGCGGCCATTCGTGCCGCTGTGCTGGCGGGGTGTCCGGGGGCTTTGGAACTCGGTGGTCGGGAGGCGGCGATTGCCGAGGGGTTGGCGGGACTGCGGGCGGGTGACGTGCTGGTGGTTGCCGGCAAGGGCCATGAGCAGGGCCAGACCATCGGCACCGTGACGCATCCGTTCGACGATGCCGGGGTAATCCGCGAATTGCTGGCGATTGCGCCATGAGCGCGTTGTGGAACCCGAAGGCGCTGCTGGCGGCGACGTCGGGGATGTTGCTGCGGCCGTTCTCGGCCAATGGGATTTCCATCGACAGCCGCAGCGTGAAGCCGGGGCAGCTGTTTATCGCCCTGGTGGGTGAGAACGGCGATGGCCATGCGCATGTGGCGAGCGCCCTCGCGCGTGGGGCTGCCGGTGCGATGGTGCACGCGCTGCCTGAGGATGTCGGTGATGACGCGCCGTTGCTGGTGGTGCGCGATACCTTCCAAGCGCTGCATGATCTTGGCCGTTATGGCCGGGCGCGGTTCAGTGGGCGGCTGGTGGCGGTGACCGGGTCGGTCGGCAAGACCACCACCAAGGAGATGCTGCGCTGCATTCTGCAGGCCCAGGCCAAGACCTGGGCGGCGGAGGCGTCTCATAACAACCATTGGGGCGTTCCGTTAACGCTGGCGCGGATGCCGGCGCACGCGGTTTATGGCGTGGTGGAAATTGGGATGAACCATGCCGGCGAGATCCCTCCCCTCGCCCGGCTGGCGCGGCCGCATGTGGCTGTGGTGACCAACGTGGGTTCGGCGCATATCGGCCACCTCGGCAGCCTGGAGGCGATCGCCGATGAGAAGGCCAGCATTGGCCTGGGGCTGGAGCCGGGCGGCGTGCTGCTGCTGCCGGCGGATAGCCCGTATTTTCAGCGGATGGCGGCGGGTTCGACCGCTGATGTTCAGGGGTTTGGCACCCGGCCGGGCGCCATGCACCGGCTGGTTTCCGCTGACGCCGACGCCGATGGCACCGATCTTACGGTGGATCTGGCGGGGCGGATGATCAGCTTCCGGCTGGCGGCTCCCGGGCTTCACATGGCCGTGAACGCGGTGGCGGCTTTGGCGGCCGCGGCGGCTCTCGGGGCTGATCTGTTGGAGGGTGCTGTTGCCTTGGCTACCTTCGCGCCCGGTGCGGGGCGCGGCGCGCGACGGACGATCACGGTGGCCGCTGGTGAGGCGGTGTTGCTCGATGAGAGCTACAATGCGTCGGCTGCCGCGGTGCGGGCGTCGTTGGCGTTGCTGGGCCTGGTTCCCGCGACAAGGCGGATTGCCGTGCTCGGCGATATGTTGGAGTTGGGCGAGGCAGGGCCTGCCGAGCATGTCGGTCTGGCGGCCGATGTGATCGCCCATGCAGACCTGTTGTTCACTTGTGGCCCCTTGATGCGCGGGCTGCACGATGCCATCCCCCCCTCTCGCCGCGGCGCCCATGCAGCGGATTCGGCCCTATTGGCCCCGGTTGTGCTGGACGCTTTGCGTCCGGGCGACGCGGTGCTGGTGAAGGGCAGCCTGGGCAGCCGCATGAAAAAGATCGTCGATGCGCTGGAGGCCAGTGAGCCATCCGCCATCGAACAGCCCAAGGATCCGCGCTGATGCTGTACAATTTGGCTCGGCCGTTCGCCGACCAGATCATCCTGGCCAATCTGTTCCGCTACCTGACCTTCCGGTCGGGTGCCGCGTGCATGACGGCGCTGGTGCTGAGCCTGGCGTTCGGGCCGATGCTGATCCGCTGGCTGAAATCGGTGCAGGGCGCGGGCCAGCCGATCCGCCCGGATGGGCCGGAGAGCCATCTGCTGACCAAGAAGGGCACGCCGACGATGGGCGGGGTGCTTATTCTCTCCACGCTGGCGGTTTCCACCCTGCTGTGGGCGGATCTGCGCAACCAGTATGTGTGGGCGGTGCTGACGCTGACGCTCGGCTATGGGGCGATCGGGTTTGTCGATGACTACATCAAGCTGTCCAAGGCGTCGTACCAGGGGCTGTCCGGCCGGGGCAAGATGATCGTGCAGACGGCGCTGGGGCTCGGGGTGTCCGTGTGGATCATGCACATCACCCGCGGGCCGTTGGGCAGCGGGTTGGCGATTCCGATGCTGAAGGACGTGCTGATACCGCTTGGGATTTTCTTCCCATTGATGGCGACGTTCGTGATGATCGGTGCTTCCAACGCCGTCAACCTCACCGATGGGCTGGATGGGTTGGCGATTGTGCCGACGATTATCGCTGCCGGGGTGTTCGGGCTGATCGCCTATATCGTCGGCAATCATGTTTTCGCCGATTACCTCAGGCTGTCCGAAGTGCCGGGCGTGGGCGAGCTTGCGGTGTTCTGCTCGGCCATTGTGGGGGCCGGGTTGGGGTTTTTGTGGTTCAACGCGCCGCCGGCGCGGGTGTTCATGGGCGATACCGGCAGCCTGGCGCTCGGTGGCGCCTTGGCGGCCGTGGCGGTGGCGACCAAGCATGAGATCGTGCTGGCGGTTGTCGGCGGGTTGTTCGTGGTGGAGACGCTGAGCGTGGTGATCCAGGTGTTCTGGTTCAAACGCACCGGGCGCCGGGTGTTTCTGATGGCGCCGCTGCACCATCATTTCGAGAAGAAGGGCTGGGCGGAGCCGACCATCGTGATCCGGTTCTGGATCATCTCGATGATCCTGGCGCTGGTTGGCCTGGCCACGTTGAAAATCAGATGAGCTTTTCATCCGACATCTTCCGTGGTGAGCGGTTTGCCGTGCTGGGGCTCGGGCGCGCCGGCTTGCCTGCCGCGCACGCGTTGGTGGCGATGGGCGCTGAGGTGACGGTTTGGGATGACAAGCCGGAAGCCCGCGCGCAGGCCGAGGGACTGGTGGTGGCCGAGCCTGTGATGGCCGGACTGTCTGCCTTGGTGATCTCGCCGGGAATTCCGCATCGTCTGCCGCGCGCGCATCCGTTTGCCGAGGCGGCGCGGGCGGCGGGGGTGCCGATTTTGACCGACGCCGACCTGCTGTATCGGGCGGTGCGGGCGTCCGGTTCGAAGGCGCGGTTTGCCGGGATTACCGGGACCAACGGCAAATCAACCACGACGGCTCTGCTGGCGCATATTCTGACGGTGGCGGGGGTGCCGAATGCGGCGGGTGCGAACCTCGGCACCGCGGCTTTGGCGCTGCCGTGGCTGGGTGATGACGGCGTGTATGTGCTGGAGATGTCCAGCTACATGTTGGAACGACTCGCCGCCTTGCGGTTCGATGCGGCAGCCATGCTCAATCTCAGTGCGGACCATCTCGATCGACATGGCGACATGGCCGGCTATGCCGCCGCCAAGCGGCAGATCTTTGCCCGCCAAACCGCTGGTGATACCGCCGTGGTGGGCGTGGATGACGCGCTGTCTCGGG
>Ga0302279_10006230_pt1 | contig 12796 bp, 21 predicted proteins | sample III_Bog_N3_3_FD_194541 | JGI IMG/M metagenome (GOLD analysis project Ga0302279, IMG submission 194541) | Peat permafrost microbial communities from Stordalen Mire near Abisko, Sweden - III_Bog_N3_3 | ecosystem: Environmental > Terrestrial > Soil > Wetlands > Peat | place: Sweden: Abisko...
GTCCATCGGTCTTTTCCTTCGTGATGCTTTGGTCGGCTCACGAAGGGGAAGACCCGTTCAACCGCGGGAAATGTCAAACGGCGGTTGCCTCCCCGGCAGAGCCGGGGGAACTCCCGATTGGATTAGGTCCCAGGGCTGGTCGTCCACGGGAGCAAGCTCCACTTCAGCCCCCTCGGGAAGGTCCGTCGGCTCGTCTAGGACGAGCCTGCCATTGCTGACCCGCGCGCGCACCGTCATCATTGTTGCAGCATAACACTCCCATCCGCGCCCGGCTCTCCTACGGCTCAACGTACATCCGAGTGCACGGCGTGGGCGGCGACGAGGGCGACGATAGCGTCGAACTCGAGCTCGTATGACGCGGGCAACGACGGCGGCTTCATGACGGGCCGTGACGCCCGCTGGATGGGTTCGGCCCTAGGGCGTCGAGCGCGTTGACGGCCATGTCGTGCACACCCAGACGCTCAAACAAGTCCGCCAGGATGGGCGGCACGTGGGTGTAGCGATGCCGGAGCTCCGGCGCGTCACGGGCGACCATCGTGCATATCTGCTTGTAGACCGCGATGGCCTTCAAGGCGAAGCCGACGTACGCGTAGTACTTCGCCACCCACTCGTACTGCTGCAGGGCGTTCGGGAGGTCGCCGGTCTTGGCGTACAGGTCGGCGAGCTTCAGGCGGGAGGGGACGTCGGTCGGGTCGGCACGGACGAGCTCGAAGAGCTGCTCAATGGTGCGCTTCGAGTTCACGCACGCAAGAGTACGCGTCCGACGTCGATGGTGCGCTTGTTTGATGTCCCCTCGGGCGGGCCGGCGGGCGGACGTCGGTCAAGGTGCCTAGCGTGTCATTCGCGCGAGAGCCGGCCCTGCTCGATAAGCGCAATGAGCTTCTGCGCGTCAAGCGGGCGCGCGAGCACTCGCGCGGCCGAAGACGACGGCGCGGTGTCGGCGGCGCTCGCGTCGGCGAGCAGTACGACACGCGACGCGGCAGCAGGGCGCTCGGCGCGCACGAGTCCCAGGAAGTCGCGGGCTGTCCAGCCGGAGAAGGTGACGGCGCAGACGATGACGTCGAAGTGCTCGCGCCGGACGCGGTCGAGCGCGGTCCAGCCGTCCGAGCTTGGGACGACGTCGATGTCGTCGGGGAGCCACGCAAGAGCCTCGTCGGTGGATAGGCGGTCGTCGATGACGAGGACGCGCGCGGGGGCCGCTCGTGGGGACGGGAACGGGTCGGGGTGCACGGCGACGACGCGAAACACGCCCGAGCCCGTGGAGGTCGTGATGGGCGGTCGCTCCTCGGAGGCGTGCTGTTGCTCGAGGAACGCACGTAGACGATTGAGCTCCTCCTCTCTCTCTCGCTCATCCGCCACTTGCCTGGCCTCAAGGCGCAACTCCTCGCGTCCCCTTCGCGTCGTTCGCCATCGTCTTCACCGACCGGCACGTTCTCTCGCTCGCCGAGCGCGCGCTCTCGAGAGAGGACAACTGTCCCGCGGCAGGCCACATCCTCAAGGTCGCCACCGTGTACGTCGCCGAGGAGCATCACGGCGACCAGCGCGTCCTCGAGCTCACGTTCGCGTTCGACGCGCTCGGCGCAGACCTCCCCACTCTCGTTCGGCACGAAATCGTGCTCGAGGATGAGACGCCGGTGCAGAGCTACCTCGATGCCGTCGCGCGGCTGCCCGTCGTAGAGCCCGCGCCGGTGGACGCGAACCCGGTCCGCGCGCTTCTTCGCGCGACCTTCAACGCCATCCTCTACGCGACGAGCGCCGACGTGGAGCGCGAGCACCGCAAGCCAAAGGGTGATGCGCCCGCGGGACCCTCGCAGAAGCGCGTCTTCACCTCCGACGAGGTGTTCTTCCTCCCCGGCGCCATCGACATCACACGCGTCAGGCAGATGCAGGAACTCGAGCGCGTTCCGAGCGGCCGCGAGGTGCTGCGCCGGTTCATGGTCCGCGGGCACTGGCGACGCGCGAACAAGGGCTGGGCCGACCACGGCGTGCGCTGGGTGCAGCCATACTGGAAGGGGCCGGACATGGCGGCCATCATCGAACGGACGTACCGACTGAAAGAGTAAGTCGTGAAGCAGGAGGAGTGCATGTGCCCGCCGAACAGAAGGTCCTCGACCTGCGGGCCCACGGGGGGCTCCGTCCGGCCGAGGCAGAGGAGCGTGAACCTCGAGCTCATCAGCGCCGTGAGAACCGCATACAGGTCCAAGCCGGCCGCGGCCGTGAGCCCCTCTCCCGTCCGTGTGGCCTCCGATGAAGGGGCGCCGGATGTCGACGGCGTCACGCTCCGGGGTTCATCGTCGGCGTTGAGGTGGACGCGAGCGCGGTCGAGACGCTACGTTCGCGGGGCGATGGACGCCCGCGCACGCCTTCGGGTCACCGGTCCGGCAACCGAGGGGCACTCGGTTCCGGCCGACGTTCTTGTGCGCGCCATCCAGGGCGTGCAGCAGGCGGTTTGGCTGCTCGCTGCGGCGACGGAGGCTCGAACTGTTCGGCGACGATTCAACCCGGACCAGGCTTTGCGAAAGCGGTTCGCTCTCCGAATCGCGGTAGCTGAGCCGGGGAGCTATGCGATTCCGATGACGCTGGTCGACGACCGGCAGCAGGCTTCCCTCGCAACCGGAGGCGAAAGTCTACTCGTGGTGCTTGGACGCCTTTGGAAGGCCATCGCGGAGTCCGACCTGCCAAGCGTCCGCGCCGCAGTCTCCGACGAAGGGTACTTCCTGCGCCTCCTTCAGGAGCTGCGACGCATCCTTCCCAAGGCAGGTGAGCGCTGGGGGGTAGCTTTTGGCGCGGAAGGACAGGCGGAGGTCGAGCTTGGCGTCCGTCATCGTCCGGTTGTCGAGCATTGGCTCGAGAGCCCGAGCGAGCAGCGCGAGACCTCGGTCATCGGTGACCTCTTGCGCATCGACTTTGCCGCGAAGCGCGTCTGGATTCTCTATCCGCCAACGTCGCGAGAAATCGAGTGCACCTACCGCGAGGAGGTCGAGGACACCATCGTCGATGCTCGCCGCGGCCTCTTCCAAGTCACTGGGCAGTTCGTTCTCGATGCCGACGGTCACCCGAAGCAGCTCACGGACGTCCGCTCCATCGACCCGGTGGACCTTAGCCCGGTCGAGCTCGCTGAGGTCGAGGGTGATGGCCTTAGGCTCCTCCTGAGCCCGGCCGTCCTTATTACGCCGGAGCTCGACCCCGAGGAGCAGCAATCGTTCACGGCGACGGTCGACGAGTTCGGGTTCACGCTGGGGGGACGCACCCGCGAAGCGCTTCTCCAAGACTTTGCCGAGCAGATGGCGTTCGTCTGGCGAGAGTATGCTGAGACACCGGAGGCCGACCTGACAGCCGACGCCATCGCACTCCGTGCCAGACTTCTCGCGCGCATTCGACCGGGGTAACGATGGCAACGCGGAAGACACGAGATATCGAGGCCGCCCTCAAAAAGAAGGGCTTTCAGCGGGAGGAAGGCGACCACTCGTTCTTTACGTACCGCCGTGCATCCGACTCGAAGAAGACCTCCGTCTTCACGAAGACGAGCCACGGCACGGCCGAGGTCGATTCCTTCCTTCTTGGCAAGATGGCCAAGCAGTGCCGTCTCTCCCAAGGTGACTTCTCAGACTTGGTCGAGTGTCCGCTCGACCGAGCCGCGTACGAAGCGAAGCTGCGCGAGAAGGGTGTCGACGTCTGACCTGTCGGACTCTCGGCGGACAGCTGTTCCTCGCCGACCCGGTGCTCTCGAAGGACCGGACCAAGTGGGAGGTCGTCATCGCGACGCGCCTCCTCGCGTTCGGGGGGTTCGTGATGACCCCATCCACCTCCGACCTCGACTGCGACCCGAAACTGGCACGCATCCTCGCCGCGGGGTTGCCGAAGGAGTCGACGGTGCGGATGGAGGAGCGGTACGCCTCGGCGGAGATGCGGGGAGAGCTCGCCGTCGACCTCACTCACATGGCGCTCTGCAGCCCGGCGTCGGTGAAGGATGCGCTGCTGGAGAGGTTCGCCCCCATCTCAGGCACGCCACCGGCGGGATGAAGGTCCCGACATCGCCACTCGGTGGCTGGGCATCTCTCGCGCGGTCGCGAGTGCACGAGCATAGGCCTTCAAGGCATGCCGGGCTGGCATGGGCTACGCTCGGCTTGTCGCGTGGTCCTTCCCGAGCACGTCGTGGAGCGGATTCGTTCCCTTGTAGCGAGCACGGCCACCTCCGGCGGGCACGTCGACAATGAGGCCGCGAAGTACGGAGGCATCGCCGTCATGGGCACCCTCGGAGCGACCTGGCTTCTCCGGCCGGACGGAACTCTCTGGGACGTCGACGACGAGTGGGGCAGACCCATCGCCCCACTGTCGCCCGAGTGGCATCACGCGGCACTCTTGAGCGGGGCCGAGCGGCATCCCTGGCTTGCCGAGCTCATTCCCCCTCGCCCAGCGGATGCGCTTCCTTGCGCGACCTGCAACGGGCGCGGAAGGCTGGGCGGGGGCGGAGGTGTCTTCTGTCCTACCTGCCATGCGCGAGGCTGGTACCCGCCGCCGTAGGCCAAACGCGTGACGATGCCCGTGTCCCCGAGAGACCATCCGGCGGCCGGCGCCGACGAGCTCGTCCACGAAGGATATGACCATGCCGAAGAAGACGAAGGGCCCCGCCTTCGTGCGGTACGCGGTCCCGGTCCTCGACAGGTTGAAGGAGCTGGGGGCGTCCCGCACCGCGGGCGAGGTTGTCGACCGCGTCATCGAGCGCTGCGACGTCGTGCAGCATCGGGCTGCCTCGAGCAGCGCGCGCTACCATTGACGTCGGATGGTCCTCGCCCGCCCCCCCTTGCACGTCGTTGCCGCTATCGTCTTAGTGGCAACCGTCGGTCTGGCGGCGAGCTGTTCGAGCTCCAGCGGGGGCGCCGGCCAGGCCTGCCATTCGGACTCGGAGTGCGGCATCCCCAACGAACTCGCCTACTGTTACACGGGAGGACTCGGGGGATGTCCCATCGCTGTTGAGGACACCTGCCAGACCGACAGCGATTGTGCCAATGCCGGGTCGAACAGTATCTGCGGGGGCATGTGCTGCGGAGATGCGGGGCTGAACAGCGCCTGTGTCTACGCGTCGCTTTGCAGCGTATCGCAGTGCGGGCCGAAGTGCACGAGTGACTCCGATTGTGTTCCGACGTGGCCAGCGGGCGGGCTCAGTTGTCTCGCGAATGGGCACTGCGCGCCCAAGACATGTAGCGCGTCGACCGACTGTGCTCCGAACTACGTCTGCCGTGGACAGACCTGCGTCGTCAAGCCGTGCACGATGGACTCCCAGTGCAGCGGTGCGTGCGTCAACGGTGCCTGCGCAGCGCAGGTGGGCAAGTGCGAGGGGGAAGAGTTTTGAGTCGTCGACACGGCGTGTCGGCTCCGGCACCGGAAGCGACCGACATCTTCTCCGCCGAGGCGCGGAAAGACGCGACCTGAGCGCAACGACGGGATGAAAGGGCGGGATCGCGGCCTTCAGACCGGAGCTGGCGGTTGTCGTTCTGATGGCGGGTTCGCGCTCTTCTCCCCCTTCGCGCTCGTCTTGTAGGCGACCTTCGCGTTCGCCATGCGGCTGGACTTCACGAGCGCTTCGACGACCTCCCTGAGGGCCTTCACCCCGAGCGGAGGGCGGTCCTCGATGCGAGGTCGATCTGAGCTTCGGCATCCCACACGCCCATGGAGTAGCTGGCCACCCGTTCAGCGTCAAGAGCCCGAGGGCTAGCCCCAGCTCAGGCGCTCCGGCTGGTGGTTCGTCTTGCTCCCACCGTGGGAGCAGCTATGCTCAGGCTGGTCTTAACGACCGACTGACCGACCAAGGAAAGGCTCCCATGACCCGCACGACGCCGCACCCCAAGAAAGCCCTTCCCCATGTGGCTCCTCACCGCATCCCTGCTCATCCAGTTCTGGAAGCGTCACCCTGACGCGAAGGGTCCGCTCCTCGCGTTCATCAAGGAGATCGAAGCGGCCCGTTACGAGAGCCCAGCCGAGGTCAAGGCCAAGCACCGCTCCGCCGACTTCGTCAAGGACAAGGTCATCTTCAACGTCGGCGGCAACAAGTACAGGCTCATCGTTCGCTTCAAGTACGCCCGACCCTCGGCTGTACCTCCTCTCAACGGCATCGCGTTCGTCCTCTTCGTCGGAACCCACGAGGAGTACGACAAGCTCGACGTAGCGGCTCTCTGAGCCGCCAGGCTCTCGAACATGGACATCCGACTCATCGCCACGGACGCGGACTACAAGGAGGCTCTCGCAGAGGTCGAGCGGCTCTGGGGAGCTGCGCCTGGTACCCCTGAGGAGGGCAAGCTCGAACTGCTCGCCATGTTGGTCCACAACTACGAGCGCTCCCTGGAGCCCATGCCGCCTCTCGACCCCGTCGAGGCCATCAAGTTCCGCATGGACCAGGAAGGGCTGTCCCGCAAGGCCCTGCTCCCCGTGTTCGGTACGACGGCTCGGATCTCCGAGGTGCTCAGCGGCAAGAGAGCCCTCACGCTCGACATGATCCGCAAGCTCCATGCCCTCTTCGGCATCCCCCTGAACTCCCTCATCGGGGCTCCCATCGTGTCCAAGAAGAGGAAGGGCACCGCTACAGGACGGCGTGGTCCACTACCCCGTGGTCGCGGGGTAGCTGGGGTTCGGAAGGTCGTGAAGGGGTCCAGGAAGAGCGCCTGAGCCTCGAAGCACCCTCTCCGAGGTCACGCCACCTTCCGCTTCCACGTCGCCGAGAGCTTGCGTCGGTCGGGTGGAGCCGGTACGAGAAAGACGTACGGAATCGCGTCTCCCTGCGGGGTAGAGATCGGTCGAAGCGAGCCCGCGCAACTGGAAACCCTCGGGGAAACCTGGGGGTTTTTGCTTTGCTGGGCCACAAGTTGGGCCACAACGACTCGGGGAGGGCCGGAAACGGTGCCCCGACGTGGTCCGAATCGAAGGTCTCGGCCGCCTTCACGTAGCGGTCGGTCGTGGTCGGACTGGCGTGCCCCATGCGGCGTTGGATGATCGTGACGGCGAGCGTGGAAGTCGCAGCACGCGTCGTTCGCGTTCCAGAAGCGGCGCCCGTCGGGGTCGAGCGTGCCGTCGGGGAGCGCGACATAGATGCCGTGCGCGTCGGCGAGAGCGTTGATGCCGAAGCGACTCGCGGCCTCGGCGTGGTCGCCGCCGTAGCCGTGGAGGAAGATGAGGAGCGGCCGATGCGCCACCGTAGTCGCTGCGCGCGCTCCCGCGAAGCCCACCGAACCCTCACCGAAGGCGCCGGCTGAAAGCCGAATCAGAACGACAAGTTCCGCTCCGTTTGGCCAAAACGCACGCCTTCGTGGTCACTGGGCCCCCATCACGCGTCCCCCGGCGCCTGCTCGCCTTCACTTCCTTGGTGGTTCACCCGCCGGCGGCGCGCGCTCGGCCTCGAGATGTATCTTCAAGTTCTGAAGAGCCTGGCCCCAGAAACGCTCAAGGTCGCCAAACGCGAGAGAGTCGACGTCGGGGCCCTCGCTCCCCTCCGGCTTCCTTGCTGTCCGCGATGGCCGCGCGGCTGAGGCGGGCGCCGAGGGGAGCGATTGGTCGAGGGTTTTCATGGCCACCTCCAAAACACCATCTCAGTGGACGCTGCGCGGGGAGCGGGCGATGCTCCGACCGCATTGGGGACACTCGCGGACCTCGATCGTTCGTCCGGCCCAAGCGGCCGACGAAGGGAACAGCTCGCTGGCGGTCAGCTTCGTCACGAGCTTCAGGGACGCCCACGTGCCGTCGACATCGGCGGACCTGCACGTCGAGCAGCCCGGATGCCCCTCCTCTCGAAAGCTGGTCACTCGCTTGCTCCTCCGAGACCTTAACGATCGACCCACGCCGCGCCGGACAATATCCTGGGGCCGAGGCGCAGAAAGTGTCCGCGCGCCCCCCAGAACCCATCGAAGAAAGATGTCCGACGGGCAGCGAGTCGAACGTTAACGAGGCGAACTCTGGGCGGTGCCCTGGGAACAGGAGAGCGAGCTCGATGACCACGATGCGGCTGTATCTTTTCCCACCTTCGACACGAGCCCTTGGGGTCGTCGCGCTGAAGAACTATCTCGCGCTCGATTGCGAGCTGAGGCCGATCGATCTCGGCCGCGGCGATCAGCTCGCACCGGAGTACCTCGCTCTCAATCCCAATCGAAAGATGCCGACTCTCGAGGACGATGGCTTCGTCCTTTGGGAGTCGAACGCCATCATGTTCTACCTGGCGGCAAAGCGCCCCGACCGCGGTCTCTGGCCCCCGAATCTGCGCGACCAGGCGGACGTCATGCGCTGGCTCGCGTGGGAGAGCGCTCACTGGGACGCCGAGTCGTGCGGCATGGTCGCCTTCGAGAAGGGCTCGAAGGCCGTGCTGGGACTCGGCGCGCCCGACCCGGCCTTCATCGCGCGCGGCGAAGAGAACTTCGCCCGCTTCGCGGCCGTGCTCGATGGTCAGCTCGAAGGCAGGTCGTGGATCACCGGAGAGCGACTCACGATCGCCGACTTCTCGATCGGCGCGCTCGTACCGAGCGCCGCACGAATGGGGCTGCCCATCGAACGCTTCCGCGCGATCGGTCGCTGGTACGAAGCCCTCTCGGCGCTGCCCGCGTGGCGGGACGCGGTCGCCGCCAAGGACTCCGCCACGGCCGCGTGGTTGGCGGCCAGGCAAGGGTAACACTCTCGCCTCCGCAGGAGTTTCTGGGGCACGGTGGCGGCCGGGCCGTCATGAGCTCGACGTGCGACCGCACTCCTTGACGCGCTGTTCGAGAAAGCGGCGTTCACCTTCGTTTCGCGCGAGATCCTTCGCCAGTTCGAAGTACTTCTTCGCGACGAGAGGTCGTCCCCGTCGAAGCTCCAACTCGGCGACGGCGGCCGGATGGAATGGGTAGCCGGCGAGACGCTGGACGCCATCGATCATCGCGATTGCCGCTAGGCCGCGCTCCGGCCCTTCGAACTCCGCGATTGCCATCGCTCGATTTAGCGCGACCACCGGCGACGGACGGATCTTCATCAGCACGTCATAGAGCCGCACGATCTCCCCCCAGCTCGTCCCCTTCACGCTGCCGGCGGACGCGTGCTGCGCTGCGATACCCGCTTCGACGTGGTACTCGGTGAGCAGCTCACCCTCCGCGGAGCGATCGAGGTGGAAGAATCCTTCCGTCAGGAGCGTGGTGTCCCACCGCGATCTGTCCTGCTCGACCAATGGTCGCAGCTGGCCTGCCTCGTCGGCTCGCCCCGGGAGTCGCGCACCGTGAAGGCACATGAGTGCTGCCAGGGCGTGCGTCGCAGGGGTCGCCGAAGAATCGTGCCCGACGAGCAGGCGCACCAAACGCAACGCCTCCCGGCAGAGATCGACCCGGATCACGGCTTCAGAACTTGCGCCGTGGTAGCCCTCGCTGAAGAGGAGGTAGAGCGCGCGATGGACGGCTGTGAGTCGCGGCGCGAAGTCCTCTGCAGTGAGATCGAACAGGCGTTTCGACTGAGCGAGGGTCCTCTTGCCTCGCGAGAGACGCTTCTCGATCGCGGCGGGCGACACCAAGAACGCGCTCGCGATCTCGTCGACACCCAACGCGCAGAGCATGTGCAGAACGAGAGCCACCTGGACATCCTCGTGCAGCCGCGGATGGCAGCACGAGAACATCATCCGGAGCTCGTCGTCCTTGAGGGCGTCGGGAAGGAAGAGAGCGTCAAGCCCAGACCGCAACGTCCACTCGCTCTCAATGAAACGCCGGAGCTCGGGAGCGAATCTGCGAGCGGTTCGCTCCCTCCGAAACGCGTCGAGGGCGCGGTTCTTCGCGGCGGTCGTTAGGAGCGCGGAGTAGTGCTCGGGGACGCCCTGGTAGATCCACGCCTCGAACGCAACCGCGAGCGTCTCCTGAACGACGTCCTCGGCGAGGGCGAGGTTCTCGACGCCAAAGGCGCGAGTGAGCGTAGCCAGGAGCCGCGCTGCTTCGCGTCGAAAGAGGGCGCCGTCCGGCTTCACTACATCTTCAGGACGGGCCGGACCTCGACCATTCCGCCCTGGTCGAAGATCGGACAGGTCTTAGCGAGAGCAACTGCTTCGTCGAGGTTCTCCGCCTTCACGATGGAGAACCCGACGACGATGTCCTTCGTTTCGGCGTACGGGCCATCGCTGATGCTCCCCCCCTTGTCCCTGACGACGCGGCCCGCCTTCGGGTCGAGCGGTTGCCCGTACTGCAAGAGGTGCCCCCTCGCCTCCAAGTCCTTGAACCACGTCTGGTACTTCTCCATCGCGTCCTGCTTCTGCTGTGGCGTAACGGGCGGCCCGGGGCGGCGGTACAGGTAGACGAACTCGTTCATGGTCGGGGCTCCTTCATCGCGGCGCACGCGGCCTGTCGGCGCGCTCACTCATGTTAAACGCTCGACAAGGCCTGAGTCGAGGTGCGGGCGCCTTCACCTCGTCTCGCCAGGGTGATAGCCAAGCGCGGCGGTTGCCAGAGGGAGTTGCTCGTCAGGCTTCTCCAGGAAGTGCTTGACGATCGGGATGACCCTCTCCTGTTCTGAAGACAGGGCGAAGTGGCTCGCGCTCGGGATCACCGCGAGCTCGGCGTGCGGGATCAGCTTGACGGTCTCCACGGAGTGCTCCAGGCGCACGAAGTCGTGGTCTCCCTGAATGATGAGCATGGGCGCATTGATGGCGGCCAGCTCCTCCTTCGAGAAGCCCTTCCACTGAATGCTTCCGACCTTGTCGTAGATCCTGGGCCAGGCGCTCGGATCAGGCGCGACCTTCTTGTAGCTCTCTCGCTGAAACAGAATGTTCCCGGTCTCCGCGGTGGGCGGGCGATCATAGTGAAACATCGTGGGCTCTAGCGTGCTCGGAGGAGGGGAGAACGTCGCCGAGTAGGTCGCCACTCGACGTACGAACTCGGGGTGGCGCACGGCGATCATGGCCGCGGTGTTGCCACCGTAGCTCTCACCGAGGAAGTCGGCCTTCGAGATGTCGAGGTGCTTCAGGAGCGCGACGACGTCCTCGGCGTGCTGCTCGATCGAGATCGGGCGATCCGGAATATCGTGGGTGCGACCATGTCCCTGAAGGTCGACGGTGAGGACCGCATGGCTCTTTGCCAGTTCTGGAAATGACTTCAGCCCGGCGAACCCGAAGGCCGGCGGGATGAAGACGAGCGGAGCGCCGGCTCCTTCGACCTCGTAGTACATCTTCAGCCCGTTGACGGGCGCATAGCCGTTCGTCATCTTCATGGTTCGCTCCGCGCTGGTGTGCCGGCGCTTCAGCCCGGGCTGCTACCGAGTTTCTGGACGGCCTCTTTCACTTTCGTCACGTCAGGGCCTGCTCCGGTCCCCTCGTAGAAGGAGAGGTCCTCGTCGATGCCGACCAACCGGAGGCACTGACCTCCCGGAGCCTGGAAATAGAGGTGCGGATCCGGTACTTCGAGTTTTCTGACGACGCCGGAATCGAGGATTTTTCGCGTCATTTCCTCGACGTCGTCGGATTTGATCTCCAGCCAGATGGCTCGGAAGCTTCGCAGGAAACCGCTTTCATCGGCGACGTCTCCGTAGAGAAAGCCGATGAAGAAGTCGTCTCCCAAGCGAATGAAATCCCTCTCGGGATCCGCCTTCATGATCTTGCCACCGAGCACGTCGCAATAGAATTTGCGAATGCTGTCCCGCTCTCGCCGCGGAACCAGAACCGACGAGTGGTTTCCGAAAATGACCTTTGCCATGGACGCTCCTTTGTCTACCTGCGCGGGGTCGTTCCCGCAGCGATTGAGGCCGCCGATCCGTAGGGCTCTCCCTTGCCGGTCTCCAGGAAGAGCTTCAGGCTGCGGAGGTACTGCGCCCACGCGTAGCTGGTGGCGGCAACCATTGGGGTCGTCGTCTTGAAGCCCGTATGGCTGAATCGCAGGATGGATCCGCGTCCGCCCTTGCTCAGCTCGAAGAGCACCTGCGTGCCCTTCCAGTCCGGTGGGACCTGGTCCGCAGACCAGGCGACTGCCTTGCCGGCTTCGAGCTTCTCCACACGGAACGTCACTGCGCCGGCGCCGAAGGCGAATTCGTTGACGGCCCCTACCTCGGCCTGCGTCTTGGCCTTCGTCCACCAGGCGGCGATGCCTTTGTCCGTGGAGAGCGACTCGAACAGCTTCTCCGGGGTCGTTTCAATCTCGAGGCCGTGAATGATGTCCATGGTTCTCCTTACATAGGGCGATCTATGAGACCCGCGCCGGGCGCGTTTGCCCCGTTAACGTTCGACGCGCCGACCGGCGGACATCTTTCTGGCAGGCGGGAGCGCGCAAATAGTTGTCCGGCCGATCGAAGGTCGCGCGTTAAGCGGTCGGAATGACTTGCGCTCGCCCCCAGGGCATCGATCCGGGGAAGGCTTGGTCGCGAAGTTCTCATGAAGGACCGTCACGTCGAAGTCTGCCCACGATCGCGGCATCGCGGCTGCCCCCCCGGCCCGGAGTCGCGGTTCGTGGGCAGACTTCGGCGAGCATAGCGACGTCGCCTTGCGCCTCCACTCCGGCCCGGCGGGGGGGGCGAGCGACCCGACGCGGCCGACGCGGCGAGCGCGGTCAGCCCGTCCGACTCGTCGTCGGCGTCGGCGTCCCCCGCGCCCTCGAGCGCCTCGAGGAGCCCGCGCCAGCGCAGGTGCTTGACGATGCGGGCCACCACGCGCGCCAGGACCTCGCCCACCTCGTGGGTCGACAGGCGTGGCAGCTCCGTGAAGGAGACGCCCGACTCCCTCTCGGCGTACGCGCCGTCGAGGAAGAGCACGTGCAGATGGGGATGGAGCTTCAGGTCGGAGCTCGTACGCTGCACCACGACGACGGCGCCGCTCTGTCCGCCC
>Ga0302279_10006232_pt1 | contig 12794 bp, 9 predicted proteins | sample III_Bog_N3_3_FD_194541 | JGI IMG/M metagenome (GOLD analysis project Ga0302279, IMG submission 194541) | Peat permafrost microbial communities from Stordalen Mire near Abisko, Sweden - III_Bog_N3_3 | ecosystem: Environmental > Terrestrial > Soil > Wetlands > Peat | place: Sweden: Abisko...
ACATCCTGCTGCTTTGTTCGCTAAGCGTGCTGGGCGTGATGGGCATCTTTTTCTACGAGCTGACCAGCCGCTCCAAGCTCAGCATCGCCAAGTTCGGACTGCACTTTTTCACCGGCCAGACCTGGGACCCGGTCTCGGGTGACTTCGGCGCCCTGCCGTTCATCTACGGCACGCTGCTCTCTTCGCTGGTGGCGCTGGTGCTGGCCGTGCCGCTGGCGGTGGGCGTGGCGGTCTTCATCACCGAGCTTTGTCCGCGCGCGCTGCGCGGCATCACCAGTTTTACCGTCGAGCTTCTGGCGGCCATCCCCTCGGTCATCTACGGACTCTGGGGCATCTTCGTTCTGGTGCCCATCCTGCGCCTGTATGTGCAGCCCTGGCTGGCGCATTACGGCGCGTGGACGGGATTGTTCAGCGGTCCTGCGTATGGCATTGGCATGCTGGCCGCCGGAATCATTCTGGCCATCATGATCGTTCCCATCATCGCCAGCATCACGCGGGAAGTTCTGGTGGCCGTGCCGCAGAGCCAGCGCGAGGCCGTGCTGGCCCTGGGCGCCACGCGCTGGGAGATGGTTCGCATGGCCGTGCTGCGCAACGCGCGCGCCGGCATCATGGGCGGCATCATCCTCGGCCTCGGCCGCGCCATCGGAGAGACGATGGCCGTCACCATGCTCATCGGCAACCGGCCGGAGATCGCCAAAAGCCTGTTCGCGCCCGGCTACACCATGGCCTCGGTCATCGCCAATGAATTCAGCGAGGCCACCGACGATCTTTACCTCAGCGCGCTGGTGGAAATCGGACTGGCCCTGCTGATCGTCACCGTCATCGTCAACGCCATCGCCCGCCTGCTGGTGTGGTCCATTACCCGCGGCAACTCTGCGAGAAGCAATGCATAACATGTCCAGCCCAGGCGCTTCCACCACCAGCCTTTCCAAGCCGCTCAGCCCGTGGCGCCGCGCAACCAACGTCGGCTTCATCGTGCTCGCCTCGGTGGCCGCCGTGCTGGTGCTGGCCCCCTTGGTGGCCATCTTCGGATACCTGCTCTACAAGGGCATCGGCTCCATCAACGTCGCGTTCTTGACCGCCACGCCGAAGCCCGTGGGTGAGTCTGGTGGCGGCATGGCCAACGCCATCGTCGGCTCCATGATGATTCTCGGTCTGGGTTCGCTGATTGGCGTTCCCTTCGGCATCGGCGCCGGAATCTACATGGCGGAGTTCGGCCGCGGCAAGCTGGTGACTCTGGTGCGCTTCACGGCCGACGTGCTGAACGGCGTTCCCTCGATTGTGGTGGGCATTGCGGCCTACGCCATGGTGGTGCTGCCGCAGCAACACTTCTCGGCCGTTGCCGGCGGCGTCGCGCTGGGCATCATGATGGTTCCCACCATCGCGCGCACCAGTGAAGACATGCTGCTGATGGTGCCGAATACGATTCGTGAGGCGGCGCTCGGCCTGGGCATTCCGCAGTGGAGGGCGACCCTGCAGGTCACTCTGCGCACGGCCAGCAAAGGCGTCATCACCGGCTGCATGCTGGCCTTTGCCCGCGTCGCCGGAGAGACGGCGCCGCTGCTGTTCACCGCCTTCGGCAACCAGTTCTGGAATCTGAATCCGAATCAGCCCACGGCGGCCCTGCCGATCCAGATTTACTCCTACGCGATTTCGCCCTTCGATGAGTGGCACAAGCAGGCCTGGGCGGGCGCGTTGATCTTAATCGTGCTGATTGTGGTGGCCGTCAGCGCCGTCCGCTTTGTTACCAGCCGCGGCACCATGGCCAACAACGCATAGCTAACTAGGAGTCATTTTTCAATGGGAGTAGGAATCGAAGTCCGGGACCTGAATGCCTGGTTTGGCAAGGCGCAGATCCTCAAGGAAGTGAACATGACGGTGGGCGCCAACGCCGTCACCGCCGTCATCGGCCCCTCGGGCTGCGGCAAAAGCACCTATGTGCGCTGCCTCAACCGCATGCATGAGACGAACCCCGATGCCAAGCTCACCGGCTCGGTCAAGGTCGGCGACAAGGAGATCTACGGGCAGGGCATTGACGCCGTGGACGTACGCCGCAAGATCGGCATGGTCTTCCAGAAGCCGAATCCGTTTCCCACCATGTCCATCTATGACAACGTGGCGGCCGGCCTCAGGCTGAACGGCTTCAACAAGCGCCGCGAACTCGATGCCGCCGTGGAATCTTCGCTGCAGATGGCCGCGCTCTGGGACGAGGTCAAGGACGTGCTCAAGAAGAAGAGCGGCGCCTCGCTCAGCGGCGGACAGCAGCAGCGCCTTTGCATTGCGCGCGCCCTGGCCGTGCAGCCCGAACTGCTGCTGATGGACGAGCCGGCCAGCGCCCTCGACCCGATCTCGACAGGAAAGATCGAGGAGCTGATCTTTCAACTCAAGACGCAATATACGGTCGTCATCGTGACGCACAACATGCAACAGGCGGCGCGTGTGGCCGACTATACCGGCTTCTTCCTGATGGGCAAGCTCATCGAATTCGACAAGACGGAAAAAATCTTCACCACACCCTCCGACAAACGTACGGAGGACTACATTACGGGCAGGTTCGGATGATGCGTACTCGCTTTCAACTCGGTTTGGATGAACTGAAGGAACGGCTGCTCGAGATGGGCGGCATGGCCGAAGCCGCCATCGAGCTGGCCGCTGACGCCTATCGCAAGCGCGATGGACGGCTGGCGGAGCAGGTCTTTGAGCGCGAGAAGCTCATCAACCAGAGCCAGCGCACCATTGACGAGCTGGCGGTGGACCTGTTGGCCATGCAGCAACCCCTGGCCACCGATCTTCGCTTCGTGCTCGCCGTGCTCAAGATCAACAACGACCTGGAGCGCGTCGGCGACCTGGCGGTGAACATCGCGCAGCGCGCGGTCAACCTGGCGCAGGAGCCGGAGATCGAAGTGCCGGTGGACATCACGCGCATGACCACGGCGGTCTCCACCATGGTGCGGCGCGCGCTTGAAAGTTTCCTCAGCGCCAAGAGCGAAGTCGCGCAGGCCGTGCTGGAGATGGATTCCATCGTGGACCGCATGAAGGACGAGGCGTTCATCAGCCTGGTCGCGCAGATGAAGGCGCATCCGGATCGCATCCGCTCCTACCTGGACGTGCTGCTCATCTCGCGCAGCCTGGAGCGCATCGCCGACCACGCCACCAACATCGCCGAGGACGTCATTTTCTGGGTCAGCGGCGCCGATGTGCGCCACAACGTGCGCTTCAGCCAGGAGCCCGACGCCGACGCCACGCCCAACCACTAAACGCATCTGCGAAAACAACAGAGGAGGCCGCGAGGCCTCCTCTTAACTTTTGCGCGAAGATGTTTACAAACACTAAAGCCGAAGCCGCCGCCGTTTACTGCGCGCTGTTGGCCAGCATCGCCTTCAGGTTGCCGCACTGGGCCGCAGCGCGATACACCTGGCAGTGGTAGCAATCCTTGGGATCACAGCAGGTGCCGGCCATCCAGCAGGGTTCAATGATGCCCATCAGGTTACTGCACTCGCGGCGGTTGTGGCCCTGGCAGCCGCGCAGATCCCAGCAGGGCAAAAGGGCCAGCAGGCGCCGGATGCCGGCGAAGTTCAACCCCTGGTCGCGCACCAGGCACATCAGCATGGTGATCCAAGGAAAGTCATCTTCGGTGAAGTAGCGGGTACCTTTGGCGGACTTCAAGGGAATCAGCAGGCCCTCGCGCTCGTACAGGCGCAGCAGGTCCACGCTGACTCCAAAATGGCTGGCCACCTCGCCAATCTTGATTCGCTTGGCCTCGGACTTCTGCGCGCGTGGCGGTGCTTGCAGGTCCCCCTCGGCGCGAATGACACGGAGTTCACTCATAACGCTATCCCGTCTCCCTATGAGTACGAATACAGAAAGAAGAGCAAGCCATGGGCCACTTTCCGCTTTCCTTGCCCTTGCCTGTAAACATCGGATTCACAACAGGTTACGGTTTGCTGTCAAATAACTCTATATCTTGAGCAACAATGCGAGATATCGTGATATCCCCCAGCAACGGGCGATATGCCTCACCTTGCTGCCATGCTGTCCCATCGCCGGGTGATGCGGCGCACAGACGGAAACGGCCACCTGGGGCAAGCTAAACGGTTTGCTGGGAAGGACATCCTGATGGGCGAAACGCAGATTGTTCCTGCCGTCCAGAGCTTTGCCCAGTTGCGCGAAGCGGCCCGCAGCCTGGGTGCGCGGCGCGTGGCCATCCTCTGCGCCGAGGACGAAGTGGCTCTGACAGCGGCCTCCGACGCCCTGCTTGCTGGGATTGCGCGTCCGCAACTGGTGGGCGAGGAGGAAGCGATTGTGCGCCGCCTGCGCGCGCTCGGCCTTGACGAGCTGCTGCGTGAGGCCGATTTTGTGCCCGCGCGCACCCCCGAAGAGGCCGCGCAGAAGGCCTGCCGCATGGCCGCCCGCGGTGAGAGCGACATTCTTCTGAAGGGTCACCTGCGCACCGACGAGCTGCTGCACGCCGTGCTCAGCCGCGAGGCCGGATTGCGCACCGGGCGCCTGCTGAGCGACGTGCTGCTATACGAGGACACCCTCAGCGGCACGCGGCGCCTGGTCGGCATCACCGATGGCGGACTGAACGTGCTGCCCACCCTCGAGCAGAAACGCCAGATCATCCTGAACGCCGTGGACGTGATGCACTGCATCGGCCTCGCGCGGCCGAAGATCGCCCTGATGAGCGCCACCGAGGTGGTCAGCGAGGGCCTCCCCAGCACCATCGACGCCGAGCGTCTCACGCAAATGGGCGCGCGCGGAGAGTTCGGCGAGGCCGCCGTCTTTGGCCCACTGGCGCTCGATAACGCTCTGCTGCAAAGTGCGGCCTTGGCCAAGGGCATTCACAACGAGGTGGCCGGCCACGCCGACTGCCTGCTCGCGCCCTCGATCGAGGCGGGCAACCTGCTGGGCAAGGCCGTCAAGTACCTGGGCGGATCGCAGTGTGCGCACGTGGTGGTGGGCGCGCGCGTGCCGGTGCTGATTCCGTCGCGGGTGGAGTCGGCCGATGACAAGGTGAACTCGATGGCGCTGGGAGTGCTCTATCACGCATACACCCAGCGCATGCAGAAGGAGGCGCAGCCGTGAACGTCACAGAGAAGGCTCCCAACATTCTGGCCATTGATCCGGGCTCGTCCTCAACGAAGATCGCGCTCTTCCACGATGACGAAGAGTTGATGACCTCGACCCTGCGGCACGACCGCCAGGAGCTGGCGGCCTGCGGTTCGGGAATGCTTGCGCAGCTCGGGCTGCGGCTGGCCGCGGTGGATGAGGCCCTGGAATCGAGCGGGCTGCGGCTCAACGGTCTCCGCGCGGTGGTTGGCCGCGGAGGCTTGCTGCATCCGCTGCCGGGGGGCGTCTACCAGGTCTGCGACCTCATGCTGGAAGAGTTGCGCAGGGCCGAGCGTGGCGATCACGCGGCGAACCTGGGAGCGTTTCTCGCCATCTCTGTCGCTGAGCGCATTGGCGTGCCGGCCTACATCGTGGATCCCGTTTCGATGGATGAGTGGCTGGCGATTGCGCGCCTCAGCGGCTGCGCCCAGCTCGAGCGTCCCTGCCTTTCGCATGCCTTGAACAGCAAGGCCACGGCGCGGCGCTACGCCGCGGAGAACGGTGCGCGCTATGAGGACCTGTTGCTCGTAGTGGCGCACCTGGGCAGCGGACACACCATCAGCGCGCACGCCGGCGGACGCATGATTGACGCCACCAACTCGCGCGAGGAGGGAGCCTTCAGCAGCGAGCGCGCGGGTTCGGTTCCGGCCATGGAACTGGTGCGGCTCTGCTTCAGCGGCCGTTACACGCAAAAGGAAATCGAGACCATGCTCATTCGCGAGGGCGGACTGCAAAGCTACCTGGGCACCGGCGAGTTGGCCGAGGTGGAGCGCCGCATGGACCAGGGTGACGAGCGTGCCGGACTGGTCTTCCGCGCCATGGCTTACCAGATTGCCAAGGAGATTGGCGCCATGGCCACGGTGCTCAACGGAAGGGTGGCCGCAATCCTTCTCACCGGAGGCATGGCGCGCAGCCAGCGCCTCTCGGCGGCCATCACCGAGCGCGTGCGTTGGATCGCCCCGGTGAAGATATATCCTGGCGAAGAGGAACTGCGCGCGCTGGCCGCCGGAGCCCTGCGCGTGCTGCGCGGCCAGGAAGCGGCGCGAGAGTTTGCCGCGCTCGACCTGGCAGGCGTCGAATAACGCCGCAGGCCCCCGGGCGCCCCCGCCAATCCCCGGCGGGAACCATTGGCCGGCCGTCTGCGTACCATCTGGCGGTGAGGCTTCCGCCGGAGCGTGGCGAAAATTTGCATCCGGCGCCTTTCCAAGCGAGGCAACTATGTTTTGCGATGGATGTGGAGTCACCGTGGATCCGGGGCAGCCCTTCTGCAGCCGTTGCGGCAAGCAACTGGCCGCCGCGCCGCAGGCGTGGCCGGCGCGCAGCCGCGTCCGGAGCAATCTGCAAACCCTGGGAATTCTGTGGATTGTCTATTCAGCATTCCATGCCGGAGCCGTCATCATCGGTGCTGCCGTGGGCGGAGCCATGCTCCGGCACTTGGCGCTGCCCTTCGATGCTCACATTCTGGCGCCCTTCATCGCCATGGTCGGCTTCATGGTGGTCATCAAGTCGCTGTGCGGCCTGGTGGTGGGCTGGGGATTGCTGCGCCGCCAGCCATGGGCCCGCGTTTTTGCCCTGGTCATGGCCTTCATCTCCCTGATTCATCTGCCATTTGGTACGGCGCTGGGCATCTATACGCTGGTGGTGCTGATGCCGGCCGAGGCCGCGCGCGAGTACGAGGCAATCTGCTCCGGGCACTAAACTGGCGGCCATCTGTGATACAGGTAAAAGGGTGACCACCGGCCATCCGAATGCGCCCAAAGGCCTTGCCTCCACCAACTGCTTTGCCTCGCAGGCGGCAGCCGAGCGCTATGCCCGGGTGCGTCCGCAATATCACCCCCTGGCCGTGCGCTGGATTTGTGAAGCCGCCGGTGTCGAGCATCTGGGCCGCGTGCTGGACGTGGGCTGCGGCACGGGTCACTCGACCGTAGCGTTGGCCGCGGCGGCCCAAAGCGTCCTTGGCGTGGATGCCTCCAGTGCGATGCTGGCGCTGGCGCCCAGGGGCGAGAACGTCAGCTATCTGCAATGCCCGGCCGAGGCGATGGACTTTGCTCCGGAGTCGTTCGATCTGGTGGTGGCGGCCTCGGCGATGCACTGGCTGAAGCCGAAGGCGTTTCTAGAGCGCGTCCGCAAGATTCTTGCTCCCGGCGGCCATCTCGCCATCTACAACGACCACTTCACGGCCACCATGCTGCACAACCCGGAGTGTAAGCGCTGGCTGCGTACGCGGCTTGCCGGGCGTTTCCCGCCCCTCAGGGGGCTGCGAGACCTTGACGAGGCCACGGCGGCCGCAGAGGGCTTTTCTGTGGCGGCGCGGGGCAGTTTTAACCACACAGTGGCCTACTCCCGGCGGGAGTTTGCCGACTTTCTGCTGACCCGCAGCAATACCCTGGCAAGAATCTCTGACAGTCAGGAAAATGCCATTCTGGCGGAGCAGTGGATTCTGGACGAACTGGCGGCCTGCATGCCGGCGGCAGGCGGGGAATTTCTCTTCAAGTGCAATCTTTGGCTGCTGTCACAAACCGCACAGTCCACCAGGTGAGAGAACTTTCAACTGAGCGCGGACTGATCGCGGACAATTCATTCAAATTATCCAAAAGATCACTTCTCACCCGGAGACAAGTTTGCTAGGCTGTCCGGCGTTGAAGATATACATCCCAAACGGTCCGTTTCGTATCGGGTCCGCGTAACGCTCCGGTGGCTTCTGCCGGAGGGTGCTTATCTCCTTCGGACGTGCAATCCGTCTGTGCGCTCCCATCTGTTGCGCCAGCCGTGAAGTGTCCGCGGCATTTGCCGCCACAAGATTTCTATGCTGTCCCTTTAGCAGTCTGGGCTTGAGCGTTGCAATCAAAATCCCCATCCGGGGTGCGTTGTTGCATAAGGAGTCTGCCATGCGTCGGATCAGCTTCCTCGTCACATTCCTCTCTTTTGTCCTTCTTGCCATGCTGGCTGCCTGCGGCGGCGGTTCGTCCATTGGTGTCGCCATTGCCCCGCCTTCCTCCACCACCCTGGATGCGGGTGCTGCCTCCATCGCGCTGAGCGTCAGCGTCACGAACGACTCCAAGAATGCCGGCGTCACCTGGAGCCTGAGCCCCACCAGCGGCTGCGGCAGCCTGAGCAACATCACCACGACGAGTGTGACCTACGCGCCTCCGGCTGACACCCTGACCGCCAACTGCACGGCCACCATCACGGCCACCTCGGTGTCGAACACAAGCAAGACGAACGCGGTCGCGTTGACGATCAAGGCCATCTCGGTGGGCATCAGCTCCAGCGCCGGCAGCACCACCAGCTTTGGCGCGGGCGCTGCGCCCATCACCCTGACCGCGACCCTGAGCAACGAGGCAACCAATACCGACACCGTGAACTGGACGCTGACGCCCACGAACAGCGGCACAGTGGCCCCGGCCCGGCGTGGGACGCATCCGGCCGTCGCTCCCACGGGCTGCGGCACGCTGGGCACGCCAGTGGTCAGCGGCAACACCTCGGCTGTGGTTTACACTCCGCCAACGGATGTCTACTACACCACGTGCACGGCCACCATCACGGCGGCCAGCAGTATCAACGGCAACCTGTCCACCGTGGCCTACACCATCAGCGCCATCACGGTGACCCTGACCGCGCCCACAGCGGCGGTGACCGAGTACGCCAACCAGGGCAACGTTCCGCTTACGGCGACCATCGCCAACGACGGTGCCAGCAAGGGACTGACCTGGGCGTTATCGCCAACCAGTTGCGGCGCACTGAGCGCCACCACGGGCACCAGCGTCAGCTACATTCCGCCCGCCAACCCGGGGGCACAGTGCACGGCGGTGATCACCGTAAGCTCGGTGACGGACGGAACGAAGTTCATCACCGCTCCCACCATCACCATCAATCCGAACGTGACCATCGCGTGGAACCCCACGCCAACATCGCCGGTCAGTGAAGGCGCGGCGCAGTCGCTAGTGGTGAACGTGAGCAATGACGTGACCAATAGCGGCCTGGTGAATTGGGCGATCAGTCCGACGTCGGGCTGCGGATCGCTGAGCGCCACGACCGGTGCGACAGTAAACTTCAGCTCCAATCCGGTGAGCGCAAACTGCACGGCCACCATCACGGCCATCTCGGCGGCCGACCTGAAGCCCTCGGTCAGTGCGCAGATTGTGGTCAACGCGACCGTGGTGAACATCACCTCGCCGCTTACCGCGCCCAGCGTGGCCAACAGCGTGCAAGTTCCGTTTACCGCCAGCATCACGAATGACGGAAGCAGTTCCGGCATCGGCTGGTCGTTGACGCCGGGAACAGGCTGCACCTCGAGCTACGGCTGGCTGAGCGCGAATTCGGGAACCAGCACCACCTACACGGCACCCCCCGAGGCCAGCCTGCCTACGGCATGCACGGTGACGGTGAAGGCCTTCTCGATCCTCGACCCCACGAAGTCCGCCTCCTTGGCCGTGACCTCCAATCCGATCACATTGGGTGCTCTGACGGCGACCGTCGGCGGCAGTGCGCAGACATTGCCCGCCACCGTGGGCCAAAGCTCCGGGGCCGTCACGCTGTATGAATCCCCGAGCTTTGATCCGAATGGTCCGGCCGACATCGCATGGTCGAACTCGAACAATACCTGCGGCACGCTGGGTGCGTCCTTCGTTTCCAGCGGAAACTCACAGGTGGTCTTCACACCGGCCGCTTCCGTGACGACAAATTGCACGACGACGATCACGGCCGCTTCACAGCTTGATACCACCAAGACCATCACCACCACGATCACCGTAGTTCCGCTGACGGTGACCATCACCACGCCGATAAGCTCTCCGACGACGGTGCAGGAGGGCGCAACTCAGAATCTGGTGGCGACCGTACTGGGCGATGTCGCGAACAAGGGCGTGAACTGGACGCTCAACCCGGCAACGGCCTGCGGCTCGCTGCCTTCAACGACGACGGCGGCCAGCGGGGCGGCGATTCTCTACACGGCTCCGGCGCCGCCTGTGGCCGGCTGCACGGTGGTTGCCACCGCAACCTCGCTCTCCGACAACACGAAGTTCGCCAGCACGACACTGAACATCACGCCTCCGGTGATTTCCGTCAGCTGGACGACCACTCCGGCCGCGAATCTGGACGCCAGCAACTCCCTGGGCAACAGCCAGACGCCGTACTCCGTCACCCTGACCAACGACTACGCCAGCGCCGGCGTGAACTGGAGCAGCAGCAACAACCAGTGCGGCAGCAGCAACGGGACCAGTGGCAGCACCTCGATGACCTTTACGGCCACCCTGGACAGCAACCTGACCACGGGCACCAACTGCGTCACCACCATCACCGCGACCTCGATCACCGATCCCACGAAGAAGATCACGGCCACGCTGAACGTGCTTCCCATTGCCGTGGCCCTGACGCCGAGCGGCAGCCAGAGCTACACGGCCGGCGCTGCGGCTCAGACCTTCAGCGCCACGGTCAACAACGACGCGCTGAGCACCACCGGATCGGGCGGCTACGGCGTCACCTGGAGCCTGAGCAACACCAGTGGCTGCGGCTCGTTGAGCAACAACTCCATCACGGGTGTGACCTACACGCCGCCGGGGTCGCTCTCCAGCTCCTGCAGCACGGAGTTGATTGCAACTTCGGTGGCCGATTCCACGAAGTCGAACTTTGACACCATCACGGTCAACCCGACGGGCGTCACGCTGACGATTGACCCCACGAACGGCGGCCAGACCACCAGTACGTATGGCGTGGTCGGGCAGCTCTACGAGCTACCTCTGGATACGCAGGGCGGCTCCGGCACCTACACCAGCTACGTCACGGCCTCGGGCGCCATCCCGCCGGGCCTCAGCTACAGCACTTCGCTGAATGCGCTGGTCGGCACGCCCACCTCGGGCGCGGCCGGCAACAGCTACACCTTCACCGTCAAGGTGACGGACTCCAGCAACAACACGGCCACCAGCACGACCCCGGTGAGTGTCTACATAGCGGCCGCGCCCAACCATCAGCACGACAGCTACCTGAACGGCACCTACACCTGCCTGACCAAGGGCTTCGTGGATAACTCCGGTTCGCCGTTCGGCAATGCGATAGTTTCCAGCCAGCCGTTTACCGGCACCGGCACCTTCACCGGCGGCACGTATGACATGTCGTTCACCGGTGGCACCTACCAGGGCGTGGTCGGCAGCGGCAGCACCTCGGGCACGGTGAACATCGGCTCGGACAACCACGGCATCATCACCTTCACCACCACACCCAGCGTCGGCACGGCCAGCACGTCAACCTGGGCAGTCAGCCTCAACGGCCTGGCCGGCACCACGGCAACGCAGCTCAGCGGCATTGAGATGGATGACCTGGGCGCGACGCCCTCCGGGACGCGCGGCAGCGCCATCTGCTACCAGGACACGACCTCGGCCTTCGCGCCGGGCACGGTAGATAGCGAGGGCTACGTCTTTGCGCTCGCCGGTGTGGGTGACAACGGCAGCTCCAGGGCAACAGTTGGCGTCCTGAACCTGGGTGCCAGCGGCGGTATCAGCGGCGGCCAGCTGGACACGATCAAGGCCGACGGAACGACGAGCAGTAACAGCTCGGTCTCCGGCAGCTTCACCACGCCGAACGCGACCACGGGACGGTGGACGATTACCGCCTCCGGCGGCGGCAGCACGAACAGTCTCATCCTGTACCAGATTGACGCAAAGCGGGCCGTTGCCATCACCACGGACGGCGCCGGATCCATGCAGAGCGGCAACGTGCGCAAGCAGTTGCAGAGCACGTACTCCAACTCCGCCAGCCTGAACGGCAACTTCGTGGTGTACTACCACGCGACGCAGTTTGACTCCACTGCGACAGTGAATGGTTATTCCGCGCAAATATTGCAGGGAACTGGCAATGGAACCACGGGCATGACCATCAACTACAGCATAAGTGACAACGTGAGCGTGAGCGGCGGCGTCAAGAGCACGCCCACGCAGGACGAGGGCACCAAGGGTACCTTGTACACCGTAAGCGTGGCCAGCAACGGCCGCGCCCTGCTGACGCCGAGCGGTTCGACCAGCTCGGTGTACTTCTACTTCTATGACACCAACTCGGCGCTGATCAGCGACGCCACCAGCGGTGTGAACGTGGGCTGGGTGGAGGCCCAGACGGCCACCGGCACGACCAACATCTCCGGCGATTACATCCTGTACAAGATGTACAACTCCGAACCCGGCGCCGGGGACAGCCTCGGCGTGATGACCCTGAGCGGCGGGACCATTGTCGGTAAGCAGGACTCGGCGGGCCAGGGCTATTACTTCTGGGAGGCGCCGTTACAGCCCAATGGCAGCAGCAATCCCACTTACCCGTCGTTTGGCAGCTATGAACAGTTCACCCTGGGCAACACCGGCAGCAACACCACCATTGACTGCATGGCCATCACGGCCACCAAGCTGGTCTGCATCAGCAACGATGACAGCCCGAACGTCAACATCCTTCTCCAGTAGCTTCAGGAGATTTGACGGGGGCCTGCCTGCGGGCGGGCCCTCACTTTTTGCCTGCGTGCAGCCATGGCCCGCCATGCCGTAAAATAATTGAAGATGACGTTTCCCCTTCACATCGTATCCCTGGTCACCTCGATCATTGGCGCCGTGGCGGTCATGATCTGGCGTGTGCGCGAGGCGCGCACGGCGGTCACCGCCCGCAAGATCATCATCCCGCCGCTGGGCATGGCCACAGGATTCTGCATG
>Ga0302279_10006233_pt1 | contig 12794 bp, 10 predicted proteins | sample III_Bog_N3_3_FD_194541 | JGI IMG/M metagenome (GOLD analysis project Ga0302279, IMG submission 194541) | Peat permafrost microbial communities from Stordalen Mire near Abisko, Sweden - III_Bog_N3_3 | ecosystem: Environmental > Terrestrial > Soil > Wetlands > Peat | place: Sweden: Abisko...
CGACCGCCCCGAGGCTCCGACCTCGGCGAAGTCCGGATGGAGCAGTGAGGAGACCCGTGCCCTGGAGGAGCGGACCCACGGGTCGTGCAGGATCAGCTCGAGACGGACGACCTCGTCGAGCTCCGCCTCATCGGATGGAGTGCCTCGATCGGTCACGACCACCATTCTCCACCACCAGACGTCCCACTCCCCCGGCCGTCCGGGTGCGGCACCGACGGGCGCTCGCGACCCTTCCGACCGATGGACGCTGAGGTTCAGGCGGCGTCGGGGCCCATGCCCTTCCAGATGGCGTCGACCGCGCGCTCGGCCCAGCCCGGCTCGCTGACCTGTCCGGCCATCCGTCGGGTGAAGACCGACCCGGTGAGCATCTGGAGCGCCAGGTCCAGATCGGCGTCCCTGCGGAGCTGGCCGAGTGCACGGGCTTGCTCCAGCAGCGCCATCTGGTAAGCCATCCGGGGCCCGACCACCCGCTGGCGGTGGAGGTCCAGTGCGTCCGGATCCTCCCGGTTGCCGATCAAGGTGCCCACGATTCCGAGGCAGCCATCGGCGAACCGTTCGTCGAAGTCGTTCAGATACCTGACCAGATCCGCCCGCGGGTCCTCCGAGGGTCCGGTGGCGAGGTGGGCGGTGCTGTTGCACGCGATCGAGGCGGTGACCAGGTCGGCCTTGTCCCGGTACCGGCGGTACACCGTGGCCCGGGCCACCCCGGCCTCGGCCGCCACGCTGTCCATGGTCACCTGGCCGTAGCCCACCTTCTCCAGCTGGCGGAGGGCCGCATCGGTGATGGCAGAGCTGGCCCGCTCGTCGCGGGGACGGCCGGGACCACGGGTCACCGGGAGCTCTGCGGAGGAGTTCCACGTCATGGTCGCGACGGGGCCACCTGCGCGGCGGCTTGGGGGGCGGGGTCGTCAGAGGGTGCCGGCGGAGGTCCACTGGGCACGAAATCCCGCTGACGGACCAGGGCGAAGGCGCCGATCGCCCCGACCAGGGCGATTGCCGCTCCGATGACCACGATGATGTTGAAGGCGGACGAGAATCCGGCATGGTACGCGTCGAGCAGTGCGGTACGGGCAGCAGTCGGCAGGGTGGTCGACACCTGGCGGACGTCACCCCCGAGGATGGCTCCCTGGAGCTGGGCGCCACCGTGGGCGGCCACCGCCCGGCCGGTCGGTGTGGACTGCAGGTGCTGCATGGTCGTCTTCTGCAACTGGGACTGGAAGACCGACCCCAACCCTGCGATGCCTGTGGCGATGCCCACCTGGCGGAACGTGCTGTTGGCCCCCGATGCCATGCCGCTGCGCTGGGGAGGCACCACCGAGATGGCCGACGAGGCCAGGACCGGGTTGATGATGCCGATACCCAGACCGGCCAGGACGAACCCGGGCAGCAGCACGGTCCAACTCGAGTCGGCGTGGGTGAAGCCCATGGCCAGGCACCCCGCTGCGATGAGCAGGAGGGCGGTACCCATCATGTAGCGGGCGTGGATGCGGACGGTCAGCTTCCCGGCGATCGGCGCCACCAGGAAGGCCAGCACGGTCAGGGGGAGGAACCGCACCCCGGCGGCCAGTGGGCCGTACCCGAGGTCGTCCTGGATGTAGAGGGTGATGTAGAGGAACAGGGCGAAGATCGACGCAGCCAGTGTGAAGGCGGCAAGGGACACGCCGCTCATCGCCGGTCGTTTGAACAAGGTGAGGTCGAGCATGGGATCGGCCTGCTTCCACTCCGCCACCAGGAACACGGCCATCAGGACCACCGCGCCGGTCAACAGTCCGACGATCAGCGTGCTGGACCATCCGTCGTCGTTGCCCCGGATGAGGGCGAGGATCAGGAGGAAGAGGGAGACCGAGAAGGAGACGAACCCGATCCAGTCGATCCGACGCTCGTTGGGGTCCTTCGACTCCCTGATCTTGGTCAGGGTGATGATGACGGCGACCACCCCGACCGGCACGTTGATGAAGAAGATCCATCGCCATCCGATCCCGCTGGTGATGGCACCTCCCACCAACGGACCGACCGCCACCGCCCCGCCCAGGACGGCGCCGTAGATGCCGAAAGCGGTGCCGCGCTCCTTACCGGTGAAGGCGGCGGCGATGAGGGCGAGGGAGGTGGCGAACATGATGGCCCCGCCCACGCCCTGGGCCGCACGGGCCAGGTTGAGCATGAGCGAGGTGGTGGACAGACCGCAGACCAGGGAGGCGATCGAGAAGACACCGAGGCCGACTGCGAACACCTCCCGTCGACCGAACATGTCCCCGATCACCCCGGCGGTCAGGAGGAAGGCGGCCAGGGTCAGGGAGTAGGCGTCGACCACCCACTGGATGTCGCTGAAGGTGGAGTGCAGCGACTGTTGGATGTCGGGCAGCGCCACGTTCACCACGGTGATGTCGAGCAGCAGCATGAAGGTGGCGGTGCAGACGGCGATCAGCGTCCACCACTTGCGATCGAGTGCGGGCATGCGGGTCCTCGTTCCTGGTGAGTCGAACCGTTCCTGGTGAGTCGAACCGTTCCTGGTGAGTCGAACCGTTCCTGGTGAGTCGAACCGGCCACCGGCCGGAACGCCGCCACCGTATGCAAGTCGCGGCGTATCGAAACGAATCAAGACGCAACGTATCGCAACCTGGGTTCCGGATCAAGGTGTATCGAAAACAAGTTCTGTGGGCGCAGTGTCTGCCGGGAGCGGGTCGGATGTCCACGATGCGTCACCGGACCCGTGACCCACGCCACTCCCCCGTTGTCGCAGGACGTTGCCGGCTACGTCCCGTCGGCCGTGCGGTCGGCCCGCAGGCCGTCGTACATGATCGCCAGCAGACGAGCGGACTGCTGGTCGTCGGCACTCGAGTGGCAGATGGCATAGGCGGCGCCGGTCAGCAGCGCCATCACGTCGTTGACGCCGATGTCCCTCCTGACCGCGCCGGCGCGCTGGGCGCGGTCGAGGAGCCCGGCCAGCGCGTCGATGAGTGCCAGGACGACCGGCGCCTCCCCCAGCTGCAGGTGGATCCCGTCGGAACTGAGGGTCTCGACCAGGTCGCGCTTGCGAGCGCCTTCGCGTGCCAGCAACTCGACGAACGACGAGAACGCCCGACCCGGATCCGGATCGTCGGACAGTGCGCCGGCCACCTCGATCAGCTCGCCGATCCGATCGAAGACGACGGCCTCGAACAGGGCCTCCTTGGTGGGGAAATGCCGGTACACCGTCCCCGCACCCACCCCGGCGCGTCGTGCGATCTCGTCGAGCGACGCATCCGATCCCTCGGCTCCGAACGCGGCACGGGCGGCCTCGAGCACGCGGTCCCGGTTGCGCCGGGCATCGGCTCGCAACGGGCGGAGCCGGGGGTCGTCGGCGGCCGTCGGCCCGGTGGCGGAGCCGGGGGCAGAGGCGGTGTCGCTGGCGGGGGTATCGGTTCGAGCCATCAGACAGACCTTCTCCCAGCCCTGGTAACCGGGGCGTTCGTTCCGTATAGTGTAACCGGGGTAGTCGTTCCGTTTTCAGCGGAGGATAATCCACGGCCCCCCGGGAGGGACACCGATGAGCGAGCAGACCGACCAGCGGGGACTACGGGACCTCCTCGAGCGTGAGCGGGTGGTGGCGCTGGTCGACCACTACGTCGACACACTCGACGAGCCGAGCACCTTCGACGAGGAGTGGGCCCGCACGTTGTTCACCGAGGACGTGCGGCTCGAGCACGAGATCGCCGTGCTGCACGGCATCGAGGAGGTCGCTGCCGCCCACCGCATGGTCATGACCCGATGGGACCGGACGCTGCACTTCACCACCAACCACCGCATCGAGCTCGATGGCGACCACGCCCATCTGACCGCCCGGCTGCTGGCGATCCACGTGCACCCCGGTGAGAACCCACCGGAATCACTGATCGCCGCCAACATGTTGGATGCCGATGCCGTCCGCACGAGCGGCGGGTGGCGCTTCGAGCGGTTCGCCCCTCGCACCATCTGGAGGGCGGGACAGCAACCGCCACCGGGGACGGAGAACGGGCGGTGAGCGACATGGTGGAGTCACAGTCCATGGGCCGGTGTGCGCCCTGTCACCACTCGGACGCCGCCGGGCCGGGTCGACCGTCCGGAAGGACACGCAGCTGATGCCGGGGATCTCCCCGGAACTCCGCGAGCTGATCGGGTCGGGGCCCATGGCCCACCTCAGCACCATCAACTCCGACGGGAGCCCCCAGGTCACGGTGATCTGGGTGGGCCTCGACGGCGACGAATTGATCAGCACCCACATGCGGGAGAACGTCAAACTTCGCAACATCAGGCGCGATCCCCGGGTCGCGCTCTCCTTCGACGCGCCGCGGGAACCCGGCGTCTGGATCAACCCCTATGCGGTCGTCTACGCGCGGGCGACGGTGGAGCCCAGCGACCGGATCTGGGAGCTGATGACCCGGCACGCGAAGATCTACGTCGCACCTGATGCCGAGGTCCCTGAGCCCGAGGGTGCGGAGCCCGGCTTCATCGTCCGGTACGCGATCACGCGGGTCGGCGGCATCGGGCCCTGGGGGACCGGTCCCACGCCGTAGACCCACGCCGTTGACCTGAGGCGTCGGCCCGGTCGGCGTGTCCGTGGTGCGTGGACCCGGTCCGCCCGTGGACGGACCAGTGCCCCGGGCGAGGCATGCATTCAGGAGCCGGACGCCGGTGATCCGCCGCCCGGCCACCTCCACTCCAGGATCTCCGGCATGTCCTGGCCACACCGGTCGACGTGGCGTCTGTGCTCGACGAGCTTGTCCTGCATGGTCTGCTTCAGGTAGCTCCCGGTCGATCCGAGCTGGGGGAGCCGGTCGATGACGTCCTGGACGAGGTGGTAGCGGTCGATCCCGTTCTGGACCCGCAGGTCGAACGGTGTGGTGATCGTCCCCTCTTCGTTGTAGCCACGGACGTGCAGGTTCTGGTTGGTCCGACGGTAGGTGAGACGGTGGATCAGCCACGGGTAGCCGTGGAACCCGAAGATGATGTGCTTGTCCTTGGTGAAGATCGAGTCGTAGTCGGCGGTGCTCAGCCCGTGCGGGTGCTCGGTGCTCGGCTCGAGCTTCATCAGATCGACGACGTTGACGACACGGATCTTGAGTTCGGGGAGGTGCTCACGCAGGATCGAGGTCGCCGCCAGGATCTCCAACGTCGGCGTGTCGCCACAACTGGCCAGGACCACGTCCGGTTCGGAGCCCTGGTCGTTGCTCGCCCACTCCCACACCCCGATCCCTTCGGTGCAGTGCAGCGTCGCCTCGTCCATGCTCAACCACTGGGGAAGCGCGTGCTTCCCGGCGACGATCACATTCACGTAGTTGCGACTGCGCAGGCAGTGGTCGGCCACGGACAGCAGGCAGTTCGCGTCGGGCGGCAGGTAGATCCGGACGATGTCGGCCTTCTTGTTGGCGACGTGGTCGAGGAACCCGGGGTCCTGGTGGGTGAATCCGTTGTGGTCCTGTTGCCAGACGTGGGAGGCGAGCAGGTAGTTCAGCGACGCGATCTCCCGTCGCCACGGGAGCTGTGCGGTGACCTTGAGCCACTTCGCGTGCTGGTTGAACATCGAGTCCACGATGTGGATGAAGGCTTCGTAGCAATTGAACAGCCCGTGGCGACCGGTGAGGAGGTACCCCTCGAGCCACCCCTCACACTGGTGCTCGGAGAGCATCGAGTCGAGCACCAGACCCTGGGGCGCCAGGAACTCGTCACCGTCGACCGTGCGAGCCTCCCATTGCCGGTTCGTCACCTCGAACACGGCGCCCAACAGGTTCGAGAGCGTCTCGTCGGGTCCGAAGATCCGAAAGTTCCGGTGCTGCTCGTTGCGCGCCACGACGTCCCGCAGGAACACCCCGAGCACACGGGTGTCCTGTGCGTCCACCGACCCCGGAGCGGGGACGTCGACCGCGTAGTCGCAGAAGTCCGGCATCTGCAGATCACGGAGTACGCCACCGTTGGTGTGGTGGTTGGCGCCCATCCTCCGGTCCCCGGCCGGTGCCAGCTCGGCCAGCTCCGCCAGCAACCGGCCGTCGTCGTCGAACAGGTCCTCGGGCCGGTAGCTGCGCATCCAGTCCTCGAGGAGTGCCACGTGCTCAGGGTGGTCGGCATCGACGAGCAACGGCACCTGATGGGATCGGAAGGTTCCCTCGATCCGGAGTCCGTCGACGACCTTCGGGCCGGTCCACCCCTTGGGCGAGCGCAGGACGATCATCGGCCAACGGGGGCGGGTGGTGTCGCCGTGCTGGCGCGCGTCCGCCTGGTGGCGGTGGATCTCCCCGATGGCCTCGTCGAGCACGGTCGCCATGCGTTCGTGCATGAGCGCGGGGTCGTCACCCTCCACGTAGTGCGGTGTCCATCCGCACCCGCGTAGGAACTGGTCGAGCTCCTCGGGGTCGATGCGGGCCAACACCGTCGGGTTGGAGATCTTGTACCCGTTCAGGTGCAGGATCGGCAGTACCGCCCCGTCGGTCACCGGATCGAGGAACTTGTTCGAGTGCCATGCCGTGGCCAACGGCCCGGTCTCGGCCTCGCCGTCGCCGATGACACAGGCGACGATGAGCCCCGGGTTGTCGAAGGCGGCGCCGAAGGCATGACTGAGCGAGTAGCCGAGCTCACCACCTTCGTGGATGGACCCCGGTGTGGTCGGGGCAACGTGGCTGGAGACGCCACCCGGGAAGGAGAACTGGGTGAAGAGCCGCTTCAACCCGGCTTCGTCCTGGCTGACGTCGGGGTAGATGTCGCTGTAGGTGCCCTCGAGGTACGTGTTGCCGACGAGGGCAGGTCCGCCGTGGCCGGGACCGGCGACGTAGAACATGTCGAGGTCGTACTTCTTGATCACCCGGTTGAGGTGCACGTAGATGAAGTTCTGCCCCGGCGTCGTGCCCCAGTGACTGACGACCAGCGGCTTGACGTGCGAGAGCTCGAGTGGCACCCGTAGCAGCGGATTGTCGTAGAGGTAGATCTGACCGACCGAGACATAGTTGGCGGCCCGCCAGTAGGCGTCCATCTTCGCCAGCAGATCAGGAGGGAGGGTGGCGACCTCGGTGGCCGAGGTCCTGATGTGGTCCGGGTCCGCGACTCGGTCGACGGGTGACACCGGGGTACTCGACACGGGTGTTCGCCTCCGGAATTGCAACGCGTCAGCGCTTGCGAACCCTCGTTGTCGAAGGTTCTCCCAACCTACTCGTCAGCACGGACGGACGCAGCAGGAGAGGTCACTGGCGGGCGACCTCCCGACCGGTCTCCACCGGCGTCACGGGGATGTCACGGGGCCAGCAGCTCGCGCACGTGACGGGCGATCTCGATGTCCTCACGGGCTTCGACGACCAGGACCGCCGGAGCGGCACCGACGGGCGATGCGACGCCGTCGCCACCCAGGGCCGCGTTCGTCGGTTCGTCGAGCCGGATACCGAGGAAGCCGAGACGGGCGCACACGTCGGCGCGCAGACGTGCCGATGCTTCGCCGGCGCCACCGGTGAACACCAGTCCATCGGTTCCCTCCATGGCGGCGACCATGGCTGCGATGTTGGTCTGGATCCGATAGGTGTAGACCTCATAGGCGAGGCGGGCGTCTGCGTCGCCGGCGTCGGCCGCCGCGATCACCCGTCGGAGGTCCCCGGTTCCGCCCGACAGTCCGAGCAGCCCCGACCGGCGCTCGAGCGTCGTTTCCACGTCGTCGGCGGACAGCCCGTGCTGTCGTTGCACCCACAGGACGAGTCCCGGATCGACGCTCCCGGATCGCGTGGCCATGACGAGGCCTTCCATCGGGGTGAATCCCATGGTCGTGTCGACCGAGCGCCCGAAGGCCACCGCCGCGAGGGAGGCGCCGCTGCCGAGATGGGCCGTGACCAGTCGGAGCTCGTCCCGGGACCGGCCGAGCAGCTCGCCCGCTCTGCGGCTGGCCCACTCGTGGCTGAGCCCGTGGAACCCGTAGCGACGGATGCCCCACTCGGTTCGCCACGTCCGGGGGAGTGCGTAGGTGGCGGCCTTCGCCGGCATGTCGATGTGGAAGCTCGTGTCGAAGCACGCCACCTGGACCAGGTCGGGCCGGATCGACTGGAGGGCCCGCACCGCGGCCAGACAGGGAGGATTGTGCAGTGGCGCCAGTTCGACCAGCGCCTGCAGCGTCTCGTCGATCGCTTCGTCCAGCACGATGGGACGGGTGAACTCCGAGCCACCGTGGACGACGCGGTGCCCGACGGCATCCACTGTCGGTCCGTGCTCGAGGAAGTCGTCCAGGATCGGGCCGAGCTCCTCGGGACCCACCGCGGCCAGGTCACGGCTCGCAAGCAGTGCATCGGTCCCGTCGAGCACACGGAGCTTCAGGCTGCTCGATCCGGTGTTGACGACGAGGATCTGCACGCTCCCACTGTGCCAGAGGTGCCTTCGTGGCGACATCGGACCCCGAACGACGCTGCGGTAGGCCCTGGCGCCCTCGGACTGTTCGCCGCGTGCCGCCCAGGTCGGCCACGGTGCCGGGTGGCAGTAGGGTCGGAGCGACCGGCCTTCGACAGCGAGGGTTCCGCAGGGGGCGATGAACCGTCCCCGCTTGCACCCGTGGAGGCCGTGACGTCGTGTCGAATGCGCGCCCGTCCGGTGACGAGTTCAGGAGCTCACACCGGCCAGCCACCGGCGGCCCCATCACCGACGGCGTCATCACTGTGGTCCGCGGATGAGCGGCGCACCCGGACTCGGGCTGCCCGTCGGCTCGATGGCCTGTCTGTTCGACGTCGACGGAGTCCTCACCGAGACCGCCACCGTCCATGCCGCGGCGTGGAAGGAGATGTTCGACGCGTTCCTGTCGACCCGAGCGCAGGTCGACGGGCAGCCATTCGTCGCCTTCGACCCGGTCGGCGACTACGACTCCTTCGTCGACGGCCTGCCGCGGGCGGACGGGACGCGCTCCTTCCTCAGGTCCCGGGGGATCAACCTGCCCGACGGCTCGCCCGACGACCCGGCGGGGGCGGCGACCATCCACGGACTCGGCGCCGCCAAGAACGCCATCGTGCTCCGGAAGCTGCGTGCCGACGGAGTCGAGGCCTATCCCGGGTCCGTCCGCTTCGTGCATGCGGCACGCGGTGCCGGCCTCCGCCTGGCGGTGGTGTCGTCCAGCGCGAACTGCGCCGCCGTCCTCGACGCCGCAGGTATCACCGAGCTGTTCGACGTACGCGTGGACGGCACGACGGTCGAACGGGACCACCTCGCCGGAAAGCCGGCGCCGGACACCTACCTGGCCGCGGCACGGGCACTGGACGTGGCACCGGTCCGGGCCGTCGTCTTCGAGGATGCGCTCTCCGGGGTGGAGGCCGGCAGGTCCGGGCGCTTCGGCTACGTCGTCGGCGTCGACCGGGTCGGCCAGGCCGACGCGTTGCGTGCCCACGGGGCCGATGTCGTCGTCACCGACCTCGCCGATCTCCTGGACCGTCCGTGATCGAGCATCCGGCCTACCCGGTCGATCCGTGGTGCCTGCGCGAGACGAGTCTCGACCTCGACGTGCTCGCCGAGAGCGAGTCACTGTTCGCGCTGTCCAACGGGCACATCGGATGGAGGGGCAACCTCGACGAGGGTGAGCCCTACGGTCTCCCGGGCACGTATCTGAACGGCGTCTACGAGACCAGACCGCTTCCCTACGCCGAGGCCGGCTACGGCTTCCCCGAGGCGGGCGAGACGGTCATCAACCTCACCAACGGGAAGTTGATCCGCCTGCTCGTCGACGACCAGGCCTTCGACATCCGCAGTGGCGAACTGCGCTCCCACGAGCGACGGCTGGACTTCCGGACCGGCCTCCTGGAGCGTCACGCCGAGTGGGTCGGCCAAGGCGGTCACGGCGTGTCGGTCCGATCGTCGCGCCTGGTGTCACTGGTGCAGCGGTCGGTGGCGGCCATCTCCTACGAGGTCGAGCCGCTCGACGGAGCGGTGCGGGTGGTCATCCAGTCCGAACTCGTCGCCAACGAGTCACTCCCGGGGGAGGGTGGCGACCCCCGGGTGGCCGCCGTACTCGAGGAACCGCTGTGCTCGGAAGCCCATGCCGCCAGTGCCACGGGTGCATCGCTCTCCCACTCCACGAGGACGAGCGGGCTCCGCCTGGCCACGGCCATGGACCACCGGATCGACGGGCCGCCGTCGGTGCGGGTGACGACGGAGAGCTTCCCGGACATCGGTCGGGTCACGGTGACCGCCGCGCTCGAGCCCGGCGAGCGCCTGCGGATCGTGAAGTTCGTCGCCTACGGATGGTCCGGTGAGCGCTCGGAGTCGGCGGTGCGGGACCAGGTCGCCGCCGCGCTGGTCGCTGCGACCCAGGCCGGCTGGGAGGGGTTGGCGACGCAGCAGCGTGCGTACCTCGACGACTTCTGGGAGCGATCGGACGTCGAGGTCGACGGCGATCCCGAGATCCAACAGGCGGCGCGGTTCTCGCTCTTCCACATCCTCCAGGCGGGTGCCCGTGCCGAGGGGAGCGCCATTCCGGCGAAGGGCCTGACCGGGCCGGGCTACGACGGCCACACCTTCTGGGACACCGAGACGTTCGTCCTGGCGGTCCTCACCTACACCGCCCCGGAAGCCGCCGCCCAGGCGCTCCGTTGGCGTCACAGCACCCTTCCGCTGGCCCGGGCGCGTGCCACCCAGCTCGGGCTGGAGGGCGCGGTCTTCCCGTGGCGGACGATCGCCGGGGCGGAGTGCTCGGGCTACTGGCCGGCGGGAACCGCGGCGTTCCACATCGGAGCGGACATCGCCGCGGCCGTGGTCCGCTACATCGAGGTGACCGGCGACGAGGAGTTCGAGAAGAGCGAAGGACTCGAGCTGTTGACCGAGACGGCGCGGATGTGGCGCTCGCTCGGACACCACGACGCCCACGGCAAGTTCCGGATCGACGGGGTCACCGGCCCCGACGAGTACTCGGCCGTGGCCGACAACAACATCTACACGAACCTGATGGCCCAGGAGAACCTCGCCCGGGCCGCCGAGTGCGCCCAGCGGTATCCGGACATCACCCGGCGCCTGGGGATCGACGGGGAGGAGACGTCGGCATGGTTGGACGCGGCGACGGCCATGTTCGTCCCCTACGACGACTTCCTGAGGATCCATCCCCAGTCGGAGGGCTTCACCAGCCACGACGTCTGGGACTTCGCAGCGACCACGCCCGAGCAGTACCCGTTGCTCCTGCACTTCCCCTACTTCGACCTCTATCGCAAGCAGGTGGTGAAGCAGGCCGACCTCGTGCTCGCCATGCATCTGCGGGGCGACGCCTTCACGGCGGAGGAGAAATCCCGAAACTTCTCCTACTACGAGGCACTCACCGTCCGTGACTCGTCGCTGTCGGCATCGACCCAGGCCGTCATGGCGGCCGAGGTCGGCCATCTCGGCCTGGCCCATGACTACCTGGCCGAGACCGCGCTCATGGACCTGGGGGATCTCGAACACAACACCCGCGACGGACTGCACGTGGCCGCTCTCGCCGGAACCTGGATCGCGCTCGTCGCCGGGCTGGGAGGGCTGCGCGAGCGCACGGGATCCCTGCACTTCGCACCCCGGTTGCCGGAGGGGATCACCCGACTCGCCATTGCGCTGTCGGTCCGTCAGCGACGACTCCGGGTCACCATCACACCGGACCACACCGAGTACCTGCTCCGGGAGGGTGACCCGATGCAGATCGTCCACGATGGTGAGGAACTCCGTGTGTCGACGGCTGACGTGGTCCGTCGTCCGACCAGGAGGCCAGCTCCGACGGAGGAACCCACCCAACCGAGCGGTCGCGAGCCTCGGCGGGCCCGGGGCGGCTGACGTCCGGGCCACCGGTCCCCACCCGGTGGCCTTCGCCCACCTCACCCACGCGCGGTGTCAACCGCCCGGTGTGACTCCGGTGTCGGGTCGTTCGCCGTTCTCCACCAGGTCCTGGGCGACCTCTCGGAGCTTCACATTGAGATGCTGGGATGCACGGCGCAGGATGTCGAACGCCTGTGCCGCGGTGATCCGCTCCCGTTCCATCAGGATGCCCTGCGCCTGGCCGATGAGCTCCCGGGTGACGAGTGCGGCCCGGAGGTTCTCCGCTCGACGGTCCTCGTTCTCGTGGTCACGGGCCACCGCCACCGCGAAACCCGCCATCGACGCGAGCAGGACACCTCGGGCACGGTCCATGACGCCGAAGGCATCCGGGAGCCGGGCATAGAGGACCAGCGCTCCGTCCGTTCCGTCACTCGCCAGAGGGAGCGCGAGTGCGCTCCGCATGCCGAGCGCCGCGACGCTCGGTCCGAAGGTGGGCCAGCGGGGGTCCTCGCCCAGCTCGCCGGCGTAGAACGGCGCGCTGCGGCCGATCGCATCGAAGCCGGGGCCCTCCCCGCTCGCCAACTGCCGGGCACCGGCTTCAGCGGCCAGGGCGTCGGAACTGGCGCCGGCGACGATGGTCCCGTCGTCGACCAGGAGCACGGTGGCGGACTCGCACGACTCGATCGTCACGATGGACAGGTCCATGGCACGAAGCAGGCTGTCCTGGACGCTGCTCGACCGCAGGAGGTCGTGCGCGATCTCGGTGAACTCGACGGCCGCATCGACCGTCGCGTGCTCAGCCGTGCTGGCGTCTCGTGCGGTGGCCTCCACAGTGCCTCACTCCGTCGTCTCCTCGGGAATAGTGACACGGATCGGACCCTGTGCCTCAATCACCCGGTTCGGTCGTTCGGCCCGGTCACGCGGCCCGGTGACGCGGCTCGATGAGGGACACCGGGCAGTTCGTCGTCGCCACTCTCGCGAGACCGCGTCCACCGGTCCGGATCGACGCCACGTGGGAATATCAAGTGCCCACCGACAACGACGTCCGGCTGAAGCAAGAG
>Ga0302279_10006234_pt1 | contig 12793 bp, 8 predicted proteins | sample III_Bog_N3_3_FD_194541 | JGI IMG/M metagenome (GOLD analysis project Ga0302279, IMG submission 194541) | Peat permafrost microbial communities from Stordalen Mire near Abisko, Sweden - III_Bog_N3_3 | ecosystem: Environmental > Terrestrial > Soil > Wetlands > Peat | place: Sweden: Abisko...
CATTTGCCGCTGGTGCTGGTCCATAGGCCGCAGAAAAATTGCTGCGTGCGGTCCGCATACTGATTCGACGCGCGCGTCCGCGGGATGCCGGCCAGGATCTTCTCGGGGGAGGGATTTGCGGACTCGCCCGTCTGCAGGCGGTCCATCACCACGATCTTGGGTCGGTCGCTCATGCGCTATCCTAGGCACGGGCAGCCCGAGGACACAAGGGCGGCCCGGCACGCCATCGCGCCGGGCCGCCCTGCTCTACTCCTTGTCGGTCAGTTGCAGGGCTTGGGCATGCCCTCCGGTCACCGAGGCGGCGGCCACCGGCGCCGCGGCGCCCGGCTGCGCGACCCCGCCCGACTGCACGACGCCGCCCGCTTGCGCGACATCCTCCTCCTTGCCCTGCGCCTGCAGAGTCAGGCGCACCCGGCGCTCGAGCGCGTAGCCGTCGCGGTCGCCCGCCACGCTCTCGCTCTCGCTCTTGCCGTAGGCGTTGATCTCGAGCTGCTCGTCGTTCACCCCTGCGGCGAGGAACAGATCGCGAACGGCATCGGCCCTGGCCTGGGACAGCTTGAGGTTGGCGTCCACGGTGCCGCGCGGGTCGGCATAACCGTCGACGCGCACCTTGAGCGCCGGCGACTTGGCCACCGCCTCGGCCAGCACCTGGATACCCTTGGTCATTTCCGGGGTGATGTCCGAACTGCCGGACCGGAACAGCACGTCGCCCTGCAGGCCGTCGAGCACCTTGGCCGCCTCGGCCTGCGACTCCTCGTCCTTGGCGGCCTGCGCCGCTTGGACGCTGTGGGAGAGTTGCTCGACGCGGGCGGACAACGCCTGATTCATCTGCGACAGGTCGCCAGCCTGGGCCTGCAGTTTGGCCTTATCGGTCTGCAGCTGCTGGGTGGCGCCCTGCAGCGCTGCCACCTGCGCCTCCGCCTTCTTCGCCTCCCCGGCGCGATGCACCCGGTTACCGAGCCACGTGCCGATGCCGGCGCCCACCACCGCGCCGATGGGGCCCGCCGCAAAGCCGCCGATCACGCCGCCCGTGATAAATCCGACCGGCTCCTGAGGGGGCGTCGGCTTGGGCTCCTGGGCCATCGCCGCCACGCTGACGCTCAACATCCCCACGGTCCATCCGACCCTTGAAATTGCAGTTTTCATAACAGCTCCTCACGGAAGTTCCACCGCTTCAGGCGGCGACCTTCGCCGCCTTTGTGAGAGCCATTTCATCCCCCGATTCAGACGGTCTCGAGGGTCTGCCGTGGCAAATCATGGCAGGTTGCCGGCCAATTCGGCCGCCCGAGCAGGTCGGCCGCCCGGGCATGCGGGGCGGGCGCCCTCAGGCCTTCAATGAGAAGGGAGTGAAGTTGGTGTCGGTGTCGTAGTAGTCCTCGTTTTCGGCCCGCTTCAAGAACGCCACGATCCGGTACGTCACGGGCGCGGCCACGATCTCCCACCCGCTCTTCAATCCGTATTGAGTGAAGATGAGCCCCAACAGTTGGGCCTGAGGCTTACGGCCGTAGAAGGCCACGAAGTAGAAGATCATCGAATCGACCAGTTCGCCGCACAGCGTCGATCCCACGATGCGGGTCCAGAGCCAGCGTCCGCGGGTCCAGATTTTCATCTTCGCGAGCACGTAGCTGTTGACGAAGGTTCCGCACCAAAACGCGGTGATCGAGGCCAGGACGATGCGCGGTGTATTGCCGAAAACGGCCTCGACCGCCTCCTGTTGGACGAGGGAACTCGGCGACGGCGGCAGGTGAACGATCACGGCGGACATGAAGGACGCAAACGCCAGCGCGCCGAATCCCGCCCAGACCACGCGACGATCGCGGGCGTAGCCATACACTTCGGTCAATATGTCGCCGAATATGTAAGAGATCGGAAAGAACAGCACGCCGGCGAGGAAGGTCACGTCGCCCAGCAGCGGAACGGGAATGGTGGTTTCCTTGGCGGGCCCGATCAGATTGGCACACAGCAGGATGCAGACATAAGCTGCCATCACGAAGTCGTAGTATCGAAACTCGCGATTTCTTGGAAGTGCCATCGTATTGCAACGACTCCTCGTAGGGGAAAATATCCGGCGATATGTCACGCCGGATGCATTGCGCGCAATCTATCCTATCCGCGCGGATCCGACTGTCGCATTTTGGCGAACACCATCACGCCAACACCCGGCGCGCTCCGGTAGAAATCCAAGCTCACCCCAAACCTACTGGATCTATGGAGCAGAGCAAGACTCTTGGCGCAACGGCGCGTCCGCTCGACTACGACGCGATTTGCCAAAGCATCCGCGCGGCTCTCGGGACCGCGCGTATCCACGCGATATCGCTCCACGACGAGAAAGGCGACGTGCTGTGGATGACCGAAAGCTCGATGGGGCCCGACGAGCATAACGCGGTCCGCGAAGCATTCGAAGTCTTCTCGAACCCCGACGGGCGGCCGGTCACGGCCTTCGATCTCGGCGATTCGCGATCGGCGGTGGTGTACCGCGCCGTGAATGCGGGCCGCGCCCTGGTGGGCGCCATCATGGCGATTCTGGATTCACGCGGAATACGCAACGACGATGCCAGCTTGCGGCAGCTGATGACGCCCAAGATGACGAACGCATTGATCGAATTCGCCGGCATGCGTCCCGCGGGAACAATTCCGTCCAAGCCGGCAGCGCCCACTGCCGCCCCGCCCAAGGCGGCCGCCCCGTCCAAGAAGCACGACCCGGAGGCTCCTTTCGAGCTGACCCTGGCCGATTCGATGCGCATTCCGAAGCCCGCGATCCAGCCCGGCGAGCCCCCGCAGGCCGCCGCTCCGCGGCGCGCCCCGGTCGCTCCGCCCGCAAGCAATTCAACGCCCGTACGCACAGCGCCGCCCAAACGGCCGCCGCCGGGAAGGCCGCCTCCCGTGGGACGCGCTGCAGCCGCTCCCGGGCCGGCCTTGCGTCCATTGCGGGCCACGCCCGATCTGAATCACCTTCACTCGTCGTTGCGGCGCAGCCCCATCGCCCTCAGCGTGCAGCGGTTGGTGCCGCTGACCAAGGGAACCGAACTCGATCGCTATGAGGTGCTGCTGCGTTCCAGCGCCGAAGGCGCGCCAAACGCCGCGCCGCATGCGATGTTGAAGGCTGCGGTGGACCACGGCCTCGGCTCCATGGTCGACCGGCGCGTGCTCACCGACCTCATCGCGTGGCTCGCGGGGCATCCGGATGCGTGGAAGAACCGGGCCAGCATGTTCTCGGTGAATCTCACCAGCACGGCGCTGCTGGACGAGCACTTCATCCGCTTCGTCGGCCTGTGCCTCGCGAAGTCGTCGTTGCCGCCCGCCATGATCGCCTTCGAAATCGACGCAGCGACCGCCATGAAGCTCGGCGCCAAGGTTGCCGATGTGGCCGGCGCTCTGCACCGGCTGGGATGCCCGTTGGTGCTCGACGACTTCGGCATGCGCACGGAATGCTTCGATTTGCTGCGCCTGCCGGGCGTGCGCTACGTCAAGCTGGCATCGCAGATCACCCAGAAAATGCGCTCGGACAAGATGTCCCAGGCGGCCATCACCGCCGTGGTGCAGATGGCGCGCGTGCTGGGCATGCACACCGTGGCGAAGCGCACCGAAACGGCCGCCGAGCACGAGTGGCTGACCGCCTTGGGCGTCGACTTCGTCCAGTCGAACGCCTTGTCGCCTGCCACATCGATCGATTCCCTGATCCATGCGGCGCGATCTGCGGGTTAGCCCCGCCGCTCGTCCTCGCGCTCACCAGCGCTTAAGTTTGCGTCATCTGCGGCGCGCCACTTGCAAAAGTGCGCGGCCACGGCAGAGAATAGCCAGTCTGCAACGAGACACCGGGACCGAGCTGAGTGTTTTGTTAGTCCCATGAGGTTCGGTTCCGGCTCCCGTTGACACTCCCCGCCGCGGCATCCGCCGCACCGATGATGCTTTCTCCAACCCGATCTTGTCTTCCTCGCCGATCAACTATCCGCATCCGGTTTGGAGTCCCGATCCGTTTCGGGCCTCTCGATCAACCATAGATAGAATCCCAACAGACCGGCGGCGGTGGCAATGGCCACGGCCACGCCCGTGACCAGCGGCGCAAGCTTCATGATGAGCGGCTTCTTGGTGATGTGAAGCGCCATGGAAAGCCGCCCCCACCCTCGCGGCGTCGCGACGCCCGCCACCAGCCCCACCAGCACGGACATGGCGCTCGCGAAGCCCGCGATGGCGCCCGCGGATCGATGGATCTTCTTGTTTCGCAGAACTTGGCCGAGGGTGCGCAGGTTGACCATTGTCGTGATGTTGCAATTGAGTCGGTGCCGGCGACGGTCTGGCGGCAAAAGTGTAGCAAGCCGCCGGCGCGCGGCAAACCACGGGTCTCGGCCGCCCTGATCCCCCGCTCATTGCATGTGACGGGCAGCCCGGCTGCGCCAAGGATATTCGAACGCGATAGACTTATAAGGACTCGGCAGCGGCGCGCAGCGACATGAGGGCGACTTCGATCAAACAGGGCCATTCCGGCGACGCCCGCGGCACGCGCGCCATCGTCGCGGCGTCGATCGGCAATCTTCTCGAGTGGTTCGATTTCTCCGTGTATGCCCTGTTTGCCGTCTACATTGGCGCCAATTTCTTTCCCAAGGGCCATGCCGGGGCCGACCTGGTCAGAGCCTTTCTCGTGTTCGGTCTGGGCTTCGTCATTCGCCCGCTGGGATCGATCGTGATCGGGATTTACGGGGACCGAGCAGGCCGCAAGGAGGCGCTGACCATCACGATACTCATCATGGCGTGCGGGACACTCATCATTGCGGTTGCGCCCTCCTACGCGGCGATCGGCATGGGCGCCCCCATGCTGCTGCTTGCCGGGCGGCTGCTTCAGGGGTTCTCGGCAGGCGGCGAAATCGGCAGCGCGGCGGCCTTTCTGGCCGAGCATGCGCCCGTGGGAAAAAAGGGCCGCTTCACGGCGTGGCTTCAAGCAAGCATGGGAATGTCGAACATTCTGGGCGCGCTGCTCGCCTTCGCGGTGACCGCCGTGCTGCCGGCAGGAGCGATGATCGACTGGGGCTGGCGCATCCCGTTCGTCGTCGGCCTCGCCATCGTACCCATGGGAATCTACCTGCGCCGGAATCTCGCGGAGACGCCGGCCTTCATTGCAGAGTCAAGGCGACCGCGCGGCGCCCCGACCTCGCCCGACGCGGGCGCTTTGCAGGGACGTTTTGCGGCGTTCATCTGCGCCTTCGGCATTTCAATTCTCTGGGCGGTGGCGGTGTACGTGTTGCTGCTGTTCATGCCAGTCTACGTGCAGACGGCCTTTGGGTTCACCGCGACCCAGGCCTTCGGCGCCTCGCTCATCGAAAACATCCTATTCGTGTGCGGATGTTTCACGTTCGGCGCCGCCGCCGATCGCCTCGGGCTCGCACGCATGTCGAGCCTCGGCGCGGCGGCGCTGCTGATTGCCGTCGTGCCCCTGTTCCTGCTGCTCGATGCGCACCGGTCGACGGCGATGCTCGTGGCGGTCCTGGCGGCGTTGGGCATCCTGGTCGCAAGCTTCACGAGCGTCGCGCCCGCGGTATTGGCCGGTCTGTTCCCCACCGGGTTTCGTGCCACTGGCGTGTCACTCGCCTACAACGGCGCGTTCACGATATTCGGAGGATTCGCTCCCGCCATGTTGACCTGGTTCACTTCAGCCGCTTCGGGCTCGGTGCTAGCGCCCGCCTGGTATGTCGCGGCGGCCGCCATGCCGGCGATCGCCGCAAGCGCGTATTTGGCGCGGGGCGCCGCACCCGTTCCTGGTAGACGTACCGGAGCGGCGGCGGCGCCGGCAAGTGACAACTGATGGACTGGCTCGATCCAGCGGTGGGCGGAATCGGCGCGCTCGATCCTGCGCCGGGCGGGATGGACCGGGAGGCGATCCGGCTCCTGTCGCGGCGCTCTAATGTGCGCGGTTTCGTGCAACTGGCCATGCATGCCGCACTATTGGCGGCGACCGGGACCTTGGTATGGGCAAGCCTCGGAAGCGCCTGGGTTGTGCCTGCGGTCATCGTGCACGGCATCGTACTCAACTTTTTGTTTTGCGCTCTGCACGAGACGGTTCACCGGACCGCATTCGCGACCCGTTCCGCCAACGACCTCGTGGCTCAGGGTTGCGGCGCTCTGCTGCTGTTGCCGCCGGACTTCTTTCGGCAGTTTCATTTCGCGCATCATCGCTTCACCCAGGATCCGGACCGGGATCCGGAATTGCTGCAACCGCATCCGGTCAGCCTGACGGACTACGTGTGGCGCGCATCAGGCCTGCCGAACTGGAAACGGCGCGTGATGGTGACCCTGCGCCACGCCTTGATGGGCCGCGTACCGGAATCGTTCGTCCCTCCTGCCAAGCGGGAGGCCATAATTCGCGAGGCGCGCATTCTATGGGCCTGCTATGCCGCTGTACTCGCGGTCTCACTCGTGTTCCGCCGCACGGATGCCCTGATTTACTGGATTCTCCCGGCCCTGGCAGGGCAGCCCTTTCTGCGACTCTACCTGCTGTCCGAGCATGCCGGCTGCGCCGCGAGCGATGATGTCTTCGCCAATACGCGCACGACTTATACGAGTTCCGTCGTGCGCTTTCTCGCGTGGCAGATGCCGTTTCATGTGGAGCATCACGCATATCCGGCGATTCCCTTCCACGCGCTGAGGCTGGTCAATGCGCGCGTCCGCGGCCGCATCGCCGTGAGCGGCGCGGGATATCTTGCCGTGCACCGGGGATTCGTGCGGCAATTCCTCCACATCGGCTCGCCCCGCGCGAAGTACTGATCCAAAGGAATCCAGAATACTCCCGATGCACCCACCCTCCCTGGATTGCATGAATTTCGGGCCACGATAGAATGCGCCCGGCCGGCGCCGGGATTCGTTTATCGGTCCCGGTGCTGACACGCAGCGCAGAAAGACGATGTAAGTCATTGATTTGCCGGCTTAGCACAGTGGTAGTGCAACGGTTTTGTAAACCGTAGGTCGGGGGTTCGAATCCCTCAGCCGGCAAGCCCTCGCCGCAATTTTCGACGAAGCTTGCAGTGCACCTGCCGCTCGACGCTCGCGGTTCGAACCCCCGACAGAAAACAAGCACGGTTCGACAACGTCGCGCAGCGACGTTGAACGCCGGAGCGTAGCGACGGCGGCCCCGAGCGAAGCGAGCGCCGAGTAATCCCTCAGTCGGTATTCGAGCGCTTCGCGGGCGGCGCGCGGTTGTCCCAGGGAAACGGGACCGACGGTATGTCGCAATCGAGGAAAGCACAAAGCTTTTCCCAGCTGTCTCCGGCGAAAACGTTGAATTCGAGAAATCGTTCCTTCGGCTTATCCGCAAAGAACTGTCTCACGCGCCGATCATAGGTCTGAAAGGCCTCGGCATAGTCCGCATGATTGAAATACAGCGACATATATATGCCGGCATGTTTGGTCCCATGATGAATCTCGTCCTTATCCATCATTCGCCGTTTGGCGTCTTGGAAGCTCGAGAGCGAATAATGCCTCTTCAGGTGGGATCCCCACGAATGCTCCCATTCTTGGGGCTGCCGGAAATTGTAGATGAACTTGGAATTGGGAAATTTATAGTAGTTTCCTTCAAAATCGATGCAACATGGCGTATCCGTAAAGGCGTCAAACAGGTGCAGGTCGTCATCGCTCATCATCTCGCCCGTGAGCCGGTTCACCCAGTCCACGGTAGCAAGGCCGAGCATCGCCAATGCGCTCGCCAAGGAGGTCGTGCCGGTCTTGGAAAGCCCAATGCCGAAGATTTTCGGACGCTTGAAATCAGGAAACGGGAGGTTTCGTAGCGCGTGGGCCGCCGCATGGAGGTTAGCTCGGTGAGCGCCAAGCGATCCAGAATCCTTTACTTGATCGAACAAGGTCAAGAATCCTTCATGATTTCGCAACGCAAGGAACAGCCGCAAGCGCAGCGCCGAAAGCGATGGGTCGGCAGAGACACCTCGACCCCTTTCCAGCCGGTCGATCTTTTCCAGCATCGCGAGCCATCTTTTGGTCCGATCCCAGCCCTCGAACAGTGGCGGCGCAAATTCGAAGAGACAAGTCAGCACGGCCGGATCCTCGGTCCCCTCCATCGCACGATCAAATACCGTTCGCGCCTCGCGAAGCCGCCGCAGCGCGACGAGGCAAATAAAGCGCTTGGAGATCAACTGCGGACGCTCGGGAGAATCTGGAGAGATCGAATCGAGCAACTCCAGCGCCTCGGCCGGGCGCCCCGTCACCGATAGGATCTGCAATAATTCCTCGAGGTGGCCGGGCCGGTCGCGGCAGAGCTCCCGGTACATCGACTCGGCCTCGTCGAGTCGCCCGAGACCGTACAGCACACGCGCCCTGAGCGCCGTGGCGTTGAGCCGCTGCCCCACATCGGAACAGTGCGCAAGCACGGAATCAAGGATCGTCAGCGCGTCGGGGAGTTTCTTGCGACGGACCAGGATTGTGGCCTGACGTATCGCCAGGAAATTTTCCAATCCGGGCTGCCCCGCCAAGCCGCACAGAATCTCCTCCGCCTCGTCCAGCTGCCCCAGTTCGACGAGAATGCCCGCCCTCTGGGCCATCTGCGATGGATTGAGTTGGCCGCCGGGCTCGCCGCGTAGCATCTCCCACCACTCAAGCGCTTCGGACCACCGACCGCGGCGCGTGGCTAGGTGCGCCAGCCCGGTCAAGGCGCCCATGCGCAACTCCGCGCGATCCGCCATCGCGCGCAATGCCTGCTCGCCCTCGTCAAATCGTCCAAGCTCGATGAGAACGGCGGCACGCCCGGCGAGCCAGTTCGGTTCGAGCTTGGCGCCGAAACGCTCGATCACCCCATCCCAGTGCGCGAGCGCATCGGCCCACCGATGCTGTCGCATCGCTGTTCGAGCCAAGCCAGAAAGACCGGCCGCAGCGTCGGGCCGCTCTGTTGCAAGCGCTTGATAAACGTTCTCAGCTTCAGCGTAATTGCCCCTTTCGATCAAAGCGGCGCCAAGCGAGGTCCGCCAGCCAAGAGCATTTCCATGGGAAGGGAAACGCTCGAGGCACGCATTCCACAGCCGGCATGCTTCCGGCCAGTTCCGTTGGATTTGCGCAAGGCGCGCCAAGCCCGCAATCGGGGCGGCCAAGTCGGGATAATCTTCCGCTAGTGATCTATAGGCATCTTCGGCCTCCTGATGGCGACCCAATTCACTCAGTGCCAGAGCCCGCGAATGCCGCCAGTCCGGAACGTCTCGATCCTTTGGTTGGTCCCTTAAACACGCCTCCCACAGCTCGAGCGCACGGGACCAATCCTTTCGATACTGGGCCTCTCTTGCCGCACCTGCGACCGGCGCGCCTTCACCCGACCCATTTGCAACCTGCGTCATGCGTTCTCCGCCATGTGTCTCACGCACAGTTTGCCAGCCGAGATGGCGCGGAGGATAGCGTTTAAACGAGACGCGATGTGCCGATGGCGTTATGTAATCCAGGGTCGCAGGTAAATGCGGTAAAGGTTCGAGTCGAGGTCGCAATCGAGGAACTCGTCGGCCGGCGCGGCCTGGTTCACCGAGGTTGAATTTTCCTCGCCGTCGAGCGGGAGCAAGGGTCCCACGAGCTATATATCGCCCCTCGCCGCGGCGCGCGTCAAGTCAAGAAGCCAGCGCATTCGTTGAGAAAGCCGTTCCTCATCTCGCCCACCCGACAGACAAAGAAGTCTATTATCGCCCAGGGCGCGGCCGCCGGCACGCGAAGCACTGCTATACCACTGGAGGCTAGGGCGATGCGCATCGTGAGTATCGGTCATGCGGTCTTTGCGGCCACCATCATCGCCCTCGGAATCCTGGGCTTGGTCAAGGGCGATTTTGCCGCGGTATGGCAGCCGGTGCCCAAGGGACTGCCCATGCGCGAGGCACTGGCCTATCTCTGCGCCTTGATCCTCGTTTCCGCCGGACTGGGCCTGCTCTGGCAGCGCACCGCCGCCCCTGCGGCGCGCACGCTGCTCGTCATACTTCTGCTGTGGATGATCCTGCTGAGAATACCCGAACTCTTCCGCGCGCCCACTGCGCAAGGCTCCTGGTCAGGCTGCGGCGAGGCGGCCGTGATGGTGGCGGGGGCGTGGGTCCTGTATTCCTGGTTCGCCGCCGGAGACAAGGGTCTGCACATCGCCAGGGTGCTCTACGGCGTGGCATTGATCCCCTTCGGCGTGGCCCACTTCACCTATCTCAAAGAAACCGCCGCGCTGGTGCCGGACTGGCTGCCGTCGCATACGGCCTGGGCTGCATTCACGGGCTGCGCCTTCATTGCGGCGGGCGCGGCGGTGCTCATCGGGGCGTATGCACGACTGGCCGCCGTGCTCTCGGCGTTGCAGATGGGCTTGTTCACGCTGCTGGTATGGATACCCATCCTGGCCGCAGGCTCCAAGGACGCCTCCCAGTGGAGCGAGGCCGTCATCTCTTGGGCCCTGACGGCAGCCGCCTGGGCGGTGGCGGATTCCTACCGCGGCAACCCGTGGCTCGCGCTGAACAAGCGCTAGCCGCACGCCGCAATAAAATCCACGCTCACCGCAGCGGCCCCCTTGCCGAGGACGCTGAATGACGCCTACCAAATGCCGCCGAGCGCCACGGTGATTGCCTCCCCGTTGACGGCCCCGGCCGCGTCGCTGCACAAGAACGCGATCACCTGCGCCACCTCGCGCGGCTCCAGCACCCGGTTCTGCGGGTAGATCGCGGCGCGCTCGCGCCACACCTGCTCGACGCTGATGCCGCGCCGCTCCGCCTCCGTCGTTGCGGAACGCTCGGCCATGGCCGTCCGCACCCAACCCGGCAGCACCGCGTTGGACGTGACTCCGAATGGCCCGGCATCTTGGGCGAGCGCGCGCGCCAGCCCGATGACTCCGTGCTTGGAAGCCGTATACGCGCTGCCGCTGCGTTCCGCCTTCTCGCCGGCAGTCGAGCTGGTGAAAACCACGCGGCCGAAGCCGCGCTTGCACATGCCGCCCACGGTCAACCGGGCAAGTTCGAACGGGCCGTCCAGGTTGATGCGCATCGTTTCGCGCCAGACCAGCGGATCCTGCTCCCACACGAGCCGTTCGTGGGCCGAGCCGATGCCGTGGTTGACGACCAGCAGGTCGATCGGCCCCAGCCGTCGCTCGGTCTCAGAAACCGCCACGGCGCACCCCTCGGTGGTGCCAAGATCGGCCACGACGTACTCGAGCCCAAGGGCCGCCAGCTCCGTTGCGCTGCGCGACACCACCATCACGCGCGCGCCCGCTTCCGACAACAGGAGCGCCGCCTCGCGCCCGATTCCCCGACCCCCACCCGTCACCAAAGCCACACGTTCCTTCATTCAACCCCCGGTGAGCCCGGCTAGCGATGCTGCTTGATCAGATCCATCGTCCGAGTTCGCTCCGCCATTCGCGGCAAGGGGACGCCTTTGACGCCATGGATCGCGGCGCCGCCGGCGTTGGCCGCATTGAACCGCGCCAGGGCTGCCGCCAACCGCGGAGCGCCGGAGGCCGCGGACGCAGCCGTGCTCACGACGGTCAGCAACACGTCGGTGGGTTGGTACGTGATCGTGTAGGCTTCTGTGGCGTTGATGGTCAAGCCATTGACCGCGGCGAACGTACCGGTATCGGAGCTGAAATTCAAGAACTTGAAGGTCGAACCCACGGTGGGAACGTAGCCCTTGGCCTGGGCGATATTCAGCGTCCCGCCGAGGGCGGCGGTGGTGGCGTTGAACTCATCGAACTTCGTGCCTGCCGTCGTGCCGCCAATCGTGATGTCGAGACTGCCCCCGGAGTTCTGCGTGTAGGCGCCCGAGTCCGTCAAAATTCCGGTCTTGGCCGCGGAGGCCCCGGGGGTAATGACCCCGCTCGATGCCAGACTCCCGGTGATGGTTCCGCCGCCGAGCAGCGCCCCGCCGGACAGCGCCACCCCGCCCGAGGCGGCCAGCGTGCCGTTGTCCGTCATCGTGCCCGCGGTCTGCGTGAACGCGCCCGATCCACCGACAGTAAACGTGCTCCCGCTGCCGACGGTGACCGCGCCGGCGTTGGCAAAGTTGCCCGTCGTGGTGAAGGAACGCTTGCCCGCCAGGTCGAAGGTGCCGGTCGCCTCGTTGGTGGCGAGATTTGCCAACCCATTGGTGCTGTTCGTCGAATTGAGAATCTCGGACGCCGCCCCGGTGAGGGTGATCTTGGCCCCGTTGGTCACGATGTTGGCGCCGGCGAACTCGAGGGTGCCGCTCACGTCGAAGGTGCCGGCCGTCAGCTTGGTGCCCGAGAAATTGGTGAGCGAGCCGCCGACCGCGAAGGTGCTGCCCGCCCCCACGGTCAGGGTGCCTTTGTTGCTGAAGTTGCCCGCGGTCGTGAAGTCGGCGTCGCCCGCGAGCGTGAAGCTGCTCTTCGCGGCATTGCTGGCAAAGCCCGCGAGAGCGTTGGCGCTGCTGGTCGAGTTCTCGATCTTCGCTGCCGTTCCCGTGAGCGTGATGTTGGCGGCATTGTTCACGATGTCGGCGCCTGGAAATTGCAAAATGCCGGTGACATTATAAGTGCCACCGGTCAGGGTCGTACCCGAGAAATTGGTAAGCGAGCCCGACCCGCCAACCGCGAAGGTGCTGCCGGCGCCCACTGCCAGGGTGCCGTCGTTCGTGAAGCTCCCGGCGGTCGTGAAGTTGCGGCCGCCCAAGAGGCTGAAGCTCCCCGCGGTGGCGATGGTGGTGAGTCCAACGAGGGCGTCCTTGCTGTCGGCGTCGACGAGGGAGCCGCTCCCCGTCAGGATGATGGTGGCCGCATCGTTCACGATCTCGCCGCCGGTGGTGCCCAACTGGTCGATCTCCAAGGTTCCGGCCGTACTGTAGGTGCCGC
>Ga0302279_10006242_pt1 | contig 12781 bp, 15 predicted proteins | sample III_Bog_N3_3_FD_194541 | JGI IMG/M metagenome (GOLD analysis project Ga0302279, IMG submission 194541) | Peat permafrost microbial communities from Stordalen Mire near Abisko, Sweden - III_Bog_N3_3 | ecosystem: Environmental > Terrestrial > Soil > Wetlands > Peat | place: Sweden: Abisko...
CCGCGCCGGTCCAGCGGAAGGCGAGCGTGATCCCCAGATGCGCCAGCAGGCCGCCGATCGGTCCGGCTCGGCCGAACAGGATCAGCAGGAAGTAGCCGGTCGCCACCGGCGGCAGCACCAGCGGCAGGGTGGTGGCCGCGTCCAGCAGCACCCGTCCGGCCAGTCGGCTGCGCGACAGGGCGTAGGCGACCAGCAGCGCCAGCGGCAGGGCGCAGACGATGGCGCAGCCGGCGACGCGCAAGGAAAGGCCGATGGCCCCGAGGTCGTCGGCGGTGAGCAGGCTCACCCGGGTTCCGCCGAGGTCAGCACTTCGTAGGCCGCGCTAAGGCCGGCCAGCTGGATCGCCCGCTCGGCCAGTTCGCTGGGGCTGTCCACCACCACTGCCTGCGCCCCGCCTGCGGCGCTCTTGGCCAGGAACGCATCGTCAGTGTCGTTGGCCTTGCGCCAACTCGCATCGCGGCGGGCGAGGGTGGTGACACCAGCCGCCACCTCGTCGCCCACGACCAGCACGTCGGCGGCGGCCAGCGCCCGGGCGGCGCGCAGCGACAGCAGGTCCCGGGTCGCCGGAGCGACGATCAGCCAGACCTTGCCGAGGGCCGCCGCGCCCTTGGCGATCTCGGCCGCCAGCAGCTCGGCGGCGGCCTCAGTCTCACCCCGCATCGCCGCGTCGGCCGCAGGGCCGTCCAGCACGCCGCGCAGGAACGCGCGCCGCTGCGCCAGGTCGGGAAACTGGGCGCGCAGGGCCTCGCGCTGGTCGCCCAACAGCGTCACCATCGCGCCCATGCCCTCGGGAATGCGCGCCTCCAGGTCGGCGCGCAGCAGCGCCGCCAGCATCGGTGCGGCCCCGGCGGTGCCGATCGCCGCCACCACCTGCCCCCGATCGATGATCGCCGGGGTGTGGAAGTCGGACAGCTCCGGATGGTCGACCACGTTCACCGGCGCGCCGGCGGTCTTCGCCGCTTTCGTAGCCTCGGCCAGGAACACGGAGTCGGGACTGGCCAGAAACACCAGCGCCGCGCCGCGATAAGCGATGGGGTCCAGGGCCGCCGCGTCTTTCAAACGCACCACCATCGCCGGCGAGTTCGCCAGCAGCCGCGCCTTGGCGTCCGCCCCCTCGCCTTCGCCGGCGATCACCACCCGGGCGCCGCTCAAGGGAAAGAAGGCGGGGAAAGCCTCCATCCGCCGGTCACTTCACCGATTTCAGATAGGCGATGATCGCCTGCCGCCTGGCTTGATCGGGTTCGCCCGAGGGCATGCCAGAGCCGGGTGCGAAGCTCTGCGGGTCCTTGATGAAGGCGTCCAGGTTGGCGTCGGTCCAGGTCCCGCCCTTGGCCTTCAGCGCCGGCGAATAGTCGAAATCGGTCAGGCCGGCGATCTTGCGGCCGGCGACCCCCTTCAGCGTCGGCGCCACCGGATTGCTGGCTGAGTCGAGCCCGTGGCAGGCGGCGCAATTGTCGTTGAAGGCGTCCGCGCCGGCGTTCTGGGCGAGCGCGGGTCCGGCGGCGAACACCAGCAGCGTGAAGAACAGCGCGCGCATTGACCGGACTCCTCGAAACCGCGACCGCGACCGATAACCCGGCGACGGCGGCTTGCCGAGCCCGTTTTAGCCTGCTTCCGGCGCGGCAAGGGCGTCCGCGGGCCGGTAGCCGTCCTTCAAGGCGACGCCGGTGAGCCGCAGCCGCCGCGCTTCGCCGAGCACCCAGGCGATCCGCCCGGCCGCCTCCTCGGTGGAAAGTCCGCCGGCGCGGATGTTGGAGACGCAGTTGCGTTCGGCGTCCAGCCGCCCGACGGCCGGGTCCCAGGTGATGTAGGCGCCCAGGCTGTCGGCGGCGCTCAGCCCCGGCCGCTCGCCGATCAGCACGACAACCGCCCTCGCCCCCAGCCGCTCGCCGATCTCGTCCCCGAGCGCCACCCGGCCCTGCCGGGCGATGACGATCGGGCCGATGGCCCAGCCGCCCAGCCGCGCCGCCAGGGCGCGCACCAGCGGCGGAGCGTTCACGGCCACCGCCTCGGCGGAGAGGCCGTCGGCCAGCACGATGATCAGGTCGAAATCGACCCTGGGCAGCCGCGCGGCGTCGGCGATCGCCAGCCGCCGGCCAAGATCCGGGCGGGCGAGGTAGCTCAGGCGACCGTCCGCCTGGCTGTCCACGACCAGGGTCTCGAACCCGGCCAGATCGGCCTGGATCGCCTCCACCGGCAACGCCGCATGCACCGCATCCCGGGCCCGGGCGTGGGCGAACTGCAGCGCCAGCATGGCGGTGGTCGGCAGCGCGGCGCCGGCGCGGCCGAGGCCGATGCGCGCGTCGGTGGCGCCGCGCAAGCGCGCCCAAACGTCGGGCCGGGCCGGCGGGCGGCTCACAGCAGGGCCGTGGCGTGGTCGAGCAACCGTCGCGACTCGCCCGCCAGCGCCTTGTCCGACAGCCGCCCCGCGTCGTCGAAGATACCCACGTCGATCAGCCAGCGCTCGAACTCCGGCGCGGGCCTCAGGCCCAGCACCTGCCGCGCGTAGGCCGCATCGTGGAAGCTGGTCGACTGGTACTGCAGCATGATGTCGTCGCCGCCGGGGACGCCCATGATGAAATTGACCCCGGCCACGGCGGCCATGGTCAGAAGCGTGTCCATGTCGTCCTGGTCAGCCTCGGCATGGTTGGTATGGCAGATGTCCAGGCCCATCGGCAGGCCCATCAGCTTGCCGCAGAAATGGTCCTCCAGCCCCGCGCGGAGGATCTGCTTGCCGTCGTAGAGGTATTCCGGGCCGATGAAGCCGACCACGGAATTGACCAGAAGGGGCTTGAACGCCCGGGCGACCGCATAGGCGCGGGCCTCCATGGTCTGCTGATCGACCCCGTGGTGGGCGTTCGCCGACAGCGCCGAACCCTGGCCGGTCTCGAAATAGGTGACGTTGTCGCCGACCGTGTGCCGCCCGAGCGAGAGAGCCGCCTCGCGTCCCTCCTTCAGCAGCGCCAGGTCGACGCCGAAGCCGCGGTTTGCGGCCTCGGAGCCGGCGATCGACTGGAAGATCAGATCCAAGGGGGCGCCGGCCTCGATCGCTTGCAAGGCGCCGGTGATGTGGGTGAGCACGCAGGTCTGCGTCGGGATCGCGTGGGCCACACGCAGCTCGTCCATCAGCCGCAGCAACTGGATGGTGGAGTCGATGCTGTCCGAGGCCGGATTGATGCCGATCACCGCGTCGCCGCAGCCCATCAGCAGGCCGTCGAGGATCGAGGCGGCAATGCCGGCCGGGGAGTCGGTGGGATGGTTGGGTTGCAGCCGCACCGACAGCCGTCCGGCGAGGCCGATGGTATTGCGAAATCCGGTCACCACCCGGCATTTGCGCGCCGCCGCGACCAAGTCCTGGTTGCGCATCAGCTTGGAAACCGCCGCCGCCATCTCCGGGGTGACGCCGGGCGCGATGGCGGCCAGGGCGACGCCGTCCGCCGCCTCGCTGAGCAGCCATTCGCGCCAGGCGCCGAGCGTCAAGTGCGCCACCGGCGCCAGGGCCTCCGCGTCGTGGCCATCGATGATCAGCCGGCTGACCTCGTCGCTCTCGTAGGGAACCACCAGCTCGGTGAGGAAGGTGTTCAGCGGCAGGTCTGCCAGCACATAGCGCGCCGCCACCCGCTCGGCCGCCGAGGTCGCGGCGACCCCCGCCAGCCGGTCGCCGGACCGGTCGGGGCTGGCGGCGGCCATCACCGCCCTCAGGCTGTCGAAGACGTAGCGCGTGCCGCCGAGGGTGGCGCCGTACACGGCGACTAGAGCATCGAGGGGATCACCCGGTCTGGCGGCTTGTGGCCGTCCATCCAGGTGCGGATGTTGACGATCACCTTCTCGCCCATATCCACCCGTCCCTCGATGGTCGCCGAACTCATGTGCGGCAGCAGGACCACATTGGGCAGCTTCAGGAGCTTTGGGTTGATCGCCGGTTCGTGCTCGTAGACGTCGAGGCCGGCGCCGGCGAGCTCGCCCGCCTGCAGCATCCCCGCCAGCGAGGCCTCGTCGATGATCTCGCCACGGGCGGTGTTGACCACGATGGCGTGAGGCCGGATCAGCTTCAGCCGCCGGGCCGACAGCAGGTGATAGGTGCCGGGCGTGTGCGGACAGTTGACCGAGATGATGTCCATCCGGGCCAGCATCTGGTCGAGGCTCTCCCAGTAGGTGGCTTCCAGCTCCTCGGCGATCCGCGGGCTGACCGGCTTGCGGTTATGGTAGTGGATGGAGAGGCCGAAGGCCCGGGCGCGCCGGGCCAGCGCCTGGCCGATCCGGCCCATGCCGATGATCCCCAGCCGCTTGCCGCCGATCCGCCGCCCGAGCATCCAGGTGGGCGACCAGCCGTGGTACTCGCCGGCCTGGGTAACCTCGGCGCCCTCCACCACCCGGCGCGAGACGGCCATGATCAGGCCCATGGTCAGGTCGGCGGTGTCGTCGGTGAGCACGCCGGGGGTATTGGTGACGATGATCCCCCGGTCGGTGGCCGCGGCGACGTCGATATGGTCGACCCCGGCGCCGAAATTGGCGATCACCTTCAGCTTGTCGGAGGCCTTGTCGATCACCGCCTTGTCGATCCGGTCGGTGATCGTCGGCACCAGCACTTCGGCCCGGGCCATGGCCGCGCCAAGCGCCTCGGCGCTCATGATCTTGTCCTCGACATTCAGCTCGGTGTCGAACAGCTCACGCATCCGCGTCTCCACCGGATCGGGGAGCTTGCGGGTGACGACGACTTTCGGCTTGCGGATGGCCATACGGAACCTGACAAAGGCGGGCGCCGCGACCTGTAGCAAAGCGGCTGGCGGCGGCCAAGCAAAGGGCGCCAAAGACGGGCGGGCATGAGGCGAGGAACGATCCGGGCTTGGGGGCTCGTCGGGGCGATCGGCGCGCTCCTGTGCGCCTGCAGCCCGCACGGGGGCGAAGGCCAGGACTGCCCGACAGGGGTCAAGTCGGCGACGCCCTCCGGTTTCTGCATTCCGCGCTATCTCTCCCTGCGCAGCGGCGAAGTGCTGGCGCGCAAGGGGCCGGGCAAGGACTACGCGCCGGTGTTCGTCTACCGGGCCAAGGGCCTGCCCGTGCAGGTGGTCGACGAGACCAGCGACTGGCGGAAGATCTGCGATCCGGAGGGCGGGGTGGTGTGGGTGCACCGCTCGATGGTCGAGGGGGTGCGCACGGTGTTCGCCATCGGCGACCAGCCCGTGACCCTGCGCCGCGCTCCGGTCGACGGCTCGCCGGCGGTCGCCTACCTGCGACCCCGGAGCATCGCTTTGGTGGGCCGCAGCAAGGGCGATTGGCGCCAGGTCAGCGCCGGCGGCCAGGCCGGATGGGTCAAGAGCGGCGAGGTCTGGGGCCTCTCGCCGACCTTGCAATGCCGTTGAGCCCGCCGGCTTTGCCTGCTAACGGCGGAGGATGAGTATTGGGGCCTCGAGCCAGAGCCGCTTCGAATTGGACGAACTCCTCGCCTGCGCACGCGGCGAAATGTTCGGCCCGGGCAACGCCCAGCTGCCGTCGCCGCCGATGCTGCTGTTCGACCGGATCACCCAGATCACCAGCGACGGCGGCGCGCACGGGCTGGGCTACATTGAGGCCGAGCTCGACATCGATCCCAGCCTCTGGTTCTTCGACTGCCACTTCCTCGGCGACCCGGTGATGCCGGGCAGCCTGGGTCTCGACGCCATGTGGCAGCTGGTCGGGTTCTTTTTGGGCTGGATCGGCGGCAAGGGCCGCGGCCGGGCGGTGGGGTGCGGCGCGGTGAAGTTCGGCGGCGAGGTGACCCCCGACATCAAACTGGTCACCTACAAGATCAACATGAAGCGAGTGATCAACCGTCGCCTGGTGGTGGGCATCGGCGACGGGGTGATGGAAGCCGACGGAAAGCCTATCTATGAGGCGGAGGACTTACGCGTGGGCCTCTACCAGCGTCCCTAGTCGGCATAATCGGGAACCGAAACATGCGGCGCGTAGCGATCACCGGCATCGGCATCGTCTCGTCGATCGGCAACAACGCCAATGAGGTGGTGGCCTCGCTGCGCGAGGCCAAGTCCGGCATCGCCGCCGCGCCCGAATATGCCGAGCTCGGCTTCCGCTGCCAGGTCGACGCCCGGCCGAAGATCGACTGGGAATCCATGGTCGACCGGCGCGCGGCGCGCTTCCTCGCCGCCGGCACCGGCTACGCCCACATCGCCATGGAGCAGGCCATCGCCGACTCCGGACTGGGCGAATCCGAGGTCTCCGACGAGCGGACCGGCCTGATCGTCGGCTCCGGCGGGCCCTCCACCCGCACCATCGTCGAGGCCGCCGACATCGCCCGCAACAAGGGCGTCAAGCGGATCGGCCCGTTCGCGGTGCCCAAGGCGATGAGCTCCGGCCCGTCGGCGACGCTGGCCACCTGGTTCAAGATCCGCGGGCTGAACTTCTCCATTTCCTCGGCCTGCGCCACCTCCACCCACTGCATCGGCGCGGCGGCCGAACAGATCGCGCTCGGCAAGCAGGACATCGTCTTCGCCGGCGGCTGCGAGGAGGTCGACTGGACCCTCTCGTCGCTGTTCGACGCCATGGGGGCCATGTCCAGCCGCTTCAACGACTGCCCCGAGCGGGCCAGCCGCGCCTATGACGCCGACCGCGACGGCTTCGTCATCGCCGGCGGGGCCGGGATCGTGGTGCTGGAATCGCTCGAGCGGGCCAAGGCCCGGGGCGCGCGGATCTACGCCGAGGTGGTCGGTTACGCGGCCAATTCCGACGGCTTCGACATGGTCGCGCCCTCCGGCGAGGGCGCCGCGCGCTGCATGCGCCTGGCGATGGCCGAGGCCGGCGGTCGCAAGATCGACTACCTCAATCCCCACGGCACCGGCACCCCGATCGGGGACCTGAAGGAGATGGAGGCGGTGCGCGAGGTGTTCGGGTCCGCCCCGCCGCTGATCTCCTCGACCAAGTCGCTCACCGGTCACAGCCTGGGCGCCGCCGGCGCGCAGGAAGCCATCTATTGCCTCTTGATGATGCAGGGCGGATTCGTCGCCGAGAGCGCCCACATCGACCGGCTGGACCCGGCTTTCGAGGACCTGCCGATCGTCCGCCACCGCCTCGACCGGCCGGTAGGCACGACGATGTCCAACTCCTTCGGCTTCGGCGGCACCAACGGCTGCCTGGTGATGAGCCGACTGGACGCCTGAGCCGGCGACAGTCAAAACGGGGCGAAAGCAACCTCCGCGGAGCCGCTCCCTCATGGCCGACGACTACGACCTGCCGAAAGGCGATCTCATGGCCGGCAAGAAGGGCCTGGTCATGGGGCTGGCCGACCAGCGCTCGGTCGCCTTTGGGATCAGCGCCCAGCTGAAGGCCCAGGGCGCCGAGCTGGCGATCAGCTTCATCGAGCTCAACGAGCGGCGCGCCCGGCCGCTGGCCGAGGGCCTGGGCGCTCTGCCGATCGTCGCCGACGTGCAGGACGACGCCTCGATGGACGCGCTGTTCGACACCCTGGAATCTAAGTTCGGGACCATCGATTTCCTGGTCCATTCGCTGGCCTTCGCCGACCGCAACCAGCTGAAAGGCTCGTTCGTCGACAACACCACCCGCGAGGGCTTCCGGCTGGCGATGGACATCTCGGTGTTCAGCTTCGTCGACGCCGCGCGGCGAGCGGCCAGGCTGATGCCGAACGGCGGCTCGATCTTCACCATGACCTTCCTCGGCGCCGAGCGGGCCATCCCCAACTACAACATGATGGGGGTCGCCAAGGCGGCGCTGGAGGCTTCCGTGCGCTACGCCGCCCGCGACCTGGGGCCGAAGGGCATCCGGGTGAACGCCATCTCCGCCGGCGCGCTGCGCACCCTGTCGCTGGCCGGGATCGCCGGCGGCCGGGCGATGGTCGCCCAGGGCCGGGCGCTCAGCGCCATGAAGGAGGACACCTCCATGGAGGGCGTCGCCGGCTGCGCTCTGTGGCTCGCCTCCGACCTCGGCCGCTCGACCACCGGCGAGGTGGTCCACGTCGACGCCGGCTTCCACATCATGGGCCTGCCGTCCGAGGACGAGGCGCCGGCGGCCGGCTAATGATCGAAACTCAAGGGCTCACCCACATCAACCTGCTGGTCTCCGACATCCAGCGGGCGAAGGTGTTCTACGAGACCGTGTTCGGCTTTGAGGTGACCTTCTGGGACGGCCCGGGCCTGGTGTTTCTGAAACCGCCCGGCACCAACGACACCATCACCCTGCAGGAGCGACCCGAGGGCGCCGGTGTGAGCGGCAATATCGACCACTTCGGCTTCCGTCTCGCCGACCGCGGCCAACTCGACCGCGCGATCGAAGAAGTGGTCGAGGCCGGCGGACGCCTGGTGGAACGCGGCGAACACGCGCCGGGGCGGCCCTACGCCTATGTGGCCGATCCCGACGGGCACATCATCGAGTTCTAAGGTGCATAGGCCCGCATGAACCGGCGGGCGGCCTCGGTGGCGGTGCGCTCGATCCGCGCCGCGTCGAGTTGGCTGGGCAGGCCGAGCAGGCCCTCCATGTGGTGGTGGCTGACCACCATGCCGCTGAAGAACACCGCCGCCTCCATCGGATCGTCCACGGCCAGGCGTCCGGCCAGCATCTCCCGCCGGATGAACGCCGCCAGCCGCACCCGGCTGGCCCTCGGGCCGGCGGCGAAGGCGTCCTGGGCCAGGTCGGGGGTCGCCGGCGCGCTGCCGATCAGCAGGCGATAAAGGGCGATGCCGCGCTCGTGAGCGACGGCGTTCAGCAGCGCTCGGGCGTAGGCCGCCAGCGCCTGCTCCGGCCGCGCCTCGGCCATCGGCGCCTCCAACGGCGCGGTGATCTGCGCCACCCGCCGGCCGATCAGCGCCTTCACCAGCCCGGCCTTGGAGCCGTAGTGATTGTAGATGGTCTGTTTCGAGACCCCGGCGCGGCGCGCGATCTCGTCCAGGGGCGCGGCCAGGCCCATCTCGAACAGGGCGTCGGAGGCGGCGTCGAGGATGGCTTCGTTCTTGGCCCGGTCGATCTGGCCGACCACCCTGGGCATCCGTCGGTCCTCGCGGCCACTGGCGGGTTTCGCCAAGGGGTAATGCCGGGCCCGGCCTTGCACAAGGCTTAAGCCGGCCGCATAGCTCGGCGCCCATGAGCACCGCCTTCGACGCCGACGTCATCATCGCCGGGGCCGGCATGACCGGCGTCACCCTCGGCCTCGCCCTGGCGAGCGGGGGCCTGAAGCCTCTGTTGATCGATCCGCAGCCGTTCGACGCCCAGGTCGCGCCCAGCTTCGACGGCCGCGCCTCGGCCATCGCCTTCGCCAACTTCCGCCAGTGGCGCACCCTGGGCCTGGGCGAGACCCTGGCCCGGCACGCCCAGCGGATCGAGCAGATCCTGGTCACCGATGGGCGCACGCCCGGTGCTGCGGCGCCCCCAGCCGGCGCCGGCTTCCTGCGCTTCGACGCCGACGAGATCGCCGGGCGCACCGACGGCGAGCCGCTGGGCTACATGCTGGAGAACCGCCGCATCCGCGCCGGCTTGGCTGAAGCGGCGAACGACGCTGGGCTGGAGGTGCTGGCGCCGGCGAGCGTGGCCAAGGTCGAGTTCGGCCCCGCCGCCGCCAGCGTCACCCTGGCCGATGGGCGGGTGCTGCGCGCGCCGCTGGTGGTCGGAGCCGAGGGGCGCGGCTCGGTGGTCCGCCAGGCGGCCGGCATCGGCCTTTCCGGTTGGAGCTACGAACAGAGCGGCGTGGTCGCCACCGTCGGCCTGGAGCGCGACCATGGCGGGGTCGCTTACGAGTATTTTCTGCCCAGCGGGCCCTTCGCCATCCTGCCGCTGACCGAGCGCCGGGCCAGCCTGGTGTGGACGGAGTCGACCCGGCGCGGCGAGGCCCTGCGCGGGGCCGGTCAGGATCTCTTCGAGGCGCACCTGCGCCGGCGCTTCGGCGACTTCCTGGGCAAGGTGGAGACGCAAGGGCCCCGTTTCGTCTATCCGCTGTCGTTCCAGCTGGCCGAGCGGCTCAGCGGACCCCGGGTGGCCCTGGCCGGCGACGCGGCGCACGGCATCCATCCGGTCGCGGGCCAGGGGCTCAATCTCGGGCTCAAGGACGCCGCCGCGTTGGCGGAGGTTCTGGTCGAGGCCGCGCGGCTGGGCGAGGACATCGGCTCGGAGTCCGTGCTGGAGCGCTACGCCCGCTGGCGACGCCTGGACAACCTCGCCGTCGCGCTGGCCTGCGACGGCTTCGTGCGGCTGTTCTCCAACGACAACCCGCTGCTGCGCCTGGCCCGGGGCGCCGGCATCGGCCTGGTCAACCGGGTCGGCCCCCTGCGCCGGCTGATGATGGGCGAGGCCGGCGGCGCGGTCGGCGACCTACCCCGGCTGCTGCGTGGCGAAGCGCTGTAGCTACTCGCCGTCCTCCAGCGCCCGGGCCTCTTCCGGCAGCATGATCGGCACGCCCTCGCGGATCGGATAGGCCAGCCGTGCGCCGCGGCTGATCAGTTCGGCGCGCTCGCGGTCGTAGACCAGCGGACCCCGGGTCACCGGGCAGACCAGCACCTCCAGCAGGCGGGAATCCAGATCGGCCGGGGCGGGGGTCTCGCTCATGGCCGGGTTCTACTGCAACGGGCTCGGCTCGTCATCGTCCTCGGCGGCGTCGATCTCCAGGAGGGCGGCCAGAGCCTGCCGGCGGGCGTCCAGGCTGGCGGCCTCCAGCAGCGCCTGCTTCTCCGCCGGGTCCAGCGGCAAGGCCATGGCCAGGCTGTTGACCAGCGCCCCGGCCGGGGCCGCGTTCACCGCCTCCCACTCGACGCCGAGGCCCTTGTGCTCGAGATAGCGCCGCAGCGCCGCCAGGAACGGCCGCCGATCGAACTCGATCTCCTGCCCCTCTTCCAGGTCGGCGGCGAAGGGCTGGAAGTCCGGCCGCACCATCCGGTAGGGGGTGTTGCTGGTCAGCTCCTCGCCCACGCCGAACCGGCAGACCCCGGTCAGGGTTATCAGGTAGCGGCCGTCGCCGGTTTCCGAATAGGCGGTCACCCGGCCGACACAGCCGACCCGCGCCAGCCGCGGGTGAGCCTTCTCGCCGCCGCTGGTCTGCACCATGCCGATCAACCGCTCGCCGGCCATGGCGTCGTCGACCATGTTCAAATAGCGCGGCTCGAAGATCTGCAGCGGCAGCTGGCCGCCCGGCAGCAGCAGCGCCCCGTCCAGCGGGAACACCGGGATCAGCGCCGGCAGGTCGGAGACCTTGCGATAGCCGCCCGGCAACTTGGCCCTCCTCAGTCTTAAGAGAACAGGATCGACGACAGGCGCTTGCGCCCTTGCCTCGCCGCCTCGGAGGCGAAGCCGGCCGCCTCGAACACGATCAACAGCTGCTTGCGGGCCTCGCCGTCGTTCCAGTCGCGGTCCTGCTCGATAATGGTCAGCAGCTGGTCCACCGCCCCCTGGAAATCGCCATGCCCGGCCAGCGCCTTGGCCAGCTCCAGCCGCGCCGCGTGGTCGGCCGGGTTGGCCGCCAGCCGCCGCTCGAACTCGGTGGTCTCCGCCGGCGCGGTCTTGGCCAGCGCCAGGGCGGCGCGGACGCTCTCCAGGTCGGCGTTCTTGGCGTCGGCCGGGGCCATCCCGGCCACCTCCGCCGCCCGCTCGGCGTCGCCGCCGGCGAGATAACAGCGCGCGAGGCCGCCGATCGCGGTCAGGTTCTCGGGGTCGGCCTGCAGCACCTGGGCGTAGGCCTGCGCCGCGCCGCCGGTGTCACCCAGCTCCAGCGATTCCTTGGCCATCGCCAGCAGCTCGGCGGTCTGGTCCACCGCCCCGGCGCCGCCGCCCATCGCCGCCAGCTTGCCGACGAACTCCTTCACCTGGCTCTCGGGCACCGCGCCCATGAACCCGTCCACCGGCCGCCCGTCGACGAAGGCGTAGACGGTCGGGATCGACTGCACGCGCAGCTGCCCGGCGTAGACCGGGTTCTTGTCGATATCGATCTTGACCAGCTTGACCTTGCCCTTGGCCGCCAGCACCGCGCGCTCCAGCGCCGGGCCTAGCGTCTTGCACGGCCCGCACCATGTCGCCCAGAAATCGACGATCACCGGCGTCTCGCGCGACGCCTCGACGACGTCCTTGGCGAAGCCGGCGTCCGTGCCTTCCTTGATCAGGTCGGCCGGCGCGGCGCCTTGAGTTTCTCCGATCAGCGACATGGAAAACCGTCTCTCCCGCGGGCCTCTCTTGCGGCCCGGTCCAAACATGGGCGTCGCGGGCTTTGCCTGCAACGTTGCTGAGGGGGTCAAAGGTCCGCCGTTTGCGCGAAATCGACGATCAAGGGCGTCACACCCAGGTGGGCCAGAAACCGCCGGAAGCCTGCTTGCGAGATCGCCGTCGTCGCGGTGTTGATCAGCGGGTGGAAGTTCACCGGGTCGGCGGCCGCCAGCCCGGCGTCCAGCACGAACGTCACCCGATGGCCCGGATCGTTCACCAGCGCGAAGGCGGTCACCGACCCCGGCGTCACCCCCAGGGCCTCCTGCAACCGCTCCGCCGACCCGAACGACAGCTTGGCCGAGCCGATCACGGCCGGCAGCCGCTTCAGGTCGATCCGCGTGTCCTGCAGCGCCGAGATCAGCCACAGCCGGTCCTTGGCGTCCTTCAGGAACAGATTCTTGGTGTGCCCGCCCGGCAACCCCGCCTTGATCTCCTCCCCTTCGCCCACCCGAAACACCGCCGGATGCTCCAGCGTGCGATGGGCGATCCCAAGCTGGTCGAACAGGGCGAAAAGCTCGTCGCGGGTGGTCATGCGCGTTGATATCCCACCCCCAATCCCACCCCAAATCCCCCCAACATCCCCCCACGCCCCCTC
>Ga0302279_10006244_pt1 | contig 12777 bp, 22 predicted proteins | sample III_Bog_N3_3_FD_194541 | JGI IMG/M metagenome (GOLD analysis project Ga0302279, IMG submission 194541) | Peat permafrost microbial communities from Stordalen Mire near Abisko, Sweden - III_Bog_N3_3 | ecosystem: Environmental > Terrestrial > Soil > Wetlands > Peat | place: Sweden: Abisko...
TGATTGCATAGCCGACGTGGCTCCGCACCTCTTTGACTTCGTGTTTGTTCGGAAGGATCCACTGCATCTTGTCCGGATTCTGTGGGTCCGGGGTCTCGACAGCGTCGAACGGCCTTTCATCATGAACGCCGGCATATCCGCCGCCCATGGAGCGGGGGATCCACTCAACCCATGTTTTAACGAAAAAGCAGGGTTGGAACAAGAAGCCTTCTTCGCCATCAATCGTTGGCAGGCCAGAATTTCTCAGCCAGATGTGGCCAGCTTGCGCGCCCGGAATATAATCTGGGTTCCGAGACTGGCATTGCGGGGATTGCGCTTGCAAAATGTATGCAAGCGGAACAAGGTTGTCGTCCGCAGACTGCGAAACGCCTTTGCCGGCATCAGCCTTGGCGCGGTCGGCGAGGAAGTCAGGAACGAGTGCTCCTGTCGGCGGCTCAACAACCTTCAATTCGGTCTTTGTTTTGGCGGTGGCCACGATTTAGTCTCCTTCTTGATGAGCGGCGGACGCGGCGCTCGCGCGTTTGGCGGTGGATTCAGAAATTGCAAAGAGCATCTTTGCTCTGAATTCTTTATCGGCCCATCTGGCCTTTGAGCGAGCCGAAGCGGCGGCCCTGAATTCAGGCGTGCAAGTGAACAGCTTTGCTTCGGCAGACTTTTTGGCCCTTGCTTCAGGGGATGAAAAATAGGCCCTAATTTTTGATGAGTGATTGGCCTTGACCTCAGGCGATGAAACTGAAGCAGCATGGCGTTCGCGGAAGCCGGGCGTTTGCCACTGCGCCTTCGCCAAAGAAGACCGCTTCGCTTTATGCTCCGGCGAAGACCTTTTTGCGGCAAGGCGCTCAAGAACTTCCGGCGTCATTTGGACCGTGCCAGCAATTCTTGAAAGGTTGTATTCCGGCCTAAGGCCGTCAATGCAGGCCTGTTCGTAAAGCAAAAGGTCTTCCAGACGGCAAGTCAGGACCAACGACCGTATCAAACTGCCATGCTTGTTGAAGGCGGCTTGTAGGTGGCGATTGCAATGAATGCCGCGCTCCAAAGCCCTGTGATGACCTTGCATTCGGTCTTCCGCATTCCGGCTGCTTCCGATGTAGCAGTGACCGTTCGGGGCCGAGAGACGGTAGATGCCGCAAGTCATCAAAACTTTTCCTTAAGCGGCTTGAGGGTCACGGAGCGCCCGACGGACGCCCCAAGGGCTTCGAGCTTGGCCTTTTCAGGGACCTTCTTGAATTTCTCAACCTGCTCGCGCAACCATGCCGTCAATGTCTGCGCGTGGACCTCTTCCTTAACGACCGCGACGGCCATTGAAGGGGCAGAAGCTGCGAACGCAAGAGCTGCGGCATGCGCTCCGCGAGGGAACTGAGCGACGACGGACGTTTTGATGAGGTCTTCTGCGCCTTCCTCGGTTAAGACCTGGAAGGCGGCCTCCCGCTTGTCGTCGTCCCAGCTTGCCGCAATCCCGGCCCTATAAAAGGGCTTGGCTTCCGCCTTCACCCCCGGATGGTTGCCTTCCGGCGCTAGCTCGATCACACTGATGCCGAGTTCGTCAAACAGGTCCGGCAGGGTGGTGAACTGCGCCTTGTTGATGGCGATGTTGACCCCCTTGAGCTTATCCTCAAGGTCGCCTTTGTCGGCCTGCAGGTCGCGGATGCGGGCCACTTCGGCCCGCAACGCCTTGAGCCGGTCCTCAGACGTGGTTTGCGGCGTTGCCTTGACGGCGTCGGCCAAGAAGCTGGGTGCAACGTCCGTCATCACACCAATCCCTTCTCGGTCGCGAGGCGCTCGGTGAGCGTGACCTCGATGATTCCAGGGCTGGTGGTGCGGTATTCGCACTGCGACTTTGGCAGCCAAACTTGGTTGTCGCCGTCGCTTACAAGAATGGCCGCCTCCGTCTCATGGACGAGCTGCACGGTGACGTCGGTTAGGTCAGATTTCAAGGCTATCTCCTTTGCGATTTAGGGAGTCTGCCCCACGCCGGAGAGAAAGAAAACTGTTTTTATCGGGTCAGTCCATAAAAACACTTTTCTGTTGGCGATTTAAGAGGAAAGTTTGTCTTTCGCGCTCCAAAACAAACTTCAGTCGGGGAAAATAATGAAGTCCGTTCATCCAAAGTCAGTGTTGGATTATTTTGCTCGTGTCAATGCTGAAGTTTTGAACTTCCGGCGAGCAATGATCAAGACCTTCAGAGGACACTACTACATAGAAAGGTCAATGATACGACTTCAAGAGGACGGCACAGTCACTTCTTCATTGAAGGAATTCGCCCCGACGGACGAGGAAGCCAAGGCGATGAAGGAGGACTTAATCAAGTGCGTCTTCCCCAAAGGAATCCAGGCGCGGGACATTGACGACCTGAAGCCCCTGGCGCGCGGGGAACTGTTCGAGTTCCGAGACCGGGCGACGGGCGGAATAATCATGGTCCAGGAACGAAGGATGCTGAAGAACGGCGTCAAGGCTTACATCCCATGGGTGATGTTCGACACCGGCGAGTGGCTGTCCATGGAGCCGGACGGACACCTCCCGTTCTGGAAGCCCGAGAAGAGAGAAGCCGCCCCAGCAAAGGTGATGATCCACGAAGGGGCCAAGGCTGCTGCTTTTGTCGAGGCCCTGCTGGCGGCGGGCAAGGATCATCCGTGGGCAGAAGACCTGGCCAACTATCAGCACTGGGGCATGATAGGCGGAGCGCTCGCTCCCCACAGGACAGACTATCAAGAGCTGAGGGACGAAAAGCCCGTTGATGTTGTCTACGCCTGCGACAATGACTCGCCTGGCACTTCTGTGTTGCAGAACTTCGCACGGTTCTGGGGCAAGGGGTTGAAGGGCTTGACCTTCGGCAAGGCGTTCCCAGGGTCTTGGGACATGGCAGACCCTATGCCAAAAGGACTGTTCGCGCGCGGCGGACGTTATGTCGGCCCCAGCATCCCGTCCCTGTTGGTGCCGGCGACATGGGCCACGGAACTCATCCCCCCATCAGACGGCAAGGGGCGTCCTGCGGCGGCCATTAAGGCTGAGTTCTCGGAGGAGTGGTTGCACAGCGTCACTCCGGAAGTGTTCGTCCACAAGGACTGGCCGAACCGGCAGTTAGGAACCACTGAGTTCAATTCAGCCGTTTCGCCCTTCAGCCATGTTGATGATACTGCGAAGCTCCTGCGCAGGGAGTTCTCGTCAAAGGCTTCGGTGTTGAAATACATACCCAGCGAGCCGCCCGGCATCTACAGCGGGTCAGCCTTGGGCACATACATCAACACATTTGAGCCAAGCACCATCAAGCCGGAAGAAGGCGACGCTTCGCTCTGGGTCGACTTCATAGAAAATCTGCTCCCGGAAGAAGGCGACCGGGAGGAGGTTTTGAGGTGGTGCGCGACATTGGTGTGTAGGCCGGACATCAAGATCAACTACGGCGTCTTGATGGTGTCAGAGAACCAAGGCGTCGGAAAGGGCACGCTGGGTGAGAAAATCCTGGCACCCCTGATTGGCGAGAGCAATGTGTCCTACCCCTCCGAGCAGGAGCTCGTTGAGTCCAATTTCAACTACTGGCTGGCACACAAGCGGCTGGCGGTGGTGCATGAGATTTACGCTGGGCACAGCAGCAAGGCTTACAACTCCCTCAAAAGCACAATCACCGACAAGAATGTGACGGTCCAGAAGAAATATATGGCGCCCTACAACCTTGATAACTGGATCCACGTGTTCGCCTGCTCCAACTCGATGAGGGCTCTGAAGTTGTCGGCGGACGACCGCCGTTGGCTGGTCCCGCGCACGAGTGAGGACAAGAGGCCTGCCGCCTTCTGGTTGAAACTCAACGACTGGCTGACGCAGGAAGGAGGCCTGCAGATCGTCCGGTGGTGGCTGGAGGAATGGTTGAAGGACAACGAGCCTGTCCATTGGGGAGCCGACGCGCCTTGGACGGCCCTGAAGCGCCAGATGGTGGAGGAAGGCTACTCACCGGGCCAGACGCTGGTGATGAACAAGCTGGAGGAGATCAAGGAGGCCGTCGGCAAGGGTGAGTTGCCAACGGACGTCTTTGTGTTGGACTCATCCCTTGTAGGGATGATACGCGAACAGCTTTACGACGGGCGACACTCTGAGTTCCTGGAGCGGCCAGCGACGATAAGGGCGCTGGCAAAGACTTTGGGTTGGCACGTCGGCGAGGCGCGCTGCCAGATCAAGACCTGGGGGCCTCAGGCGGTTGGGGCTAAGATCATCGCCTTGGACCCCGGAGTGGCGAGCGCCAATCCAGGGTCCTTGGGCGGGGCAGAACTTGATCCGGCCGAACGGCGGATGCCGTTGGACGTTATGAAGGATGGGGCTGCTATGTGAATTCGTCCTCAAGGGCGACGACGAGGCCGTCGAAGTCTTCGGAAGGACCCAAGAGGTCTGCCAGCATGAGGACGGTGTCCAGCGGCGCGTCGTGTTCATCCGCTAGGGATTGGAGGTAGGCGGCGCGGGTTGGGTGCCCGGCTTCTCTGTAGGGGTTGTGGGTCATACCCGCACCCTCCTTCCGTCTGTGAAAATGCGGTAGGCCTGGATCTCTTCCGGGCAGACCGGGGTGGTAACGATCCGGTGGCAGATGACGATGTTCTTGTCGAAGCCCATGCGGGTGGCAAGGATGCGGGCCTGGGGCGGGAGGTCGCCCCCCTTGAAGATGTCCTCAAGGGTGGCTTCCTGCGCGGGGGTCATTTTCTTGGCCATTAGAGGGGCCGGAACACGATCGCGTCGGAGAACTTTTCGCCGTTGACGCGGCAGACTTGCTCGACGCCCTCGATCAGGAAGACGTCGCCGGTTGCGACGACGGTTGCGTTCGCGAAGTCAGAGGCGGCTTTGGCGCGTTTGGCGTCCTTAACGGCCATGGGTTCGTCAGTCAGAGCTGTTCCGATGTTGATGGCGTAGGCGGTTTCGTGCCGGTTGGCGACGGCGCGATCCCAGGCCTTGACTTCGTCTTCGCCGTATTCGCGGGCGCAGGACTGAACGGAGTCGAGCGGGAAGGCGCGGCTGAAGCCAGCGGCCTTGAGGAAGGTTCCGGCTTCGAGGGTGTTGGTCATTTTCGTGTCTCCTTTGATGTGCGGGCGTGATAGGCCCGACCCTCTTGTCGCTCCTTTTCGCGGAAAAAGAAAGTGAAATCACACGCCAATGATGATTTATTTTTGGCGTGTGATTCCTTCCTCTATCGGGTGCGGAGGGTTGGCGGCGCGGCGGCCCTGCTCGTAGCTTTGGTTCTTGGCGGTGGCCCAACGGTTGAAGCACGGCAGGCATCGGCCGTTGGCCATTGGGAAGGCGTCCTGCTGGCAGTCTTCGCACTTGATCATTCGTTTGGGTCCTTTGGTGAGAAAAGAGTCAGGCCGGCAAATGCCAGGGCGCATAGCGTGAAGAAGAGGACGATGATCTTGCATAGCCAACAAAAAGTTTCAGCGTTGCAATGCACGGACAGTCTCCTTTATGCGTTCAATGGCCTCGTCGATGTCGTTCACGATTGTTGTGCCGGGCGGCGCGAGCATGTGGTCGAAGGCGTGGTCCTTCTGGCGGTAGACGGGCGTCCAGTGGTTGGGGCACCAGCCTTCTGACTTTGGACCCAATTTTGGGGCACCTTTGATGCGGAGGGGGGATGCCCTGAACGAGGCAGCAGCCGCACCACTTAGTGGACGGAGAGCCGAGACCCTCACACAGCCAAACCGACCCAGGCGGGAGCTCTGGCCATCTCGCGCTCACCTCAGGCTTGGGCGTTATCCAGGTGCCGGGGCCGATGGGTTCTGTCATTGCTTGTTCCTTTCTTCGTAGGCCGCGATGGCGACTTGAGCCAGGCGACGCGAGAAGGCTATGTAGTCCGCCGTCTCGTGTCTCGAGTTTTGTGTCCTTATTTCCTGGGCGATGTGCATCGTGACGTTGTGGAGGACGGCCTCGGCGCGGTCGGCGCGGTCCTGAGGGCTTTCGTTCTGGCAGGCGCACATGTCGTCTGTGCCGCGACAGCCGCAGGCCTTGCCTTGGTCGATCTGCCACTGCTGGCGGAGGTCTGGGCGGGTGACGATGTAAATTGGCTTGGCCTTCATACGTCGTCGCTCCTGTACGGGGCCTTGACCCTGATGAGGTATTGCTCGGGAAGGAAGCCGTGTTCGTCCGGCATGCTCTCCCACCTTGAGAGGTCGATGGACTTTTGTTGGGTGAGGCGGAGGAGGACGAGGTCGGGGTTGTAGGTCTTGCCCTCCGGTGTTGGGTTGGGGAGGGTGTAGGTGAAGCCGTTGTTGAGTTCGACGCCGACGCGGGACGATGGGCGGTGGATGAAGGCGCGGCGGAAGGGGGTGTTGGTCATGGCTGTTCCCTGTACACATGCCAGACGAGGGGACCGCAGATGCAGGCGCCGACGTGGGTGGCTGTTCCCTCGAACGGGAGGCCGGTGCCGGCTAGGCGATAGATGACGCTAGCACCGGGAGAGTCAAGATCCTGATCGGTGTGCTCTATCCAGATTGTCGGGGCATGGGAGTCGTCCTGGATTACGACCAGGACCGGCTTTCCCGGAGGAAGGGTGAGCGTGGCGTCGATTTTGAGCTTGTATTTGCGGATGGTGCGGGTCATTTGCGCTTGCCCATCTGTGGGCGTTGGGTGATCTTCTCGTCCCACATCTGAAGGGTGCGGGGGTGCGGGCCGCAATGGGCGTGTATGTCCTCGAAGGTGAACGGTGAGTTGCGGACGAGGGACATTGTGTCGTCGCGCAGGTCTTGCGTGCGCTCCAGGGCCTGTTGTTGGAACTTGAAGTCGGCTAGGCCGTAGGGTTTGGTCTTAGTTGGCATCTGTGGCGATCTCCCTTACGCGAAGGTTGCCTCCGCCCTGCTTAATCCAATCGCTGACTCTGAACGGAGAGCCATGGGCCTGGGACGGGACGTCATTGTAGAGGAACTTGACGAAAGCGTATATGGCGTGACGGTTGATGTCGTCTGCATGGGCGAAACTGTCGCGCAAGTTGTTGCAGAGGACGGCGGTCAGGAAGCTGCCTGTGGGGACGCCGTTCATGATGTAGTTGAACAGGCCCTCGCGCATGTGTTGAGGGATTGGTGTCCAGTCTACGTCGGGGAAGACGTAGCCTTCCATCTTGATTGTCATTGGAATATGATTCTTCCTATGTTGGCGGTGAAAGCGATTATTGGTTCGGGGTTGGCCGAGCCGATGAGGAGGCCAAGGATGAAGGCTGCGGTGACGAGGGCGAAGGTTTCTATCTCGCGGGTCATGGCGTTGGTAACAGGGTCGGGGTGGGCACGTCCAGGAGCTTTGTGAGGGTGGCGGTGGTGCCCTGCTGGTCCTTTAAGATCGGTCGCCAGTGGTTGATGCACCAGCTTTCTCCTTGCCTGGACCTTACGTCTTTGATGATCAGGCCGGCAAGAGAGTGGGTTAAACAGACTGCGCCCTTGAAAAGTCCTTCAAGGGCAGCTTGGTCCGTGAATGGGCCGGTGTATTCAACCCATGTGCCGGGGGCTAGTTCACTCATTGTCGTCCTCCCAGGAGAATTTGCGGATGGTGATGGGCTTTGGTTCGCGGTGGCGACCGGCGACGATGCGGCCTTCCAGAAGGCGGGCGGCGATGCGTTCGGCCTCGGATGGGCAACCGAAGATTGAGGTGGTGTCCAGGCTGTCATGTGGGGCTGGGGGAGCGGTCGGTGGTTGGCGGGCGGGGGACCGCGAGCTGAGGCGGTGGGAGTGGCGGGTCATGGCCGTTGGCCCTTGTGGTCCATGGGGCCTTGGACGGTGGGTGGCTTTAACTTCAAGGCGAAGTCGATGCTCTTGAGTGGAGGGGTTGCCAGAAGCTTGCGCCAGAAGTAGACCTTCTTGCGTAGGTAGAAGCGCTCCTTCGCGCGGTCGCGCTTGCGGTCTTGGCGCCAGGTCACAGCTTGATCTCCACGCTGCCCGGTTGGGCGTAGGTGACTTGGGTGGGGCTGCCGGCGAGGCCTCAGTAGCCAAAGACGGCGGTGGGCGAGCTTCTGTCCACATACCAGCGCCAAGCCATGCATTGGGAGGCGAGGCAGAGGTCTGGAGCCGTGCGGCTGGTTTGTCCAGTCAGTTGCCGGGGGGCTTAGGGTCTTGTGGCAGGTCTTTGTTAGGGCTTCGTCTTCGGTCATGCTGTTATCATTGTGTGGTCGTGGTTGACGACGCCTAGGTCTGGGACGCTCTTCCACGTGCGACGATCGACGATGCGCTTGATGGCTTCTAGGCCCATGTCGAACTCTTCTGCGAGAGAGGGCAGCGGCTGGCCGTCGGAGGCCTTCAGGCGAATGACCTGAACTTTCTCGGGCGTTAGCTTTGGCAGGCCGTGACGCGCCTTAAGGTTGGCTGCAATGTCAGGCCGCGAGCGGCCAAACAGAGGATGATCTGGGCCAGTCTTTCCGTAAAGAGGATTAAGAGGCCCGCGCCTCAGAGAAGCCGCCCTTGCAGCGCCGGGGTTTGGCTTTCCGCGCATGAAAGAAGGCTTTCCCCAGAGAGGATGGTTCTCGCCTTGAATGCTTGGCCGTTCCTGGCCGCGCCTTGCACGCGCGGCAGCAGCTGCTCCGGGATTCTTTTTCCCTAGCATGAAGCCTGGCTTGCCGAAAAGGTGATGCTTCTCCCCAATTGGGACTTTCAAGCCTTTGTTCCAAGGTGTGTGGCCGAACATCCAGTGGTCCTCTCCCCTTAAAATTGACCTGCCCTTGCAGGCTTCGCTGAAATCATCGCGAAGGCGTTGATATTCACCCCTTGAGTGGCGGCCAGAGTACTTTTTGCAATTAAGCATGAACCGGACGGCAAGGGCTGCGTCCTTTCCATGGATCTTCCAAAGAAGGACGTGAGCAAAAAGGTGGTCCTGATAGGAAAGACGGATCAGGTTGGAGTTCGCTTCGGACCCGCCCATGCTTCTTGGGACAATATGGTGCCGGTCCGATTTGCCCCTGGCAGGCTCCTTCTTTCGTCGATCCGCGATGAATTCAGCGTAGACTCGGGCGTAGTTCATCTTGCTCCCTCTTTTTGTCAATGATCCGGCGGACCACGTCGGCCACGGAAATGCCGAGGCGCGCGGCCTCGCTCCTCAGATACTCGACCTGAGGAGCGCTGAACGCCATCGTGATCTTCGGCTTGGGCATAGACTCTTATTCCCTTCTTTCGGGCTTCTGGAAACTGTTTCTTTTAGGCCCCCACGAACGTCAATTTTTCCATTGCTCTGGAAAATGCAACATAGGCCAGGTTGGCTTCCTGTTGCTTCTGCCATTCTTGGCGAGCGGCCTTGGACGGGCAGCGGGTCCGGTGCTCGTAGAGGTAAACGTGCGGCCATTCCCGGCCTTTGCTGCGGTGATAGGTGGCCAGGACGGTGACGTTTTCCGCGCCGTCGGCGAACAGGGTTTGGATGAACATCACCATGTCGGCTACTTGCTGCTTGCCTTGGAGCTGGACGGCATTGGCGATCTCGCGCAGGGTCTGGCAGCGGTCTTCGACTTCCTCCACCTTGGTGTCGTTGCCCTTGGCCAGAGCCTTGCCCACTTCGCGGTCCTGGTAGGCGTCCAGGCGGGTCAGGAAGGCAGCGATGGTGGTGACCTTCCAACGGCGGACGAGGGCGACCAGGCCGTCGCCAATGGCGCGCCCTTCGACCTTGCAGGGCTTGCCGGCGCGGATCAGCTTGTAGGCCAGTTTGATGAGGGGCGCAGTGTTGCGGCAAAGGATGGCGTCCTGCTTGGTGATGGATGCGATGGTTTCATCGTCGAATCCAGCGATGTGGTTCACTTCGCCTTCCAGGGCCTCGGGAGCGGCCTCAATGTCCGGGACCAGGGTTTGGGCGAGGCGGACGACGGCCTTTGGGCAGCGCCACGTTACGGACAGCGGGAGGACCGTGCAGTTGTGGTGGGCGATGCCGTTTGGCAGGGCCTGGGCGTCCGCGCCGCTGAAGCCGTAGATGGCTTGGCGGTCGTCGCCGACCAGAACGATGCGGCCCTTGGTGCCCAGGAACTTGCGGATGAGGGCGGCGCGTGCCGGGCTGATGTCTTGGTATTCGTCGACGAAGATGAGGTCCTTGGTGAACTTGACGCGCAGGTTCTTGATCAGGGGAAAAATAATCATATCGTCAAAATCTACAACATCGGTTTGGTTGAGGGACAGTTTGTAGATGGTCTGGGCCGCTTGGATGACTTCGTCCATCGAGCTGGTATCGTCGAAGCCGTTGATGTCGAAGTGATCGGCCAGATGGTACCAGGCTGAGGCGTCGCCGATGCCGGCGAAGAAGCCGAAGGCGGCCTGTTTGGCGTAGCGGACGAGTTGGGCGATCTGGGAGCCGTATTGGCTGAAGACTTCCTCGTTCTGGGCAGCGATCAGGTTGGCGACCTTCTTATCATCAACCTGCGGCTTGAAGACGAACTTCAGGAGGCCGAAGCCCAGAGCATGGGCGGTGCTGGCCTGAACAGTGCGCCAGTCGGTGTGGCCGCGTTCCTTGAGCTTCTGGGAAACCTCATCGGCGATGGCTTTGTTGTAGGCGCATACGAGGATCTCGGCGCGTGGGTTTTGTTGCGTTGCGGCGTCCACAGCCAGCAGGATGGTGGAGGTCTTGCCACAACCGGCGCGAGCGACCAGGGCCAGGTTGGCGGTGGTTGTGGTCAGGACGGTGAGGAAGGCCCGTTGCTGAGGGGTCCGTTGCTGAGGGGTGGGGGTCATTGTGGTCCGGTTCTCCTTTGATGTGAGGCGTGATGGGCCTCAAGGAGGAGCCTGCGCCATGTTTGGGGAAAAAGAAAGTGATTTTATTTGTCCAGCGCTTTTTTCTGCTTTTGTCTGATGGCGCGGCGGATCTGGGCTTCCGTCCGGGAAAGAGGGGCGGTGGCCAGGGCTGTTTTGGCGGAGTTGATGTATCGTTCACCTCCGGACTTGAGGGCGAGCTTTAGGGAGCGCAGGCCGCGTGTTTTTTCTTCTGAGTTTGGCAGACCGATGAAGTCCAGGCGGAGTTGCTCTAGCTCCCCTTCTGGGGTCAGGCTCCGCAGGGACGTGTCAGTGAAGAAACACGGTTTGCCCAGGGTCAAGGTTATGGATGGGTCAGAGTCAGGCAGGCGCTTCTGCAGTTCTTCGGCGAAGGACCTTGCTGCAGGGAGAGAAGAGAAAATGTCAGTCGATTTGGTCCATCCTGTGAATGCGACGTGCCCTTCGAATGGGAAGCCGAACCAAAGGGGAGATGTTGGGGATTTGTATAGGCACCATGCGACGAAGGACGGGGGCGATTGGACGACGACGAGGACGGACCCGTTCTGGCGAATTTTTTTTCGGAGCGCTAATCTTTTTTGCGGGTCTTGGCGTTGTTTTTTGATTGAATCGCTTTCTCTTTGGGCTGAGGTTTTTGCTGCATGGTGGGCGAGGCGGAGCTGGTGGACGAAGGACGCTTGGGTCATTGTTTGGTGGCCTTGGTTTGGTGTTGAGGGAAGGGGGACGGTGGACGGTGGTATTTGAGAAAGACAGAAAAGCCCAAAAAGCGAGGACAACAAAGCGAAATCTTTCCTGTCGGACGAAAAGAAACCAATTCCTTTTTTTCTCTCATCTCTCCCTTTTCGCGCGAGGAAAAAGAAGAAAAGAAGAAAAAAGAAGCCTAGAAGGTAGATATGGCCTAGAAAAACAAATTGGTTTTAGCCACATCGGATTGTTATCGGACCGCCCCTTTCCAAACCCCGCAAAATCGGGTTTAGCTTCTTGCTCAAGCTTCTGCCTTGGGGTGGCTACTTTGCGTTGGCATGCTGCATATTGCGAAAGCCGCCGTGAGATGAAGGCCCGTGATGGCCTGTTGGCCCTTGGCCTTGAAGTGTTCTTCCCATTTGAGCGATTGACGCAGCGGCGCAAACTGCGTGGTGGCGTGTTCCGGATTGAGACCGTCGAGCGCCCCGTGTTCCCGAACTACCTCTTCGTGAAGACGGACGCCTACATGGCCGCCGAAGACGTTGTGGGCGTTTCCCACATGGTGGCCTCGCGAGGCCGCCCCCTGGTGGTCCCTGAGGCCGTAATAGGCCTCCTGCGCGCCGCCGCCGACCAGACAGGAATGGTCTCAGCGCGCGACATCAGCAAAATCAGCTTCTCATTTGGCGGTCGCATTGGCGACCGTTTTGCATTCAAGAAGGCCTCGCCCCTGAATGGGTTGATCGGCCGAATCAGTTCCATCGCTCGCCTTGATGACACAGGGACAATTTCGGCTTGGGTCGAAATGTTCGGAGGGGAGCGTGAGGTTGTCGTGCCGCACTCGTTGGTTTCGTTGTTGAGTGCTGCCGCTGCTGCTTGATTGATTGCGTTCACCCGCCATATGGGTGGATCCGGAGATGTTGCGCTGCTTGGGCGCATCCTTCTCGCCCTGATGAGGGGCTTATTTCTACCCAAACGGAGGGGTCCGAAGCTCCTGCGTTAAATTCAAGCCAAGGGGCTGCGTTACATGAATGCCGAACAAAGGACAAAAAGGCCGACAACCTAAAGGCAAAATACTTGCTCCTATTCCTGTTCGGACAGGCCGACCTAGTGCCTACTCTGTCGAGCTTGCCATTGAGATTTGCAGCCGCATCGCCGCTGGCGAACTCCTTATGGACATCTGCCAGGACGATTGGATCCCGCACACAGCAACCGTTCGCGGCTGGGACCTAAGAGACAAGTCAGATCCTGACAACAGCCCCTTCCCTGGTTTTAGCGCAATGTACGCACGCGCGCGTGCCATGCAGATAGAGCAAGAGGTCGACGAGATCAGATCAATTGCCGACACCGCGAGGATCGGCGTCAAGGTCTCAGTCAAAGAGCTTCCAGGCGGCGGATCAATTCGTGAAGTGAC